>Ga0116155_10000333_pt1 | contig 43186 bp, 27 predicted proteins | sample AD_UKC032_MetaG_FD_89890 | JGI IMG/M metagenome (GOLD analysis project Ga0116155, IMG submission 89890) | Active sludge microbial communities of municipal wastewater-treating anaerobic digesters from USA - AD_UKC032_MetaG | ecosystem: Engineered > Bioreactor > Anaerobic > Digestate | place: USA...
AGACACCTTCTAGCGGTAACGAAGCCGTTGCAAGACTCTCAGGTTGCAGTCTTTTGATCCGTGCGAGCACACTGTCGACCTGCCACCTATACTGTGCAAAACCAACCGTGTCGACAGGGGGCCTGATGTTTTCGACCCGGCCACCTCCGGAGCATGATCCGGCAATGATTAAGATGACTGTAGCGGTGGCAAAAAACAGGTGTATTTTCATTCCCTGAAGCGGTTTACTTTGTATGGTTCGGGTTGGCAGCCTCCTTCCGGCGCAGTCTTCTCCGGAGTGAAGTGAAAATCAATATAGTAAGCAGCAGGAACAGAGCGAGGATAAAAAACGGGATGATCAGTGAAAGTATGGAAGTGCCTGTGGCGGCCACATTCTCGACTGTTGCCACAACAGGGTTGCCGATGCCGGCAGTCAGCTTCGTCGAGGTGAGCCTTGTCAGGGCGCTGCCGCTCTGCACCACTGCAGCGCTGCCTCCTCCCACAGCCGCCCCTGTGATCCATCTCATCAGCTCGCTATCGATGGGGAGCACCGAGGTGAGCAGGAGGGTCCCGGCTCCTATCGCCAGCGGGGTTGAGACTGTGTCCAGAAGGTTGTCAACCACAGGTATGTAGTAGGCAAGAATTTCCACCACCGTTGCAGTACCAAGGATGGCAATTGCGGTCCATGATGATAGCCACTGGAAGCTTTCATTCAGGGGTAGTACGCCTGTTTTGGCCGCGACAGCGGCCACAAGCATGGGTACAAAAACCCTGAAACCGGCGCTTGCAGCAAGCCCGATTCCAATAGCTACAGCAGTGATAAGTTCAACGTTCATTGCATTTTTCTTTTACACGGCAGTAAACAGTTGTCACGTAGTGCCCTGATCAGGGCCTCTTCAAATGTATAGAATGACCCTGAAGGCCCTTGCCGGGGCCCGCTCTCAATGCCGTTTGTTATAAATATGAATCCGTACTTTCCCTTCGGATCAAAGTAGAAGTCAGAGACTAATCCGTAAGCCGAACCTGAGTGACCCAGGAAATGAGAACCCTTCGGGAGGATACTGCCGGAAGCTGATTCGGGCAGTATCTGGACACTCAGTCCGCGATTGCCGGCCCGCACCCCTTCGTCGTCACTGTTGGCCCCGTTGCTTATAAACTGCGCCCTGTGCATCATTTTAATGCTCTTTTTTGATACTATACGCTGCCCGTTGTATTTCCCGTTGTTCATGTGCAGTATCATAATGCGCGCCAGTTCAGAAGCTGAGATTCTGAGGCCGCCCTGCGGCGAAAAAACCGCACCGTTGGTCCCGGTGACATAACCTGAAAAGTCTCTCGGTGACGACATCACCCCCCTGAAATTATCGGTGCCGGGAGCCCACTTGTCATCCTCCCTGCCATAGATTACTGCCAGGTTGTTGATGTCAGTCACCCCTTCGGCAATATATGACCCGCTGATTCCCAGAGGTATAAAGAGAGTCTGCTGGATATACTCCTCGAAACGCTGTCCTGTAATCCTCTCAATGATTGTTCCGGCAAGACCGAAATTGGCGTTGCAATAGGTATAGTATGCTCCGGGAGGCTCCTTTCTCCACATGTCTTCAGTGTAATATCTGCCCCCGGGGACGAACAGCTCGCTGAATGAGGGCGGATTTCCAACATTGTTGTAGGTTGCCATCAGGAACGGATCATAGCCGGAGCCTTCATTAAGGGATCCGGTGTGCAGCAACAGCATTCTTACGGTAACCGGTTTTTCCGGATGGTTTGGGTTCCTGAGCCTGAATCCAAGGTAGTCACCGGCATCAGCGTCAAGATCAAGCTTCTTCTGATCACAAAGTTTCATCATTGCCGTTGTCATCACGAACTTTGAAACCGAAGCTATGCGATATTTGGTATATTCATCTACCGGCAGTTTACGGTCATAGTCTCGCAGCCCGGAATACCATTCGCCGGCGATCTTTGCGTCACACACAGCAACCACTGAAAGTCCCATCAGGCCGTAATCAGCTGCGATGCTGTCGACAGCCTGCTGAATCTGTCCGTTCAGCGACCCGAGAACCATTGTCAGGGCAAGAACCAGAAAAATCTTTTTCATAATGTTAAAGTTAGTCTTTTTGACAGCAGTATGTTCTGGAAATGTCATTTGTTTCGAGCAACCGCGAGTTTCGCTGAATGCATTCCGTACGTGGTTGCCAGCACACACAGGTAAATTCCCGATGGCAGGTTGCTTACGTCAATTGTTACATCCCTGATTCCCGGAAACTCCATTAGTCCGGTGGTTAGTGCCACCTCTCTTCCCCGGGTGTCGTAAAGGGCGAGTGTCACCCTTCCGTACCTGACAATGCTTAAGGTAATCCGTGCCATTTCACCGGCCGGGTTGGGGGTGATGCTGATGATTCTGCTGACATCAGTTCCGGAAAGCAGGGGTATATCATCTGATGAGACAGTGCCTGCGATGACCGCCTTTATGCCGTTCCACAGTTCAGGTCTGCCTTCCTCGTAACTGAGCGCCCATATGCCCACCCCGGCCAGGTCGCTTTTTTTAGCGAAGTTTGTTTTCAGCAGGAGGCTGAGGCTGTCTTCGAACCACATCTGCCTCCACTGTGTGTCAATCCGGTTGCTCATCCACGGCACCCCTGTTTCGCTGTCAAAAGTCTTTCCGTTTGCTGCAACCATTGGTATTGTAGCAATGTACGTCCTTGACGAACCTTTTCCGGTGGTGCCTGCCTTCCTGAAGCTGCCTGTCACAGGCCAGTCATAGCCGTACCAGGGCATTCCGAGTAAAAGTTTCGAGGCGGGCACACCGGCATCCAGATAGTCTTCCCGTACACTCCGCGTGATATTGTAGTTTTCTCCTGTCAGTGGTGCTACCGGGCCTGCAGTGGAGGAACCGCTCCAGTAATAGTTGTATCCCATCATGATCAGGTAGTCACAAATGTCTGCGAGCGCGTCCAGATCCCATCCGTCAGACCAGTTTACAGCAGGTGTCGCCAGTGATATTTCAGCCTGAGGCAGTTCTGCCCTGATGCCTCGGGCGGCCCTCCTGCAAAAACTGACCATATTGGCCTTCATTGAAGCAGGCACTGTCTCGAAATCGAAGTTTACACCGTCGCCGTTACGCATCTTCAGCTGGTCTATAAGGGTATTGATGAGGTTCCACTGCTTCACGGTATCGGTTAGAATGGCAATATTCCTGTCGGAGCCGAAGTTGGTGACTGTGAGCATCACCTTCACTCCATGCTGGTGTGCGTAACCTATCACCGGAGTGCTGTCCCATCCCCTCAGCGTGGTATAATATCCTGTTTCAGGGTCTACCTCGTAACTGAAATATGCAATATGGGTGAGCACTGAATAGTCATAGTGCAGATATGCGGTATCGCTTGCCCAGTAAGGGTGCCAGCCATAAACCATGAAATATGGCTCCCTATCTGTTCTGCTCTTGAACATTACGGGTGTTTCCGGTGAGATTACTGCCGGCACCTTTACGTGTTCAAATACGCCGGAGTAATATTCGCTCTCGGCCTGATGTATCCCGATGTATGAACTGTCAGGCTCCTGGGCGGCAACCGGCAAGCCGGTTAAAACCAGAAAGACTGCTGCAAGTGATATGCTTCGCGGCATGCAGACGATTGACAGGGGTGTCAGTTGGTCTTAAAGTACTTTTTATAGATTTCCATATTGCGTTCCAGGAGCGCAACGGAGACCTCATATGCTTTCAGGGAGTCTTTATTCTTCAGGGCTTCCAGGAGTTCGCTCTGATACTTCAGCGTATACTCTTTCTCTCCCTCTATATTTCCGTAGATGAGATTTCTCATTCGTGGAAGCAAGGAGTAAACGGGCTCGAGACTTATTATGACTATCGGGTTACCTGTGGCTTTGGAGAGGTTCATATGGAACCGGTTGATCAGGTCAACCTCGAGCTGTGTGTTGTCAGGATTGCATTTCTCCAGGTCATGCTGGTTCTTCTGGAGTGTGCGTATATCCTCATCTGAGCGGTTGCGTGCCGCCAGTCTGGCAACTTCGGGCTCAAACAGCCTTCTGACTTCTATTATCTGCAGGATCAGGTCAGAGTTGAACCTGAGATCGTAGAACAGGTGGAGTGAATTTATGGCATCCTCTATCTTGAGTTCCGTGATATACATTCCGCTTCCCTTGCGGATATCTATGAGTCCGCGCGCACTGAGGCGCCTGAGGGCTTCCCTCAGTGCTGTCCGGCTCACGGCGAACTGGGTGCAGAGCTCTTTTTCGGTTGGCAGCTTGGAGCCGGGCAACAGCTTCTTCTGTCTTATCGCTTCTTCGATCCGTCTCTCAATTTTCTGACTGAGAGTAAGCCCCGAACCGATCTTACTGAAGACATCATTAGTCATGGCAGAGGTTTTATCAGGTCAGTGTGACAATGTCGTCGTGACCTGCAACATTATTTATAGTTCTCCCTGTAAAACTCCAGGGCTTTTTTCACCGATCCCTGTTCCATCAGGAGTATCCGGGCAGCTTCCCTTTGAATATTCAGCTCCTCCACTATCATTCTCGTGCCCCTTTCAATCAGCTTCTTGTTGGTCAGTTGCATGTTCACCATCTTGTTTCCCTTTACTCTTCCGAGCTTTATCATGAGAGTTGTAGTGATCATATTCAGTACCATCTTCTGTGCAGTTCCGGCCTTAAGACGTGTGCTTCCGGTTACAAATTCGGGTCCGACAACAACCACAACAGGGTATTCCGCAACCTCGACAATGGGACCTTTGGGATTACAGGTGATGCATCCGGTCAGGATGCCGTTCTCCCGTGCCCGCTGAAGTCCTCCGATCACGTACGGGGTTGTGCCCGAGGCAGCAATACCTATGACCGAGTCCTTTGTATTTATATTGAATATTTCAAGTTCGCTCCACGCTTTTGTAGTATCATCTTCAGCCGATTCCACTGCTTTTCTGAGAGCTGTTTCGCCTCCGGCGATAAGACCGATCACCACCGTGTCAGGAACACCGAAAGTAGGAGGTATCTCAGAGGCATCAAGAACCCCGAGTCTGCCGCTTGTTCCTGCACCAAGATAAAACAGACGGCCTCCCTTCTGCATCCTGACATGTATCTGGTTAACCAGTTTCTCTATGTCAGGTAGGGCTTTCTTCACCGCAACATGAACCTTTGCATCCTCATGGTTAATATTGGTCAGCAACTCATTGACAGTCATCTTGTCAAGATCCTCAAAATTGGACGGCGACTCCGTGATGCTCAGGTCCTGTTTCTTTTCAGCCTGTCTGGTCATATTAATTTATATGTGAATTTTGTATATGAAACTTTACCAGGTTCTCCATAGGAGTTAGGGTGAACAATCCGGGCTGGAGCCTGTGCTTCAGCAGCAATTCCTCGAGGAACGGCCTGAAGTGAAAAGCTATGCTCCCCGTGAAATGAACCGGATACCTGCGGGCTTCGGGATAGGAGAGCACATTGCGGACAATGAACTCGTCGAAGCTTGATGTGATCATGGCCTGCAGCTCGGGCACATGGATATTGTCAGAGATGAACCTTGTAAACTGCCCCAGGAACCTGTTCGGGAAAGGCATGTTGTAGACGTTTTCAAGAATCTCAGCCGGAGTATATGGATAAGCTCTGAAAAAGTTCTCTATCACTATGCCCGGCAGTTGCTTTTTAAGCACCCCGGCAACCAGCTTCCTGCCAATCACGGCTCCGCCACCCTCATCACCCAGAATATAACCCAGCGGCGAGACATTGGCAACAATCTCTTTGCCGTTGTAATAACATGAGTTGGAGCCTGTACCAATGATGCAGGCTATCCCTGGTTCATTCTGGCAGAGTGACCTGGCTGCTCCGAGCAGGTCACTGCCGATGAACAGCTCATTTGTTCCGAAATATGAGGAGAGTGCTTCCCTGACGATACCGGCTTTGGCAGCGTTGCTTACGCCTGTACCGTAAAAGAATATCCGGCTGACATCTGCGCCCTTCAATTCCGGCAACTCCTTGCCGAAAAGACGGATCATCTCTTCACCCGTAACAAAAAACGGGTTGATCCCGGTAGAGATGTATGACTTCCCTGCAACTCCATCGCTCACCTCTCTCCATTCAGTCTTTGTAGAGCCACTGTCTGCAATCAGTATCATCTGTTTAGGGAATATGCTTTTATATTTCTGCTCAGCGCATTACAGGAACAAGTTTTGATTTTAGCCCGCTCCGTAACCGTAAAGTAATAACAAATGTAATTATTTAAATTGAATTATCAGTTTTTTGTCAGATGTATGACATATTTTAAAAAACTTTCTACTTTTGAATCATTATTACTATATTCAGCAAAATCTATCCGGAAATGCGAATATCACATCCCCTTCATTTACTGGTTTTTACAATTGTGATGCTGGTCCCGTTTCAGCCTTCTGCAGGACAAAAGGCCGGCCGGGCAGGCCGTCTGGCCGTTTCGAGAATGGAGAGATGGGTCAGCCCGGTTGCAAAAGGAATCATGCCGGAACGATTTGTTATTGATTCATTGAAGGTTGACGAGGAGAAGAAGGAAGTAAACATATGGTTCCCGGTAACGGCCTCATACAACCCTATTAGGGAAGAAACCGTTGCCGAACTTGAAAGCTCTGTAAGGTCAGCCCTGGGAAGGAAGTTCATCGGCTATAAACTCAATCTGATTTCGAACGGATTCAGTCTCGGGAGCCTGGTTCCCAATTACTTCAGAAGTATGATGCCCGAAGACGGCGACCGGATCGCCCCTGCTGCCGGAGAACCTCTTACGCTAATCCGGAGGACGAATGCCGTCTCATCCTCAAAGGGCCTTGAAGGAAGACACATTGCGCTGTGGCACAGCCACGGATACTATTTCGATATGCCCCTTGACAGGTGGGAGTGGCAGAGGGCGAAGCTGTTCGGAAGCGTTGAAGACCTTTCGGTAATGGCATATGTGCTTCAATATCTTACCCCCATGCTCGAGAATGCGGGCGCAGTTGTTTTCCTTCCCCGTGAAAGGGATATACAGGTAAATGAAGTCATAGTAGACAACGATATTACGGAAGGTGCATCCCGGTTTGTATTACAAATTCCCGGAGAGCCTGAAACAGCGGGAAGGGGATTCCTTCCCAGGGATACTCTTTTTACCGGTGACAATCCGTTTTTGGCCGGCACTTCACTGAAGATCAGCGGCGGTTCTGTGCTGTTTGTACCTGAGATACCTGAACGGGGATGTTACGGCGTGACTGTTTCATATCCACAGATACCTGGCTATAAGGGCAAGGCGATATATAAGGTCACTCATACCGGGGGTGTCACTGAATTTATTGTTGACCAGTCCGTCGGAGGAGGTACCTGGCTCTGGCTGGGATCATTCATCTTCGATACCGGAGCTGATCCGTCGAAAGGGTCGGTAACCCTGTCAGGGATGGATGGTTCATACGCACTGGCCGATGCGGTTCGTTTTGGCGGAGGAATGGGAAATGTGGCCCGCAGACCTGCGGAATCATTGATCTCAAACCAGTGGTCGCTTAACGCCGGCAGCCAGCTGGCATCATCAGAACCCGCGCTTCCTGCCCGTGAATACAGCTGGAAACTTAGCGGCAAACCCAGGTTTCTCGAGGGAGCACGTTACTGGCTGCAGTATGCAGGTATGCCTGACTCGCTGGTATACAGCCCCAACAAAGGAAAGAACGACTATAACGATGACTACATGTCGAGGGCTGAGTGGGTGAATTACCTCTTACGCAGACCGGATACAACGTCTGCCGGGGGCCTGGGCATACCAATTGACCTCTCGCTTGCATTCCATACTGATGCAGGCGTGACTCCGGATGATTCTGTAATCGGAACCCTGGGGATATATTCCACAATAACAAATGGCGGCAGGTTCCCTGACGGCACAAGCAGGCTGGCAAGCAGGGACCTTACTGACATTGTGCAGACACAGATAACAGAAGATATAAGGGTTCTCTTTAATCCCGAATGGACCCGCCGGGCAATGTGGGACAGGTCTTATTACGAAGCCCGCAAGCCTGACGTGCCGGCTATGCTTCTGGAGCTTCTTTCACACCAGAACCTGGCCGACCAGCGGTATGGCTTTGATCCGCGATTCCGCTTCCATGTCAGCCGTGCGGTCTACAAGGGCATTCTCAGGTACCTGGCTGATGCTGACGGAAGAGACTATGTTGTTCAGCCACTGCCTGTTGCACATCTGGCAGTGGAGCCTGTCGATGGCAGGCTGGTAAGGATCAGCTGGCAGCCGGTAACTGATTCGCTGGAGCCAACCGCTGCCCCGGCTTCATTCAAGGTTTATATGCGAAGCGGAGATAACGGTTTTGACAACGGCACCTCAGTTGCCGGAACCAGTTTTGTGGCTGAGCTACCAGCCTTCAACACAGTTTACAGTTTCCGGGTCACTGCAGTGAATGAGGGAGGCGAAAGCTTCCCGTCAGAAGAACTGGCTGTTGGAATCAATCCTGATTCCGAAGGCAATGTATTGATAGTCAATTGTTTTGATCGCATTTCGGGTCCTGCATGGTTTGACCGTGACGGAATGGCTGGGGTGGCATGGTGGGATGACCGGGGCGTGGCTGACAGGTACAGTTTCATACACACAGGTGACCAGTATGATTTCGAACGGATCTCGCCCTGGACCGATGATGACAATGCCGGCTGGGGGGCCTCATACTCGAATGACGAAGGAAGGGTAATACCGGGCAATACCTTTGATTTCACACGCGTTCACGGAGAGTCAGTAATGGCTGCCGGAAAATCATTCTTCTCTGTCAGTGACGAGGTGTTCACCTCTGACGGTTTTGATGTATCAGGGTGGTCTGTCGTTGACCTTCTCTTCGGGGAGGAGAAGACGACTCAATCGGCCCGGTGGCCAGAAAGGAAGGATTTCCGGATTTATACGCCTGAATTTTTACGCACGCTTGAAAGGATGCATGAGGCTTCGGTCCCGGTATTTATGTCAGGTTCATACCCTGGCACTGATCTGGTCATGACCAATGACACTGCCGTCACATCGCTGCTAAAGAGAACACTGCACTTCACGCCCCGTACCGGTCATGCAGTCAGGACAGGCACCGTGACCGCGACCGACAAATCAGCACCTGATTTCAGCGGCCGGTTTGAGTTCAATGCCGGTATTACGGATATGATCTATGCTGCAGAAGCGCCTGATGCCATCGAACCAGCCGACAAACAGTCGGTTACAGCCTTCAGGTACATTGAGAACAATACCTCTGCAGCTGTGATGTACCCGGGTGACGTGAGGAGTTTCGTCATGGGATTTCCGTTTGAAACAATCATCAGCCGCTCGGAGCGTGATGACCTTATGAAACAGATTCTTGACTTTTTACTGAAAAAATAAATCCGTATGGGACGTACTGTAACCTGTTTTCTGCCCTTTTCTGATGCCGGCCCGGTGAAAGCTTCGATTGCTTCACTGAGATCTTCAGGGCTCGTCAGCAAAGTGTTTGTCATCCTTCCTGCCAACGCCGAAGGACTAATCAACGGCGAAGAAGCCGGAATCATAACCTCTGAGGGATTCACATCAACGCATGCCTTCAGGAAGATGGCTGAGGTTGCTGACAGTGATTACGTCCTTACCTACAGCAAGGGATTTCCACTTGACATGGGAAAGCACGCATTGGCGCGAATGATACAGATTTGCGAAGATACGGGAGCCGGAATGGTTTATTCAGACTATTACGAGAAAAAAAACGATGCCATGTCGCCCCATCCTGTAATTGATTACCAGGAGGGAGCCCTGCGTGACGACTTCAACTTCGGGTCAGTGGTATTGTATGACTGCAAGGCATTCAGGGATGCCTGCAGCCGGATGGACGAAGAATACAGATATGCCGGCCATTATGATCTGAGACTTAAGATATCACAAAAGTATTCCCTGATTCACATCCAGGAGCTTCTTTATACTGAAGTTGAGACCGATACAAGAAAAACAGGGGAGAAGCAGTTCGACTATGTTGACCCGCGCAACAGGGCAGTACAGGCCGAGATGGAGAAAGCATGCACTCATCACCTGAAATGCATCGGCGGATGGCTCCCTCCCGGCTTCCGTGATGTCAGTTTTGATGATAATGGTTTTGAGTATGATGCATCGGTTGTCATTCCAGTCAGGAACAGGGTGAAGACAATAGGTGATGCCATCAGGTCAGTGCTTGGCCAGAAGACAAAGTACAGGTTCAATCTTATAGTGGTTGACAACTACTCCACTGACGGAACCACAGAAATCATCAGGTCATTCGCCGGTGACAGCCGGCTGGTCCACATCATTCCCGACAGGAAGGATCTTGGCATCGGCGGGTGCTGGAATGAGGCGGTTTTCAGCGAAAGCTGCGGCAGGTTTGCAATTCAGCTTGACAGCGATGACCTGTATATTGATGACACCGTAGTCACCAGGATTGTGGACGCCTTCCATGAACAGCATTGTGCAATGGTTGTGGGTTCATACAGGATGGTCAATTTCGACCTGAATGAGATCCCTCCGGGGCTGATAGACCACAGGGAATGGACTCCTGATAACGGACGCAACAATGCCCTGAGGATAAACGGTCTCGGTGCGCCGAGAGCCTTCTATACCCCTGTGCTGAGGAATATCAGGGTCCCCAATGTAAGTTACGGGGAAGATTATGCAGTGGGCCTTGCAATCAGCCGCCATTACAGGATAGGACGCATTTATGAACCGCTCTATCTGTGCCGCAGGTGGGATGAGAACTCTGATGCGGTGCTTGATGTGGCAAAGGCAAATGCCCATAATCTGTACAAGGACAGGATACGGACAATCGAGCTGCTGGCACGTAAGAGGATGCTGGGCGGCAGCTGAAAAAAGGATTTGAATGACTGATTATTCGCAGAAGGTACGGGACCTGTTCGAGGGGCAGTTCAGGGAGTGGACGCTGGCCCGTGACAACTATTCTCAGCTTGACGGAGTGATGGTTCGCACAGTCTCTTTGCCAGGTTATGAAATTTCCGTACAGTTCAATCCGGGTCGTATCACCTCCTCGGCGGCAAAGGTTGATGCCAGGTCCATCGAGGCGAGGCCATGTTTCCTCTGTGAGAGAAACCGGCCACCGGAACAGAGGGGTATTCCATTCGGAGATGACTTTATCATCCTGATTAATCCTTTCCCTATTTTCCGTCGTCACCTGACAATTGTTTCACGGTGTCACACCCCTCAACGGATAGCCGGAAATTTCCGCGCAATGCTTGACCTTGCCCGGTCACTGCCGGAGTATGTTGTCTTTTACAACGGACCGCAATGCGGTGCTTCAGCTCCTGATCATCTGCACTTTCAGGCTGGCAACAGGGGTTTCCTTCCAATTGAGAAGGATACAGAAAATCCCGCACTGTGCAAATTGCTGGCCGAAAATTCAGGCACGGAATTGTACCTCTGGAATGGATACGGAAGAGGCATTGCCACCTTACGGGGAACTGACAGCGAAGCCCTCACCAACGCCTTCACCCGGTTCTATGACCGGCTTGCCCTCCCGGAGCCCGACCGGCCGGAACCAATGCTGAACATCCTGGCATATTGCGATAAGGACCGGTGGACTGTTCATATTATCCCGAGGAAGGTGCACCGACCCGGGTGCTACTTCGCCGAAGGCGACAGTAAAATACTGCTCAGCCCGGCCTCGGTTGATCTGGGTGGAGTCTTCATCACCCCCAGGGGTGAAGACTTTAAGAAAATTTCAGCAGTGGATATTGCAAACATTCTCGATGAAGTATGCCTGGGAGAAGAGGAATTGAAAACCCTGACAAAAGATATGCTATGACCGGAAAAACAGAACCTGAAATCAGCGTAGGGATTGTCACCGGAAGCGGACTGACATTCACTCTGAACGGAGATTTCGCTGTCAGCGACAGCGGAAAGATACTGTCCGGATTGTACACTGCCGTTGCAGGAGCTGACGGGCTTCTCCTGCAGAATGAAGCAGGGTCGCTCAGGGCCGGGGATGAGATCACATTCATCCCGTCAGACTTCCGCAGCTGCAGCTTCACCCTTCATGCCGTCACAATCGGTGTCAGTTTTCACTGGCAGAGGAATGAAGACCAGACTTTCAGGGGCAATCTGAAATTCATTCTGCACGGTGCACAGGTAACTGCAGTGAATATCCTCCCTGTTGAAGAGTACCTGGTGAGCGTAATATCATCTGAGATGAGTGCCACCTCTTCCTTAGAACTTCTTAAAGCCCATGCAGTTATTTCCAGAAGCTGGCTGCTTGCACAGATGGACAAGACTCTGCAGTTGAGTGACACCGGCGAAAAATACCGTACCAGCTTTGTGACTGACGATGAGATCACCAGGTGGTATGACAGGGAAGACCACCGGGAATTTGACGTATGCGCTGACGACCATTGCCAGCGTTACCAGGGCATCACAAGGGCCTCGACAGACAGTGTTGAAGAGGCTGTGCGCAATACCGGCGGCGAGGTGCTTATGTACGGCGATTTCATTTGCGATGCACGTTATTCAAAGTGCTGCGGTGGCGCAACTGAACTCTTTGAAAATGTGTGGGAACCGGTTAGTCATCCTTATCTCCGGAAGGTCATCGATGCCGGCACCGGAGCCCGGACCACTGACGTTGATCTCACGGACGAAAGGAACGCAGCTGACTGGATAAACGGAAATCCCGCCGCCTTCTGCAATACCTCCGACAGGCATATTCTCTCGCAGGTGCTCAATAACTATGATCAGGAGACCAATGACTTTTACCGGTGGGAGGTAACCTACCGCCAGGATGAGCTCAGTGACCTGGTCAGGGAGAGGACAGGTATCGACTTCGGACGCATTACATCCATCGAGCCTTTGAACAGGGGAACTTCGGGCCGAATCATAAGGCTCAGGATCACCGGTGACAGGAAGAGCATGGTCCTCGGAAAGGAATTGGAAATAAGAAAGGCGCTTTCGGGAACACACCTGTACAGCTCTGCATTTATTGTTGAGAAAGCCGAGGAACAGGGTGAAACCCTCTTTGTCCTGAAAGGCGCCGGATGGGGGCATGGAGTGGGTCTGTGCCAGATCGGGGCCGCGGTGATGGGAGCAACCGGATACACCTACAGGCAGATCCTCTTTCACTACTTTATGGGTTCTGAAATCAAAAAACTCTACTGAGATGAAAAGAGTTTCTCTGACGCTTCTGTTTATGGTGCTGGCTTTCAGTGCAGCGAAGGCTGATTCATGGATAAGGATCAATCAACTGGGTTATCTTCCCGGATCGGTCAAAGTAGCCGTGTATCTTTCACAGGCGCCTGCTGCAGATAAATCATTCATTATATATGATGCCTTCACTGACAGGCCTGTCTTCAGAGGGAAAGCGGAAATCTGTGACGGTGACGTCTGGGGTATGGCTGCTGCCGCCAGGCTTGACTTCTCAGGTCTGACAACACCCGGAGGATACTATATAATATACAGCCGCACCAGGTCAGAGACCTTTCGCCTCGGGGCAAATGTGTATGACGGAACGGCTGACTTCATACTCAACTACATAAGGCAGCAGCGTTGCGGATATAATCCCTTCCTCGCCGACTCATGTCATCAGCATGACGGGATAATAGTCGACCACCCCACACTCTCCGGAACGCCAATTGACGTCCGCGGCGGCTACCACGATGCCAGTGATCACCTGAGGTACACTGCCACCACTGCCAACTCGGTATACCAGATGATGTTTGCCTATATGAAATCGCCCGGGATATTCGCAGACAATTACGATGCTGCAGGCGTTACCGGCAGCAATGGTATCCCTGACATCCTTGACGAGGTGAGATGGGGCCTGGAATGGCTCCTGAAGATGAATCCTGACAGCGGCATGATGTTCAACCAGGTGGCTGACGACCGTGATCACAGGGGTTTCCGGCTGCCCAACCTTGACACGGCGGGTTACGGTCTGGGGCCCTACAGGCCGGTTTATTTCGTGACCGGCAAACCGCAGGGACTGGCAGCATTCAAGAACCGCACGGAGGGTGTTGCATCCACTGCCGGCAAGTTCGCTTCTGTTTTTGCCATGGGCGCCAGGTTATATGAAAAGAGCGATCCGGTTTTTGCACAGATTATGTCATCCAGGGCGAACGACGCTTTTGAGTTCGCCCACACTGACCTCGGAGCCACGCAGACAGCCTGCAACGTTTCGCCCTACTTCTATGAGGAAGACAACTATGTCGATGATATGGAACTGGCAGCCTGGGAGCTGTGGAAACTCACCGGCAACCGCTATTTCCTTGAACAGGCAGACTACTGGGGAACGCTCGAACCATATACTCCGTGGATTGAGAAAGACACCGCAAGGCACTACCAGTTCTATCCGTTTGTCAATCTCGGCCATGCCAGCCTGGGACTTTCTGGTACCGAATATGCCGGGAAATATTCGGATTTCATGCGCAAGGGACTGGAAATCATTAATTCACGGACAAAGGATGATGTCTTCCGGGTCAGGATACCGTTTGTATGGTGTTCGAACAATTATGTCGCAGCTGCCCTGACACAGTGCAGGCTCTACCGCGAGGCTGCCGGAGATGACCGTTTTGACTACATGGAAGCTGCCATGCGTGACTGGCTCTTCGGATGTAATCCCTGGGGCACATCAATGATCTGCGGGTTACCGGCTGGCGGTGACTACCCCCTTTATCCCCACTCAGCAGTGACGGTTTTCCTGGGAAAGACAACAACAGGCGGACTGGTTGACGGCCCGATAAACAAGGCAATACATGATAACCTCAGGGGGCTGACCCTCCTCAGGCCTGATCCGTATGCGGCATTCCAGGGTGGAAGAATAGTCTATCATGATGATATTGGCGATTACAGCACCAACGAGCCGACTCTTGACGGAACGGCAAGCCTCAGCTATTATCTTTCAACACTCGAAAAGGAGGGGAGAGCTGGAAGAGCCGGAGCGCAAACCGATAGTTATGATGCCCACGGAGCAATCATCAGGAAAGGAGCAGGGGAAAGAAACATCCATCTGGTCTTTTCTGCTGATGAATATGGCGAGGGACTTGATCATATACTCAATGTGCTGAAAGACAGAAATATCAGGGGATCATTCTTCCTTACAGGCAATTTTCTGAGAAACAGGAGCTTTGCCCCGACAGTTAAGCGGATGATAGCGGAAGGACATTACGTGGGGCCCCATTCCGACGGGCATCTTCTTTATATCCCGTGGGAGAACCGTGATACGCTGCTGGTGACAAAGCAACAGTTCAATGATGACCTGAAAAGGAATATAGCTGCTCTGCGGAATGCCGGGCTGAGGCAGGAAGAGCCACGCTGGTTCCTCGCACCATATGAATGGTATAACAGCGCCATCAGCCGGTGGAGCGAAGAGATGGGAATGAAGCTTGTCAATTTCACCCCCGGAACAGGGACCAATGCAGATTATACCACTCCTGACATGTCAAATTACAGGTCATCTGACCAGCTAATCAGCCGACTGGCCACTTTCGAAGAGGGTGCACCGCAGGGGCTCAGCGGCGCAATAATCCTGATCCATCCGGGTACGGCCCCGGAGCGAAATGACAAACTCTGGCTGAGGCTCGGGGAACTGATCGATTTTTATATGGCAAAAGGATACACATTCAACAGATTATAAATCATTATGGCAGCACAAGAGAAAACCCGTTCGCCATGGGCATGGATACCGACACTCTATCTGGCCGAAGGCTTACCCTATGTGGCAGTAAACATCATATCGGTAATCATGTACAAGCGGATGGGCATCTCAAATGCGGACATCGCCCTGTACACAAGCCTCCTTTATCTCCCGTGGGTTATAAAGCCCCTGTGGAGTCCGCTGGTTGACATGCTGAAGACAAAGCGATGGTGGATAGTGATAACACAACTTGTTCTTGCACTGGGCTTTGCGAGCATCGCCCTGACAATACCTGCATCGTTCTTTTTCAAGATCACCCTGGCGTTCTTCTGGCTTCTGGCCTTCGGGTCGGCAACCCATGATATCGCAGCCGACGGATTCTACATGCTCGGTCTGAGTACGAACCAGCAGGCAAAATATGTCGGCATCCGGAGCACCTTTTACCGCATTGCTACAATTACCGGGCAGGGGCTGCTTGTAATTCTTGCAGGATTCCTTGAAAGTTCATCGGGCAGGGAGCCCGTTGACCTGTTCATTGAGGCTTCGCCCCAGTATTCGAAAACGATCCTGCAGATGCCCCATGTGACAGAGAATACTGCAAAGCCCGGCGAACTGTATTTTTTGGTTACAGATGATTCACTGCGTATCAGTACTCAGACTGTCGACAAGGACAGCCTGGGCATCCTGCTTGACTCGATAAAATCCTCCAACCTGGGTAACGGCTTCTACAAGCCCGAGGAGAAGATGGCAAAGGAAAAGGGGTGGTGGGTCAGTAACATTTCTGATCCGCTTGGTGCATGGATCAGGGAGAATTTCGGAGAGGAGAGGGGAGCTGCGGCATCAGTGACGGGAAGTGTGGCAGTAGTCCCAGTCATGATTTCCGGGAAACCCGAACAAGGGAAAGAGGTGGTCCTCAACACAGCCCTGAAAAAGGGAGACAAAAGCATTGCCCTTATACAGGGCGAGCACCTGGTCTTCAATGATGCAAACTGGGATAAGCCAGCTTACATGGTGTTCCAGGCTGACTCGAAGCTTACAGGCTATACGTCAGTCACCTATGAGGGCCTCTCCGGGAACATACCCATGGCATGGGCAGTCACCTTTTTCGTGCTGGCGGGGCTGTTTTTTGTCCTGAGTTTCTACCACAGGTTCGTTCTTCCGAAACCTGATACTGACAGGCCTCACGAAAACCTGAAGGCCTCGGATGTGCTGAAGGAGTTTGGTGCCACTTTTGTTTCCTTCTTCAGGAAGCCCCAGGTGGGTGCTGCACTCTTTTTCATGCTCACGTTCCGTTTCGCGGAGGCCCAGTTGCTGAAGCTTATAAACCCTTTCCTGCTTGATCCTATTGACAAGGGAGGACTTGGACTGACAACAGGCGAGGTTGGCTTCGTATACGGCACAGTTGGCATTGTGGGGCTGACACTGGGAGGCATTATCGGAGGTGTGATAGCCGCGATGGGCGGATTGAAGAAATGGCTCTGGCCGATGACACTGAGCATGCTGCTGACCGCAGCCACATTCCTCTATCTTAGTTTTACTCAGACTGATAACATGCTGATTATTAACATCTGCGTGTTTGTCGAGCAGTTCGGGTACGGATTCGGGTTTACTGCCTACATGCTTTACCTGATATATTTTTCCGAAGGAAAATACAAAACGGCCCACTATGCAATCTGCACCGGTTTCATGGCACTCGGGATGATGCTTCCCGGAATGTTTGCAGGATGGCTGCAGGAACAGCTCGGATACAACCACTTTTTCATGTGGGTGATGATCTGCAGCGTCGTTCCGCTCATTGCGGTCTCTCTGTTGAAGATTGATCCGGCCTTCGGGAAAAAGGCCCCCAGATAATTTGAACCATGCCAAATGCAGATGAAGAAGGATTCCATTTTTAACACTCTCAGGAAGGAGCTCGAAGGAGATCTTTACACTGATGACATTCAGCGGATCCTGTATGCCACTGATGCTTCTGCCTACCGTGAGATTCCTCTGGCTGTGACCCGGCCGGCGTCGGTTTCCGATATCAGGAAGATCCTGGCATTTGCCCGCCGCACGGGAGGATCGGTGATACCAAGGGGAGCAGGCACTTCCCTTGCAGGTCAGGTTGTGGGCCCGGGTATAGTGATGGATGTTTCGAGGTATCTCAACAATATTCTTGAGTTTAATCCGGCGGAGAGATGGGTGAAGGTTGAACCCGGTGTGGTTCTGGCGGAGCTTAACCGTTACCTGGCGCCACACAGGCTGCAATTCGGCCCGGAGACATCGACAGCCGACAGGTGCTGCATGGGTGGGATGCTTGGAAACAACTCGTGCGGAGCCCATTCACTAATTCATGGCAGTGTAAGGGATCATATCCTAGAGGTTGACGCAATTCTATCAGACGGCTCGGAGGTGCATTTCAGTGCACTGACCACCGATGAGTTCAGGGACAAATGCAACGGTGATTCCGGTCTCCTTGAGACGAAGATCTACAGGCAACTGCAGGAAATGCTCTCCGATAAACGCAATGCTGAGGAGATACGCAGGGAGTACCCGCATCCTGCCCTTCGAAGGCGCAACAACGGATATGCAATTGACGCACTGCTCGAGACTGATCCGTTCACCAGTAACGGAGAGAAAATAAATATCTGCAAACTCCTTGCCGGCTCAGAGGGGACTCTGGCATTTACCACATCGATGAAGCTCAACCTGGTACCGGTGACAGATGACCGCACGGGACTTCTCTGTGCCCACTTCGGCAGCCTTCAGGATGCCGTCAGGGCCAATATAATTGCACTGAAGCATAAGCCGGCCGCGGTTGAGCTTATCGATGACTACATACTCAACTGCACCAGGGACAATATTGAACAGAACCGGAACAGGTTCTTCGTAAGCGGTGATCCGAAAGCCATACTGCTGATCGAGATCACCAGACCCACAGCAGAGGAGATTGAAACGACAGCTGCCGCCATGGAACATGATATGGCCCGCGCAGGGTTTGGATACCACTTCCCGCTTTATACAGGCACTGATGAGATGGCAAGGGTGTGGGAACTGCGCAAGGCAGGTCTGGGAGTGCTGCTCAACATACCGGGCCGGAGAAAAAGTGTCCAGGTGATCGAAGACACGGCTGTGCTGCCTGATCTCTTCCCCGACTATATTGCTGAGGCTGCAGTAATACTTGAAAAATACAGGCTCAGCTGTGCTTACTATGCGCACATTGCCACCGGTGAATTGCATCTCAGCCCGCTGCTCGACCTGAAGGACCCCGATGACATACGCACGTTCCACGGTCTGGCAGCGGACATAGCCGCCCTGGTGAAAAAGTACCGCGGCTCGCTCAGCGGGGAGCATGGTGACGGCAGGCTCCGGGGTGAATTTATCCCCCTGATGCTCGGACCTCATAACTATTCCCTTCTCAAAGAGCTGAAAAAAATATGGGATCCTGCCGGGCTGTTCAATCCGGGCAAGATCACCGATACCCCTCCCATCACAGATAACCTCCGTTACCCTGCCGGTGAGAGGAGACGTTATCCAGGTCTGGTTTTCAGGTTCCCCGAAGAAGAAGGGCTTCTGTATGCAGCCGAGAAATGCAGCGGTTCAGCTGACTGCCGGAAAAGCGCCATGGCGGGAGGCACAATGTGCCCCACTTTCATGGCAACCCGTGACGAGGATAAGTCGACCCGCGCCAGGGCCAACATTCTCAGGGAGTATCTGACCAGGTCAGACAGGAAGGAAAAGTTTGATCACCGGGAAATATATGAGGTTATGGATCTCTGCCTTTCGTGCAAGGCATGCAAGGCTGAGTGTCCGTCAAATGTTGATGTAGCCAAGTTGAAGGCCGAATTCCTTCAGCATTACTATGATATACACCATGTCCCGTTCCGGGCATGGCTCATCGCCTGGCTGCCCCGTCTTTACGCTCCCGGGATGATGATCAGACCTCTGACCAACCTTGTCACCGGCCTGACGCTGTTCAAGAGAATCATTGGTTTTTCTGTCAACAGGCCCATACCGGCTCTTTCACCCGTGACCCTGAGGGCATGGGAAAGGCGTCACAGGAGAGAGAAGAGCCGGCTGAACGCTGCAAACGGTGGCATGACAACCGGCAGTGATGGCATTACAGGCAGCCCTTCTGACAGCAGCCCTTCTTACAGAGGCCCTATTGTCAGCAGTCCTTCAGACAGCAGCCGGTCGGAGCGCACAGGCGACCAGAAAGGAACTGTCTGCCTGTTTGCCGACGAGTTCACCAATTACAATGAAAGCGATATAGGTATCAAGACAGTAATGCTTCTTGAGAGCCTGGGCTATAACGTCATAATCCCGCGGCACGCGGAAAGCGGCCGCACGTTCCTCTCAAAGGGCCTTCTCAGGTCAGCCCGCAAGATAGCCGTAAGGAACATTTTGATGCTCCGTGATGTTGTTTCAGATGAAAGGCCATTGATCGGAATAGAACCTTCTGCCCTGCTTGCATTCCGCGATGAGTATCCGGAAATGGCAGGCCAGGATCTTGCTGATGACGCCCGTCGCATTGCAGGTAACGCGATGCTCCTTGAGGAATTCATATGCAGGGAGGCTGAAAAGGGCAGGATATCCCCGGCAAGCTTTACTGACAGGCCGGCGGAGATCCTGCTCCACGGGCACTGTCTGCAGAAGGCGGTTGCATCAACAGCTCCGACTGTTAAAATGCTTTCTCTTCCGGTAAACTACAGGGTAAAGGAGATTAAAGACGGGTGCTGCGGGATGGCAGGAGCGTTCGGATATGAAAAGGAACACTATGACCTGAGCATGAAGATAGGTGAGATGGTACTGTTCCCTGCGGTGAGGGAAGCCTCCGGGGAGACACTCATTTCTGCACCCGGAACATCATGCCGGCACCATATCATGGACGGCACAGGCAGAAAAGCCCTTCACCCGGCAGAGATCCTTTATGATGCACTTTTAAAATGAATTTGAAAATCAAAACAATTGATTATGAATACTTTCGGGTTTAGCAAGGTGGAACAGGCGTTCTTTGAACGCTCAGGCAGAAAAAAGATGACCACAAGAATGCCGTACGTAGTTGCGGATAATTTTCCGGGACTCGGGCTGCTGACATCACTCAGGTTCCTTGAATGGGTAGCCAGTAATCCTGACGGAGTCATCAGCCTGCCTACCGGCAAGACACCCGAGTATTTTATCAAATGGACAAAATACCTGCTTAATAACTGGGACAAGCCCGAAGCGAGGAAGATCAGGGAGGACAACGGACTGTTCCTGAAGGAGAAGCCGTCGCTGAGAGGACTTCATTTCGTTCAGATCGATGAGTTCTACCCGATTGACCCGCGACAGCACAACAGCTTCTATGACTATGTGAGGAACTTTTATATCGAGGGATTCGACCTTGATCCGGCCAGGGCGCTGCTGATCAACTCGGAGGAGATAACCCTTGCGGAGGGGAAACACTTTTCAGAGGTTTTTCCTGACAATATAATCGACCTCTCACTGCGAAACAGGGAAGCGGTTGGTCCGGTGGAGAAGCTGCAGCAGGAGTCACTCTTCAGGATAGACAACTGGTGCACCGGGTATGAAAGGAAGATCCGTGCCCTTGGCGGGATCGGCTTCTTCCTTGGAGGAATCGGTCCCGACGGGCACATTGCCTTCAACACCAGGGGAAGTGACCATAATTCAGCCACCAGGCTGACAGCGACAAACTTCGAGACTCAGGCAGCCTCTGCAGGCGATCTCGGAGGCATCGAGGTATCAAGAACGCGCCTTGTAATCACAATCGGACTGGGAACCATTACATTCAATCCCGGTGCTGTTGCTATCATATTCGCCGCCGGTGACGCCAAGGCACTTGTTGTGAGGAACGCACTCGAGAACGAACCTGACAACCTCTACCCGGCCACCGTGCTTCAGGGACTCAGAAACGCACGGTTTTATCTCACGGCCGGCGCAGCTGTTCAGTTGCATGATTCAATTGAAAGATACTTCAGGGAAGGCGAATGGTCGTTCGAGAAAACGGAAAGGGCGGTCTTCGACCTTTGTCAGAAAATAGAGAAGTACGCACATAAGCTTGTCCTCGAAGATCTCACGAACGACGAATATTGCTCTCTTATTCCCGGTCTGAGTCTTAATACAGTTGCAGACGTGATTGAGTCGACCAAGCGGAAGATCGAAGCCGGGCTCAGGAGGGAACGGAACGCAACCTTCCTTCATACAGGGCCTCATCATGACGACATTATGCTTGGCATTTTCCCTGCAATAATCCCGCAGCTGAGGGAGATCACAAACAAGTTTCATTTCTCGGTGCTCACATCCGGATTTACTGCTGTTACAAACACGATGCTTCTGGGCCTGCTTGAGGAGACACAGCGTCTTATATCTGCAGGAATGATTCAGATGCTGAGATATCCTGATTTTTTCGAGTCAGGGTACAAGTTCAAGTGGGACAAGGATGTGAGTCATTATCTTGACAAGGTGGCCGACAAGGATGAGGCCGGAAAACTCAGGGGACTGTGCCACAGGATTGTAAGGGCGATGGTTGATATTTACCGGCTTAAATCGAAAGACGACCTGAATGAACAGATAAGGAAAAACATTGAGCATATAAGGAAGAGCTACAGTGGTGAAAAGAATCCGCCTGACATTCAGAGGCTGAAGGGGATGCTTCGGGAGTATGAGGAGGAGCTTGTGTGGGCCCATTACGGGGTGCCGGTTCGCAACATCGAGCACATGAGGCTTGGATTCTATACCGGTGATATCTTCACCCAGCAACCTGACAAACATCGGGATGTGAAGCCCATCCTCGAATATCTCAGGCGAATTCAGCCAAATATTATCAGCCTTGCATTCGATCCCGAGGGCTCGGGACCTGACACCCATTACAAGGTGCTTCAGGCTATTGCCGAGGCTCTCAGGCAGTGGAGCCTTGAGAAGGACCTGTCAGGTCTGAGGGTAATAGGTTACCGTAATGTCTGGTTCAGGTTCCTTCCTTTCGAAGCAAATGTCTTTGTGCCAGTATCGCTCAATTCAATGGCGGTTCTGAACCAGTCATTCCGTGACTGCTATGTCAGCCAGGTGAACGCATCATTCCCCAGTCCCGCATATGACGGACCGTTCAGTCACCTGTCACAGCAGGTCTGGGTGGAACAGTTCAAGCAGGTACAACTGATCCTGGGCAAGGATTTCTTCTATGAGAATGAGAGTCCAAAGATAAGGGGAACGCACGGAATGGTATACTACAGGGAGATGCCGGTGGATGAGTTCCTGCAGCACGCCCGCAAGCTGGAACAAAGCGTGGAAGGGGCTAATATCCACTGACGGAGCGGATCATCATTTGGTAATTGTCCAGTTGCAATGAGGAGCAGCCGGTTGTAGATATCCGCTTGCGGTGCGGTTCCCCCGGTTCCAAAATGCAGGAATGATGAGCCATCAGCCCGGCTGATGCAGGCCCTGAATCTCAGTCATACAGGAAATACTTCGAGGCTCTGGCCCTGAAAGCAGGTATGTCACTGTTCCACAGGTCCAGGATGTCATCCACCCTGAATTCCCTTGTGAAAGCTTTTCTGACCTCGTCAGTACCGCACACCTTGTCGAACATCGAGTGCCTTGACGGTTCACAGATTTCAAAGAGATTCTGATGGGGCCACAGGCGGTGTGCCTCCTGCATGATATAGAACTGAAGCAGTGACAGCGGGGCCTGTGACGGATCAGTAAGATGAATCTGCACTCCGTGAACCAGTTTTCCCTGGAGGGTGCTGTAATAGGGTTTGTAATGGACCGGCCTGAATGTCACCCCGGGCAGCTTCAGTTCGGAAAGAGCCGCCGCAAGAGAGTCTGCGTTGATCCATTCAGCCGCAAAGGTCTGAAAGGGTATTGTGTATCCTACACCGATGCTCACAGCATACAGTTCTCCAGCTATCCCTGTGGCGGGATAGAAAAGAGGTGTGTCACGATGCGGAACATGAGGAGAGGAGGGAATCCATTGCAGTCCTGTCTCCTCGAACATCATCTTCCTTGACCATCCTCTCATCTTCACCACATGAAGATCGCATCTGAGTCCGTTGGAAAGCATTCCTTCGCCATTGAGGAACATGGCCAGCTCACCAACGGTCATCCCGTGCAGATACGGGATGGCAAACTGGCTTACGAATGAAAAGAAGCCGGGTCGGGTGACCGCACCTTCCATTCGGATTCCGCCCAGGGGATTTGGACGGTCAAGTACCACCACGGGAATACCCTTTTCGGCAGCTGCTTCCATGATCAGTCCAAGGGTACTGATGAAGGTGTATGACCTTGATCCGATATCCTGGATGTCATAGACCAGGATATCTATGTTCTTCAGCATTTCAGGTGAAGGTTTGCGGGTTTTCCCGTAGAGGCTGTAAACAGGAAGACCGGTACCCGGATCAGTCTCGGATTCAACATATTCTCCGGCTGTGAACTCTCCGCGCACCCCGTGCTCGGGCCCGTAAAGTGCTGTCAGCTTTACGCCCGGAGCGGTGTTCAGTATGTCTACAGTTGACCTGAGGTTACGGTCAACCCCTGTTGGATTGGTCACCAGTCCAACCCGTTTTCCCTGAAGGAGGTCAAATTTGTTTCTGGCCAGTACCTCAATTCCTGTTTCCACAACCTGACCGGTTACATGGCAGGAGGTGAGAAATGCAATTAAAAATGCCAGTGACACTGTGATGTTCGGTTTTACTGCTGTCTTCATAGCTGGATAAAATATCTGTCTGACAAATTAAATAAAATTCAATTGCCTATTGATTTGAATATTATAAATATTTAATTTTGGATTTGTAAGATGTAATACAACTTTCATGAAACCCTTAAACTACCTCGTCTTATTATTAATTCTCTTTCAGTTTGCAGGTTGTCAGAACAAGGACGTTCCGGCTGAGCTGACGGAACAGCTTGAGGCAATAGCATCTGAAATGGTACCCCAGCATGCCGAATCACTCTGTGATATCACTCTTGTGATGTCTGAAGGCGGCATTCTTACTGCAAAAGGAGAAACAAATCTTCCCGAAGCAAAAAGCGCTGTAATTGAGATGCTTGAGAAGTCGGGCTCCACTTACGCTGACAGCATCACACTCCTGCCTGATCCGGCCGTGGTTGAAAAGCCATGGGGTCTGGTTTCAGTAAGCGTATGCAATATCAGGACCAGGCCTGCCCATTCAGCTGAGATGGCAACACAGGCACTGATGGGAACACCGGTGAAGATACTGAACAAGCGCAGCGGGTGGCTGCTTGTACAGACCCCTGATTCATACCTGGGATGGACTGATGATCCTGTGGCTGAACTCAGCGATGAGGAGATGGCCGCATGGAAGCGTAGTGACCGGCTGATATACCTGGGGCACACCGGTGTCATAACTGACAGCAAAGGGGAAACAGTCTCAGACATAGTCTTCGGTGTAATCCTTTTAAAGACAGGGGAGAAAGGTGCGAACCGGACTGTTATGCTGCCTGACGGCAGGACCGGAGAGGTCAGGAAACAGGAGACTGATGATTTCAAAGGGTGGGCAGAGAGTGCCAGCATCGAGCCGGAGAGACTGATCCGTTTCGCTAAAACCTTCACAGGGTCACCCTACCTCTGGGGAGGCACATCGACCAAGGGGGTAGACTGCAGCGGATTTACAAAGACAGTTTATTATTACGGCGGAGTCATAATGACCAGGGATGCCTCCGGGCAGTTCAGATACGGAGAAGAGGTCCGCATTGATAAACCGTGCGAGTCACTCATGCCCGGTGACCTGCTGTTCTTTGGCAGGGTAAGGGATGGCAAGGCAAGGATAACCCATACCGGCATGTACATAGGTGATACGGAGTTCATTCACTCATCAGGGCTTGTAAAGATAAACAGCCTTGATTCAACCAGGGCGAACTATAGCCCATACCTGCTTGAGATATTGCAGGGAGCAAGAAGGGTAACCGGATTTACACAGGGAAAGGGCCTCGAGCGGGTGGCACAGCACGGCTGGTATTTCTGAGATGTATTCATGACCGCATTAAAGGTGTGCGGATCCATATGATTCTATAAATCTGACTTGGCTAAATGAAAAAAAGAGATTTCATCAAAATCAGTGGCATAGCCGCGGGCGCACTTATTGCCGGTTGCAAGACAGCTCCTGCTGATCCGGCCACTGGCAGGGTCAAAGGTGCTGCAAATGCAGGAGGGACCATTAAGCTCAGCTACAAGCCCTATGAACTGCAGCTCAGGCATGTATTCACTGTGGCTACCAACTCAAGGACCACCACGCCGGTGGTTCTCACCACCCTGGAATATGACGGTGTCACAGGGTATGGTGAGGCATCAATGCCCCCCTATCTGGGCGAGAGCCATGAGTCGGTCCTCAATTTTCTTTCGAAGGTCAACATGGAGCAATTCAGTGATCCCTTCCTGATGGAGGATATCCTGGGGTATATTGACGGGTTGATGCCCGGTAATCATGCCGCAAAGGCTTCGCTTGACATTGCCCTGCATGACCTCACGGGCAAGCTCCTTGGCCAGCCCTGGTTCAGGCTCTGGGGACTCAACAGGGAGAAGACCCCGGTGACAAGTTTTACAATTGGGATCGATACGGCGGATGTAGTCAAAGAGAAAACGCTGGAAGCCAGCGCATTCAAACTGTTGAAGATCAAGATGGGAAGGGATAATGACAGGGAAATGATCGATACTGTCCGCTCGGTTACAGATGTGCCTGTCTTCGTCGATGTGAACCAGGGGTGGAAAGACCGCAATTATGCGCTTGAAATGGCGAACTATCTCAGTGAGAGGGGTGCCCTCTTCATCGAACAGCCGATGCCGAAGGAGCAGGTCGATGACATCGCCTGGCTTACTGAGCGCAGTCCGCTGCCGATACTTGCCGATGAGGCTTTGCAGACAGTTGAGGATCTTCTGCCCATGAAGGGCGTTTATTCAGGCATCAATATCAAGCTCATGAAGTGCGGCGGCATGCATGCAGCATACAAGATGATCACCATGGCAAGACAGATGGGGATGAAAATCCTGATAGGATGTATGACCGAAACCTCATGTGCCGTGTCGGCGGCCGCGCAGCTTTCACCTTTGGTCGACTGGGCCGATCTTGATGGTAACCTGCTGATAAGTAATGATGTATACGATGGAATGACAGTAGTCGACGGGAAGATCACTCTTCCTGACCGGCCCGGTATTGGGATTATCGGGAAAAAAAGTGAGAATTTGTAATACATCATTCATATAAAAAGGTAAATTGCCTTTAGAAAAACAGATTTGTGATTTTCTGACCTATTACCTAATAATTACTAATTAACCCTAAATCCAATCACATGAGAACCAAACTATTAATGTTGTTTGCGGTTTTGGGACTGATGCTTTCGCAAAGCATTTATGCTCAGCCTAAGACCGTGACAGGGACTGTCACAGACGCCACGACGAATGAAACATTGCCTGGCGTCAACGTGATAATCAAGACCACTACCACCGGTACGAGTACTGATATGAACGGGTTTTACTCGATCAGTGCAGCCCCCGGCCAGGTACTCGTTTTCACCTCCCTTGGTTATGCCAACCAGGAGGTAACAGTAGGGGCATCAAACAGGATTGATGTGAAAATGAGTCCTGATGTTGAGTTTATTGAAGAAGTCGTGGTGGTCGGGTACGGCACTCAGAGAAGAGCCAACCTGACCGGAGCGGTTTCTACAGTAAATGTTGAAAAAACGCTGGAGGCAAGACCTATCGCAGATGCAGGCCGTGGTCTGCAGGGAACGATGCCCGGCCTCAGCGTGGTTATCCCAAGTGGTGAGATAGGATCTGATCCTCTGATTAAAATCCGTGGCCAGATCGGTTCACTGCAGGGCGGATCATCCCCTCTCATACTTGTTGATAACGTCGAGATTCCGTCAATTCAGATGCTTAACCCTGATGACATTGAATCTATCTCAATTCTGAAGGATGCTGCATCTGCCTCAATCTATGGTGCAAAAGCTGCCTTCGGCGTTATACTGATCACCACCAAGAAAGGTGCTAAGAATGAAGGTGTAAATGTATCCTATAACGGAAACCTGTCATTCCAGAATATCTCAAAGAAAATGGAAATGGCCCAGCTGGAGGCTCTGGAGTATACAGTGCTGGCATTTGAGCGGGTAGGAAGTACAAGGGCAGGCGCATTCTGGCTTATCACACGTGAGGGTTATGAAAAAGCTGTCAACTGGCAGAAAAAATGGGCTGATGTCGTGAAACCCGATGACCCCATGCTTTACGGACGTGACTGGTATGTCAATGCGGATAATTATAAGATAGGGCTGAGAACATATGATCCGTATGATTATATGATAAAGGAATGGACTCCCACCCAGTTGCACAATTTTTCAGTTAACGGCAAGACAGGCAGGACAGATTACAACATAGGCCTTGGCTACCTTGATCAGACAGGTATTATAAAGCCTTCAAAAATAGATGATTTCAAGCGTTATAACGGATCCATCAGGCTTGGAACCGAGGTGACTGACTGGCTGAAGGTGAATGTCGGGGCGCTGTATTCCAAGAGGAACAAGAGATATGCATATGCCACCAGCTCTACTACCGCTGACCCGTGGCTTTATCTTTACCGCTGGGGACCGACATACCCGTATGCTACCGAGGATGGTTTACCCACAAGGAACCCTGCATACGAGATGTCTGTGGCAAACACTGCCAACCAGGAAAACAACTATACAAGCCTGAACGGCGGGCTTGAAATTACTCCGCTTAAAGACTGGAATATTATCTTCGACTATACGCATTCAAACCTGGAATACATTATAAACAGACCGGGTACTTCCTTCTCGGCACGTGATAACTGGTCATCTGCCGTGCCTAAACTTGACGAGAACGGTGAAAGGGTTTATGTTGACTCAAGTACCGGTCAGGTGGTTTCATCAACTACCCCCGGTGCCATTGCAGCATACCAGCTGCCCATGTGGTACACGGCTCCCGGAGGAAACCCTGATCATATATACAGGCGCGCTGAGAACAATCAGAGAAATACACTGAACCTTTACTCAACATATGCACTGAATGTTCTGGATGATCATCAGTTCGGATTTATGCTTGGGATGAACAGGGTGGCATATGAAGAAGCGTACAACTGGTCTCAGACTACCCAGCTGATTGATTACACCAACCCCCAGTTTGACCTTGCATACGGAACCATGACAACCAGCGGTGGAGAGTACTGGGAATCACAGCTTGGATTCTATGGTCGTCTGAATTACACCTATAAGGACAAATACCTTCTTGAGGGAAATCTCAGGTATGACGGTACATCCAAATTCCCGACAGACCTGCAATGGAGGTGGTTCCCTTCATTCTCCGCAGGATGGATAGTTACAGAGGAGCAGTTTATGGACTGGGCAAAGCCCACATTGAGCATGCTCAAGCTTCGCGGATCATGGGGTACAATCGGAGACCAGACTGTATCAAATTCCCTTTATATACCCACAATGAGCGGATCACAGAGCAACTGGCTGATCGGAGCCGCTAAACTCTACCAGTTTGCCACCCCGGGTGCCGTCTCTGCTACTGTAACATGGCAGGACATAACTACCCTGAACCTGGGATTCGATGCCCGCCTGCTCAGGAGTAAGCTCGGGATCACCTTCGACTGGTTTATCCGCGATACGAAGAATATGATCGTCCCGCAGGAGGGGCTGCCGACAACATTCGGTACAGGCGCACCGCAGGGCAACTTCGGATCACTCCGCACCACGGGTGCCGAGATCCAGATTGATTACAACCACCGGTTCGAGAACGGTTTTGGCATCAACCTTACTGCAACGCTTTCTGATGCTGTTACCAAAATTACTGAGTATGGTTCCACCCAAAGCATAGACTCATGGTATGTCGGCAAGACCTACGGTGAGATCTGGGGCTATGAAACTGACCGGCTCTTCCAGGAAGGAGACTTTGCCTATGACGGTGAAGGCAATCTGATAAAAGTTACAGTACCCAACGAAGCCGGAACCGCCAACTATACAATTTATCAGCTTGCCGATCCGGAAAATGTTGCCATCCAGGGAAGGCTTCAGGCCGGTAACTTCCTGTTTATGCCAGGGGATGTCAAATTCGTCGATCAGAATGGCGACGGTTACATCAATCCCGGAAACAGGCTGATCAAGGATGCAGACGGTAATCCTGATTATGGTGATCTTAAGATCATTGGTAATTCAACACCGCGTTTCATGTATGGTTTCCGTGCAGACCTTGACTTTAAGGGGGTGGACTTCTCGTTCTTCCTTCAGGGTGTAGGCAGCAGGCAGGTCTGGGGTGATGGCTTCCTGGCCATCCCGGGATATAACTCATCTGACGGAGCCATGCCCAAGGCTTTTGCAACTGATTTCTGGAGAGAAGACAGGACTGATGCTTTCTATCCTCGTCCTTATAACCTTGCCGGAAGCAGCACAACACTCAATATGGTGCCCCAGACAAGGTACCTCCTGAACATGGCATACCTGAGGCTTAAGAATATCACAGTCGGCTACACACTTCCTTCAAACCTTACCAAAAAGGTCATGATAAGCAAGGTGCGCGTATATGCCGCTCTCGAGAATTTCTTCACGTTTGATCATCTTGGAACACTTCCAATTGATCCCGAAGAAATACAGGGTTATTCGATGTGGAACACATCCAACTATAACCTGAGTCGTACAGGTGTTGGTGTGCCTACTTTCAAGAGTGCATCGGTCGGTCTTCAGGTTAACTTCTAAAAACTAGGAACAATGAAAAGAAAATTCACTATAATCATCGCTTTGGCAGCATTGTTTTTCAGCGGATGCGAAGATTTTCTCGACAGACCGTCACTGACAACAATGAATGACCAGAACTACTGGACATCGGAGAATAACCTCCGGCTCTTCGCCAATGGATTCTATGCCAACTACTTTGTTGGTTACAACTCCGCATGGGGTGTTGACTATGCTCCTCTGAGGGGGTATTATTTTGCTGATGACTTCACCCAGACGGGTAAGCAGATCAGTTTCGAAACACAGGCTCCTTCATCGAGGACCTCTACAAGTGAGACTCCTTCGATGCTGACAACCTACTGCGGACCATCATGGAACTTTGCATATGTCCGCAAGTCAAACCTCTTCCTTGAGAGAATTGAAGAGATGAAGGATGCATATCTCACTGAGGATGCGTACAAGCACTGGAGTGCTGTTGCCCGTTTCTTCAGGGGTTATGAGTACAGCAGGCTTGTGAGTGTCTTCGGTGACGTGCCATATTACGACAGGTTAATTAATGACACCGAGCTGGACCTGCTCTATAAGGACAGGGATGACCGTACTATGGTAATGGATGCGGTTTATGATGATTTTGCATATGTAATGGCCAATATGCGGGCCTCTGACGGCAATGCACAGTACCTTAACAGGTACATAGCTGCCGGATTTATCTCGCGTCTCATGCTCTTTGAGGGTACCTGGCAGAAGTATCACTTCAACAATTCCGAAAAAGCTCAGAAGTACCTGCAGATGGCAGCGGATGCAGCCAGTTATGTGATGACATCGAACAAGTTTTCATTTGCCAGCGATTTCCGTTCACTGTTCGGATCGCAGGACCTGGCGGGCAATAAGGAAGTGATAATGTACAGGCATTATGATGCAGCGCTGCAGGTGACTCATCATATTGCTTCTTATGCCAACACAACCGAGAGCCAGCCGCAGTCTGCCAACCTTGACCTGGCGAAGTCATTCATCTGTGCTGACGGGCAGGTCTACCAGTCATCAACACTTCCGGATGCAGACAAGCTTGCTCTTGCCAGTATGATTGCAACCCGTGACCCGCGCTTCGAGGCTACCTTCTGGGATACTCCCAAAAAGGAGGCTTCCACATTGGTCTACTCTGATAAGTTTATTGACAGGGTGGGGCCGACTTATGCCGGTGGCACTTATCCGCCGCAATACGGTTCGAATACAAACACAAATGATGCCCCGGTAATGCGGCTTGGAGAGGTGGTCCTGAACTGGATTGAGGCAAAGGCTGAACTCGCCACCCTTGGCGGGCCGGCTGTGACCCAGGCAGATATAGATGCTTCAATCAACGCAATTCGCAACCGCCCGCTCGATGCAGCTGCAATTGCTAAAGGAATCCAGAAGACCGCGCCCATGACACTCGCCAGTCTCCCCAATGATCCGGATCGCGATGCTGATGTGCCTGCCCTCATCTGGGAGATACGCCGTGAACGCAGGATGGAATTCGTCTTCGAACACTCCCGCCTGCTGGATATCAAGCGCTGGAAGAAACTCAACTACCTGGATGTCGCCACCAATCCTGACCTGCATCTCGGTTTATGGATGGATTTCCCGGTTGAAATGCCCGAGTGGCTGATAGCTGCAAAGGTCAATAAGCTGAAGGTTCAGAAAGCTGACGGTACGGTAGTAACCTATTCCGGAACCAATGGTGCTGATATGGTTGGATATTATATACCCGAAAACATATCAGCCCGTGATGCATTTACTGACAGGGTCTATCTTGCGCCTGTGGGCGTAGCACAGATTACTCAGTATGCTGAGAAAGGGTATACCCTTACCCAGACAACCGGCTGGTAGGAGATAACAATAAAACCTTTGACCGGATTGTCAGAATGTAAAATTAGAGACGCGCACAACGCGTCTCTAATTATTTTATATTCATTCATTTGGTCTTGCTGAAATTCTGGCAGATGTATCAGGTGCGTGAATGGATGATTTACTGGCTGCATTTTTTTTCAGAAAAATTCCGTGAATTACGATTACAGCCTGTCTCAAAATCCCTTAAATTGCCTCTTATTGAACATTCTTTCTTCAATTCAGTTAACTATTATTCTAAACCTTTAAACTCCAAATATCAAAAACATGAGAACAAACCTGAATTTGCACTCTCAGCGGGAAGTGGCCAAATGGGGAAAACATGCCATGTTTTCAGCCATTTTGCTAATTCTGTTTTCCGGAACAGTTATTGCCCAGACAATACGGATTTCCGGAAAAGTCACTGACAATGCCGGTCTTGCAATTCCGGGAGTAACAATACTCCTTGAAGGAACCTCCACCGGTGTAGCCTCAAATAATGACGGCACATACACTATCGATGCACCTGCAAACGGTACCCTGGTCTTTTCAGCCATAGGGATGGAAGCAATGAGAGTACCGATCAATGGCCGGACCACAATTAATGTCACAATGGCCGAATCATCGGTTCTTGTGGAAGAGGTTGTGGTCACCGCCCTTGGTATCGAGAAGGAAAAGAAAGCCCTGGGATATGCCGTTCAGGATCTTAAAAGTGACGAGATCCTGAAGAACAAGCAGACAAACGTGATCAACTCACTTGCTGGCAAGGTCGCAGGGGTGAATATCACCCAGTCAAGCGGTTCGGCGGGTGCCGGTTCAACAATCATCATCCGCGGCGGTAACTCTGCAAGCGAAACACGTGACAACCAGCCGCTTTTTGTCGTTGACGGAATCATCTATGACAACTCTACAGTCAACAGCGGAAATTCAGGAACTGACGGTGTTACAAAAAATGCGACATCATTCAGCAACCGCGTGATGGACATCAACCCTGATGACATTGAGAGCATGTCAATCCTTAAGGGAGCGGCAGCAGCCGCACTGTACGGCTCACGTGCAGCTGACGGCGTGGTTATAATTACAACCAAAAAAGGGAGCGAAGGTCCTATAAGGGTCGACTTCAACTCGAAATACTCCTATTCCTGGGTTGGAACCCTGCCTGAACTGCAGGGCGTCTACGGAAGAGGCTTCTATAACCAGGCCGGTGCTTTCAGTGACTTCACAACCCAGTCATGGGGCGACCCGATAACCGGAACAGTCTATGACAATGTAGGCAACTTCTTCCAGGGCGGCAATGTGTTCGACAACAGCCTGAGCATATCCGGAGGCAGCCAGAACAACAGCTTCTATCTTTCGGCATCAAATTTTGACCAGACGGGAGTTGTGCCCATGACGGGATTTGACAAGAATACATTCCGCTTCAACGGTGAACAGAAATACGGCAAACTGACTGTAGGGGCAAATGCAGCCTATTCAATTACAAACACCCTGAAAACTCTTACAACAGCTGGTCTTTATAACGGCGGAGGCAACGGAACAATGACAGCGCTTTACGGCTGGTCACGGAGTGATGATATCGCAAAATACCTCAATCCTGACGGAACCAAATACAGGATGTTCGAAGGACTCCAGGAGCTTGCCAGCGACGTGGAGAACCCGTACTGGATACTGAACAAGAACAAACTGACAGACAAGGTCAACCGTTTCACCGGAGGCATCAATGCATCGATCAACCTGACAGACTGGTTTAATATTCTTTACCGTGTCGGTTATGATACTTATAACAGTGGTGCATACACATATATCGCACCGGGAGGTGCAGTGGTCGAACAGTACCAGGAGGGCCGTCTGAGCAAGAGTGGTTCGGATTATGCGTTCCTTACCTCCAACCTCATGCTGAATTTCAGCCAGAAAGTGGGTGACATTGACCTGAACCTGTTACTCGGACATACAGCTGAGAATACAAACAGGGTTTCGCGCACCAACTGGGGATACGGATTTTCTACTGCCGGAACAATCAGTTTCGGCAACATCGTCGAGGACCAGAAGTTCTTCACGGAGAGGAATGTCACCAAGCGGCTTGTAGGCGTATTCGGCGAGTTCCGCGCATCATACAAGAGCATCGCTTACCTGACTGTTACCGGTCGTAACGACTGGTCGTCAACGCTCCCGATTGAGAACCGGTCATATTTCTATCCTTCAGTATCCGGCAGCTTCGTATTCACGGAACTGCTTCCGGAGAATGATATCCTTTCATTCGGAAAGATCCGTGCTTCATGGGCCCAGGTCGGTAAGGACGCCGATGCCTATGCCACCAACACATACCTATGGGCTCCTCAGATAGTGAGCGGGCAGTTTGTAGGCTCCGGGAACAGCTGGACAGGAGGAAGCCCGAACCTGGTTCCCGAGATCCAGACATCTACCGAATTGGGTGCTGAACTGCAGTTCCTCAAGGGCAGGCTGGGACTTGACTTCACCTGGTACAACAGTATTACAAAGAACCAGCTGGCAAGCCCCAGACTTGCACAGTCAACGGGATACATTTTCCTTACACTGAACAGCGGCTCGGTTCACAACAAGGGTATAGAGCTGTCAGTCAATGCAACTCCGGTGAAAACACGTGACTTTACATGGGATCTGACACTGAACCTTTCAGGCAACCGGGGCACCCTGGGAGATTTCCTCCCCGGAGTCAGTCTCTTCTATGTAACAGACGTACAGATTGGTGGAGTGAAGGCAGCCTCCGTGCCAAACGGCGGATACTTCCTCGGTCTGACTGGCGATCACTGGATGGTGGAGAAGGATGAGGAAGGAAATGAGATCCCCGGTGGCCGGTATATTGTAGATGAGGCTACAGGACTGTATGCCCCGACTACTCAAACTACAAACGTAGTAGGGAACCGTGAACCTGATTTCATCGGAGGCCTGAATAATAACCTGCGCTACAAGAACCTGAACTTCTCTTTCCTGTTTGACATCAGAAAAGGCGGTGACATTTACAACGGTACCGATTATTATCTGACAATCAATGGATTGAGTGCCAAGACCCTCGACCGTGAGTCAGTCACTGTGTCAGGTGTTTCAAAGACCACTGGTGAGCCCGTATCCTATACTTACGAGGCCGGGAAAACTTATACTGTAGGAGGAGCATCGAAGTCAGGCGAATATATGATCCAGCAATACTGGGGCATAAACGGATACGGAGTGAATGCCTACAATTTTATAACAAATACTAACTGGCTAAGGCTTCGCTCTGTCAACCTGTCGTATGATTTCACAGATCTCATTGGCAACAGGGGTTTCATAAAAGGTCTTTCAGCTTCAATCGGAGGCTATAACCTTTTACTCTGGACAAACTACAAGGGGATGGATCCTGAGGTGAGCGTTTCCGGTTCGGGAACCGGAGGTTCCGGGTCAATGGGTATCGACTATTGCGGTGTTCCTGCAACACGAAATGTAACATTCGGTATCAATGCAACATTTTAATAACTGATTCAAAAAAGTTGATTATGAAAAGGATATTATCTATTACACTTGGTCTGATCCTCCTGTTGGGCTTCTCCTCGTGCGAGAAGTGGCTCGATGTCAATGTGGACCCTGACAATCCAAATGACCTCAGTGCAACTCCGGAGATCAGGCTTCCATGGATACAGCATTATTATATGTATGCATGGGGAACTGCCAATATGCGTACCAGCACAATTGCTGGGATTTTGACTCAGACAACCTCCGCCACCGGCGGCAACAGCAGGCTTGCAGCCTGGAATCCCGTACAGGGCAGCAGTACAACAATTTATCAGAACTGGTTCCTGGGAGGCGCTGTCAACCTCAAGCCTCTGATTGAGAGAGCCGAGGAACAGGGTGCATATCATTATATAGGCGCTGCCTATTGCATAAAGGCCATGGGTTTCATGATGATGCTGGATCTGTATGGTGAAATGCCCTATACAGAGGCGCTTACAGGGAAGTATAATCCGGCCTATGACCAGGGCGATGTCATCTATGCAGGATGCATGGCTGACCTTGACAAGGCAATAGAATACTTCGGGAAAACACAGGAACCTGGTGCTACGGCTCTCTCCGAAGGTGATTCATGGAACGGAGGCGATGTAAGCAAATGGCTCAAACTCTGCTACGGACTTAAGGCACGCTACCTCCTCCAGGTTTCCAAGAAATCTACATTTGACCCGGCAGCAGTATTGACTGCACTTCAGAATGCGCCTCAGTCAAATGCTGACAACATTATTATGAAGCACTACAACGTTGAGGGTGATGCGCTCAACTTCACGGTAGGAGACCCATACCAGACCAACTCAACGTGGAACTCAGCCGGTTACGGTACAGGCCAGCGTTACACCAGGTGGTATGCCAACCTGCTGACAAACAATTTCACAGGTGGCTCCGGAGTGACAGACCCGCGCCTGCCCAAGCTTCTGCCAGCAATGATGACCAACGTGGAGTTGAATTCCTCCGGGAACATAATCAGTTACGAGTGGAAAAGAGACATTGGCGTGGACGTGATGAATTCAGACGTCAGGGTAAATGCAGGACCTCTGAACTATGCATACGCAAATGGCCCTCAGACCATAAAGTATACAATTGCTGATGAGGCAAAAAGAACGGCTTTCATTGCATCAATCCCTCATCCCTATACAGTCAACGGGAATGATGTTTCAGTGACCTACCCCAGGGGCGCATTTTATGTCAACAGTACCAACTACATGCGGGCAGGTGACACCGCATATGTCAATCTGAGATCGAATAGTATGTCGACAAGCGGTGTTTCAGCAACAGATATGTACTATTACCTCAATGTTGATATGAAGGCAGTAGGGGGGACCGGCAGCTTCTTCGTGAGACCCGATTCGGATTCTGATATACTGACATATGCAGAGATGTGCTTCATCAAGGCTGAGGTTTACCTCAGGCAGGGTAATGCACCCCTGGCGCATGCTGCATATATCGACGGCATAGAGGCAAGCTTCGAGCGGATGCAGACCAAGCTCAACGAATGGAAGTCAGCCGGTACCGTTAACCCTGATCAGATGCCGATGAATGACGCAGACATAGCTGCATATTTGGCAAGCCCGGCTGTGGTGCAGAGTGCCGGCGCCCTTACAATGGCTGACATTATGCAGCAGAAGATCATTGCAATGGGGATCAATATGCAGATATGGAACGATATGCGCCGTTTCAACTACAGCGCAGGCAACATAGGCAGTTTCGGGGTTGTTTACAGAGACTACAAGAGACCCTTTGAGTTCACTGCAACCAATATTATTCCGGGCACGAGCCCGACAGACCTGAATTACTGGTTCCGCAGGTTCAACCACAGTGCTCACGAAAGCAACTACAACAACGAGCAACTCATGGCGTCAAACCCCCTGGCCATGACGGACCCCATCTGGAGTGATCCGGTATGGTGGGATGAGGAATAGCGGCATCACACAATCATGAACATCCGGGGGGCTGAGACTCAGCTCCCCGGTTTTTATTATAGTCGGCAGCCGGCGGTAGCAGTCGGCGGCAATAAATTGCAAATTCGCCGGCTTCCGGCTGGCCGGGTATCACGTCTTTCTGAATCCGCTTCGTTCGATCAGCGGTTCTATCGAAGGCTCGCGACCCCGGAACAATCTGAAGAGCTCTTCTGGTTCACTGCTTCCTCCTTTTTCGAGAATATTATGGCGGAATGAGCCTGCCGTTTCATTATCGAAGATGCCTCTCTCCCTGAACAGGCTGAATGCGTCGGCATCGAGCACTTCGGCCCACTTGTAACCGTAATAACCTGCTGCGTAGCCACCGGCAAAGAGGTGAGCGAAGGAGACACTCATGCATGCCCCGTCGGCTGCAGGCAGAAGCTCAGCAGGGCTCATTGCTGACCTCTCGAATGTCACAATGTCACCAGCATGCGGTTCTTCAAGTGTATGCCAGGCCATGTCAAGCAGTCCGAAGCTGAGCTGCCGCATACAGGCGTAGCCTTCATTATATGTAAGTGAATCCCTGAGTTTGTGAAGCATCTCCACGGGTATCTTTTCTCCGGTCTGATAATGTGCGGCCCATGTGTCAAGCCACTCTTTCTCCCATGCCCAGTTCTCCATTAGCTGTGATGGCAGCTCCACGAAGTCGCGTTTTACATTCGTGCCTGACAGACTCTCATAGGTGCAGTCAGACAGCATGCCGTGCAGGGCATGACCGAATTCATGGAGAAAGGTATTCATCTCGCTGTGCGAGAGCAATGACGGCCGTGCCGGTGTCGGGCGGGTGAAGTTCATCACCAGTGATACTACCGGGATGATCCTTCTGCCATCTTCCTTCCACTGCTCACGGAACCCAGTCATCCATGCCCCTCCGCTCTTTCCCTTTCGGGGATGAAAGTCAAGCATAAGAATTGCAATAATACCCCTTCCTGCGTCATGCACCTCGAAGGCAGATACTTCGTCATTATAAACTGGAATGCTCCTGTTTTCCCGGAAAGAGAGTCCGTACAGCCTTGTTGCCAGTCCCAGTACAGCTTGCCTGACTTTATCCAGGGGCATGTATGGTCTGAGTGCTTCATCATCGATGCTGAACCGCTCCATCCGCAGCTTCTCTGACCAGTATGCCCAGTCCCATCGCTCGAGTTTCCCTTCAAATCCGTGCTGCCGTGTATACTCTTCGATATCCTTAAGGTCTCTCTTCCCTGCAGGTGATGAAGCTTCCAGAAGATTGCGGAGGAAAGTGTTCACCTCTTCGGGTGTGGATGCCATCCGCTCCTCCAGGGCGTATGCTGCGTAATTAGCGTATCCCAGCATCCTTGCCATCTCCAGTCTGAGCTCTGTAATCCTGGACACCAGTTCACGGTTGTCATGTTCATTTCCCCGGAAGGCGCGGCATGAGTAGGCTCTGAAAATCTTCTCGCGGAGATCACGACGGTCAGCATATTGCATGAACGGCACGAAGCTGGGAGCATGGAGGGTGAACAGCCAGCCCTCTCTCCCTTTCTCCCGGGCAAGTGCTTCCGCTGCCTCCCGCACCCCCTCCGGGAGACCTGAAAGATCATCTTCATCCTTAAGATGGAGGGTGTAATCATTAGTCTCTGCAAGAACGTTCTCCTCAAACTTCAGGGAAAGAGTAGAAAGTTCGACGGTTATAGCCCTGAATCGTTCCTGTTCAGCATCAGCCAGGCCAGCACCGCCACGGATGAAATTCTTGTATTTGCGGTCGAGAAGAATCATCTCTTCCTTGTTAAGTCCCAGTGAATCTCTTTTCTCATAAATGCTCTTAACCCTGGCAAACAGTGCCGGATTCAGAGAAATGTCGTTGCTGAATGCGGTGAGAACGGGAGAGACCTCCCTGGCTGCTTCCTGAAGTTCCGGTGTTGTATCAGAGCTGTTCAGGTTGAAGAGTACGGGGATGATACGGTTTAGCAGTGATCCGGCATGTTCAAGCGCTTCAACCGTGTTGCGGAAATCGGGTTCCGCCTGATCGGATACAATATGATCGATCTCCTTCCTGGCAAGTGATATCGCTTCTTCAACTGCAGGTTTAAAGTGTTCCGGCCTGATCTTTTCAAAGGGTGGAATCGCGAATGGGGTGGACCATTCCTGCAGGAGGGGGTTTTCTGTGGTCATGGGTCAGTTTGCGGTTTTGACAAATATAACAGGATTTGTAACGTGAGGATTACAATGCTGTGACCGCTACGCGGTACGGTTCCCCGTAGGGCATACAGCATTGTAAAACAATGCCACACCCCGGAGGATGTGGCACTGATATCAAGACAATGGAAAAATCAGAACGGCAGGTCGTCAAGTTCCGGGTTGGGAGAGGGAGCATCCTCGAGCTGAGGATTTACGATGGCTTTCTGGCCATTCTCCGCCGTAGCAATCCCTCGGCTGATGGACAGCGCATTGAGATTGGTGATGTAATTGGCCACGCCATTCTTTTCCCAGCGGTTTCCCCTGATGTTGAAGATCACGGTTACCTCCTGCCGGAGCCATGATTCATCAATAATTTCGCACTTTTCCTGGGTCAGCTGAAATTTGATGAAATCGACATAAGCCTGTCCGCTTCCGCTCTCCTTATGTTCCAGGACGAACTCCCGCTTGCGGAAACGTTCATTTATCCTGTTGACCGGATATACTTCCGCAACCCTGCCAGTAATCTGGTATTCCATTATTCAGTTTCTGTAATGACAATCTTTTCGATTTCATCGCCAGCCCTTATCAGGTCAATCACCTCAAGCCCTTCCACCACCTTTCCGAAGCATGTATGCTGCCTGTCGAGATGTTTGGTGTTAGTCCTGCTGTGACAGATAAAGAACTGTGACCCTCCGGTGTCTCTCCCGGCGTGTGCCATTGACATCACGCCGCGGTCATGAAATTGTTTCTGACCTGAAAGCTCACATTTGATCTTATAACCCGGGCCGCCTGTGCCGACACGCGGATCACCAGGATTCCTGGAAAACGGGCAACCGCCCTGGATTACGAAGTCAGGAATAACCCTGTGAAAAGCGAGTCCGTCATAGAATCCCTCCCTGGCAAGTTTCACGAAATTGGTTACAGTGCCGGGAGCATCGTCATCGTAAAGAACTGCTTTCATAACCCCTTTCGGGGTATGTATCTCGGCTGATATCATTGTTTTACGATTTCGAGGAGCTCAATTTCGAATATAAGTGTTGAAAAGGGAGGAATCGGGCCCTGTCCCTGTTCGCCGTAAGCCAGTTCGTAAGGAATGTAGAATTTGAATTTTGATCCTACAGGCATCAGCTGAATGGCTTCCTGCCATCCCGGAATGACCTGGTTTACAATAAACTGTGCAGGTTCGCCGCTGTCAAGTGAAGATTCGAATTTTGTGCTGTCAATCATTGTGCCGGTGTAATGTACCTTAACAACGTCAGTGGCAGCCGGCTTTTCGCCTGTACCCATCGTGATTACCTCATACTGAAGTCCGCTGGTTGTTTCCTGAACACCCTCGCGTTTTTTGTTTTCAGCGAGGAACTTCTCTCCTTCGTCGATATTTTTGCCGTACATTGCTTTCATCTTCTCCATCTGCCTCTTCTGCATGTATGTCATCACAAATCCCTGTGCTGCCTGCTCATCGAGAGCGTTCTTTCCTTCTTTTGCCTCAAGCATTCCTTTTGCAAGCATTATCGGGTCAATATCAATGCTGTCAGACATGTAGTAGAAATAGTTGGCAATTCCCAGGGCGTATGCAAGAGAGTCTTCGGTGGTTTTCACCTTGTTCCCTGTTACGCTTGATTTTGTATTGCATGAAGATACGATCATGGCCGTTGCTACGGCGAGAATAATTAAACCTTTGATTTTCATTGTGTATGTTTTAGAATTAATTTTCGGCAAAGATAGCATTTTGGGAGTCACATCGGGGATATTACTCTTCTTTTGTAACATTGAGCAGTTCCACCTCAAATATAAGTGTCTCAAATGGTTTGATGATGTTACCTGCGCCCCTTTCGCCATAGGCGAGGTCATAGGGTATATACAGCATCATACGTGAGCCTTCCTTCATCAGCTGAAGTCCTTCCACCCATCCGCGGATCACATCGCTGACTCTGAACTGTGCAGGCTCTCCCCGGTCATACGAAGAGTCGAACTTGGTACCGTCAATTGTTTTTCCGGTGTAGTGAACCGTGACCACATCTTCCGGTCCGGGAGTTGCTCCGGTTCCTTCCTGAAGGATTTTATATTGCAGTCCGCTTGCAGTGGTAACGACTCCTTCCTTAGTGGAATTATCTGCGAACCATGTTTTTGCAGCCTCTAACTGCTGACCGTACTGAGCCATGAGGCGGGCTTTTTCGCGCCTTTGCATGTAACTGACAATGAATGCACTGGCTGTTGTATCATTCATGAGCGCTTTGTCTTTCGATGCATCAATCATTCCTTTTGAAAACATCTTGGTATTTATATTGATGCTGTCACCGACATAGTATTTATAATTGGCCACTCCGAGAGCGTAGGAGAGGGAGTCTTCGGTGCCGGCAAGTTTTGATTTCTGGCCTGTTACCGGCAGAATTGCCACTGCTGCCAGGGCCATAACAAGAACGAGTCTGCTTGCTTTCATTTTTTTGTTTTTATGTGATTAAAGGAGCGGATTCAGTATCCGGTTGCTGTTTCAGTGGCGCAAATATACCAATATTCATCTCTTCACTGCCCGTGTGATAACTCTTTTTCCCGGTGGTCCCGGTAGCAGTTTTACTTCAAAACCAAGTGACCGGAGCATTCTTTTCAGATCACCTTTGGCCGAGTAGGTAACAAAGACCGATCCCGGGTGTGTCACGGCTGCAATTCGGCGCATCACAGTCTCGCTCCACATCTCCGGCTGTTTATCAGGTCCGAAGGCGTCAAAATATACCAGGTCATAAATACCTGCGGGGTCCTCAGTAGTGAGGTCCGTCAGCCTCTTTTCAAGCGTGAACCAACCGGTGATTGCTGCCGTTGAGTTCCACGGGGCGGTGTGAATAGCCGTCAGCAGTTCTTGGCCTTCTTCTCCTGCCATGGAGCCATAATTAAGCCGGCTTATAACTTCGACATCCAGAGGATATTTTTCGAGAGAGGTGTAGCTGACACGGATTTTCTCCTTACCGGCATGCATAGCTGTAAGCAGTGCATTGAGTCCCGTTCCGAAGCCAACCTCAAGGATGGATGTATCACCCGGCGGAAGGCTGGCAAGACCAGCATTGATGAAGATGTGCCTTGATTCTGTAATTGCCCCGAAACGGGAGTGGTAATGCTCGTCAATCCCGGGCACGTAGAGAGTGTGGGAACCATCATCTGTCACTATAAGTTTTCTTTCCATATGTTAAAAGCAGGCAGGCAGATCAGGCAATAGGCAATAGGCAGTAGTGTCATACTGATTACAATCTGATCATTGCCTGTAAGAAGCCCTGACCGCAAGACCGCAAGACCGCAAGACCGCAAGACTAAACGTAGTCACAGACCTTCCGACTCTCAGACCCTCAGACCCTCAGACCTTCCGACCTTCCGACCTTCAGACTCTCAGACCCTCAGACTCTCAGACCCTCCGACCTTCAGACCCTCAGACCTTCAGACTCTCAGACCCTCAGACCTTCAGACTCTCAGACCCTCAGACCCTCCGACCAG
>Ga0116155_10000345_pt1 | contig 42440 bp, 36 predicted proteins | sample AD_UKC032_MetaG_FD_89890 | JGI IMG/M metagenome (GOLD analysis project Ga0116155, IMG submission 89890) | Active sludge microbial communities of municipal wastewater-treating anaerobic digesters from USA - AD_UKC032_MetaG | ecosystem: Engineered > Bioreactor > Anaerobic > Digestate | place: USA...
ATATCGGTTTCAGTGATTCGAAAAAATCTCCGACGGAAATTATCGATGACGAATGGCGCATTAAGACCGCTCCGGGAGTCGGTGGGTTCTTGGGGAGACTTTTCCGCATAGGAGTTTAAAAAACAAATATGGATAATTTTTGGAACACAATAACGTCGCCATTCAGGAAGGCGACTGAAAAAACAAAAAAGACAATCGGCGATTTTTTCGCGCCCGTACCGGACGAAGTTCGGGCGCGGGACTTTGTCCGCGAACTGCCGGGAGCGACGGGAAAAGTCGGAATATCGATATTGAATTTCGGCAAAGACATTCTTCGTGCCGCTCCTAGGGCGGCGGCTTCAGCCACGCTTTCCGCCGAAGGGGGGAAAGAATTCATTCCCGGAAAAGGCGTTGCGCCGAAATTTGAGAAATTTCTTTTCGGAGATAAGCCGATTCAAAACATCCGCGGCACCGGTGAAGAAATGATTCAATCATTTGGCGGGAGCGAAGGTACTGCAAAAAAGTACGGTCTTCCGCTCGGCTTCGCTATGACCGCGATGGATATCATTCCCGGTGTTCCCAAAAAGAAAATGGCGGAGGAAGTCGGAGAACAGTTGATCAAAAGATATGGCGATGACGTGGCTAAAGCGATTTTCAAGGCAGGCGGAGCAAAATTTGCAAAGAAAGCACTGGAAGAAGGTGGAGAAAAGGCAGTGCAAAAGGCAGGCATTAAGCTTGGAGATTTTACATACTTCCATGCTACGCCAAAAAGTTCCGCAGAAAAAATCCTTAAAGAAGGATTCAATACCGAAAGTGTTCATGTTTTCGATGACCCGCTTGCAGCAGAAATGTACGCTACGGCGAAAGGGGGCGGCAAGCCAGGCAAGACTGGCGTGGTACGGAACCTGGCAGAGGACTGGGACATTGTCGAAGTCAAAAGTAATAAACCACTTATCCGCGATGCGAATGGAGACATTCAACCGATCCAGAAAAGCCACGTAATGTCGGTGACAAAAGGCACCAGAGACATAAAGTCTGTGCGGCAGAGTCACTCAGAAGCCGTCTCAACCGACGCGATAGCAAAGTTTGATGCCCAGATTGCCAGAGGCGTGGAGAAAGGTGTGCCTCGTAATATGACTTCGAATGCGGAAAGGGCTTTGGAAGTAATCAATGAAAAAGGCAATCCGGTGATAAAAGAAGGAAAAAAAATCGCTCCATTGAAATCCAGAACGGATAAAATCGATCCTCCGTCGACGCCGCCAAGGATATCGGATGAAAATCCGTTAGCCAATGTTTCTGATGTTCCGAAAGGAAGCGCGCTCGAGTCCATAGACGGTATGACCGGAAAAACCAGCCAGCCGAAGAGTCTCATCGAATGGATAAAAAACGCGCCTAAGAAATTCACCGAAGCATTCAGCGATCGCTTTGCGCCGATCAAGCGTTTCGAAGAAATGGTAAGCGATATGGCCGGGAAACCGATAGATATCAATTCCAGCGCTTATATCGGTGCGCGCATGTATGCCGGCCGGATGGGAACCATCGAATCATATCTCGGCGATCTCCAAAAAGTCCTGTCGCCTCTCAGTAAAGAGCGGGCGGATTTTACCCGTTTTGTTTTATCCCGTCGCGCCCTGGAACGAGCGGATCGGGGATTTGAAAATCCCGCCGGTGTATCATCCGATACGGCGAGACTTGCAATGGAAGAACTCAAAGCGAAAGTCGGTCCGGAAATTTTCAGCAAATTCGAATCGGCCGAACAGGCGATTCAAAAATGGGCGGATGAAACCATTCTTAAGCCCGCTACGGAAACAGGAATTATTTCCCAGGGAGTCTATGATTCGGTTATTGAGAAAAACAGACACTGGATGCCGTTTCATGTGATCGATGAACTGCCTGACCAGGCGGCTCTGGACAGGATGCCGAAGGGCATGGAAATATTTTCCGTCAGCAAGCAGGGGATAATCCATGAATTGGAAGGAACGGAAAAAATAATCCGCGATCCGTTCGAATCTATAATTGATAAATTGTCCAACGCAGTCAATCTCATCAAGAGAAACGAAGTCGCTCAGAAATTGATAAACATCAGGGAAGTGATGCCGGAAGCCAAAGAATTCATAAAGCCGCTGGAAAAAAGCGAACGCGCTCCGAAAGGCTGGGGATCGATCAGCGTATTTGCCGATGGAAAAAATACCAAATGGATCGTACCGGAAGAACTTTCCTGGGCGATGCATCAGATGAATGAAGTGGAGGCGGGGATATTGGGCAATTTTGTGAAATTTACTTCCGCCGCTTTCCGGAAGGGAGCGACCACGCTATATATTCCTTTTTCGCTTTCCAATGCCGTGCGCGACGCGCAGATGACCATCATGACCTCGAAATACGGCTTCAATGCGGCTGATTGGGTCAAGGGATTTGCCGAAGGTTTGAAAGGAGCTTTCGGCTGGGACTCGAAACTGATCGATGAATTTGCCCGAAACGGCGGAGGATTCGGAGGTTTCATTCAGGGAGCCAGAGAAATAAGCGGTGTGAAAAAGCAATTATTCGAACCGAACTGGTGGAAAAGAACCAAAGCCGTCATAAATCCGTTCAATCTTATAAGCAATTTTGCAGAAGCCATAGAGTTGGCGCCCCGCCTCGGTGTTTACACACGGTCTCTTAAAAAAGGAGCTTCGACGTTGGAAGCGGCCTATGAGGCCCGGAATTCTACCATCGATTTCGCCAAATCCGGTCAGGAAATGCGGATTATCAATATGTGGGTGCCGTTCGTAAACGCCCGCTGGCAGGCGCTTCTAAATACTGCCTGCGTTTTCAAGGAAAGTCCGGTCAAATCCTCCGCTAAGGCCGCGGCGTTGATTGTCACGCCGGGAATAACAACTTATTTCTGGAACTCATTGAATTATCCGGATTTATACGAAGACGTACCGAGTTGGATCAAAGACACTTATTTCCCGATTATTGTCGGCGAAGACAAGGATCAGGAAGGCAATCGTATACCGAAGATGGTGCTTATTCCAAAAGGCGACGTCGGGCAGATTTTTTACAATCCGCTCGAATATACTCTCGAGTATGTTCGAAAAGGCGAACCGAGCAATTTTGCCAAACTGGCTCTCGAATGGATGAGCCAGCTGGCGCCTATTCCGTTTACTCGCGACGGAGAACTGTCAACTTCGCAGTTTCTCTCTGGAGCATTGCCTCCGATCCTGCGTACGCCGGCCGAACTGTCTACCAATAAATCATTTTTTACCGGCAGGCAAATAGTGCCGCGGCGTCTTGAACAGGTGGCGCCGACGGAACAGTACGACGATAAAACACCGTATGCGGCAGTAGTTGTGGGGCGAGCGCTCGGCGTTTCTCCAATGAAACTGGCCTACGGCATCAACGGTTTATTCGGAGGGTTCGGACGGGAAGCGATCGACCCGGCCAAAATTTTGGAAACTACGGCGCAAAGATTCTATCGATCCGCCGGTGGAGAGAAACGGAATCAGGCGTGGAATTTGAGAGATGAAACGGTAGTCGGTTATAACACGGCGAGAGAGCAGGCTAAGCGGGCCCTGGAAGCCAATGATAGCCAAACGGCCATGAACATAATCGACAACTGGAACGCCCAAGCGGAAAAACTGTTGCCGGATATTTTGCCCTATCTCGCCCAAGACGATCCGCAAGAAGCGCAGAAACTCCAATCGTCGGTAACTTTCCAGATACAAGACATCTCCAGACTTCAAAAATCGGCATATGACAAACTTTTGGAAAACGAAGACGTTAAAGGAACAAATAATCCGCCGGCAACAATGGGCCGGATGTTTCCCGGCCAGGGATTGCAGCAAACGGACTTGAAACAGATGAGACAAACATCCCGATAAAATTTATGGAAAAACAAAATTATCAAAATCAGATGCAAGATAAAAGACTTGATTGTCTTGAAAAGCATGTCTGTGAAATCAAGGACAATCATCTTCCGCATATCAGCGCGAAACTCACCCAAGTAGGCACGGACGTCGATTGGCTTAAAAGATTTTTCTGGATTGTCGCCACCGCTTCGATCGGCGGGCTGATTGCGGCCATCCTTAATTTATTGATAACAATTAAAAAATAACAAAAATGAACACTATTCAAAAAATCTGGAAAGGCTCTCCGAATTTCTGGACCGGACGGAAGGGTTACAAACCGGAACTAGTCGTTATCCATATCATGGACGGCACTTTGTTCGGCACCGATGCGTGGTTTGCCAATCCCGCTTCGCAGGTAAGCGCACACTACGGCATCGGAAAGAGCGGAGAAATTCACCAATATGTGAAAGAAGAAGACGCCGCTTGGCATGCGGGAAGAGTGGATGCGCCAAGCTCGAAACTTATTAAAACGAATGTCAATCCGAATCTCTATACGATCGGAATCGAACATGAAGGCAAGCCGGAGGACAAATGGACTGACGCGATGAAACAGGCAAGCGCATTATTGATACGTGAGATTTGCCAGCGCTGGCAGATTCCGATCGATCGCAATCACATCATCGGTCATTACGAAATTTATTCGAAAAAACCGAATTGTCCGTCGCATGATAAGAAAATTATCAATGAACTGGTTGCTTTGGCCAACGGTCAAACTTCAAACCAGCAATCAACAATTTCCTCTGTGGTCGAAGAGGGGATTAAAAAAATCGAAGAAGGATTGGCAATTATAAAACAAACACTAAAATGAATATGGAAGTTTTAAAGTCCGCGAGCAAGATCGTATTTATTCTGATGGCGCTTGCCACAGTCGGCGCTCTTTTCATCGGAAAAATTTCAGGCGATCAATTTTTGCTTCTCGCCGGTATGGCATTCTCCTTTTACTTTTCCAACAAGGGAGACTCCGGGCAACCATTCGGAGGAAAATAATCACGGATAAACACTCGAATTAGCCCAGCTTTAGTTGGGCTTTTTTTGCGTGATTATCACTGGGGATAACTTTAATCTCTTGATTTGATTATGAATAATTTATTTCGACTTGATACTAAATATCCTTTTTCTTTCCCCGCCTTCAAGCCTCTTTCGGCGAATTTTTACCGAAAATATACAACGCTTTTTATAAACTAAAAACGCTATACCAATTGCGTTTGACTTCTTTGGCGCGGAGGGGTAATGTTTCGCTTGGCATAGCGGAAGACACTGTCGAAAAGTCTTTCGTCAAACACATTAATTTAAAAAAACACTCACCTCATTGCTTCCCGAAAGGGAGCCAATGATCTTGGATCTGAGGGTGTGACGCGATGGATTCGATACTCGAAAAAAGTCAAAAGAAGATTGACGCGATCGTAAGGAAATATGCACTGAAAGCGCTCCGCGTTTTGACTGCCGATTTAGGACTACGGACGAGAACGAACCGAATCCATCGCAGCTCGCATCCCGGTGAGTTTTCGTGTTATATGCTAACAAAAGACGCTATCTATCAATTCTCCAACTGGAGACAATTCAAAGTCAAAATAAATACGGTGCGCGGATACGACCGCGAACTCCGAAACTTCTGCCTGTTCCTGCGCAATCCGGAAATCGAAAATATCACATTGAGCGACGTCATGGAATATCTGAACGGCATGGCGGATCTCGGCTGGGACAGAAACAGCTTCGTCGGAAAATGCATGGCGCTACGCAAGTTCTTCGAATTTTACCGCCTGCAGGGGTACAAAGTAATCGACGAGGAGCTGATCCCGATTCCGGACAAAGTAATGAAACTTCCGCGCGTGGCAAGCGACGAACAGTTCGACCAACTTATTGCAGTTATTCCGAAAGATTCCAATGATCCGCGCCATATCAGAAACCTGGCGATTATCGGTATGCTGTGGGATACTGGGGCGCGTAATGGAGAAATATGCTCAATCGATGTGAACGATTTAGATCTCACTGAAATGAGAACGATCATCCGGACGGAAAAAGCCAAGTCCCGCCGGCCTTTCCGGGAAATATTCTGGACCAAAAGCACCAACGATTACCTGCTGCGCTGGATTGAAAAAAGAAAGCATTTGGAGAAGCAGGTGAAGTTCGACGAACCGGAGGCGCTCTTCGTATCGGCTACCAGTTCGAAATACGGACAAAGATTTTCCATCAAAGGACTGGGCGAGATGCTGAGGCGATATTGCAATAAAGCCGAAATGCCCTATATGAATGCTCACAGCTTCCGGCATCATCGCGGCCATCATATCATCAAAAGCGGGGGATCGACATCAGACGTGATGAATATTCTTGGGCACTCTTCGGTGCAAAGCACGACCATCTACACGATGATGCGCGGCAAGGAACTGGAAGAGCGGGCGCGCCTGTTCCTCGGGGACAATAAAGATAGGTTCGCCGAGAAACAAGCCGACCCGGGATTCGGCAAAGCGCTCCAGGGATTCATGGCCTTCGTCCAGAATCAGAACAAAGACAACGGATCCGTCACAGCCGAAAATCTCGAACAGCAGGTCAACTATTTCGCCCAGCAATTCAAGGGTAAGGTGCCTTATCCACACTACGCAAGTTGACAAAAGTTGACAGGGGAGTATGATACAGGTAGCTAATAACAACACACATATGCCTCTATCGGTATTCAAACAAAAGCAAATAAATGAGATGAAGGAAAAAGCGGTGCGCCTCTACAAACAGGGTTTTGATACGCGCACCGCTGCCAAAATGCTCAAGGAACTCTATGGCTTCAAGAGAAGCCATACTTGGGTATGGGAAGCAGTAAGGGATCGTGAAAAGTTATCCACTTCCAAAAAAGTTGACAAGAAACTGACAAACAAGTAAAATGTCCGTAGGAACATTGAAAAGATAAATTCGCCTACTCGTCTACGAGGAAGAAAGCACGATAAACAAACACCAGATGATTATCGCGCATCCTCGCAGACGAGCAGTCGGGATTAATCGCATGGGCAAACTTCCCCAGCCTCTAAGCTCCCGTGGCATTTGCTATACTAGAAGAAGGATAAAAAGTGTTGCGGGAAATAATATGAACCAAGAAACATTTGAAAAAGAAATAGCAATGTGCAGAGGGTTATACAAAAAGAGCAATGGTAAATGCAATTGGGGCGAATGCAGGAAATGTGGCGTAATTCCTTTATTGTATAAGCTTAGCAAGGGCAAGATTTATGAAAAAGAAGATGAGATTAAAAAATTAAAACAAGCCGTATTGCAATAAGTATAAGTAATTTGATCAGGTTTTGAAAAAATTATTCAATTAATGTAAAATAGCAAATATAAAACTTATTTAAAATTAATTCTGCTTTGTCATTCCGGGCTTGACCCGGAATCCAGTAAACAAGCCAAATTACAACACTAGATTCCCGCTTTCGCGGGAATGACAAAAATAGGTCATGACCCATAAGCAAAAACTTCAGACAAAATTCGCGCTTGTTATTTTACTAGCTCTTGTTGCAGGGCTGATTTCGTATCCGCAGGCGACTTCTAAAATTCCGCCGGTGTATAATGCCATAAACAAGCTAAAAATCAATCTTGGTCTGGATCTCCAGGGCGGGATTCATATGGAATATAGGGCAGATACAAGCAAAATCGGCAGCGCACAGGTTGCAGACGCGATGCAGGCCGTTCAAGACGTGATTGAGCGGAGAGTGAATGCATTCGGAGTAGCGGAGCCAGTCATCTATACGACCAGATCAGGATCGGAACAACGCCTTATTGTGGAGCTGGCCGGAGTAAAAGATATTAATCAAGCCAAAAATCTAATTCAGGAAACTCCTTTTTTGGAATTCAAGGAAGAAGGGGAAGGAGAACAGCCGGAACAAATTCCGCAGGATGTTTTGGATAAATCTAACGAGGAGGGCAAGCAAAAATCAGATGATCTGCTGAAAAAAGCATTGGCCGGAGAAGATTTTGCGATTCTTGCCAAAGACAACAGCGAGGATCCAGGATCAAAAGATAACGGAGGCGATTTGGGGTTTGCGAAAAAAGGAATGTTTGTTCCGGAATTCGAAAAAGTATTATTCGATGAAAACCTGAAAGACGGAGAAATATATCCGGAGCTTGTAGAATCTCAATATGGATGGCATATTATTAAGAAAATTGAACAGAGGCAAGCTTCGGCTTCAACCGGTGAAGATGCGCTACCAGTTGAAATGCAGGGCAGCGTGGAAGAAGGCGGTATTGAAGTGCACGGTGCCCACATTTTGATCATGAAGAAGCAACAGCCGCAAGCAGAGCCGACTTTTGTTTCAACTGGGCTTTCCGGAAAAAATTTGAAAAGCGCCAGCGTGACATTTCAAAACCAGGGGCTTTCCGAACCGCAAGTATCTTTAAAATTTGATGATGAGGGAACCAAATTGTTTGCGGAAATCACCAAAAGAAATTTGGAAAAGAGAGTTGCGATTTATCTTGACAGCGAAATAATCAGCGCTCCGACAGTGCAAAGCGAAATTACCAACGGAGAGGCGGTGATCACCGGAAATTTTACCGTTGAAGAAGCCAATAAATTGGTAAAAAGACTCAATGAAGGCGCTCTTCCCGTTCCAATTTCATTGGTTTCCCAGCAAAGTGTAGAAGCATCTTTGGGCCAAGTGTCACTTGAAAAAAGCCTTAAAGCAGGAATGATCGGATTGATTTTGGTGGTCATTTTTATGCTTTTATATTATAGACTTTTGGGACTAATCGCGTCTTTCGCGCTTTTGATTTATACCGGACTCATGGTTTCTGTTTTTAAAATTTCCGGTTTTACTCCCTGGTCAATTACGCTGACTCTTCCCGGAATTGCCGGATTCATTCTTTCCATTGGAATGGCAGTAGATGCAAATATATTGATTTTTGAGCGTACCAAAGAGGAAATCAGGAGGGGGCGCGGAGCAGTTAGCGCTATTGAAGAGGGTTTTCGGCGTGCCTGGACTTCCATTAGAGACGGAAATGTTTCCTCAATTATTACTTGCCTTATTCTCATGGAATTAGGAACGGGATTTGTCAAAGGTTTTGCCGTAACGCTTTTGATCGGAGTTTTGGTTTCCATGTTCACGGCTGTCGTCATAACCAGAACTATTTTGAGGTTTATAATAGGCGACTGGCTGGAAGATAAAATGTGGATGGTAGGAATAAATAAAAAAGATAAAATTTTATAATTTTTAATTTTATAATTTTGTAAATAAATTAAAATTTTTAATGTTTTAAAAATTCAAGAATTAGAAATTATTTAAAAATTAAAAATTACAAAATTAAAAATTTTAATGTTTAACATTATTTCCAAAACCAAATACGCCTATGCTTTTTCTATAATTATTACAATTGTCAGCATCGCAAGTCTGCTTGTTTGGGGCTTGAAATTTGGAATTGATTTTACCGGTGGAACGCTTATGGAAGTTAAATTTGAACAGGGCGTTCCAGCCAACCAGGAAATTGAAGAAAATCTCAAAGAATTGGGTTTAAGCAGCCTTATTATCCAGCCTTCCGGGAATGACGCAATGCTTTTAAGATATGTGTCTGAAGATGATGCAACCAATCAGAGCGTAATGAAAATATTGGAAGAAAAGTATCCGACAGTGGTGCAGCAGAGGGTTGATTTCATTAATTCGTCGGTTTCCAAAGAGTTGAAAAGCAAGTCCCTCATGGCTATTTTTTGGGCGGTAGTCGGAATTATGGCTTATATCGCCTTTGCTTTCCGGAAAGTTTCTCGTCCGGTGGAATCTTGGAAATATGGAGCTGGGGCGGTCATCGCGCTTATTCACGATGTGCTTATAACCGTCGGGGTATTTGCATTTTTGGGCCATTTTTATGGTATAGAAGTGGGAATTCCATTTATTGCCGCTCTTCTTACAATTTTGGGTTTTTCAGTGCATGATACTATTGTGGTTTATGACAGAACGCGCGAAAATCTGATAAGAAGTTCTCTCAAGGAAAAATTTCCGGATATTGTGAACCGGAGCCTCAATGAAACACTGGTGCGTTCAATCAACACTTCGCTGACTGTGATAATCACGTTGCTAGCGATCCATATTTTTGGCGGAGAATCGATAAAAGATTTTTCACTGGCGCTGCTTGTCGGGGTGACGTTTGGGACGTATTCTTCGATATTTATTGCATCAGCGCTTTTGGTGACTATTTATAATTGGCAGAGTAAATCATAAAACATATAACATAAAGCAAGTTTGTTACATGTTATATGTTTCATGCTACATGATCTATGTGGAATCCATTCAAAAAAAATAAACCTGGCGATACTGATCCCCAAAAAATGGGTATGCTCCAGCGAATCGCCATGAAAAAGCTTGAAAAAATGAGTTCTCAGGAGCGGGAAAAAATGATGCAGGACGCTTTCAAGCCGGAAAACAAGGATAAAATGCTGAAAGCTATGGATGCAATGCGCGCGTCTAGACAAATAACCGAGGAACAGTATAATCAAGCAAAACAAAGGCTGGGGTTATAAATATATAAAAGCTCTTTTTTAAAAAGGGAGGCAGAGTGTGAAGGCTTTAGCAGTGATTTTTTTAGCTGTTTCGGCAACGGATCTCCCCTTGCCTCTTTGGGCAAGGATAATCTCGTTCATTGGTTTTTTGGCGGCGATTTTTATTTTGGCGATTAACTATTTAGGGAGGAATTATGAAGTCGCCGTGCAGAAATTGTCAGAATGAATTTCAAGACAAAGGGCTTTGTCTTGAAAATTGCGAAGAGATAAAGATTTTTCAGAAAAATGTACAACACTGCGGTTGCAAGGCCAGGGTGAGTTACCATGTAACTTACCCGAAAAACACAGGTTTCGTTTTACTGGCAAAAGATGTCTGACTGGAATTTTTAAAGCTGAAAGGAGCTATTCATCATGAGGTCTCCCTGCGTCGGGTGTCCAATGGAGTGGGAAGAGAAAAGCAAGTGTATGTCAAGTTGTGAAAGGATTCGAGAATATCAGAAACTTCTCAAACCAAGCGGCAGGCAGAGCAATTTTATGCTTCCGCAAGATGTTTTTCTAAATTCTCCAACAGCTTTTTCAAAAAGTACCCCGAACTAAAAAAATGGGAGCGGGTGGCAACAATGTTGCTGCCCGTTTTGACTTTTTTGGGCTTAAAATATAAAATAAAAGTAGTAAGTTGTCATTCCCGTGTAAACGGGAATCCAGTAAAGAGACTGGAATATTAGGTTAGATTCCCGCTTTCGCGGGAATGACAATATTATGGAACAAAAAATAAACGACATTAAGAATCAGATTTTAAAAGCTATTTCCAAAGTCAGGGATAATGGAGAACTTTTTGATTTGGAGAAAAAGTTTCTAGGAAGAAAAAGCGAATTCGTGTCTATCCTTAAAAATCTCAAGGATTTGGCGCCGGAAGAAAGAAAAAAAATAGGAGAATTGGCCAATAAAACCAAGGGAGAAATTTTGGAAATTATAAAAAGCAAAAGGCAGGAAGTCAAAAACGAAAACTTGAATTTTAATAAAGAAAGAATTGATGTGACAATTCCTGGAAAGAAAAGCGGAATCGGGCATCTCAACCCGATTTCAATCGTTCGAAGGGAAATTGAAGATATTTTCACCTCGATGGGGTTTGAAATTGCCGATGGACCGGAAGTGGAAACAGAATTCTATAATTTTGATTCTTTGAATATTCCCAAAAGCCATCCGGCGCGGGATATGCAAGACACTTTTTTCATGAAAAACAGCGATCTTGCTATGCGGTCGCAGACTTCGGCGATTCAGGCGCGGTATATGCAAAAAAACAAGCCGCCTTTCAAAATTATCGCGCCCGGAAGATGTTTCAGAAACGAAGCGACCGATACAACTCATGAGCATACTTTTCATCAGTTCGAAGCGCTGGTTGTAGGAGATAATATAAATGTCGGAAATCTAAAGCACGTTGCGGAAGTGTTTTTTTCACAGTTTTTCCATCAGGATATAAAAATTAGGTTAAGGCCAAGTTATTTTCCCTTCGTGGAGCCGGGATTTGAATATGACATTTCCTGCACCATGTGCGCAGGCGTAGGTTGTAGTGCCTGCAAAGGCAATGGCTGGCTGGAGCTTGGCGGAGCGGGAATGGTCAATCAGAATGTTTTCGTGGCTGCCGGGTATCCAAGAAACAAATACACCGGCTTTGCTTGGGGAATCGGGCTTGAACGCTTGGCAATGATGAAATATAAGATTGACGATGTAAGGCTTTTTCATAGCGGGGATTTGAGGTTTATTAGGCAATTTTAAAATTATGAAATATTCCTATAACTGGCTAAAAGAATTATCCGGAACCAAAAAAATGCCCGAGAAAGTGATGGAAGATTTGACGTTCCATTCTTTTGAAGTGGAAGGACTGGAAAAGGGCGAGATTAATATTCCCGGCGTGATAGTCGGAAAAATTTTAGAAATAAAAAAGCATCCAAATGCCGACAAGCTGCAATTATTGAAAGTTGATGTTGGTGCTGGTTCTGCTTTAAATATTGTTTGTGGAGCATGGAATATAAAAGCCGGAGACAAAGTCCCGGTGGCTTTGGTTGATACAAATCTTTCCAATGGCATGAAAATCAAGGAAGCGGAAATTAGAGGAGAAAAATCTTTTGGAATGCTTTGTGCTGAAGACGAACTAGGACTCGGAAAAAATCACGAAGGAATCCTTATTTTGCCTGAAAGCGCGAAGATTGGCGACCCCATCTCAAAATATTTCAGATCAAAAGATTCTGTTATTGAAATTAAGGTCTTGCCTGACCGCTCTCATGACGCTATGAGCTATGTCGGCGTGGCGAGAGAAATTGCGGTGCTCGAAAGGAAAAAATTTGATTATGATTTTGACGGCCTTGTGCTTCCCAAAAAGAAATCAAAGAAATTGAAAATTGCGGTCAAGAGCAGCAAGCTTTGTCCAAGATATATCGGAGCGGTAATGGAAAATATAAAAATAAAAGAATCGCCGGATTGGATGAAGAAAAGATTAGAAGCTTCAGGAATAAGAGCGATTAATAACGTAGTTGATGCGACAAATTATGTAATGCTGGAGCTTGGAAACCCTTTGCATGCTTTTGATGTGGATAAGTTAAAAGTTCAAAGTGAAAAGTTAAAAGTTACAGTTCAAAATTCAAAGTTAGGAATAGTTGTACGAAAAGCAAAAACTGGAGAAAAGATTAAATTGCTTGATGGAGTAGTAAAAGAATTAACCTCCGATGATTTGTTGATAACTGACGGCGATAATCCATTGGCAATTGCTGGAATTAAGGGTGGAAAGCTGGCGGAAATTGACGGGAATACCAAAAATATCGTCTTGGAATCAGCTAATTTTAACGCGGTGAGCATCCGAAAAACCAGAACGCGCCTGAATTTGAAAACAGACTCGTCGGATCGGTTTGAAAAAGACATCGATCCGAATTTGGCCGAAAAAGCTATGGCGCGGCTTATTGAAATAATTGAACATACCGCCGGAGGGAAATTAACGGGGGTGGTTGACGTATATTCCAAGAAAGTGGCGCCATGGAAAATAAAGCTGGATTCCAGCTATGTCAACAGCCTTTTGGGTGAATTTATTTTGGTGAAAGATATGACGAGAATTTTGAATATTCTCGGGATAAAAACAAAAAACGGAAAAATAATCGAATGCATTGTTCCAACATACCGGTTTGATCTTAAGACTCAGGAAGATCTTATCGAAGAAATTGGAAGAATCTGGGGGTATGAAAAAGTGAAAGAGCAGCCGATGATTTCTGAAATATTGCCGGCTAAAATAAATGAGCAAGTTTTCTTTGAGCGAAAAGTCCAGGATAAGCTCACAGGGATTGGATTTGATGAGGTTTATAATTATTCCTTTTATGGCGAAAAGGATATGGTTAGCTGCGGTTTTGATAATATAAAACATTTAGAGCTTGAAAATCCGATGAATTCGGAGCAGAAATATGTTCGCACAAGCCTGATTCCCAATATTTTAAAAAATATTTATGAGAATTTGAAAAATTTTGAAGATTTTCGGGTATTTGAAGAGGGAAGATGCTACCGGCCGGATGGAAAAAAAGTCGAAGAAAAAAGAATGTTGGCCATGGCAGTGGCAAAGAATAAAGACAGCAAGGGTGAAATATTTTATGATTTGAAAGGCGCAATTGAAGATATGCTGGAAGGTTTTGGCGTCAATTCTTACGAAGTCAGACTTCGTAAGAATCCGGAAAAAATATGCCATCCTTTTCGGTCGGCGGAAATAAAAATCGCAGGAGAAAAAATCGGCGTCCTTTCTGAAATCAACCCAGCTGTACTTTCGGCGTATAAAATAAAAAGTCCGGTAGCTGTGGCAGAATTTGATTTGGAAATCCTCAAAAAACATGCGAATAAATCAAAAATTTACAATCCGATAAGCAAATATCCGGTTGTTACCCGTGATATTTCTCTGCTTGTTTCCAATGATACGACCTATGCACAGATCGTTGATACTATTAAAAAAATTGGCAAAAATCTGGTAAAAAATATAAAACTTTTTGATGTTTTCGAGAAAGATAGCCAAAAAAGCCTGGCGTTTCGCATAGAATTTGAAGATAAAAAAAAGACTTTTGAAAAAGCTGAGGTGGAACGTTCAATAGAAAAAATTGTATCTACATTAGAAGCTGAATTGGGAGTGACAGTGAGAAAATAGAGGCTTTGATAATTAGCCGCGGCAAAAATATGAAGAAAAACATCTTACTTTCTTTTATAATTGTGCTTTTATCCTTGTTTTCTTTTGCTGTTGGCGCAAATAATGTCGAAGCAAGTTGTGGAGGAGATAAATATGGCCGTTATAGTTCAGACGACTGGGCATCGGGCAATGATTATGAACCAGCAAGAATTTATGTGGATGAGAATGACAACGACAACGGATACGGTAGAATCTATATAGACGATGACGGAAATGATACCGGATACGAACCAGCAAGGATTTATGTGGATAATCAAAGGGAGTATTATTATGATGATTATAATGGCCACGATGATGATGCCGGTTATTACCCTCCTCAGCCAGCACGCATTTATATAGGTGATTATGGGAGAAATGATGATTACTATGACTATGATAATAATCATCATGACAATGGTTATTATCCGCCCCAGCCAGCCAGGATTTATATAGGCGGTTATGGAAGGAATGATAATTATAATTATAATTATAATAGCGATTACCGTGGTAGTAATCATGACAATAACCATGGCAGCGGCTATAATCCACCCCCGCCAGCGCGCACTCATGTGGATGATAGCAGGGGTGGGAATGGGCGTGGCTATCATCAGCCGCCGCCAGCAGGAAACCATGGCAATTACAGATACTAATAGGCGCTAAAACCGAAAGGGTTGTTTATGAAAAATATTTCTAAAACCTACGAAGCGGGAAAATATGAGGACGAGATTTATAAACTCTGGGAAAATTCAGGGTTTTTTTCGCCTGATAAAATTAAATCCAAGAAGAAATATTGCAATGTGCTTCCGCCGCCTAATGCTAACGGAGAATTGCATGTAGGCAATGCTAGCGGATATGTTTTTATGGATATTTTTGGCCGGTATCACCGGATGAAAGGTGAAAAAACGCTTCTTCTTCCCGGAAAAGACCATGCTGGAATTTTAACGCAAGTGGTGTATGAGCGAAAAATAAAAGAAGAGCGAAATATTACTCGCCATGATTTGGGGCGGGAAAAGTTCTACAAAGAGGCTTATGATTTTTGCATAGACCGCGCCAGTTATATGCGCGCTCAGGAAAAGAAAATCGGTATTTCAGCCGACTGGTCTCGGGAAAAATTCACTCTTGATCCGGACGTGCTTCAAATTGCTCTTGAAACTTTTGTCAATATGCATAAAGACGGAATGGTTTATCGCGGAGAAAGAATAATCAATTGGTGCCCCAGATGCGCAACCGCCCTTTCCGATTTGGAAGTAATCCACAAAGAAACAGACGGGAAATTGTATTATGTTAGATACCCGATCAAAGATTCTAAAAAATTTATAACTGTCGCCACTACTCGTCCGGAAACAATGCTGGGAGACGTTGCTGTAGCAGTGAATCCAGGCGATCTGAAATATAAAGACCTTATTGGAAAAACTGCAGTTTTGCCTTTGGTGGGCAGGGAAATTCCAATTATTGCTGACAAGAGAATTGACAGGGAATTTGGAACGGGGGCAGTGAAAATCACTCCCTCTCATGATGCGCTGGACTGGGAAATAGGGAATGATCATAAGCTGGAAACAATCCAGGTGATAAACGAGGAAGCCAAAATCACAAAGTTGGGAGGAAAATATGAGGGGCAGGGAGTTTTGGAAGCCAGAGGAAATATACTTGAAGATTTGGAAAAATTGGGACTTTTGGAAAAAACAGAAGAAACAAAAATAAATGTGCTGATTTGCGAAAGATGCAAAAATACGATTCAGCCGCTCATATCCAAGCAGTGGTTTATCAGCGTCGATGCAAAAAAATATTCCCTCAAATATGAATCGCTGAAAGCCGTAAAAAACAATAAAATAAAAGTTTATCCGGAAAACTTTAGGAAAACATTGATTCAGTGGTTTTCCAATCTGCGCGATTGGTGCGTTTCCCGCCAGATCTGGTGGGGTCCGCGGATTCCTGTCTGGTATTGCAAAAATTGCGGCGAAGATAAATACATCGTTTCCATTAAAAAACCAGACAAATGCCCGCTTTGCAAAGATCCAAAATTATACCAGGATCCGGATACTTTTGACACCTGGTTTACATCCGGCCAATGGGCATATTCAACTCTCGGCTATCCTGAAGGAAAAAATTTCAAAGAATTTTATCCGACAGATATGATGGTAATGGGGAGGGATATCTTGTTTTTTTGGTCAGCCAGGATGATTATGATGAGTTTGTATCGTACTGGAAAAATTCCTTTTAAAAATTTGTATTTTACAGGATTAATTAGGGATAAAGAAGGACGCAAAATGTCAAAATCACGGGGAAATGGGATCAATCCTTTGGAAATGATTGATAAATACGGCGCGGACGCATTGCGTTTAAGTGTATTTTCTGGAGTAACTCCGGGGCAGGATTCAAGGATATATGAAGAAAAAATAGAAAGTTTTCGAAATTTTGTCACAAAACTCTGGAACATATATAGATATTGCATCAGCTCAAGCGAAAATTTTGAATTGGTTGGAAGCATTTATGAAAAAGAAATAAAAACCCTTGCGGATAAATGGATTATTAATGAACTCAATAAAATAATTCTTGTCGTGACAAGCTTTTTGGAAAACAAGGATATTTCTTTGGCGCAGGAAGCACTCCGCAAATTTACCTGGGATCAGTTTGCCGACTGGTATTTGGAAATCCACAAAATTGAAAAAAATGAAAAAGTTTTGGGATATGTTTTGGATAAAATTTTGAAACTTTGGCATCCGTTCACGCCGTTTGTGACGGAAAAAATTTTCCAGGATTTAGCCGAAGGCAAAAAATTATTAATGGTTGAAAAGTGGCCGGTAGCAGACGGAAAGATGATAGACAAAAAAGCAGAAAAAGATTTCAAAAATCTTCAAAATATCACCACAAAAATAAGAAACTTGAGGGCTAGCTATGGAATAAGCCCGTCTGTGATTATCAATGCTTATTCCGAAAAAATAGAAAACAACAGGGAAATTATTGAAAAATTGGCCAGGGTCAAGATAATTTTGGAAAAGCCCGAAGTAAAGATGATAAAAATAAGCAATTTAAATCTTGATATTGCTTCGCTTATTGATGTCAAAAAAGAAACGGAAAGAATGGAAAAAGAAATAAAAAATCTGGAAAGCGCCATTTTGAAAACAGAAAACCTGCTTAAAAATGAAAAATTTATAAAAAGCGCGCCAGAAAAAATTATTGAAGATAATAAGAATAGAGTTTTGGAATATAAGGAGAAAATAAGTTTGCGGCAGAACCTGCTTGAAGACTTAAATCAACTTTAAAAACAGAAGGAGGGTTTATGTGCGATTCCAGAGTAGGAAAAATAAGTTCACCGGGGCAAGGGAAACGGAAATCCGGGGAAATATCAGAAAAAGGATTAGCTATGCACAAGGGACCAAAACGATGGTTTTCCGGCAAAGGGCCTTTTTCAGAAATTAATGCTTTTTCAACCAGAATCCAGATGGCTAAGGCAATAAAGTGCCATGGTGCAGGAGGCGATGCTGTCCACCAAGCCTTGGCTGATTCTGAAAATCCGGAATTTGTCGAAGGAGTAGTGAACGCACACAAGATCGCAACTGATCCGAATTATGGCAAAAAGGAATAATTATCCAAAAGGAGATGGGAACGGAAGCGGTATGGCTTGCACGCCAGCCGCTTTTTCTGTTGACAAACGCCTTGCCACTTTGTATTAAATATGCTATTGTTAAGAGGATGAACATTAAAATTTTGGCTTAAATAAAACATTATTTTGGTATTTATCAAGGCAAATTGAGCGATCAATCCGTAATTTATTATGGATAGGAAAGTCCGGACACTCGGCCAGTGCTGTGCATTGGCACGCGTAGTGGGTAATTCCCATCCGGGGCAACTCGAGGGGTGCGAACAGAGACGCTTTTATTAGAGATAATAAAAGTATCCCGCAAGGGATAAGCTTCAATGGAAACATCGAAGGTGAAACGGCCAAATCCCTGCGTGAGTGCAAGGCTGTGTCCTGTTTTTTTAGCTAAAAACGGGAAATGCCGCGCGATCCCGACGGTAACGTCGAGACAAGATAAATGATCGTTCCCGACAGAATCCGGCTTATAGATTTGCCTTGATAAATATCTGAAATCTCTACGAATTATAAATTTTTACGAATATATGAATTATTCAATTCGTAGTTTGTATGTTCGTAGAGCGCTAGCTTATTCGTAATTTATAGAGAAAAACATGAAAAGATCAGAATTATTTTTTAGCGCCCTTCAGGTTCCGGTTGATTTTGCGATGATTGTTTTAGCCGCTCTTACAGCTTTTTACATTCGGAACGTCCCGGAATTTTTTGCCGGACGGCCAAAATTATATAACTATCCTTTGGATATTTATATAAAAATTATTTTGATTATTACGCCAATTTTCATATTAATCTACGCGCTCCAGGGCCTTTATACCATAAAAGTAACCAGAAAATTTTGGAAAGAATCAGTCCATGTTTTTTTGGCCACTTCCATTGGCCTCGTGGTGATAATAGTCGTGATATTTTTGCAGCGGGAATGGTTTTCATCCCGCTTTGTGATTTTAGCAGCCTGGGGCCTAGCGGTTTTGTATGTCATAACTGCCCGCTATTTTATCCAGCTGATCCAAAAATGGCTGCTTCGAAATCGAGGGATCGGGGTTCACAGAGTCCTTCTTATCGGCAGAAACGGAAAAATGAATTATCTTTCAAAATTATTCAAACATAATAAAAATTTAGGCTATCGCGTTGTCTATCAGGTGGACACCGGAAGCCTCAAAGTCATCAAAGAAATCAAACAATTTCGGGGAATAGACGAAATAATTCTTTGCGAACCGTCGCTTACCGAAGACGAGCAAGAAAAACTCATTGATTATTGCGCCATTCACAATATTACTTACAAATTCATCCCTACAACCAGGGAAACCTCCCAGTTTCAGATTGGAGTTTTGAACGGCGAACCGATTATTGAAGTTAAAAACACTCCATTGGACGGCTGGGGAAGGATCCTTAAGCGGATTTTTGATCTTATCGCCTCAATTATCGGAATAATTATAACTTCTCCGATAACAATTTTGACCGCTATTGCCATAAAAATCGACAGCTGCGGCCCGATAATTTATAAAAATGAAAGAATAGGAAGTGATGGAAAAAAATTCTTTGTCTATAAATTCCGCTATATGAAATGGGAAGATTGTGTGACAAAAGAAAATCCTGGGTTCGAAGAAGCACTGAAATTTGAAAAAGAACTGATAAGCAAGCAGAGCGTGAGAAAAGGGCCGCTATATAAAATTAAAAAGGATCCCAGAAAAACAAGAGTAGGAAATATCATTGAAAGATTTTCCATAGACGAGCTTCCCCAATTTTTTAATGTCCTTTTCGGCACTATGAGCATGGTTGGACCTCGGCCCCATCAGGAGCGGGAAGTGGAAAAATATATGGAATATCACCGCCGGCTTTTGACTATAAAGCCGGGTGTGACTGGAATGGCTCAAGTTTCTGGCCGGTCTGATTTGGATTTCGAAGATGAATATCGAATGGATTTATATTATATCGAAAATTGGTCGCTGTGGCTGGATATCCAGATATGCCTCAAAACGATCGGGGTGCTGTTTAAGAAAAGAAGAAATTTATAAAAGGAGGACATGATGAGAAAGCAAGCAAAGCCTCCAAAAAGAGCTTGTTGCCGCCTTCTGGGCGGCTTTTTATTACGGCGCTAATATGCTAAAATTCTAACATGAAGATAGCTTTAGTTCACGATTACTTAGTCCAATATGGAGGCGCGGAACGGGTGCTCGAGTGTTTTTGCGAGCTTTTCCCATATGCTCCGATTTATACGCTTGTCTATAACAAAGACTTGATGCATGGAAAATTTGAGGGAAAAAATATAAAAACCTCTTTTGTCCAAAAGCTTCCGTTTGCAAAAAATCACCACCGCATTTTTCCCCATATTATGCCGATGGCAATTGAACAATTTGATTTTTCCGCTTATGATATAGTTTTGTCTGATTCATCAAGCTACGCCAAGGGCGTTATTACGGGTCCGGAAACTCTCCATATCTGCTATATGCACACGCCGATGCGCTATGCCTGGGATGACTGCCAAAAATATACCCAGGATTTTTATTTTCCGTCTTTTATAAAAAAATTGGTTCCGCTGGCCATGAATTATGTCCGGATTTGGGATAGAACAAGCGCTGAAAGAGTTGATAAAATCATCGCTAATTCCAATTTTGTTGCCAAAAGAATTAAAAAATATTATAGAAAAAACAGCCTTGTCATCTACCCGCCGGTTAACACGGAAAATTTCTATATCTCCAAAAAGCGGGAAAATTATTTTCTGATGGTCGGGCGGCTGATTGCATATAAAAGATTCGATATTGCCATCCAGGCTTTCAATAATCTTGGGCTAAAACTTAAAATTATTGGAAGGGGGCCGGAACTTAAAAGGCTCAAAAGAATGGCAAAATCGAATATTGAATTTGTGGGACGGGTGCCAGACGAAAAACTGGCGGATTATTATGCAAAATGTCAGGCGTTTATTTTTCCTCAAGAAGAAGATTTTGGCATAGTGGCTATTGAAGCTATGGCGTCCGGACGGCCGATTATTGCCTACCGGGGAGGAGATATCCCCGAGCATATGGAAGAAGGGAAGATGGGCGTTTTTTTCGAAAATCAAACGGCTGACGATTTAACTGAAGCCGTAAATAAATTTAGAGAAATGAATTTTAATTCGGAATATATCCGCGAAAAAGCCAAAAAATTTGACAAAAATCTGTTTAAGGATAGAATACTACAATATATAACAGAAGAATTTGATAAGCGTAAAGATATCAACAAATAACATAAACTTTTGGCAAGAACAATTTTCAATGATCAATTTACAATTTACAATAAATTTTCAATAATTCAATTTTCAATAAATATCAGGTTTGAAAATTGTAAATTGATAAATTGTGAATTGATTTAAAATTGATAATTGTAAATTGATAATTATGGAACTTAAAGAGTATATTCAAATCATAAAAAAACATTTAAAGCTGTTTATATGTACAGCAGTCATTATTATCCTGTCCGCTTTTGCGTATTTTTCTTTCCGTCCTGTTTCCTACACAACTTCGCTTGTCATGAACATCACTCGAAGCGGAGCGCAAAATACCGATAATTACAAATATGACGATTTCTACCGCCTTCAGGCAGATGAAAAATTCGCAGAAACTTTGGTTGAATGGCTGAAAAGTCCGCGAATTGAGGAAGAAATATTAAAAGAAGCAGGCATAGATGCTTCAAGCTACAGCTTGAAAAAACTTGCGAAAAACATAAAAGCGGAAAAGAAATCTTCTCAAGTTGTGGCGGCAAGCTTTTCTGCGCAAAACAAAAAAAATTCCGAAAACATGGCTCAGGCCGTTTCAAAAATAATCTCCCAAAAAACTGAGAATCTCAACAAAGACCAGAAAGACAGCGCTTGGTTCCATGTAATTTTTGAAAATCCGGTTATAAGAATTGATGAAGTCAGCTTTTTGACTTCCGTTCTTGTTTTTTTTGGAGCTGTTTTTACCGCTTTTTGGATTGTAATGATAAAGCACTATCTCGAATAATTTATGAAAGTCTGCGTTGATATCCGCTGTCTTATGGATGGAAGGAGGACTGGAGTTGAAGAATATACTTTGAACTTGCTTTTAAATCTGTTTGAAATTGACCAAAAGAATCGCTATGTTCTTTTTTTTAATTCCTGGAAAAAACCTGCTTTTGACTTCGGCGTTTTTAAGAAATATAAAAACGTGAAGATAAAAAGGCTTAGAATTCCCAATAAGTTCTTGAATTTTTCATTTTGGTATTTTAATTGGCCGAAAATCGATCAGCTGGCAGGCGGAGCAGATGTTGTTTTTATGCCAAACATAATTTTTGGATCTGTCAGCAAAAAATCCAGGCTGATTTTGACTATGCATGATCTTTCTTTTGAAAGATATCCGCAATATTTTTCCTGGAAGCGGAGATTCTGGCACATTTTTATAAATCCGAAAAAAATTTGCCGCCGCGCCGACAAAATAATTGCTGTTTCTGATTCGACTAAAAATGATTTGGTTTCCCTTTATAAAATCAATTCTAAAAAAATAGAAATGATCCATAGCGCGGTTTCTGATGAGTTCCAAATTATCGATAGAAATGACGAGAAGCTTGTGAAAATAAAGGAAAAATACAAACTTCCATATAAGTTTGTGCTTTATCTGGGAACGATTGAACCGAGAAAAAATATTCGCGCTGTTATCAGGGCTTTTGACCAGTTCCATAAATTTTCATACGAGTCGAAAAACGACGGGCTTCTAAAATATAAACTGGTCATTGCAGGAGAAAGAGGCTGGCTTAGCCAGGAAATATTCGAAGAAATAAAACTGACGCGGGGATCAAAAAGCATATTTTTTGCGGGAAAAATTCCGCATGAGGACAAAAAGTATATTTATAATCTTGCTTCACTTTTTATCTATCCTTCTTTTTTTGAAGGCTTCGGCTTTCCTCCGCTTGAAGCCATAAAATGCGGCGTGCCGGTAATCGCCTCGAATAATTCTTCGCTTCCGGAAATTGTCGGAAAAGGCGGAATCCTTATCGATTCCGATAGGCCAAGCGAGATTTATTGGGCGATGAAAGAAATATTGACTAAAAAGGAATTAAGAGAAACTTTAATCAGAAATGGACTGGAAAAAGCAAAGGAGTTTGACTGGAAAAAAACCGCCAAATTAACTCGGGAACTCTTCGTTTAGATGGATAGCCAGCCGATTATCTCAATGTTGCGAAATTGCCTTGGTCAATTTCGCGTTTTTTTATCGTAATATGATATAATTACGCTATGAGGATTGGAATCGATGCCCGGTTTTTCGGACCGATTGGCAAAGGACTGGGAAGATATACGCAAAAACTTATAGAGAATTTGGAAAAAGTTTCTTCCAAAGGCGGCAAGAGCCACCAGTATTTTATTTTTCTAAAATCGGAAAATTTTGATGAATATAAGCCGAAAAATCCCAATTTTCAAAAAGTGAAGGCTGATTACCGTTGGTACGGATTTTCTGAACAAATCAGGTTTCCAAGGCTTCTTAAAAAATATAACCTCGATCTTGTCCACTTTCCGCATTTCAATGTGCCTATTTTTTATCTAGGGAAATTCATAGTGACAATCCACGATTTGATCCTGATTAATTTTCCTACCGTCAAAAGCTCTACGCTAAGTCCGCTTTTGTATTGGATAAAATTTTTGGTTTATAAAATTGTCATCAAATCGGCCATAGCAAGATCTGAAAAAATAATTGCTGTTTCCAATTTCACCAAAAAAGACATCCTGAAAAATTATAAATCAATTCCTGAAAAAAAAATTGTTGTTACCTATGAAGCCTGTGAAGATTTTTGTATGCTTAGCCCCAATAAAGATGATGAAATTCTGGCTCGCTATGGAATAAAAAAACCATATATTATGTATGTCGGAAATGCTTATCCGCATAAAAATCTGGAGCGTTTAATCTTGGCCTTTGGACAGATAAAAAAGAGCAGGGAAGATCTCAGTCTGGTCCTTGTGGGAAAGATTGATTATTTTTATTCGCGGCTCAAAAATTTTTCAGAAAAAGAAAAAATTAAAGACATTATTTTTGTCGGATATATTCCGGATTATGAATTGGACACTCTTTTTCACAATACATCTGTCTATGTTTTCCCGTCGCTTTATGAGGGTTTCGGATTGCCGCCTCTTGAAGCTATGGCCAAAGGCGCTCCAGTGGCTTCTTCCGACCATCTTTGCATGAAAGAAGTTTTGGGCGAAAGCGCATATTATTTTGACGGGAAAAATACGAATAGCATTTCGGAGGCCGTAAATAATATCCTCTCGGATGATAATTTGCGAAAAGATCTGATAAGGCGCGGCTATGAAAGAATTAAAAAATATTCATGGAAGAAAATGGCAAAAATAACTTTGGAGGTATATAATAAAGCCAGAAGATGAAAGAAAAAAAGAAAAACATCATTCCTCAAATGTTTGATGTCAGGCCCGCAGATGCAAGCGGAATTTTGGATGTGGAAAAAATTAATTCAGTAGAGAGGCATATCCGGGAAAGCGGAATAAAAAAGAAAAATAGCCCGATCAAAAACATATTTCCCGTTACTTCCGACGTGATACGGTCGGGAAGATTCGACAAATTGAATTTGGAAAGAAGCTCTTCTCTTCAAGGGACTGCTGCAAAAGATCAAAGATTCGCCGCCGATATAAAGGAAAATGACGCATATACCTCGGGAATGCAGCGATTTTCCGAAATTTTTCGCGAAGAAAAAAAATTAAAAGAATTTCACGGTAAAGGAAAAGAAGTTTACAAAAAACACGCAGTTCCTATTGTTTCTGATGATGTCGGCAACGTGGAAAAAGTTACCGTTGAATTTTTGGAGAAAAAGGAGAACAGCTATTTGGGAGAGCCGAACTATATCAGCGACTATGATTTGGAAAAGACGGACTATTTTGAAAAATTCAAAAATCCCCAAAAAAAGAAAAAGAGGGATAAAAGAAAAAGCAGAGACAACGGACAAGAAAATTTTTCTTTTAAGGATATATTTTTTTACGAAAAATATTTTAAGCCATTTTCATCCAAAAAAACATTTTTTTCTTTTGCTGGAACAGCAGCAGCAGTTTTTCTGGTTATTTTCGGTTTTAATTTTATAAACAAAGGTCTTCGGGTCGAAAAAGCGGCTATGGAAAACAGCGGCAAGGTTTTTGCTAGCCTGGTATCAGCCAAAAGTGGGCTTGAGAGAAGCAATTTTCAATCAGCTGCGCTGGATTTTAACGAGGCTTGCTATGAACTGGAAAAAATTTCCAAAGATATCGATGGTCTGGGGAAAATAGCCGTAGAGTCTTCAAGATATATTCCTTATTTTTCCAAGCTTTCTTCCGGTTCGCATCTCGTAAAGGCGGCTAAAGATCTTTCTCGAATTGGATCGCTGGCTTCGGAAAACATGGCAATTTTGGAAAAAATAAAAAATCCTGGCAAAATTGAAGAGAAAGACATCTCCTATCTCAAAATTTTTAACGATACCAAATCCAGCATTGATGAAATCGCTTTCCTTCTAGAAAATGTCCAGGAAAATCTTGAGTTGGTTGATGTTTCCGATATTCCAGAAGACAAGAGAAATCAATTTATAGAACTCAAGAAAGGCCTTCCGGAAGCCGGAAAATTTTTGGATGAATTTGTGGCCAATGAAAAAATATTTACTGATATTTTGGGCGGAAATGGGCCGAGAAAATACCTTTTTCTTTTTCAAAACAATCAGGAAATGCGCGCTACGGGAGGATTTATCGGGACCTACGCGGTTTTGGATATTTTTAACGGGCGTGTCAGAAATTTTTTTGTTGATGGAATTTTTAATCCCGACGGACAGCTTGAAGACAGGATCGTTCCTCCCGTTCCAATTCAAAAAATCAGCGCCAACTGGAGCATGCACGACAGCAACTGGTTTCCTGATTTTCCCGTGTCAGCTGAAAAAGCCACTTTGTTTTATGAAAAGACGGGCGGGCCGACGGTTGACGGAGTTATTGCCATAACCCCAACTGTTTTAGAAAAACTTCTTAAAATAACCGGTCCGATTGAAATGCCGGACTACGGCGTGACTATTGATGAAAATAATTTTATGGAAGCCATTCAAAATGAAGTTGAATATAATTATGATAAGGAAAAAAATGAGCCCAAAAAAATAATTTCCGATCTGGCGCCCGTCATTCTTGATAAGATTTTCAATGCCGATAATTTTTCCGATATAGCCGAAACTATGCAGATTTTTGCCGAAAGTCTGGATGAAAAACATGTATTGATTTATTCCAAAAATTGGGAGATTGAAAAAATATTATCCCAAAAAGGCTGGTCAGGAGAAGTTCTCGACGCGTCAAAAGATTATCTTAGCGTCATAAATACCAACATAAACGGATATAAAACTGATGGGGTTATTTCGGAAAAAATAAGCCATGAGGCGAAAATTGAAGCAGATGGCTCAATTATTGATACCGTAGCGATATCCAGGCGGCATAATGGGGGAGACACAGATTATGATTTTTGGAATAAAGTCAATGCTGATTACATGCGGGTTTATGTTCCAAAAGGTTCTAAGCTTATCTCCGCATCCGGACAAACCAGGGAATTCAATTCGCCTCCGCTGGATTATGATGCGCTGGGATATAAGAGGGATCCGCAAGTGGAGACCGAAGAGGAATCTATAATTGTTGATGAAGAATCTGGAACTCGCATTTATCAAGATGCCGGAAAAACAGTTTTTGCAAACTGGGTTTATGTCAGCCCCAAAGAAACTGTTGAAATCAAATATACATATCTTCTGCCATTTAAGCTCGAAACTAATTTCACATCCAAGCCGGCAGACACCTATTCCCTTCTGGTTCAAAAGCAGTCAGGAAGCATCGAAAGTGAGTTTGACTTACAAATTGATTACCCGGATTTTTATAAAATGCTATGGAAATATCCAGATGGATTAAGCCAGAAAAATAAGTCGTTCAATATCAGCAGCAATCTGAAAATGGATAAATTTTTTGGAGTAGCGCTGTCTCGCAAATAAAATGATAAAAAAATTTCTAAACAATAAAATAATCCTGAATTCCTCGCCCTCCCGATCGGTTGTTTCAGCGGCATTTGTTATAACTTTGTCAGGGCTAGCCAGTCGTCTGCTTGGGCTTTTTCGAGATCGTTTTTTAGCTTCAACTTTCGGTGCCGGAGATGTTTTGGATGTTTATTACGCGGCTTTTCGAGTTCCGGATCTGATTTACAATCTTCTCATTCTCGGAGCGCTTAGCGCCGCTTTCATTCCGGTTTTTACGTCGCTTATCAGCCATGAAAAAGAAGGCGAGGCTTGGGAATTGGCTGGGGGAATAATGAATCTGGCAATTGTTTTTATATCTGTTTTGTCGTTAATATTCGCGCTGTTTGCGCCGTGGATTATGAAAATGATTACTCCCGGCTTCTCGCCCGAAAAAATTTCTCAAGTCGTTATTTTTACGAGAATAATGTTTTTAAGTCCGCTGTTTTTGGGAATTTCCGGAATTTTCGGGGGAATTTTAACCTCGTTTAAAAGATTTCTGATATATTCTTTGGCACCCATATTTTATAATTTTGGCATTATTGTCGGTGTTTTGGTTTTTGTCAGGTTTATGGGTCCGATAGGATTGGCTTGGGGGGTGGTTTTTGGGGCGTTTTTGCATGTGATAGTCCAATATCCGGCTGCCAGAAATCTTGGCTATCGCCACTCCTGGTCGTTTATCGGCCATTTTTCCAATAAGGAAATAAGGAAAATTTTTCGCCTAATGATTCCAAGGACTTTGGGAATAGCTATCGGACAAATAAATCTTCTGGTGATAACAATTTTTGCTTCAACCATGGCTGCGGGAAGCCTGGCAATTTTTAATTTTGCCCAAAACCTTGAAAGCGTGCCGCTGGGAATTTTTGGCATTTCTTTTTCTATTGCTGTTTTTCCGACCCTCTCTCATTTTGCGGCCAAAAAAGATGACCAAAATTTCATAATTTCATTTTCACAGACGTTCCGCCAAATTTTGTTTTTTGTCATTCCAGCCAGCGTTTTTATCCTACTTCTCCGAGCCCAGCTGGTTCGTATTATTTTGGGATCCGGAAAATTCGATTGGGAAGATACAGAGCTTACGTTTTCGTGCCTCGGGATTTTGGCTGCCAGCCTTTTTGCCCAAAGCGTTATTCCGCTTCTGGCTCGTTCGTTTTATGCCATGCATGACACAAAAACCCCTTTTTATATCGCAATTGTTTCAGAAGTTGTTAATATCGGAACCGTTCTGCTTCTCATTGGCAAATATCAAATTTTAAGCCTGGCGATTGCATTTTCCCTTTCTAGCATAGCCCAGATGATGCTGCTTTTGTTTTGGCTCAGAACCCGATATGACAATCTGGATGACAAAAAAATAATCCGCGCCATCTTAAAAATTGTTCTAGCAACTTTTGCAGCAGGAATTGGAATCCAGCTGCTCAAATATATCGTCGGAAGATCCGTTGATATGGACACATTTATCGGCGTTTTTGTGCAATTTTCCGTCTCGGCATCCGCCGGCGTACTGATTTTTGCCGCCGTGTGCCACGCGATCAAGCTTGAAGAATTTATGAACTTCAAAAAATCTCTTTCAAAAAGATTATTTAGGGAAAGAAAGGATATTGTTGAAGATACTGGGGAAGTCAGCGGATTATAATGCGAAGAAGATAAAAACTCCCTTCGCGGGGAGTTTTATCAGGGCCTTGTTTTATACGGAGGGGCTATTTTTTGTATTTATAGTCATACGTTTCATATGCGACAGTCAGCTCTTCTCCTTTTTTTATTTTTCGGAGTGTAACGAAAGTAAAGCCATCATCGGTAGTTTTCATATTGGGAGTCTTGGAATTATTGACAAAAAAAGAAATATCCATTCCATTGAAGGCATGTTCGGGAACCATAACAGTTTTATCTTCTTCAATAACCAGAAAATCATCTATCATTCTTGCTACTCCCTTATCCAAACCCTTAAGTTCGGAAGTTTTGAATTCATACCAGTGCGCATCCAGCGCTTCTTTTGGTGGAATCATCGGGTTTATTCCTTTCGGAATATTTCTTATTGCAAAAACGCCCACGCCTTCAATGCCAGACGGCTGCAGCCGGCAATAGGTATTTTTCAGCTTTTTGAGAATTTCTTTCTTTTTGTCATTCATAATATTAGTTATTATAGGGTAATTTATTTAATTTTTACTGTAATTCAATGCGCAAAACCTAAATTATTGCCAAGATAAAAAATTTATTTTCGCATAACATTTAAGAATGTACGAAGTTTGACTTATTTTTTCCTAAAATCATCTTCGGTTAAATTGGCTTGGCGCAAAATTGATCTAAAAGTTCCGAAAGGGATTTCTCTTTTGCCAGCCGGAACAATGACGGTCAAAGTTGGACTGCCGATTTTCCTGAATTTAGCATGACTGCCTTTTTGCGAAATATAAATAAAGCCCTTTTTCTGAAGGACTTTGATGATTTCTAAAGATGAATACAACTTAGGCATGGCAAACGGACATTTTAATGAGTTCCGGTTCCTCAATTTTTGTCACTTTCGGAACCTTAATATCTTCAAAATACAATTCTAAAGCTTCATCTAACGCCACCAAGGCTTCCTTTTTAGTTTTGCCAAAACTAGAAACATCCACGTTCAAACACTGGGCAACATAATATTTCCCTTCTTTCCAAACCACGTTTTTTAAGTCAATTTTACGCATAAATTTATTGCTTCTATGCTGTAATACTGCCACAATGGCAAAAATATGTCAAACTCGGGAAAAGGACGACCTATTGCTTTGTTAAAAGTTATTTTATTATATTTAAAAAGCTATTCAACCGAGCAAAATTGCCAAAAATTCTTTTCAAAAATAGAGAGGAAATTTTTAGTTTTTTCGCCACAACGTTTGCGTGTATGAGAAGTTTCGCCGACTTCCTTATTATTTTCTCATAGAGTAGGCGAAATTTGGGTGAAAGAAAAAGTGCAACCTCTGAAAATTATATTAACGCACTTTTTCTTGAACCTCATACACGCTGTTATATGATGTATTTTTCAGTTACGTTATCAGCAAATCAAAATTTTTGTATAAATTTTCTATTATTTTAATGATTTTTTTATTGGTTTTCATTTTTGCAATATTTTCATTTATTTCAGAAGTAACTTCTTCTGTGAATCCAATACCAAGTGTAAAATTTTTCACAGCATCTTCATCAGGTTGTTTTTGAAAATATTGTTGTAATAATGAGTGCCATTTCTTCAAATCTTTTTCGGCAACTCTATAATTTCTTTCCGCTTGTAAAATTTCATTCAAATACTCTGTATAGATAGTCCAATCCTTGACGTGTTGATAAAAAATTTCGTCCTCCAAAATTTTCAACGATTGCGTAATATATTTTGATTCGGGGCATAATGAATAAGTGTTATTTTCAACAATAAATTTTTCTCTAGCGTGATCTAGAATTGAATGAAATTTTACTCCTGCCGAAAAAGATTCATCGTTTCCCAAGTCTACAATAGATAAATCCTTGTAATGTGTTTTATCTCTATCAATTACTTTCAAATATCTAATATCTGGAAACGATGTGCCAATAAAAAAATCTTTCCTTATTTTGTCTTTAAAAAATTTATCAAAAATTTTCTCGGTTAAAGCGATGTGTGTTATTGGTGCTGCCATACGTGGATTATATTAAAACTGAAAAATATTTCACATAACTCGTTTATATGCGAACTTAGTGTTAAACAATAGCTAAAAGTTGTGTGTTATGCGAACTTTTTGTATAATGTATACAATACTTATTTATGAATAAAATATAGCATAAATTCCATGAATCTCAAAGAGTTGCTGGAAAAAATAAGACAGGAGCTAAAACTGCGAAATTACAGTCCGCGAACTGTTGAAAGTTATTTAGGTTGTTTAAACGAATATTTTAAATATACAAAGAATATAAAGCGTGAGCCAGATGTCGCTTTGATTAAAAAATATCTATTGGAAAAACAAGACCGGAAACAATCATCGCAAACGATAAATTTGCATTTGCAAGCTATTAAGTATTTTTACCGCGAAGTAATGAAAAATTCCTCGGCTATTGATGTTAAATTCGCTAAAACAGCCAGTAAACTGCCAATTGTCCTGTCTCGAGCTGAAATTGAAAAAATAATTAGCTCTTTAGGAAACATGAAACATAAATTGCTAATTGCATTGGCTTATGGAGCAGGTTTGCGCGTGAGCGAAATAATAAATCTGAGAGTCAAAGATATTAATCTGGATGAATTGACTATTCATATCAAAGGCGCGAAAGGAAATAAGGACAGAATAACAATTTTTCCGGAAAAACTGCTGCCTTTAATAAAGAATTTGGCTGTTTTAAAAAATGGCTATGACTACATATTTGAGAGTAATCGCGGCGGCAGATTGGATGAACGCAGCGTCCAGAAAGTTTTTGAAAATGCCCTAAGGAGAGCTGGGATCAAAAAAGAAGCGACTTTTCATAGTTTGCGGCACAGTTTTGCGACTCATCTTCTGGAAAGCGGAGTGGATGTACGGTATGTGCAGGAACTTTTGGGTCATGCTAATATTAGAACAACGCAGATTTACACCAAAGTAACAAATCCTGCTTTAAGAAACATAAAAAGCCCGTTGGAATAAATCATGGATAATTTAAGAAACTTTGCAATTTTGGCTCATATTGACCACGGAAAATCGACCTTAGCCGACCGGATGTTGGAAATGACCGGAACAGTTGAAAAACGCAAGATGAAAGAACAGCTTCTGGATACCATGGATTTGGAACGGGAGCGGGGGATAACGATCAAAATGCAGCCGGTTCGCATGGTTTACCATGCGAAAAATCCGAAGTCCGAAATCCTAAATCCAAAACAAATTCAAAATATAAATGATCAAAATTTAAAACAGGATTCCCGCTTTCGCGGGAATGACAGTGGTGAGTATATTCTGAATCTAATTGATACTCCAGGGCATGTGGATTTCGGCTATGAAGTTTCGCGGTCTCTTGCAGCAGTTGAAGGCGCGGTATTGCTGGTTGATGCAACTAAGGGCGTCCAAGCCCAGACTTTGGCTAACCTTTATCAAGCGATTGATAATAATTTGGAAATTATCCCGGTAGTGAACAAAATCGACCTTCCTAATGCCAATATAAAAAAAACAAAACGGGAAATAATCCATATTCTGGGATGCAAAGAAGAAGAAATCCTGGAAGTTTCTGGAAAAACAGGGCAGGGAGTGGAAAAACTTTTGGAAAAAATTGTGGAAATTATACCAGCTCCCCGAGGAGACGCAAAAAAGACGCTACAGGCTCTCATTTTCGACTCCAAATACGATATCTATAAGGGCGTTTTAGCTCATGTGCGGATTATTGACGGAGAAATTAAAGCTGAAGATAAAATTTCTATGCTGGCGGCAAATGCGACGTGCGATGTCATTGAAGTGGGCCATTTCAAGCCGCAGCTTGTGAAAAGCCAGGTTTTGTCAGCTGGAGAAATCGGATATATTGCGACAGGCCTCCGAAGCGTTGCGGATTGCCGCGTCGGGGATACAATTTCAGACAGGAATAGAGGTGCTATTCCATTGCCGGGATATAAGGAAGTTAAACCAATGGTTTATGCATCTTTTTATCCGATTGAAGGCGACGATTATAACTTCATGCGCGATGCGCTTGATAAATTAAAGCTGAACGACGCAGCGTTTACTTTCGAACCGGAAAGCAATTTGGCATTGGGACGGGGATTTCGGTGCGGATTTTTAGGGCTTTTGCACCTGGAAATAATTCAATCCAGGCTTGAACGGGAATTTGAAATTACGCCGACTGTTACAACTCCAAGCGTGGTATATAGGGTAAAATTAAAAAATAAAATCGGAGAAATGCTGATTTATTCCCCTTCGGAGCTTCCTGATCCGTCGGAAATTGAAGAAATTTCCGAGCCCTATGCTAATTTAGAAATCATTTCTCCTTCAAGCTATCTTGGCGCCATTATGGAAGTAATGAAAAATACAAGAGCTCAGTATTTGGATACGGAATATCTGGATGGAGAAAGAATGATTTTGAAATTCATCTGTCCCTTGACTGATATTATCACCAATCTCCATGATGACATCAAAAGCGCATCGTCCGGATACGCTTCTCTAAATTATGAAATAAAGGATTGGCGGCCTTATGACCTCATTAAATTGGATATTCTGGTAGCTGAAGAAAAAATAGATGCTTTTTCAAGGATTGTACCAAAAGAAAGGGCTTTCAGTGAGGGCAAGAGGATAGTCGGAAAGCTGAAGAATGCAATTCCAAGACAAAATTTCCAAATTGCCTTGCAAGCCGCTATTGGCGGAAAAGTGATCGCCAGGGAAACCATTAAGGCCTTCAGAAAAGATGTTATAGCCAAGCTGTACGGCGGAGATGTATCCAGGAAGAAAAAACTTCTGGAAAAGCAGAAAAAAGGCAAAAAAAAGATGAAAAACATCGGAAGAGTAAGTATTCCCGGAGAAGCCTTTTTAGCCGTACTGAAAAAGTGAATTTGTTGTCTTCCTCTCCCTTGGGGAGAGGATGTCTGAAAGACAGGAGAGGGAAGAAACTTCGCAAGTAGCTCCCTCATCCGGCTCGCCTAGGCGAACTACCTTCTCCCTAAGGGAGAAGGGGATTGTTTTTTAGTATTTATTTTGTTATTATATCCTCATGAGCTATATTCAAAAACGCAACAAAAGGATGAGAAAAATCTGGATAGCAATTTCTCTTGTAGCCGTTTTGGCTATGGTAGCCTTTACCGTTGCACCGCTTCTCACTCTAAAATAATGAAAAAAATGCAAAAAGGAGAAAAAGTAGGCGGAAAAATGCGTTTTATTAAGTTTTTTTTGTTGCTGGGCCTGATTATACTGGCTTATGTGGCTTATTCAGCATCTAAAGTTATATACAAAAAAAACCAGATTCAAAAAGAAATTTCCGCTCTTGAGGAAGAAGCTGCCAGAATCGAAAAAAACAACCTGGACCTCAAGGAAAAAATAGCCTATTTTGAAAGCCGCGATTTCCAGGAAAAAGAAGTGCGGGATAAGCTAAGTTTTCAAAATCCTGATGAAAATATGGTAATTGTCAAGCCAGGCTTGTCCGGGCGAGAAAAGAGCGAGGTTGCGAATATGGCGCAAAAAAATGACATTGAAGCTGAAGATATCCCGATTTATAAAAAATGGTGGAGTTACTTTTTTAAGTATTAAAAGCCCGCAAAAAAGAATAAAAAAGGCAAATGAGTAAAAATATCAAAAAAAATAAGGAGGATAAAAAAGAAATACAGGATAAAAAAGTCGGCATCCTGACGATTATGTATGCAGTTGGAACTTTTCTTGCCGTTTACATTATTTTTGCCGCTGTAGCCATATATATATTCAACGCGGATAATATTTTGATTCAAAAGACGGTCAAAATAATTCCCTATCCGGCTGCCTTCTGCAACTCAAAAATAGTGAGAATCAGCGAGCTTGACAGCAAGACTGAATCGGTGAAAAAGTTTTATGAAAATCAGGATTTTTCCGATTTGGGAATGCGAGTTGATTTCAACACGGAAGATGGCCAAAAAAGGCTTAAAATAAAGGAAAAATACGTATTAAACAAAATGATTGAGAACTTGATAATTGAGAAAGAAGCAAAAAAGAGAGAGATTGTTCTTACCGATGATATTGTTTCCCAGGAAGTTGACCGAAAAATAAGAGAATACGGAAATGAAAATGATCTTAGGGAAAATATGAGCCGGCTTTATGGCTGGGATATTGAGGATTTCAAAAAAAATATAGTAAAACCAGACCTTTATAAGGAAAAACTCACAGAGAACATTAGAAAAAACGAACCTGTTTTTCAGAAAGCGAAAGAAAAAATTTCCAAAGCTGCCCAAGACCTCGAGAATAAAAAAGAATTTTTCCAAGTGGCTGAAAAATATTCAGAAGGGGACAGTGCTAAAAATAAAGGAGCTCTCGGCTGGTTTGAGCTCAGCCAGATGCTTCCAGAAATAGCGCAAACAGTAGTTTCTTTGGAAAAAGGGCAAACTAGCGACATTATGGAAAGTTCAATCGGCTATCATATAATAAAAATCGAGGACAGAAAAAGTGAGAATGACAAAGAACTCTTCAAAATCAGCCAAATCTTTGTGAGAACAAAAAATTTCGGAGAATATCTGGCTGAATGGGAAAAAGAAGCAAGGATTTATGTCTTGCTCAAGGATTATCATTGGAGCAAAGAAAGCCTTATGGTAGAATTTAATAACGCGGAACTGGAAGGCTTTGAAAAAAAACTCCGCGAAAATTCGCCGGATGATGTTTCAGTGATGTTCTAAATTCTCTGCAAACTAAATTAATTAATAATAAATTAACAACAATATGCCGAAGCCAAAAGTAAACGAAGAGCTTTGCATCGGATGCGGAACATGCGAGTCTCTTTGCGCCAAAGTTTTCAAAATTGAAAACGGAAAATCTAAAGTTGTAGCAGATGACTGCGCGGATTGCAACTGCCAGGAAGTGATTGACAGCTGTCCGGTATCAGCCATATCGATGGAATAAATTGCAATTGCCGCTGTAGTAAAATGCAGGAACAGCGTCCGTATTTTTTTGAAAAGTGCGGACGGTTGTTCTTGTAAGAATTAAATAAAAAAAGTATGGAAACCGCCAATATCAATTCTATTCAAAAAAATCCCAATGAAGCTTCAGCCGTGCTGCCAGCCAAGCCGGCGTCAAGAAAAAGTTTTTTTGCGGTCGTTTTGGTTCTGTCCGTTCTTGTTTCCTCCTGTTTTGGGGCTGTATTTGGGTTCATTGGAGGAAGCGTGTCTCAAAAAGTTTTTGAAAAAGGAGCGTTGAAAAGTATTTTTAGAACGAAAAAAAACGCTGGTTTGGCGGATATTGTAAAACAACAGGTAATTGAGGAAGACAGCGGGGTGATTGACGTAGTGGAAAAATCTACTCCAGCGGTCGTAAGTATCGTGATAACCAAAGATGTTCCGAAAATGCGTGGTGTTTTTGGAAATCCATTTTTTTCTTTTCCGGATCTGTTTGAAGAAAATCAAGGAGGAGCAACAGAAAAGCAAAAAATCGGAGGAGGAACGGGATTTTTCATATCAAACGATGGAATGATTGCAACCAATAAGCACGTTGTTTCCGATACAGCCGCCGATTATACCGTTATAACCAATGAAGGAAAAGAATATCCGGCCAAAGTGCTGGCGCGCGATCCGATAAACGATATTGCTGTCATCAAGATTGACGGATCTGATTTTCCAACTTTAAATTTTGGAGATTCGGAAGCGCTAAAAACCGGACAAACTGTCATTGCCATTGGAAATTCACTGGGAGAATTTTCCAACACCGTAAGCCGAGGAATAATTTCCGGGCTTAAGCGCAATCTGACAGCTGGCGGCGGATCTGGAGAAACGGAAAAGTTAAGCAATATCATTCAGACTGATGCAGCCATCAATTCAGGAAATTCCGGCGGGCCGCTTCTTAATATTTCAGGGGAAGTAGTTGGCATCAATGTTGCCATGGCGCAAGGCGCCCAAAATGTTGGATTTGCTATTCCGTCTAACCAAATTAAAAAAATCATCGATCAAGTCAAAAAAACGGGAAAAATAACCACTCCATACATAGGAATTCGATATATTCCCATCAATGATTCCATTAAAAATGAAAATAATTTGCCGTATGATTATGGAGTACTGGTGGCTAGGGGACAAAAAATTACTGATTTTGCGGTTATTCCCGGATCCCCGGCAGATAAAGCAGGGTTGGTTGAAAATGACATTGTGCTTGAAATAGATGGCAAAAAAATAACCGAGGACAGCAGTTTTTCCAATATGATCGCCAGCTACAGCGTCGGAGACACAATCACTCTTAAAGTCTGGCATAAGGGAGATATGAAAAGTATAACTGTTGTACTGGAAGAAAGAAAATAAAAACTCGCGAATCAAAAGCTAATTGAAAGCGAATGTATGCAAATTTGTTTTTGTTAGCTATAATTCGCTAAAATTAGTGAGTCATTATGGATTTAAACAAACTCACCACTAAATCACAAGAGGCGCTTCGAAATTCTCAAGAAATCGCCATACTCAAAGGCCAGCAGCAGGTGGATGTTTTTCACCTTCTCTATTCGCTAATTTCCCAAGAGAATTCAATTGTTCCGGTAATCCTTAAAAAATTGGAAGTAGACATAAATGTCCTGAAAAACCGAGTGATGGAAGAAATAGACAAATACCCGAAAATGAGAAAAAATGGAATTGCCCAAATTTTCATAACGCCGGACTTGATTATGATCCTCGGCGGAGCAGAGAAAATAGCTAAAGAAATAGGCGACGATTATATTTCAACGGAGCATCTGATGCTCTCGCTTATAAACAACGGATCCAAGGCTAAAAAATTTCTTGAAGAAAATAATGTCAGATACGAAAATGTCTTGAAAATTATGTCACAAGTAAGAGGCACCCAAAAAGTCGATTCGCCCGATCCGGAGGCTAAATTTCAAGTGATGGAAAAATATACCATAAATCTTGTTGAGATGGCTAAAAACAAAAAACTCGATCCGGTAATCGGAAGGGATAATGAAATTAGGAGAGTTATGCAGGTTCTTTCCAGGAGAACTAAGAATAACCCGGTTCTCATTGGAGAGGCTGGAACGGGAAAAACTGCTATTGTTGAGGGTTTAGCTCAAAGAATTGCCGACGGAGATGTTCCGGAAACGCTGAAAAACAAGGTTTTAGTGACTTTAGATCTGGGCCTTCTTTTGGCAGGAACGAAATTTCGCGGAGAGTTTGAAGAAAGAATGAAAGCAATTATTTCAGAAGTAGACCGTGCGGCTGGAAAATATATTCTTTTTATCGATGAGCTTCATACGCTAGTTGGCGCAGGAGCAATTGAAGGAGCACTCGACGCTTCTAATATGTTAAAGCCGGCTCTGGCGCGAGGAAGAATTCGGATGATAGGAGCCACTACCACCCGCGAATATCAAAAATATATTGAAAAAGATGCGGCTTTGGAAAGAAGATTTCAGCCGATTATGGTCGGAGAGCCATCGCTTGAAGATACAATAGCAATTCTTCGGGGACTCAAGGAAAAATATGAAGTGCATCACGGAGTGAAGATAACCGATAACGCCATTCGGGAGGCCGTAGCTCTTTCTAGCCGATATATAAGCGACCGCTTTCTTCCGGATAAAGCGGTTGATCTTATCGACGAGGCCACTTCGGCGCTTCGAATGGAAATTGATTCTATGCCGGCAGAAATAGACAGCGCCCAAAGGCTCATCCGAAGGCTGGAAATTGAAAAAAAAGCCTTGGAGAAAGAAAAAAATCCCGATTCAAAAAAAAGAATAAAAGAATTAAATAAAAAACTGGCAGAAATAAAAGAAGAAGCCGGAAAAACAATGCTTCAATGGAAAACTGAAAAGGATATGATCACCAATATTCGCAAGCATTCGGCTGAAATTGAGAAATTAAAATCAGAAGCGGAAATTGCCGAGCGGAAAATGGAGCTGGATAGGGTAGCGGAAATACGCTACGGAAAAATACCGGGACTGGAGAAACAGATAGGGGCGGAAAAAAAGAAGCTGGATGGAATTCAAAGCAAAAACCCGATTCTCAAGGAAGAGGTGACGGAAGAAGATATCGCCAAAGTTGTGTCCCGTTGGACGGGAATACCGCTTTCTAAAATGCTTGAAAATGAAACACAGAAGCTTCTAAAAATAGAAGAAGAGCTGGAAAAAAGGGTAGTTGGTCAAAAAGAAGCCATAAAATCGATTGCTAACGCCATAAGAAGATCGCGCTCCGGAATTTCCGGACCGGATCGGCCGATTGGATCTTTTGTTTTTCTCGGACCGACGGGAGTAGGAAAAACAGAATTGGCCAAGGCTCTGGCGGAATTTTTATTCAACGAAGAGCAAGCGCTTATCCGGGTGGACATGAGCGAATATATGGAATCGCATAGCGTATCCAAAATGATCGGCTCTCCTCCGGGATATGTTGGATATGACGAGGGAGGACAGCTTACGGAACTTATTCGGAAACGTCCGTATAGCGTAATTCTCTTTGATGAAATTGAAAAAGCCCATCCGCTGATTTTTAACATAATGCTGCAGGTTCTTGATGAAGGGCATCTTACTGATTCCAAGGGAAGAAAAGTGAATTTCAAAAATACCGTGATTATAATGACTTCCAATGTCGGATCGGATATAATTTATAAGAGCGGATTGGGATTTAAGGAGAATGAAGAAAAAGAGACTATTGGAGAGGAAGATATGAAAGAGAAAGTCCTGGCATCGCTTCGGGAAAATTTCAAGCCGGAATTTTTAAATCGACTAGATGAAATAATAATTTTCCATCCCATAAACCGGAAAATGCTCAAGCAAATTGTCGATCTCCAGCTGAATCTTATTCAAAAAAGACTAAATGAAAAAAACATAAAGCTGCGCCTGACTTTCCAGGCCAAAGAATATTTGGCGCGCAAGGGATATGATCCTCAATTTGGCGCAAGACCCCTAAAGCGGATTATTCAAAATGAAATTTTGGACGAGCTGGCTTTTCTCATGATTGAAAAGAAAATTAAAGAAGGGAACAAAATCGTCGTAGACGCAGAAAAAAATAAAATTAATTTTAAGTATTAAATTGTGTTTTTAAAACTCCGCTCATTATTATTCAGTCTGATATTTTTGATTGGGCTTGAGCTCATCGTCCTATTTCACCGCCATGTTTTCGTGGTGGCTTTTTTTCTTATTTTTCTTTCCATTTATTTCGGGAAAAAATCTGGCGGAAAATGGAAACATTCGATACTTCCTGCCTTTTTCACTGTTTCTAGCATCTCGCTACTCTATCTGGTCGGCCTTTTTTATGAGCAGCAAATTTTTATAGTCCTGGTCTCCCTGATGTATTATTTGTCTTTGCTGGGAGCATTTCGTCTAGGGCAATATGAAGGAGACAAAACAGCCAAAGGAATGATTATGGCTTCAGCGATATCCACCATTTTTTTCACTTATGCCGGCGCCTACGGGCTTTATCTTAATTTTCTCGTTCCTCTGTACGCCCTTATGGCAGTTTATGCGATAGCCACCCTTCTGGTCAGCTTCCAGTATTTTTCTCTGGTTTATTTGCAAAAATCAGATTCGCATCCAAAAACAACAGTCTGGGTATATAGCTTTATTCTGGCGCTTATCATGGCAGAAATAATCTGGACAATGAATTATTGGCCGTTTGGATATTTGACGACCGGAGTGATCGCGCTTATACTCTATTATATGATTTGGGATATAACCCAATGCTATTTTCAAGATATTTTAAGCAAAAAAAGGGTAGCTTCTAATGCGGTACTAGTAGCTTTCCTCGTCGGGTTCGTTCTTATGAGCGCCAAATGGATACCGGTCATATAAATAGAATTTTGAATTGCGAATTTTGAATTTTGAGTAACTTTTTCTCAATATTCACTAGGCTATATTTTTATTCTAAATCTAAATTCTAGTAAAATGTTCAAGAAAATACTTTTTATAATACTTATAATTTTTGTTTCCGGCATAAGCGGCATTGTTGCCGACCGTTATTTGTTTCCCCACCTTATTGCCACCAAACTTTTTTCGAAATACGAATTTTTAAAAAAGTCGGCGGAAAATGTTACTGTAATCAACAAAACAGAGCAGGTTTATGTCAAGGAAGAGTCTTCTTTGGATAAAATTGCCAATCAAGTTTCCTCATCAGTAGTAAATATCATTTCCTATCCCAATTCTGAAACTAAAAATTCCAAAAGCGCCAATGTTGGCGCTGCGGCTCTTTCCAAAAATGGAGCCGGCGTAATTATAACCAGCGATGGCTTGATTATGACCTGTCTTGGAGCCATAAATTCGGAAAATTCCAGATATAAGATAATCGCCGCCGACGGAAACGTGTATGATGCCGAAATATCCAGCGTTGATTTATGGAGCAATCTGGTGTTTTTGAAAATAAATGCCAGCAATCTCCCGGCAATTTCTTTTGGAAATTCTGACGATGTAAAATCAGGAGAAAAAATTGTCGGCATAGGAAATAATCAGGGAGGATATCGAAACCGATACGCCTCCGGACAAATTTCCAGCTTCAACCCTACATATAATTTATCGGGGAAAGCGCTTTCAATGTCCGATAAATTGGAAGGAATTTTTGAATTTAACGTCGATTTAGGAAAAGATTATGTCGGAGGGCCTCTTGTTGATTATTCCGGCCAAGTGATTGGAGTTTTAGGTTCAGTTGAAAAAGAAAGCCAGCTTGATTATTTTGGAATTCCTTCAAACAAGATAAAATTGGTTATGGACCGCGCTATAAAAAAAGAACTGGACAATAATTATCAGCTGGGAGTTTATTATATCCCTCTGACAAAAACTTACTCGCTGACTAATAATTTGCCCCAAAGCGAAGGCGCTCTAGTTTATTCCTCTTCTGGACAGCAGGGCCTGGCAATTATCTCCGGTTCTCCAGCTTCAAAATCAGATCTTAAAATTAATGACATAATAACCCAAGTCAACGGAGAAAAAATCAGCGAAGATAAAAGCTTTCCTGATTTGCTTTACAAGTATAAAAAGGGGGAAGAAATTAAACTTACAATTATAAGGGATTCCCGGGAAATGGAAATAAAAGTTCAACTTTAGAAAAAAACAGAATAAATCATCCTAACAAAAAAGCGCCAGGCGCGCTTTTTTTTGCGCTAAAACACTTTTTTACAAGCGAGAAAAAAATCCTGCAGTCGATAATTAAAAAGGCGCGAATATAGATGCCGTAGTGCTAGCAGCAGCCATTTTTAGGCTTGCGGGCAGACTTGACAATTTTATTATTAGTGCTACAATAGTAAGTTAAATTATCCAATATAATTAGGCTTAAATAAGGCTTATTACCAGAATGGCGAACGATAAAAAACAGTTAAAATTCTATATTTGGTTCTCAACGGCAGCCTCAATAGCAGTTTTTGTCGCGCTTATTAATATAAACCGGACCTATAAAGCGGAAACGGATGTTTTGATCGTTCCCAGAAACGACGCGGTTTCAAAAAATATCAGCCAGATTATAAACAGCGTAAAAGAGATTCCCAAAACGCTTTCTTTCTATGACAGGATTCTTTTTTCCAATGATGCATTGATTGACGATGATATTGAAGAGCTTCCTGGCTATAAAAGGAAAGCCTATTGGGAGTCAAGAATCAGGACAGAAAAAATAGACGACAGTTCAATGGTAAAAATAATCATTTTTGACAAAAGCCAGACCCAAGCTGAAGATTTGAGCCGACAAGCCGGTTTGGAAATTGCCGGGGTGATGAGCCAGTATTATGACATCAGAACAGAATTGGAAATAAGAATCGTTGACGGGCCGATTATCAGCTATGGGCTTGAAAAGAGCGCCTGGATACTTGC
>Ga0116155_10000356_pt1 | contig 41627 bp, 25 predicted proteins | sample AD_UKC032_MetaG_FD_89890 | JGI IMG/M metagenome (GOLD analysis project Ga0116155, IMG submission 89890) | Active sludge microbial communities of municipal wastewater-treating anaerobic digesters from USA - AD_UKC032_MetaG | ecosystem: Engineered > Bioreactor > Anaerobic > Digestate | place: USA...
ACTTCCAACCTCGACCCGCTGGTGGAAGTCCACGGCATCATAAAAGCCCACGCCGTTACAATGGAGAAGATAGCAGGAGACCTGCGCATGCTGGCATCTGACCTGCATGACAAAAGATCCCTGTCCATTCCTGCAAGACAGACCGGCAGCTCGATAATGCCAGGCAAAGTCAATCCCGTTATCCCTGAATTCGTGATCAGCTGCTCACACCGGGTTTATAGCAATGACCAGCTTGTTTCCCTGCTTTCAGCTCAGGGCTGCCTCGAACTGAATGCATATATCCCGCTGATAGGCCACGCCCTGCTTGAGAGCATTAAGACACTTATCGCGGCAGACCGCTCCATGGCTGAAAACATGATCACAGGTATGGAGATACATGCTGACGAGACGGAAAAACAGGTTTTGTCAAGTCCTGCTGTTGCCACTGCCCTCCTGCCTTTCATCGGCTATAAAAAAGCTGCAGCCCTGTCTAAAATGATGAAGGTAGAAGGGTTCAGTATATTCGAGGCCAACGAGAAGCTCGGATATCTCACCCGGGAGAAACTCACTGACATACTCAAGCCTGAGAACCTTGTGCAGGGCGGTTACCGCATGAAGGATATTGAAGAGTAAACAGATGACAGCCAGAGGAAGGGACACAAAACCCCATGTGGGGATATTCGGCCGGAGAAATGTGGGCAAAAGTTCGCTGATAAATGCACTTGTCGGTCAGGACATAGCAATTGTCTCTGATGTTGCCGGCACCACAACTGATCCGGTGAAAAAGAGCATTGAGGTGCATGGCCTGGGGCCACTTATCTTTATTGACACGGCAGGGATTGATGATACCGGTGACCTGGGTGAGCTTCGGAAAAAGAAATCGATGGCCTCGCTTAAACTTATTGACCTGGCCATTCTTGTCCTTTCAGAAAACAGGTTCGGTGATCATGAAGCCGGGCTGACGGAAGAGTTTCGCAAACTTGATATCCCATATGTGATAGTGCATAACAAGAGTGATCTCACACCTGTGACTGCCGAGCTGCGTGAACAGGTCATGAATCTCACAGGCAGGAAAGTTACGGAATACTCTGCGCTGCACCCGGAAAAATACAATCCTGAACTGTTGAGGATGATCAGGGAGGCAATGCCAGCCACAGCCCTTAAAAGCCACGGCCTGATTGGCGACCTTGTAAATCCCGGTGATATCGTGCTGCTGATCACCCCGATCGACATCGAAGCGCCTGAGGGCAGGCTCATACTGCCACAGGTACAGGTAATCCGCGACATACTCGACAATGACTGCACAGCTATAGTCCTGAAGGAGAGAGAGGTGGACGCGTTTCTGCAGCGCACCGGAATCAGGCCGGCACTGGCAATAACTGACAGCCAGGTTTTCCTTAAGGCTGACGCTTCCATCCCGCGTGATATTCCTCTGACAAGCTTCAGTATCATCCTGGCCCGGCAGAAAGGCGACTTCGCCGAGTATCTTCGCGGCACGCCGAAAATCGGGGAGCTGAAGGACGGCGACAGGGTTTTACTGCTCGAGTCTTGCACCCATAACGTCTCATGTGATGACATCGGCAGGGTTAAGATCCCGAGGTGGCTGACGAATTTTACAGGAAAGAAGCTTGAGTTTGATACTGTTGCCGGGCTTGACGCCTTTCCGCGGCCAATTGAAGATTATGCGCTGGTGATACAGTGCGGCGGATGCATGGTGACGCACCGGCAACTGCTGAACAGGCTTCGTGAGCCGAAAAAACATAATATTGCCATTACCAACTACGGCATGGCCATAGCTTATGTTCACGGCATATTCAGCCGTGCAACCGAACCGTTCACAGGACGTATAGAAAAGGCCGGAGATCTGCTCTGACCCCCGGCCATCAACAATATCATTATTATAGTTTATTCCGGCCTTTTGCTCCTTGCCAGACTTCAGACCACCTCACCGGTACCCTTCAGGTACTTGTCAAGGAATTCGAGTATCTTCGAGTAGGCCTTTATCTCGTTCTCCTTTTTCACAAATCCGTGGCCTTCATCCGGGAAGACCACGTATTCGACGGGAACTCCGGCTGCCTTAATTGCCTCAACCATCTCGTCAGACTCAACCTGCAGCACCCTCGGGTCATTGGCACCCTGGAGTATCATAACCGGATTCTTTACGTTCTGCCCGTGGAAGAGCGGTGAGATATTGTAGAGTCTAACGGAGTCAGCCGTGAAGGGATCTCCCATTTCTGTGTAGAGAGCATCCCGGAATGATGCCCAATAAGGCGGTATCGACTTAAGGGTACGCAGCCAGTTGGTCACACCGAAGAGGTTGACGCCAACCCTGAATTCATCCGGGGCCGATGTCATTGCTGCCATAGTCATGAATCCGCCATAGCTGCCGCCGACGATGCCGATCTTCTCACCGTCGATATACTCCTGTTCCTGCAGCCACTTCTTGCCCCAGATGCAGTCCTTCAGGTCCTTGTCGCCGTGATTCCGGTCATCCATCTTGTAAAAAGTCTTTCCATATCCGCTGCTGCCTCGGTTGTTGACACCAAGAACAGCATATCCGTGATTTACAAGATATTGTATGATCGGATTGTAATAAGACATTGTCTGCCCGCCAGGTCCGCCGTGGACCCAGATCAGTGCAGGCACCTTGTTTTTCTTTGTAGCGGTCAGGGGTTTGTAGTAAATTGCAGGAATCTCCAGACCGTCAAACGAAGAAAATCGTATTACCTGTGCATCGGCCAGATCAGCCGGATTTATCTCCGGGTTGAGATTGTCAGTCAGCTTTTTGATCTCCGTACTGCCGAACTCGTGGAGATAAAGATCACCCGGAGTTTTAGATGTGCCAAGACCTAGTAACATGTACTTTTCACTTTCAGAGACGGTGAGGCCATTGACGCTTGCACCAGGAACCTCCGGATAGGTAACCTTCTGCCCTGTTGCCAGGTCAGTGATGTTCACCTGAATCCGGCCATCCTCATTTATGCCGATGATCCGATACTTTTCATTCTCTGTCAGCCAGCTGCCTGTGACATCCCAGTTGGCTTCATACAGCAACTCGCGCTTTCCGGTGGCCATTGTGTACTTTACGAGATATGTAAACTCCTTCCCGGCATCGGTTGTGTAGAAAAAGGCAGTATTGTCATTCGTGAATCCCGAAGCGGAATACACTCCCGGCTTATCAGGTTCCGAGACTTCAACAGTCTCCCCGGTAGACAGGTTTATAATAAAGAGCTTTGACTCGCTTGTGGTAATTGATTTTACCGTTGCTATAAGTGACCTGTCCTTACTGGCCCCGGCGTAATCGAGACCCTCCTTATTTTCCCATAACATCTCTTCCTTCCAGTCGCCCACGTTCATTTTGTATAAATCGAAGAACCTGGGGTCACGCTTGTTGGATGTGAGGTACATTGTTTTCTTGTCGCGGCTGAAGCCGCTGAATGAAGCCTTGACATTATCGCCCGGAGTCAGATCGGTTGAAGTCCCGTCCTCATTAAGAAGGTAAATGTGATTGTTCTCATTCCCCCCCTTGTCTGCTGAGTAGAGTACCTGGCCGGTGTCATGGACATAACCGATACCAAACAGTGATTCGGTTTCGGAGAATGTCAGCTGTTTTTTGGAACCATCAGCGAAGTTAATTTCGAACAGGTTGTATATCCCTGTCTCATTACTGGTTACCAGGCCCCTGGTCTCGTCAGGCGAGAAACCTGAAAACTCAATGTTAACATTCTTGTAGAACTGGTCGATAGTATACTGCTTAATCTCCTTCTTTCCGGTACAGGAAGCGAGAAACAGAATAGCTGCAAAAACCATGAATTTTTTCATAGGCTCATTTATTAAGGGTTAATGCTCAAAAGACTCCAAAAGTTCCCGGTTGCTGCGCAACCTGCATATCAGAATGCTGACACGAATCCGGCGCTCAGCTTTCCGTATGGATCTCCGCTGAAAATATGAGTGTACTCGGCCACCAGCCTGACATTTCTCCTCAAGAGATAACCTGCATGAATCGTTCCTGAACTGTAATCCAGCTGGTCAAGGTCAGAATCGACCCAGTTTACGAGGCCTGTAAAGTACCACTTGCTCATATCGCCTTTAGGCGCATATATCAGCTCTGCAAAACCTCCCTGTGTTTTTACATCAGTCAGATGAACCTCACCGTCACCGTCAAACACATCTGAGTCGGTCCTCCATAAATACTGCACATTCAGCAGCAGCTTCCCGTCTATGTCGACCGCCAGGTCGGGACCGTACATTTTCATTTCACTGACGTAAGGGTCAGGTGCATTGTCACTTATGACCTCCCTGCCGGTGTACCCGAAAAAGCCGACTGAGACGCTGTTTCCTATGGCCTGGTTCAGTCGGAGCATGAAATTCTTGTATTTGTCCTTGTCAAAGAGGTACCCCTCTCCCGCCTCTCCGATTCCGCATCCGTTGACAATTTCCCCAACGATTGTCGTTCCCGTTGAAAATCCCTTGTCAAACATTATTCCACGGTCATATTTCAGGTCAACCGATGACTCTGACGGTTTGACGCCGTAAATCTTGTATGGCTCGAGTGTGAGCCGCAACTCGCCCTTAAACAGCGGATCTGAAGTCTGGAACTGGCCGATAAACAGGTTAATTCCTGAATTCAGTACGTCTGAATACATGAGGAATGCATCCTCAAGACCTGCAATATGGCCGCGCTCATTCATCAGGAAATAGAAATAGTACGAGAGCTTGTCTGAAAGCTCGCCGCCGGAAAGGACCTTCACCACAAATGGCGCACCGAAATCGACTGTTCCTGCATCATTGAAATTAAAGCTGGCAAAGCCGTCAATTCTGATTGCAAGCGGGAGTTCCCTGAACAGCGAAAGCCTGTCGTCTCCGGTCTGTATGAAGTAGCGTGGCGACTCATAGTCAGTCATTCTGAAACCTGCTCCTGCGAACTCATCTCCGAACGGTTTCAGGGTCGGAGCTGCCGGAGAGTGACATACCTGGCAGCTGATCTGGTACTTGCGGGCAAAGGCAGGTATGGCCGATACCTGTTCATATGGAAACACCATAATGATCATTACGGTCATTATGGCAGCCCTGGCAATGAAAGAGGTTTTCATATTAATTCTTTTAAGGTTGTCTATCAGGGAAGGATCTCGACTCTGGTTGAATGCTCATTGACCATAATTATTTCTGACTCATCAGACGGAACTTTCAGAAAGTCAGCTACCGGTTTTACAAGGAGCTGGTAGTTGAGTACGGCTCTGACCTTCATCTCACCGGGTGCGGCTTCATAGGGTATTTTGAATGTGAATTTCTCCACCTTTGTCTCCCTGGGGCCGATGCGGTAATCCACCCCCTGGGAGAATGTGTTCCACTGCATGATTGTCATATTCCCCTGCTCGTCAAAATATGGCTTCCGGAATATCCTGTTCCCGAACGGAATGCCGTCGCGCTGTACGCCCTTGAAATCGGTTAGCTTAAGCGGTATCGCCATATCCTGGTAGGCAAGGTAATCACCTGATATTGTGTATTCCTCACCCTCGAACCCCTTCTTGTCAACGTTCAGGTGATATGTTTTGCCCTTTGCGTCAGTGGCCTCGACATCGAGCCAGGCTATGCGGTCTTCCACTGATCCGGTGGGGAATTTATGGCCTGTCTTCTGGTTGAACAGCGCAACTGTAAAGACAATGTTTTCACCGGGCTCTGCAAGACGCATATCAGGTTCAATCCGAAGTTCAATTGTTCCCCTTACCTTTCCTGGGTCATGTGCGCCATGGAACAGATGCAGCCGGGCATCATCGCGCTCCTTCCCCATCAGTGCAAGGATATACGGACCTTTGGGCATGTGGCAGTCCTGGCACCGGACTCCCTCCATGGCGTAGGGTCCCTCCTTCCACTCAAGCTGGGTGCTCTTTACCCATATGCCGTAAGGATTCTTCTCATTGTGACAGTTGCCGCAGAACTCGGTTGTCCTAAAGAAATCGTTCTGAACTATCTTGTGTGCAGGCGACTGTATCTCGGGCTCCCTGCCGCTGTATTTTGTCCGCCCCGGCTCGATATAATAACTGAAATTGAATGGCGGATCAGTCTGTGCCCTCTGCGTCAGATGGCACACTTCGCACGAGACTGACTCATTGGCCATGCTCTTTTCCTCCGGACGCGGAGGAGGAAACTTGCCCACCATATATGCCATAGGCGAATGGCATCCGTTGCAGCCGTCGACCGGGTCTTTCAGGGCAGGATTTACTTCGGCATGCGGCACCGCAAGCTCGAAATACTCGATTTCATCCCAGTGATGAGTATAGGCCTGTGACATCATTGCCTGTGACCACTGCTCATAAATGCCCGGGTGACATGAGCGGCACTTCTGAGCCGGCTCGAAATCCTTGTACTGGTACCTGCCCTTCAGATCTTCCTGCGGCAATGACCTGATTATTGTGAAGGCCGCCAGTGTCAGCATTATTGCTGCAGGCACAATAACCGGCAGCAGGAAAGATGTTACTTTGCTTTTCATAGGTCGGAGATTAAAACCGTTTAAATTATGAAAAAAATTAATGTCGTCTAAAGAATTGCGATACAAATGAGTTAAAAAAATGTCACCGCGAACATCCGTCACATGGCAGTCTCATTTCTTTTCATATATTTGGTGCTGTAAATCTGCATCATGACACGCAGCTGGACACTGGAATACAAGATCAAAATCAACCGCTCCGGATTGTATTGATTGACCCGGGAGTGGCGCCGCCAATCCGTGGTGCCGCCTTTCTGACCTTTTTTCTTTCCATTAAATCTTAATTCTGAAAACATTTAAAATACTATATCCATGGATACATTAATTATTACCGGATCAGGACTTACAGTCAATGATGTAGTCAATGTTGCCCGCCACGGCCAGAAGGTGGAGCTTCACCCCGAAGCCCGAAAAAGAATTCTCGAATGCCGCGCCATGCTTGAAAAGAAAATTGTGGCACATGAAATCATGTACGGGGTCAACACAGGCATTGGCGAGTTCTCGGAAATGGTTCTCAATGATGACCAGATCAAGGACTTCCAGAAATACCTTGTATATAATCATGCAGCAGGCATTGGTGACCCTGCGTCGGAAGAAATCGTCCGCGGCGCCATGCTTGGCCGTATCAACGTTCACGCTCACGGCAACTCCGGCTGCCGCCTTGAGATTACCGAGACCTACGTTGAGATGCTCAACAAGGGTGTCACTCCATATGCATGCCAGAAAGGTTCTGTAGGCGCCTGCGGCGACCTGGCTCCGATGTCCCAGATAGCTCTGCTGCTGATGGGCGAAGGCAAGGCCTACTACAAGGGCGAACTTCTCGAAGGCGCCGAGGCGATGAAGAGGGCAGGAATCAAGGTTCCCGGTCTGCAGGCACGCGACGGACTTGCAGCAATCAACGGCTCCAACATGCTCACCGCCATGAGCGCAATATGGCTGGTTGATGCAAACAACTGGCTGAAACAGGCAGAGATAGCCGCTGCAATGTCACTCGAGGCGCTTAAGGCCAACATGAAACCCTATGCACCCCTGCTGCACGAGGCCCGCGGTTTCAAAGGAGCAATCCGTAGCGCAAACGCAATAAACAAATGCGTTTCAGGCGGCGACCTGAAGGAAGGAAGGGTCAAGTCAAAAGTTCAGGATGCCTACTCAATGAGGTCGACTCCACAGGTTATTGGCGCCGCCCATGACATGCTCGGATATGCCCGCAGCCAGGTTGAAATTGAACTTAACGGCGTAGGTGACAACCCGATATTCTTCCCGGAAAAGAACCTCCAACTCTCAGGGGCTAACTTCCAGGGATCACCGGTGGCCGTCCCGATGGATATGGCCGGCGCATGTATCACAATGGTATCAGTAATGTCAGAACGGAGGATGAACCGTCTCAATAACCCTGCCCTCAGCGTAGGACTTCCCGATTTCCTCACCAAGGGCGCAGGAATGTTCTCAGGTCTGATGCTCAGCCAGTACACCGCTGACATGCTGATAGTTGAACAGCGCATACTTTCGATGCCTGCTTCAATACAGTCGATACCCGCAGCAGCTGACCAGGAAGATTTTGTCTCAATGGGAATGAATACCGCTATCAAGAACAACCAGATCCTTGACAATGCATACGGCATCCTGGGAATCGAATATATGGCGGCAGCACAGGCTCTTGATTTCAGAAAAAGCGAGTATAGCTTCGGCACCGGTGTGCAGAAAGCCAAGGATGTGATACGCAAACATGTGGAGTTCCTCGACATTGACCGTCCGCTCTATGCTGATCACACCACAATGAAGGAACTTGTGAAGTCATGCGAGATATTGCATGAGGTGGAAAAGACGGTGGGCAGCCTTGAATAGGCAATAGGCAGTCGGCAGTCGGCAGTCGGCTGAATGACAATGCTTTATCCCCTACTGGGAAGGTTTCTTTTTATGCCTTCTTATCAAATTCTGAATGGCCACGGCCAAGAGTTGCGCGCAGAGCATAAAGCATTGTGCTTCAAGTCAACTTCTTCAGGGCAATATTTGTTTATTATCACGGTTGTATACCTTTGGATACATAAACACAGTCCCTCATGAAGAAGTACCTTATTCTGCCACTGCTTGTTGCTGCCATGGCCTCCTGTGCCACACAGGAGCTCTACCTTAACGTGACCCAGCCTGCCCCGGTGACAATTGCTCCGGAGATAAAAACAATCGGGATCATTGACCGGTCAACCCCAACTGATCAGACAAGGTCACTTGACAACCTCGACAAACTACTCTCCCTGGAGGGAGCTGATCTCGACTCAATCGGCACCCTCGAGGCTATCAAGGGTGTTACTGAGGAACTTGCTGCAAATGACCGCTTCAACGAGGTTAAACTCCTTGACGGTCTGCAGTTCAGAACCAGCAGCCTGGCCGGACTTCCGGCCCCGCTGTCATGGGACCAGGTGGATATGATCTGTAACGAGAACGGAACCCAGGCTCTGTTCGCACTTGAAATGTACGATACAGATACCAGGGTCAATTATTCAACCGAGCCTACAAAGGTTAAAACCCCTCTGGGAGATATCCCTGCACTTCTCCATAAAGCCTCCATGGAGACCCTCGTGAAGACCGGATGGCGCATTTACTCTCCGTCAGACCGTGCCATACTCGATGAATACATTGTGGCTGAATCTATAGTCTTCGGGGGTCAGGGGGTCAACCCTGTTGCGGCCGTGGCCGGAATGGTTAACAGGAAGCAGGCTGTCAGGGAAGTAAGCCGAAAGGCAGGCAACATTTATGCTATGCGCCTTATTCCGTACAGGCTAAGGGTCACACGCGACTACTTCGTCAAGGGTACAGACAATTTCAAGATTGCTAAAAGAAGGGCCCAGCTTGGGAAATGGGATGATGCTGCCGAACTATGGCAGCTTGAGACCACAAACCCGAAAATGAAGGTGGCCGGAAGAGCCCATTATAATATGGCCATTATCAGCGAGATAAACGGCGATCTTGACGCCGCAACTTCATGGGCTCAGAAAGCATACTCTGATTATCGCAACAAGCTTGGTCTGCGATATGTCAGGATCCTTGAGAACCGCAGATACAATGAGGAAGTCCTGAAATACCAGGAACAAAGGTAAAGACTACCTTTTCTGCCTCATCCATCCCTGAGAATTGCAGTCAATATTTCTACCTTTATGGCTGCAAATGCAGATATTATGAAACGCACTCTCCTTACCTCACTTATCATGGGACTGGCATCTCTTATTTCAACAGGGCAGGATAAGGACCTGCTGAAATATGTGAATCCCTTTATCGGTACCGATAAGATGGGCCATACATTTCCGGGAGCTACTGTCCCTTTCGGGATGGTGCAACTCTCGCCTGACACCGACACACTGCCATATGAGGTTAACGGTGGCTATAACAGGGATGTCTATAAATACTGCGCCGGATACCAGTACGCTGATCAGACCATTGTCGGATTCTCCCATACTCATTTCAGCGGCACAGGGCACTCTGACCTTGGTGACATTCTCCTGATGCCCACAACCGGGCCGTTGCAGCTGAACCCCGGCACGGCTGATGAACCGGAAAAAGGATACCGTTCACGGTTTTCACACAGTAACGAAAAGGCTTCGCCTGGTTTCTATTCGGTCCTGCTCGATGATAATGACATCCTTGCCGAGCTGACGGCAACAACACGCACCGGAGTCCACCGTTACACCTTCAATAAGGGAGGTGAAGCACATGTCATCCTGGACATGGTACACGGTATCTACAATGACGCGGGCAAGAATGTATGGACATTCATCCGGGTGGAAAATGACACACTGATCACCGGTTTCAGGCAGACAAGCGGATGGGCCCGCACACGGTCCCTTTATTTCGCCATCGCATTCTCCAAACCTTTTTCCTCCTACGGATTTCGCGATGACTCCCCGGCAAGGGTCTACAGGGGCTTCTGGCGCCGCTTCGACCAGCGTACCAATTTTCCCGAGGCAGCAGGACGGAACATAAGGGGACATTTTGACTTTGCCACACAACCGGGCGAACAGATCACAGTAAGAGTATCCATCTCACCTGTCAGCACTGCAGGAGCGGTGGCCAATATGCTTGCAGAAGCACCCCGGCCTGACTTTGACGGCATCAGGCTGCGCGCCGAAGCATCGTGGAGTAAAGAACTCGAAAGAGTGAAGGTTGAAATGGAAAACGAAGAGCAGATGACCAGCTTCTATACATCACTCTACCATACGTTCCTCTCCCCCACTGTCTACATGGATTCCGACGGAAGCTACAGGGGCCTCGATCAGAACATCCACCATGCTGAAGGCTTCACCAACTATACAACTTTCTCCCTGTGGGATACATACAGGGCGCTGCATCCTCTATTCACAATAATCCAGCAGGAACGGACGGCAGACATGATCAATTCGATGCTGGCACACTATGATCAGAGCGTCCATCATATGCTTCCCGTATGGTCACACCATGCCAATGAGAACTGGTGCATGATAGGCTACCACGCTGTGCCGGTCATTGCTGATGCCATTGTCAAGAAGATCAAAGGATTTGATTATGAACACGCCATGACGGCGTGCGTCACTACTGCCCGCAATGGCTGGTATGACGGCCTTGATGATTACATGAAGCTGGGATACGTTCCCGACGAACGCAGCGGATCTTCGGTCTCCGTCACCCTCGAGTATGCCTATGACGACTGGTGCATTGCACAGGCCCTGAAAAACATACAGGATGAAAAACTGCCGTTGATTTCTGATGATCTGTATAATGAATTCCTCCGCCGGTCATGCAACTATCTGAATGTCTGGGATCCGTCATCCGGTTTCATGAGGCCCCGGAAGAGGGACGGCAGCTTCAGGGAAAATTTCGATGTACTGAGCACACATGGTCAGGGATTCATTGAAGGAAATGCATGGAACTACAGCCTCTATGTACCTCATGACCCCGCAGAACTGATACGCCTCCACGGCGGGAAGAAAAGATTCACCGAACATCTCGATTCCCTCTTCACAATGTATCTTCCCGAAAGCTTTTTCGCCGAAACGGAGGATATCACCCGCGAGGGCATAATAGGCAACTATGTCCACGGAAACGAACCGTCACACCATGTGCCTTACCTGTATAATCACGCCGGCGCCCCGCGTAAGACACAGTACTGGGTAAGGCACATAATGGACCACAAGTACCTTCCGGCCCCTGACGGTCTGAGCGGCAATGACGACTGCGGTCAGATGAGCGCCTGGTATATCTTCAGCGCACTGGGATTCTACCCGGTGGCACCTGGCTCTGACCGGTATGACCTGGGCAGCCCGCTGGTCAAAGAGGCTTCAATTAACCTTGAAAACGGAAGGAAATTTACGGTGACAGCTGTGAACCAGGGTCCGGGGAACGTCTACGTCAAAAAAGCAGAGCTGAACGGTGTGAAACTTGACCGTCTCTGGATAACCCACGACGAAATAATGCAGGGCGGCAGCCTCGTGTTTTACATGAGCAGGTAAGCGCCTCCCTGACAGAGCTGCAAGAACTTAAGCCTTCCCCGGATGACTGTGTCCGTCAACCACAGATGGCCTGTGAGGCGTCAGGACTGAAGCCTGCCCGGTGGAGCTGAGTGCCAGCCTGTCTGATTACCTCTTCAGTACCGGCTTAATCCAGTCTGCCGGTAAGCCGCCGAACCGCGATTCGCCATCGCCGCTCTCAACTGTCAGCTCAAGTTCCTTCACTCCTTCCACGGAAACCTCCATGAGGGCCTGCGGATCATCAGAGCCCATGGCGCCGCTGCGCCACAGCTCCCTTCCGTCGCCCCTGACCACGAATACAACCGTCTGGCCAGGCCGCGACCGGCGGACATTGTCGTCAACCGAAATATTCGCACTCAGAACGGAGAAGACTCCTCCCAGGTTATACTTCCTGGCCGAGCCGCATGACATGCCGAAACTGTCAGGGTAGCGCTTGCTATCAACGATTACAGGCCATGAATACCATGACCTGGGACCTGTCCAGCTCAAATCCGAAAGAGAAATCTCTCCCGGCAGCAATTGTGAAAGAGTGAAGGTGACGTCATACTTTCTGGTATCATTCGCGTTGCGCTGATTGATTGTACCATCGTCCCACACCGTGCGCACATCAACGGTATATTCCCTGAGGGGATCAAGATTTTCTATCAGGTAGAATGAATTTGGTGTGTAGCCCATCAATTTCCCGTCGAGGTACACCTGGTAACCGGAATTGAGATAGTATTGCGATCTCCAGGTTACGCGGGCGGCATTCAGCCCCTCCGGCTCCACGCTGATACCGTCAGGCTGCCTGACTGTATAGCTGTATGCATAGTCAGGCTCGAAGGAGACACTCCAGGAGATGTCACCCGAGACGGGAGCGGTAAATGAAACCTCTGCCCACCCCTGGTGAGAACTTGCCTGAACGTCGAGCTTCTTTTTCCCGGCGACAGCTGTGGCGGTCTTCACCCTGAAATATTTCCCTCTCGGACAGGCGAAATGAAGCTTGTACTCATTCCCTGCCGGCAGGGTACTGACCCCACTGATGACAGTGCCCTGTTCATCTGAACGGAGCTCCCTGAGGTCAACCCATCCCTGAGTTATATGACGGCTTGTGCTGACCAGCTGAATCTTTCCGTTGTCAGGAACAAGAGTCAAAACGCGTACGCTGGCAGGCATTATCTCAAGAGCGGTACCTGTTTCCCATGCTCCCATATACTCGCTGTTCCAGTAATCAAATACATGAACCGGAGCATCTGTCTCAATGCCAAGTTCCTTCCAGTTAAGGTTCATGGTGACCGGTTTTGCTTCATCAAAATTGAAAAGGCCGGTGACATCATACTGCCGGCCGAGGTGATTCACCTTCAGATCCCAGATCCGCTTGCGCGCTTCTGACGGGAAGAGGTCGAGGGGCCGAATGTCAGTGGCAGGGTAAACCTTGCGCATCATATCCACCCTTTCGGCTGAGAGGTCGGTGAGCCTGTCCGACGACATGAGTGCCTGGCCCGTCAGACCCTGCAATGTTGCCCACACCCGAGCCTGCTCAATTGTGAGCGGCTGACGCAGCAGCATGACGTCAGGGTCAGTGTACCATACGATGTTGTGCTGCCAGTAACTTTCCATTGTGGGGTCAAGCGCAGTAAAAAAGCCGTCCCAGCCCAGGACCACATCGCCCCCTGTACGCGAGCCGTCCATGATACCGGCGCCCTCTACAGGCAGACCCCAGCAACCTAGGAGGTAGCTCTCATTGCCTATCGCATCCCTGACAATGTCAAGGGTGATCCTGTAAAGTGAGTCAGCCGCACCACCAGGCACAGCCATGAATTCAGAGTGTTTGTCATATTCTTCAACCACGATCGGCTGACCGTCTATCTTGAAATATTCGTACCCCCAGCCATGCATTGTCGAAAAAAGATCATGGAAATACTTTCTGCCGGCCCCGGAAGTCGGATCAAGAAGCCAATCTCCTTCCCATGTTTTCGAGGGGGAGGTACCGTCAGGTTTGAGGATGAAGACCCCTGGGTAGTTTTTGACCACCTCGGCGTTTGACTGGCCATGAGGTGCAATCCAGATGCCTGGCACCAGTCCCTTGGATTTGATATAGGCAGCAAGGTCAGCCATCCCGCCTTCAAAGTTGGGATCAAACCCGGTCCAGTCACGCGAACCTTTCCTGCCGGAGGCTGACAGAGCCTGCCAGCCGTCATCAATCTGCACATATTTTGCACCATACGACTTCAGGTTGGCAGATATCCAGTCGGTGTTCAGCCTTACCTCACGGTCAGTGATATGCTGATAGTAGTAGTACCAGGTGCACAACCCTGACGGTGGCAGCGGGAATATATCCTTTGGGATGGGCTTGTAGAATTTCACCCCGAGGGTATCACGGTAATAATTTTTAATAACCGTGCCATCCTTCAGGGTTACCTGATCCTTTGCCGGGTCAAATGTACCCTGGGCCACAGGTGTATTCACCTCTCCCAGGGTCATAATGAACAGGTCGCCGTTAGCGCCGTCGTTGATTCTCACAGGTATCACCCTGGGCCATTCGGTCACGGGGCCGGCCCATACATCAGCTTGATTCTGTGACTTTTTCTGGGCTGACATCTCAGCGGTAGCTCCCGCTGCCATCAGCATGCCGGTAACCAGAATCAGGATAACACTATTTTTCATGATCTTTAAATGTATTTTTTACACTTTAAACCTAATTGTAAATTTACATTATTTTGTGGGAAAAGGCACACCTGGTATTGTATAACACATTTCTACCCGCTCAGCAACGGTTGCCCTTTCACAGCAATTGAAAAGTACGGGCCAATTCTGTGGGACCCGGCTCAGAATAGTACATGAAAAAAGCCGGACCCATGCTGCAGGATCCGGCTCAGAATTTCCTTATGAATTCTATTTGTTCTGATAGGCCTGAGCTCCTCTGTCGAGCCATTCTATGTATGCCTGGATATCGAAGTTTGTACCGCGGGTTTCGATCAGGGGTTTACCCTCCGGGTCAACAATGGCATAGAGGGGCAGGGTGTTTGTATTGAACATTGATATTTCAATGTCCTCGTTCTTTTTCCCGATAGTCTTTTTCTCCTTTCCGTCTACCTTAGAAACGAACACCTCGTTCTCCGGCAGTTTTGTGCGGTCATCAACATAAAGGGCCACCAGCACGAAGTTATCGCGCAGTCTCTGCTGCACACCCGGATCTGACCAGACTCGTGCATCCATCTCCTTGCAGTTGGCGCAGGCATGACCCTTGAAGTCGATAAGCACCGGCTTGCCCAGTTTCCTGGCACATGCCAGTCCCTGCTCAAGGTCGAAATAACCCTGCAGCCCATACTCAAAGTGAAGGAAATCTGCATATTTCGGTTCCTCGCAGAGGGAAGCTCCGGCCGTGGTCAGGGTCCCTCCGGCAATAGTCCCGGGCGCCAGTGATCCCGGCATCATTATCCCCGGTGCGGCTGATCCTCTGTTCTCGCTGATAGCCTTCAGCAGGTTGAATCCTGAAGTCTCCCTGGGAGGCAGAAGTGCTGAGATTCGCGTGAGCGGCGCTCCGAACAGCCCCGGAACAAGGTAAAGGGCAAAGGTGAACGAGGCGATTATAAGCACAAGCCTGAAGACGCCTATGTGAGGCACATCACTGTCATGTGCGAATTTGATTTTGCCCATGAGGTAAATTCCCAGCAGGACAAACAGGACGATCCAAATAGCCAGGTAAATATCCCTGGAAAGGATACCGAGGTTGTAAACAGTATCAATCGTTGAGGCGAACTTAAGGCTGAAGGCCAGCATAATAAATCCCAGCACCACTTTCACCGAGTTAAGCCATCCGCCCGACTTGGGCATCTTCTGCATCCATGAGGGGAAGAGGGCAAAAAGGGTGAAGGGCAGTGCGAATGCAAGGCCGAATCCGAACATCCCTATAGTGGGACGAAGAACATCACCTGATGCTGCCTCAACGAGCAGTGCGCCAACTATCGGCCCGGTGCATGAGAATGATACAAGAACCGTTGTAAGACCGAGGAAGAAAGCCGCCACAGCGCCTCCCCTGTCAACCTTCGAGTCCGTGGAACTCACCCATTTTGAGGGAAGCACCATCTCAAACGCACCGAAGAATGATGCGGCAAATATCAGGAAGAGTGAAAAGAACAGCAGGTTCGGGATCCAGTGCGTGCTCAGGGTATTTGCGAATCCGGCACCAGCGCTTGTGAGTGATACTATGATGCCCAGTGAAGAGTACAGAAGCACTATTGTTAGTCCGAATATCAGGGCCTTGCCTACTGCTGAACCCTTTGACCCGCCTCCCTGCGAGAAGAACGCCACTGTCATAGGTATCATCGGGAAGACGCATGGGGTGAGTATCCCGGCCAGGCCGGCAAGCATAGAGAGAAGGAAGAATTTCAGGAAGCCTTTTCGGGGTTTATCTACCGGAACGGTGGTTCCTGCCTCCTGTTCATCTGCCGGGGAGGAAGTCACAGTATCCCCGCCTATATTGACCGAGAACTCAACGTCGCGCGGAGGAAGGCATTGCGAGTCGTCACATGACATGAATGTAACAAAACCGCTGACAGTAACCGGCAGTTTGCTGACGGTTATTTTCTGCCTGAACTCGACTGTGCCGCTGTGCATGCCAATGTCCATCCCGAAGCTGTTGTCGAACTTGACTTCCGGCTGGTTAATTGCCACCGGCTTACCATCCAGGGTATAGTCCTGAGGCGTTTCAAACGTGAAACTGGTGGCAACCGGCCCACCCTCGGGGAGGTCCATTGCGTAAAGATGCCATGTATCATCAATTGTGGCAGTCATTACGATTTCATAATTGTTTTCTGCGGTCTTTTCGCTTTTGAAGCTCCATGCCACCGGTTCAAGGACCTGTGCATTGACGAACGCTGTGTGTATCAGCAGGAACGCTGCAAATGCCAATGATTTTCTGTTTGCCATGTCTCGGTTTTTCAGGCCACAAAAATAACGAAAAATATATAAATCAGATACTTGACTTCGCCTTTATGATAGCCTACCTTTGATCATAACAACCAGTCATCAAAAATGTTAAAAGCATGACACGGAGGGCTGCCTGTTTCGCACAGTGGCAATTGACGACAGGAAAAATGGTGACGGGATAATGGCCGAAGTGCACTATAAAATAAATTCCTTCCGGCTCAATCGATGAACTGAATAACTATGGCGACTTTCTAAACAGAAGAGCGTCACAGATTTTTTGTTTTGTTGATATTCTCTCTTATATTTGTTTATTCTTTGTTAAGAATTATTCTTACATAATGAAAATTGAAGATTACAGAACAAGGCTCAGGGATAGAGGGCTGAGGATCACCCCCCAGAGGCTCGCAGTATACGAGGCAGTTGATCTGCTTCATGACCATCCCACCGCTGAGGAGGTCAGTCAGTATATCAGGCAAAAACATCCGGACATCGCACTGGGAACGGTCTATAAAACCCTTGAGACACTTGCGGAAAGGAATATACTGAAAAGAGTAAAGACTGACAGCGGCCTCCTCAGGTATGATGCGGTTGATGAAAGACACCACCATATCTACTGTACCCATTGTGACCGCATAGAGGATTACTATGACGCCGGGCTGACAAAAATACTTTATGACTATTTCGAAAGCCACCGCATTCCAGATTTCAGGATCGAGGATATAAAACTGCAGATTGTAGGGAAATACACAGATAAAAGTGAAGCCGTGCTGAAAACAGGAAAACAATCCCGAACCCATAAGCTGATAAGCGACAGATGATCAGACTGTTACTCATAACAGCCGGGACGGTATCACTGGCACTGGGTATCATCGGGATTTTCATCCCGGTGCTTCCCACTACCCCGTTCGTGCTCCTCTCGGCAGGCCTCTGGGTCAAGAGCTCACCTGCACTCTACCGCAGGGTTGTCAACGGCAGGATTACCTCGGCATACCTTTCTCCCGGGGCACAGAAGAAAGCCGGTATATGGGCGATGGCTATAATGTGGACAATGATCCTGCTTACCGTTTTCCTCTGGGTAACCAATATCTGGCTAAAAACAGCGCTGATAGCGGTCGGAGTAACCGGAACAATCTTCAAGATCAGGTTTTTTTTCGGCAATAGGACAAATAAGACAGACAGCAACCATTAAAAATCCCGCAAATATGAAAAAGAAGAAGCTTACAACAGCTGCCGGCAGGCCGTTCTTCGAGAACGAAGACAGCATGACCGCAGGTCCCAGGGGACCGGTCCTTCTCCAGGACTATCATCTCCACGAGAAACTGGCCCACTTCAATCGCGAACGCATCCCCGAGCGTGTTGTGCATGCCAAGGGAACAGGCGCTTTCGGTACCTTTACCGTCACAGGTGACATAACAAAATACACGAAGGCGAAACTCTTCAGTAAAGTAGGCAACAAATGCCGCGTACTGGTCCGCTTCTCAACCGTAGGAGGTGAAAAAGGAAGCGCTGATACCGAGCGTGATCCCAGGGGCTTCGCTGTCAAATTCTACACTGAGGAGGGCAACTGGGACCTTGTAGGCAACAACACCCCGGTCTTTTTCATCAAGGATGCGAAGAAGTTCCCCGACTTTATCCATACCCAGAAGCGTGATCCGAAGACCAACCTCAAGAGCCCGACAATGATGTGGGATTACTGGAGCCTTAACCCGGAGAGCCTCCACCAGGTGATGATACTGTTCAGCGACAGGGGCACGCCCGACGGTTACAGGTTCATGAACGGATACGGCAGCCATACCTTTTCGATGTTCAACAAGAAGAACGAAAGGGTATGGGTAAAGTTCCACTTCAAGACACAGCAGGGCAACAAGACCCTCACGGGCCCACAGGCCGATGAACTTCGCGGGAAGGACCCCGACTACTCGCAGCGCGATCTTGTTGAGGCAATAAGCCGGAAGGATTTCCCGAAGTGGACCCTGAAGATCCAGGTGATGACAGAAGCCCAGGCCAAAAAGTTCAGATGGAATCCCTTCGACCTCACCAAAGTATGGCCGCATAAGGAGTTTCCACTAATCGAAGCCGGCGTGATGGAGCTGAATGAGATCCCGTCAAACTACTTCGCCGAGGTGGAACAGGCCGCCTTCGCCCCCTCCAATACAATTCCGGGCATAGGCCTTTCACCTGACAAGATGCTGCAGGGACGTATACTCGCTTATCCTGATGCACACCGTTACAGGCTTGGCGCCAACTATGAGCAGCTCCCGGTAAACAGGCCAATCGTGCCTGTGCACAATCACCAGAGGGACGGGTTTATGGCTCTCAACGGCAACGGAGGATCGGCTCCCAACTACTTCCCGAACAGTTTTGACGATATCGAGGCCGGCAAGGAATACAAGGAACCGCCAATGAGCATTGAATCTGATGTGGCAGACACATGGGACCGTAACCAAAACGACAATGACCACTACTCGCAGGCAGGAGCCCTGTTCAGAAAAGTCATGACCGACCAGGAGAGAGCCAATACAGTGGCAAACTTTGTGGGAGCCCTCAAGGGTGTATCCGGCCCGAAGAAAAAAGAGATCCTGTTGCGCCAGCTTGATCATTTCAACAAGGCCGACAAGGAACTCGCAGTACTTGTTGCAAAGGGGCTCGGAATAAAGTACCCGGCAAAATAATCCGTAACCAAAATTCTAAAAACAGGTCAATATGGCACAAAAAGGAAGAGAAATCGTAAAGATGAATGTTGATGAACTCATCAACCTTCTTAACAAGGCGCTGGCCGACGAGTGGCTGGCTTACTACCAGTACTGGATAGGCGCCAAGGTGGTCAAGGGTCCGATGAAGGATGCCGTGATCGCTGAGCTCGATCTCCATGCAACGGAAGAATTGTCGCATGCAGTGCTCCTTACAACAAGGATAGTGCAGCTCGGCGGAACACCGGTGCTTTCACCGGCAGAATGGATGAAGATAACCAACTGCGGTTATGACGCACCCACCGATCCGTATGTCGAAAAGGTACTGGAACAGAATATCAAAGGCGAACAGTGCGCAATCAAAGTGTACAGTCATCTGCTCGATCTTACCCGCGAAGGCGATCCGGTTACATACAACATCATTCTTACTATCCTGTCTCAGGAGGTCGAGCATGAGGAGGATCTTGATGCACTGAGGGAGGACCTTGAGCTGATGCTGGCGAGAAGGAAATAATAAATTATTAATCAAATAAATACATATTATGGACAACACACAAATAAATGCAATGCCCCGCATAGGCGACAAGGCACCGGAATTCAAGGCGGTAACAACGCAGGGCGAAATCAATTTCCCGTCAGACTACTCAGGCAGCTGGGTGATTCTCTTCAGCCATCCGGCTGACTTCACCCCGGTATGTACAAGCGAGTTTATGACGTTCGCCTCTATGGAGGCGCAGTTTGCAAAAGCCAATACGAAACTCGTCGGTCTCTCCGTTGACGGACTTTACAGCCACATCGCATGGCTGCGCACAATCAAGGAGAAGATCGAGTATAAGGGTATGAAGAACGTGGAGGTGAATTTCCCCCTGATTGAGGATATAACCATGTCAGTGGCCGGTAAATACGGCATGATGATGCCGGGAGAAAGCAGCACCAAGGCTGTCAGGGCCGTATTCTTCATTGACCCCAAGGGGATCATACGCACAATCATCTATTATCCGCTCAGCCTTGGCCGTAACTTCCAGGAGCTTTACAGGGTGGTTGTCGGCCTTCAGACTGCTGATGCATTCTCCGTTGCACTGCCTGCCGACTGGCAGCCGGGTGATGATGTGATCGTTCCCACAGCCGGATCATGCGGAGTTGCCAAGCAGCGTATGGAGAGCAAGGACGAGATGACATGCTATGACTGGTTCTTCTGCACGAAGAAACTTGACAAGCAGAAGGTTCTTGATACCGTATTGAAAAAATAACTACGGGAAAGTTTGATCAGATCAGAGGGTGGCTCACTGAACAGGGTCACCCTCTGTATTTGATCAGCTATTGGTTTCTCAGTACAACCGGAAGACTTTAATCCGGGGCTGGTAAACTGGTCAGTATGACTTTGCATGCACGTTGCGTACCGCACGCCCCGATGGGTCATTCTGGTTCCTGAACGACTCATCCCATGCTAGCGCCTCGGCGGTGCTGCAGGCAACTGACGGCACCGAGGGAACTGTCATTGCGGCGGTTTCAGAGGGAAAATGCTCTGTGAAAACAGACCGGTAGAAATACTCCTCCTTAGTCATTGGGGTGTTCACCGGGAATCGGAAACGGGCGGCAGACATCATTTCATCGGTGACCTTTTCGGAGGTCAGCAACTTCAGGGTATCGATCCAGTTATATCCCACCCCGTCAGAAAACTGTTCTTTCTGACGCCACACTATGTCTTCCGGGAGGTAATCCTCAAAGGCCTTCCTGAGGACCCACTTCTCCATCCTGCCGTTTACAGCCATTTTGTCTGCAGGGTTGAGCCTCATTGCAACGTCAAGGAACTCCTTGTCAAGGAAAGGCACCCTTCCTTCCACTCCCCACGCCGCAAGTGACTTGTTTGCGCGCAGGCAGTCATAAAGATGGAGCCTGGAGAGCTTCCGCACTGTCTCCTCATGGAACTCGCGCGGACCCGGAGCCCGATGAAAGTAAAGGTATCCGCCGAATACCTCATCGGCCCCCTCCCCGGAAAGGACCATCTTCACTCCCATCGATTTTATCACCCTCGCCATAAGGTACATGGGGGTTGAGGCCCTGACAGTCGTAACGTCATAGGTCTCAAGGTAATATATGACATCGCGTATCGCATCGAGGCCCTCCTGGACCGTAATGTGAATCTCATGATGCACCGTGCCGATGTGGTCAGCCACCCTTCGTGCCGCTGCCAGGTCAGGCGATCCCTCCAGCCCGATTGCGAAGGAGTGCAGCTGCGGCCACCAGGCGTCAGCCTGGTCATCGGTCTCAATTCGCCTTGCGGCATATTTCTTCGCGATAGCCGAAATTACTGAGCTGTCAAGTCCTCCCGAAAGCAGTACACCGTATGGGACATCCGACATCAGCTGGCGGTGAACAGCTTTCTCAAGAGCCTCCCGCAGGGCGACAATGTCAGTGCCATTTGCCTGCACTGTATCATATGAGGCCCAGTCGCGGTTGTACCATTTTTTCATGACACCATCCCTGCTGAAGAGGTAATGTCCCGGGGGAAATGTCTCAATCTTTCTGCATATACCCTCCAGAGCCTTAAGCTCGGATGCAAAGTACAGGTTGCCGTGCATATCCCATCCCATGTAGAACGGGATGATTCCGATATGATCACGGGCAGCCAGGTAACAGTCGTTCACCTCGTCATAGAGCACAAATGCAAAGATCCCGTTAAGCTCATCCAGAAAATCACAGCCGCGGTCGGCATAGAGCGCAAGGATAATCTCGCAGTCGGACTTCGTTGTAAAATCATACCTGTCGCGGTAACGCTCCCGTATTTCCCGGTGATTATAGATCTCGCCGTTAACTCCAAGAATAAGTTTGCGGTCACGGCTGTACAGGGGTTGGCGGCCCGACTGCACATCAACAATTGAAAGCCTCTCATGGGCAATGATTGCTTTCTCTCCGCAATATATCCCTGACCAGTCGGGTCCGCGATGCCTGAGTTTACCGGACATCCCGAGAACCTGCTGACGCAGATCCTCAGCCCTCACCTTAAGGTCAAAAACACCAACAACACCACACATACGATAAAAATAAATTATGATTTAAAGGGAGTAAATGTAATTGTTTTATGTTGTTTTTGTGGCGTTTTAATTATGCTTTTTAACCTATTTGTTATGTTTGGTATATTTCTTATATTTTTTTCTTAATGGTCTACAACCAACGAATGTTGGATATTGCCTTGTCCTACAATGCTGTAACCCCTACGGGGTATTAAATGGTACTTCATAGCCATATATATGCAATGCTGTAACCCCTACGGGGTATTAAATGGTACTTCATAGCCATATATATGCAATGCTGTAACCCCTACGGGGTATTTAATGATACTTCATAGCCATATATATATGCAATGCTTTGACCCCTGCGGGGTATTTAACTGTCCCCGTAATGACTGCCTACTGCCGACTGGTACTGCTGACTGAATAGAAATCATTCCCCTTATCATCTGTCAGGATGAAGGCAGGCATGTTTTTAACTACTATTCTCCTGACAGCTTCCATGCCAAGTTCCTCAAAATCAACCACCTCAACCGAGAGGATGTTTTCAGCAGCAAGTATGGCGGCCGGACCTCCGACAGATCCCAGGTAAAAACCGCCGTGCTTCTTGCATGAATCTGTCACCTGCTGTGAGCGATTTCCTTTGGCCAGCATAATCATGGAACCACCAAGACTCTGGAAGAGATCAACGTAAGTATCCATCCTCCCTGCAGTTGTGGGTCCGAATGATCCGGAGGCCATCCCCTCAGGAGTCTTTGCCGGTCCGGCATAGTATACCGGATGGAGTTTGAAGTATTCCGGCATCGGGTTACCCTCATCGAGCATCTGTTTGATACGCGCATGGGCCATATCGCGCGCAACAATCAGTGTACCTGTGAGACTCAGCCGCGTCTTTACCGGGTATTTGCTCAGCTCGGCCAGTATTTCCTTCATGGGTCGCTCCAGGTTAATCTCAACCGGTTTGTCGAGCTCGGGAGCCTTTTCCGGAAGGAATTTACCGGGCTCCGTTTCAAGTTGTTCAATGAAGATTCCTTCCGCGGTGATCTTACCCTTGATGTTCCTGTCGGCGCTGCAGCTTACCCCGATTCCCACCGGGCATGATGCGGCATGACGCGGCAGACGGATAACCCTGACATCATGAACAAAATACTTGCCACCGAACTGTGCCCCCACCCCATACTCCTGGCAGATCTTTTCGACCTTCTCCTCCCACTCCAGGTCGCGGAAAGCACGGCCGGCAGAATTGCCCGAGGTTGGAATATCATCAAGATACCCTCCCGAGGCCAGCTTCACAGTTTTAAGAGTCATTTCAGCAGAAGTTCCGCCGATTACAAGGGCAAGATGATATGGCGGGCAGGCCGCCGTACCAAGATCCTCTATCTTCTCACGGATGAACTTCCTGAGCGAAGCTTCGTTCAGCAATGATTTCGACTGCTGGTAGAGGAATGTCTTGTTGGCAGAACCGCCACCCTTTGCAATAAACAGGAAACGATACTCATCTCCGGGGCATGAGGCTATGTCAATCTGTGCCGGGAGATTGCTGCCGGTATTCTTCTCCCCGAACATTGATGACGGAACAATCTGCGAATACCGCAGGTTTTTTTCATTGTAGGTCTCCCATATGCCACGGCTCAGATGGAGCGAATCATCTATCCCGGTATACACATCCTCGCCCTTCCAGGCCATCACTATGGCAGTGCCGGTATCCTGGCACCAGGGCAGCCTCCCTTCCGCCGAAATTACTGAGTTACGAAGCATCACCCACGCTACAAAACGATCATTGTCCGTAGCTTCCGGATCCCGAAGAATCATCGCAAGCTTTTCAAGGTGAGACGTGCGAAGGTAAAAGTTGACATCACTAAATGCCTGTCGCGCCAGGGTTCTGAGCGCTTCAGGCTGAACTTGCAGGATCTTCCTGCCGCAGCATTCGGTCATCCTGACATGATCAACCGAGATCCGGCGATACCTTGTCACATCCCTGCTGTGCTGGAATGGCTTTTCATATACGAAATCTCCCATGACTGTTTTGTTTTTAAGGGCTTTACCCTATCAAAGATAGGAAGGCAAGAGGCAGCAGGCAATAGGCAGTAGTGAAATAGTTATTTGAAATGCGTCTAAATAAGCAAATTCGGCAAAAATTGTTGCTCAGGCCGAAAACGTTTGAAATAACTGAACCAACGCAAATGCCCGAAAAATGAGCGTTTAGAAGCCCCCTGATTGTATTGCCGAACCGGATTTTCAACTTAATTTTGAATAAGTTAACGGAACAGGGTAATAAAACTAACAGCAGAACTAGCATGAATGTGATCTACAGACGCAAGCCAAGACTGTCACGCTGGCAGATCTGGAACATGAGCTTCGGATTCCTGGGCATCCAGTTTGGCTTCGCCCTTCAGAACGGTAATGTAAGCCGTATTTTTCAGACTCTGGGTGCGGAGATTGACAATATTCCCATACTTTGGATCGCAGCACCGATAACAGGTCTGCTTGTTCAGCCCATCGTGGGACACATGAGTGACCGGACCTGGAACCGGCTCGGGCGTCGACGTCCTTATTTCCTCACCGGTGCAATCCTCGCCTCTCTTGCCCTGGCCATCATCACCAACTCGCCTACCTGGATTTTCGCTACAGTGATGCTGTGGATCATGGACGCATCCATCAATATTTCCATGGAACCGTTCCGTGCATTCGTGGGCGACATGCTTTCGTCAGAACAGCGAACATCCGGATTTGCAATGCAGAGCTTCTTTATCGGCGTCGGTGCGGTCATCGGAAGCTTCCTGCCCTGGATTCTTGCCAACTGGTTCAATGTGCCTGAGGTTCCCGCCGAGGGGAAACTGATACCTTTCAACCTGAAACTTTCGTTCTACATCGGCGCGGCGGCGTTACTTCTTGCAGTGCTCTGGACAATTATCCGGACAAAGGAATACTCGCCCGCCGAACTCGAGGAATTTGAAAAAGGAGAAAGAATTGCCAGGGGTGAGCCGCTTGCAGAGAAGTCCGTTTCAGAGCATGCAGAAACAGGCAGCAATATCAATTTTTATCGTCCCGGTATAATATGGCTGTCGGTTGGCCTGGTGCTTACAATCATCCTCTCTCAGGTTAACCTGGAGAAGGAGCTGTATGTCGTTACCGGTGGCGTATCGCTCTTCGGGTTGTTGCAGGTAATAGCAGGGTTCCTGAAGGCGGGCGGCAAAGGCAGCAACGGACTGAACAGCATCCTGACCGACCTCAAGCATATGCCTGCCACCATGGGTCAGCTTGCAGTGGTGCAGTTCTTTACATGGTTTGCCCTCTTCTCATTGTGGATTTACACCACATCGGCCGTCACCTCAAAAATATACGGCACAAGTGACACTACCTCTCTTGCCTATAATGAAGGCGCAAACTGGGTGGGTGTGCTCTTCGGGGTCTATAACGGCTTTTCTGCGCTGGTGGCTTTCCTGCTCCCGGTACTGGCGAAATACACCTCGCGCAAGATCACCCATGCCGTCTGTCTCCTTGTGGGCGGAATAAGTCTCATGTCAATAAGCCTCATCAACACACCCGGCATGCTTATTCTCCCGATGCTTGGAATAGGTCTTGCATGGGCAAGCATATTGTCAATGCCTTACGCAATACTTACAGGTTCACTGCCCCATAACAAGATGGGAATCTATATGGGAATCTTCAACTTCTTCATCGTAATCCCTCAGATTCTTGCAGCGAGCATCCTCGGAAGCATGGTCAAGCACCTCTTCTCAGGCAACACGATGCTGGCACTTGTGACCGGCGGGATCTCGATGATTATTGCCGCCCTGGCAGTGAATTTTGTCAGAGACGTTGACGACAGGAGGTAATCATGGACCTGAAAGGTTGCATTTTTGATCTCGACGGCGTCATCGTTGACACCGCAAAGTATCATTTCATGGCCTGGCGGCGACTTGCAAAAGAGCTTGGCTTTGTTTTCACGCTGGAAGATAACGAGGCTCTCAAGGGAGTCAGCCGTATGGCTTCACTGGAGATCCTTCTCAGCAAGGGAAACATTCATGTCACCGAAAAGGAAAAGGAGGACCTGGCAGCCCGCAAAAACGGGTGGTATGTGGAATTCATTTCCGGCATGAAACCGGATGAGATTTTACCGGGAAGCGTGAAGCTCCTCAAAACACTCAGGAAAGAGGGAATCCTGACTGCAATAGGCTCTGCAAGCAAAAACGCCGGAACAATACTTGACGGCATCGGCCTCCGTGATATGTTCGACGTGATCGTAGACGGAAACAAGATATCAAAGGCCAAACCTGATCCGGAAGTATTCCTCAGAGGGGCTCAGGAGATGAAATTGTCTCCGGCACAGTGCATTGTTTTCGAGGATGCACAGGCAGGAATAGAGGCGGCAATTGCCGGCGGAATGAAATGTGTGGGAGTCGGAATCCCTGAACTGCTCGGCAGGGCTGACCTGGTCATCCCCGACCTTAGAAAAATTACTGTCAAACAATTGAGAAATATTTAGTTCGATATGACTGATTCACGTTTTCAGCCCGATGAGTGGAAAATCATCGAGACGCGGTTTGATCCCGTGAGAGGCCGCGATTCCGAGAGCATATTTGCCCTGGGTAACGGAATGATGGGACAGAGGGCTAACTTTGAAGAGACCTATACCGGAGACTCCCTCCGGGGAAACTATGTGGCCGGAGTATATTACCCTGACAAGACAGTTGTGGGATGGTGGAAAAACGGCTATCCGGAATACTTCGCCAAGGTGCCCAATGCACCCTCATGGACAAACATAATTGTACGCATTGACGGTGAGGAGCTTGACCTTGCAAAGTGTACCGTAAAGAGCTTCCGCAGGGAACTTGACATGAAGGAAGGAGTGCTGACGCGAATGTTTTCCGCGGTGATGCCCTCAGGGAAGGTTGCTGAGGTGATCGCCAGACGCTTCCTCTCAATGGACGAACCCGAACTGGCTGCAATAAGTTACAGCGTGCGAATTACAGGTGGCAGCGGAAAGGCTGAACTCATACCCTGGCTGAACGCCGACGTATATAATGAGGATGCCAATTACGACGAAAAGTTCTGGGAGAACGAATCGGCTTTACATGACGGAAGACGCACGGCTGTTGTTGCGCAGACGCGAAAGACTGCTTTCGTCGTTGCAACAGCAATGGAAAATACATTCAGCCTCAACGGTAAAACGATAAAAAGTGAACCCGTTATAACCACTACTGATAAGACGGCACATTGCGCTCTCAATTCGGCCTATGCCGACGGTGATACCTTAATGGTGACAACGTATGCCGCGGTACTGTCATCATTCAATCATCCCGCAGACGGGATCGCAGCGAAGGCGATGGATTCGGCCGGCAAGGCCGCGAAAAAGGGCTTTGACACACTGCTTGCAGGCCACCGTAAAGCCTGGGCAGGAAAATGGGAACACGGCGATATAGTCATCAGGGGTGATATTGCAGCCCAGCAGGGAATACGGTTCAACATTTTCCAGCTGAACCAGACCTATACCGGAGAAGATCCGAGACTGAACATCGGGCCCAAGGGATTCACAGGTGAAAAATACGGCGGCAGCACATACTGGGACACAGAAGCCTTCGTCTTCCCGTTCTACCTGAGCACCTCAGATACCCATGTGGCACGCAACCTGTTGCTTTACAGGTATAAGCATCTTGGCAAAGCCATCGAGAACGCTCAGAAACTGGGCTTCACCGGCGGTGCGGCCCTCTACCCCATGGTCACGATGAACGGCGAGGAGTGCCACAACGAATGGGAGATAACCTTTGAGGAGATACACCGCAATGGTGCCATCGCCTATGCAATCTTCAACTATGTAAGGCACACAGGTGACCAGGATTATCTTTCGGAATACGGCCTTGAGGTACTGATAGCCCTCTCGCGCTTCTGGGCGCAGAGGAGTAACTGGTCACAGGAAAAGAACAGGTATGTAATCCTTGGCGTAACCGGCCCCAACGAGTACGAAAACAATGTCAGCAACAACTGGTATACAAACACCCTGGCACGCTGGACGCTGAAATACACTTCTGACACGCTCGAATGGCTCAGGTCTGCAAGCAAGGTGAAATATAACGCTGTTGTTACCCGCACTCACCTTGATACACAGGCAGAACTCAGTCACTGGAAGGAGATCATAGAAAATATGTACCTGCCTGAGCATCATGATCTCGGGATCTTCCTGCAACAGGACGGCTTCATGGACAAGGTACAGCAGACCGTCAGAGACCTTAACCCGACTGAACGGCCTCTGAACCAGCACTGGTCATGGGACCGGATCCTCCGGTCAGTCTTCATCAAACAGGCCGATGTGCTCCAGGGGATCTATTTCTTCGAGGATGACTTCGACGAGGATACAATAAGACGCAACTTCGACTTCTACGAGCCGCGCTGTGTGCATGAATCATCACTCTCGGCAAGCATTCACTCCGTACTGGCAGCCAGGCTGCACGATACGGAAAGCGCATATACCCTGTACCTCCGTACCGCGAGGTTAGACCTTGACGACTACAACCGGGAGGTAAAGGACGGGCTCCACATAACAAGCATGGCCGGCACCTGGCTCGCCATTGTGGAAGGATTCGGCGGGATGAGGATACGCAGTGAACGCGTCTGCCTTAATCCTGTTATCCCTGCTGCCTGGAAATCATACTCATTTATTATCAGGTACAGGAACAATCCCTTCAGGGTTGAGGTCAACGGGACAAAGGTGATCGTTGTGAACCTCTCGCTGGCTGAGATACCTCTTGCCGTTTACGGAGAACAGGTTACCCTGAAGCCGGGGGAAGAAAGGAAATTTGAAAAATGATGAAAAGAATATTACAGGCACTTGTTTTATTTATGCTTCCGGCGCTGTTGCCGGCAAGGGGACAGGTAATTGAACGCATTGACCCGCCATCATGGTTCACGGGGATGAATGATGACGCCGTTCAGCTGATGGTCTACGGCAAGGAGATCGGATCATACGACGTGAAAACCGATTATCCTGGTGTGGAGGTAAAGACTATGATCCGGACTGAAAACCCGAACTACCTCTTCGTAAACCTGAGTATCCCAGACCAGGCCGTTCCGGGAACAGTGACCCTGACGTTCACCCGCGGCAAACAGAGGCTGACACACAGCTATCCCCTCCTGGCAAAGCCGGCCGGACCCGCGCAGGGACTGAACTCCTCGGACGTGATATATCTTCTGATGCCAGACCGATTCGCCAACGGCGATACAACTAATGATAACGTTGCAGGTATGACCGAGCAGCCTGACCGCAGTAACCCTGGCGGACGGCACGGCGGAGACCTGAAGGGAATTGTCAGCCATCTTGACTACCTGCACTCACTGGGGGTAACGGGCATATGGCTGAATCCCTTCCTTGAGAATAACCAGCAGCGCTCGTCCTACCATGGCTATTCAACAACTGATTTCTACAAATCAGATCCGCGCTATGGTTCAAACGATGAGTTCCGGGAACTGGTGGCTGAAGCCCACCGGAGAGGAATGAAGGTAGTCATGGATATGATATTCAATCATATAGGATCTTTCCACTGGTGGATGAAGGACCTCCCCTCGAAGGACTGGATACATCAGTTTGATGAATTCACCCGTACCAATTACAAAGCTTCAACCTACATGGATCCATACGCCTCAGAGAGAGACAGGATGCTGATGGAAAAGGGTTGGTTTGATGTGACAATGCCAGACCTCAACCAGAGCAACCCACTTGTTGAGACCTATCTTATCCAGACCAGCCTCTGGTGGATTGCCTTCAGTGACCTCGACGGAATCCGGATGGATACCCACCCCTACCCCCTGCCTGACATGATGGCAAGATGGGCAAAGCGGGTTGAAGAAGAATTCCCCGGGTTCTTTATTGTCGGAGAGGTATGGTATGATGATCCCGCACTCTCCTCATACTGGGCACTGAACAAAGTGAATCATGACGGTTACAGGTCCAACCTTCCTTCGCTGACAGACCTGCCGGTCTGCTTTGCCACACACAGGGCGTTCGAGGGCAAGCTTAATCCCACTGACGCACTATCGAAACTGTATAACGTGCTCTCCCAGGATTTTCTCTACCCGGAACCTTTCAGAAACGTAATATTCCTCGACAATCATGACATGACAAGGTTCTACACCCAGACGGGAAAAAGCCTTGACGCATACAAGATGGGACTCAGCTTCATAATGACAACCAGGGGCATACCTCAGCTCTATTACGGTACTGAAATAGTAATGGAAGGCGACAAGAGCCTTGGTGACGGTCGGCTGAGAGATGACTTCCCGGGCGGATGGCCCGGCGATGCAAGGAATGCTTTCACCGGAACCGGGCTCACCGGGCAGGAGAAAGAAGCCCTTGAATTTACAAGGCTTATCCTGAACTGGAGAAAGGATAAGGAGGTGATCCATACCGGCAGACTGAAACACTTTATCCCTTCAGAGGGAGTCTATGTCTATTTCCGCTACAACTCCAGTGAAAGTGTAATGGTTATAATCAACGCCAACCAGAAGGAAAGCAAAACTATCAACGGCTGGAAATATGCCGAATCACTTGTTGGTTTCACAGTCGGAACGGATATAATCTCTGGCCGTAAAATTGACGATCTGAACTCGTTTGCAATAGCCCCTCAGACAGCAATGATAATTGAACTAAAATAAACCTGATCACAATGAAAGAGAACATTTTCAAGATTTTACTGATGTTAATCGGTGCAGCAGCACTGATTGTAGCCTGTCAGCCGAAACCGGCTGCCGTGATTGAGCCGCTGAAGACCACCGTTCAGCATGCTGACTGGACCCGCAACATGGTTCTCTATGAAATTAACACCCGCCAGTTCTCGGAAGAGGGAACCTTCGCAGGAGTGCAGCAGAGACTTCCACAGTTGAAGGAACTGGGAGTAAACGTTCTGTGGTTCATGCCTGTATATCCGATCGGTGAATTAAACCGGAAGGGAGAACTGGGCAGTTACTACTCCATCAGTGATTATAAAGGGATAAATCCCGAGTTCGGGACTATTGACGACTTTAAAGCGCTGGTTGATACTGCTCATTCAATGGGTTTCCACGTGATTCTCGACTGGGTGGGTAACCACTCAGCCTGGGACAATCCGCTGGCTGCCCAGTTCCCGGAGTGGTACGAAAAAGATTCGGTTGGCAATTTCGTTTCCCCGTTTGACTGGACCGATGTGATCCAGTTTGACTATACCGCCGCACCGCTTTGGGATTACATGGTTGGTGCAATGAAGTACTGGGTGGAAGAAATCGGTATTGACGGTTACCGTTGTGACTTCCCGGGACTGGTGCCGGAGGAGTTCTGGTTCAGGGCCACCACGGAGCTCAACTCGGTGAAGCCGGTGCTGATGCTTGCCGAGGATGAGGAACATTCATACCTGCTCGAACGTGCCTTTGACATGAACTACGGATGGGCTCATCATCACCTGATGAACGCAGTGGCCGGAGGTCACCGTGCACCCGCTGCACTCGACAGCCTGATGCAATATGAGCTGAAACGTTATGCTCCCGAGTCATACAGACTTCGTTTCATGACCAACCATGACGAAAACTCATGGAACGGCACAATCGACGAGAAGATGGGTGATGCACAGAAGGCATTCGCATGCTACCTCTTCACCGTTCCCGGTGTACCCCTCCTTTATAACGGCCAGGAAGCAGACCTCGACAAGAGGCTGGAGTTCTTCAAGCGTGACCCGATTGAGTGGAAGGAGACCGAACTTACTCCCTTCTACACGAAACTGGTTCACCTGCGCACATCGCACCCGGCACTGCGTCATGGCATTGAAGGCGGATCATATGATGTTCTGAAGACAAGCCAGAAGAGCGTGGTGGCATTCAAAAGGGTAAAGGGCGAAAATGAGGTACTGACAATTCTCAACATCAGCGGCAAACCGGTGACTGTGGCACTGAAAGACGGAGCCACATCCGGTACATACAAAGATCTTTTCACTGATAACAGTGTTGAGATTGCCCAGGGCAGCAAGATGCAGATGGAGCCGTGGGGATTTATGGTGCTGGTCAGGTAGGTCTGAGGGTCCCGATCCGCCAGCCGGCGGATACGGGATTTCGACCTTTCAGGTCTCAATCTGAGGGTCTGAGGGTCTGAGAGTCTGAGGGTCTGAGGGTCTGAGGGTCTGAGGGTCTGGCACAACCCCCGGACTTTCAGACTTTTCGACTTTAAGACTTTCAGACTTTTTAATACCTGACCACCCTTTTTACCGCCGATACACTTCCTGAGGTAACCTTCAGGTAGTATGTTCCTGCTGCGAGGCTGGAGCCGTCGATCTCTGTCTCGCCAATTCCGGCGGGGATGCTGATCATCCTGACTACGGCCCCGGTGGCGGAGATCACCTCAACCGTGTGCGGCTGATACTGATCATCACCGGTGAATTTTATCACAGCCCTTTCTCGGAAGGGATTCGGGTAAACCTCAAACAACAGGTCTTCATTTTCATCGATAACCGGATCATCTACACTCAGCAGGAATGACGGCCTGGCAACCTGTTTTGATGTATAAATCCGGTATTCTCCCTGCACAAGGGAAAGGGGTGTATTCTGATTTGCGGCGGTCACCTCGACCTGCGTGCCCCGGAAAAACTCGTACCATGTGCCGGTACGGGTGAAATTCGGGTCAATTGTGCGCGGGAAAAAGTCAAAGTTACCCAGAACCACCACATCCATATCCTGGTGGACGATGTTCAGCCTCTTGGTCATCCCGCTCTGGTAGAGGGTGAAGTTGTCAGAAGAGAAAGCCGGATATTTCTTTCTCAGTTCTATCAGACCGGCGAAGTTGTCAAAAAGATTCTTCCTTACAGGCACCGTATAATATTCCCAGCGGATAGGCTTTTCTTCAAGCCTCTGATATCCCTCCCCGAGGATTACGTCATACCCCAGTTCCTGGAACTGCCACAGCATCTTCGGACCCGGTATTGTCAGGAAGAATGTGGCTGTAAGCTTCACCCGCTTGATTGCCGTGTTGAAATCCCTGATATTGTAACCTCCGTCAGCCAGCCCTCCGGTAGTGTTGAGATACATGATCCGTTCCTGGTCATGGCTCTCCATGTAATCAACCAGCCCCGGCCGGTCCATGTCCACGTTTTTCCATGAGGCATCAGATATATCTGAAGTCTTTCCTATTGAGGCATCCTGGTATCTCCACTTCCCATTGCCCCACAGGAGAAAATCGTCTGCTGCCAGCTCCTTTTCCTCGTTTCTGTCGGCAAAGTGTTCCAGTATCAGCAGGGCGTCAGGCTTGTAAGCCCTGATCTTGCCACCCATCCGTTTAATTATGGCTATTCGTGAGGCGTCATAGGCTGATACCGAGTAATCACTATTACTGGTTTTGTTCGTAAATCCTTTTGTAAAGTCGAACCGGAAACCGTCAAACCTGAACTCGTCAATCCAGTAATGACAGACGCTGTCAACCAATGCTTTCGTAGCATTGCTTTCATGGTTGAAATCGGATCCTCCGAAACTGTAATGATGGGGAGTTGTGACGTTGAACCATGGATTGTTTGCTGCCGGCTGATTGTTCGTGCTGTTCCAGTAGAGCCTGACGAGCGGATTGGAATTGTACGAATGGTTGAGGACAATGTCCATGATTACGGCCATTCCCCTTCCATGGCATTCATCAATCAGTTCTTTCAGATCATCAGGGGTACCGTAATACTTATCCACTGCAAAATACATTGAAGGGTTGTATCCCCAGCTGCTGTTTCCCTCGAACTCATTAACCGGCATCAGCTCTATAGCGTTTACTCCCAGGCGCTTCAGGTAATCAAGAGTGTCACGTACTGTTTTGTAGGCATGTGTCGCCACGAAGTCACGCACCAGCATCTCGTAAATGATCAGGGTATCCCTTGCCGGCGGGGTAAAGTCGTTGTTTTTCCATGTGTACACCGGAGGCCGTGTCCGGAAGACTGACACAAGTTCATTTGTCATCCCCTCCGGGTAGGGTTTCAGGTCAGGGTAAATTGTCTCGTCTATGAATTTGTCATTCCAGGGATCGAGAACCTTTGTGGTGTAGGGATCAGGAATGCGGAGGTTTTCATCAACAATATACTGGAATCCGTATTCCCTGCCAGGATCAAGCCCGGTAACCTCCAGCCAGTACCAGTTGCCGTCAGGACTTCTCTTCATGAATCCCTCGCTGCTGTATACCCAGTTGTTGAAGTCGCCGATGACAAAGACGCTGGTTTTATAGGGCGCGTAAAGAAGGAATGCTGCCGAGTTGTCTCCGGTGATATTCACCCCGGGCTTAAGCCCTGCCGGAACTGAAGCCACCATAGTCGCGGACCGTATGAAATAGTAGGCGGAATCAGCCTTCATGACATTGTTATGCCAAGCCTTTGCCAGCAGCTTGAAACTTCCTGAGCCCGTGGCAGTGACAGAATGGCTCAGGGTTGTCTCCGTCACTTTCTTAAGCTGTACTCCGTTCTGGTATAGAATGATGGAATCGCAGACCGAAGCCGATACTGATACGGGCACCACATCGCCGGCATTCACCAGGGAGGTATAAAGGGCCGGTTCCGAAAGAAACATTTCAAAGCTGGCCTCCTCGCTGACATTGTAAAAAATGTCTGCGCCGTTATTGTCACGGCCGGTACGTGAACCGGCGAGGTTGCGGAAGACGAAGGCCATTTTTTGTATCTGCTCTTCAGCCGGTACCGCATAGAACTCCCTTATTGAAGTACTTATCGTAAGGGTGTAGGTATTTGCTCCCGTTTTTGACAGTTTCAGCTTGCTATCCGGATTAAATGGGGTCCATGCTCCTGATATCACATGCTTCCAGTCACTGGGGCCGGTGCTGAGGTTTGTAATCAGTCCGGTATATGCATATACGTCGTCACCTGTATAATCCTTCAGGCCCATGTCACCCTTGTCTGCATGAAATGTTATAACCACGGGACCTGATGCCACCGGGAAGACGGGGTCAGTTGTAACCACCTGTGCCGGGGTGGCCAGGCTCCACCCTGCAAATATCAGTACCAGTACCGGGATCTTTATTTTCATTGTTTCTGATTGAAAGTGTGATTCTTGCTAAATATAATCAAAAACCTCTTCCTGTCACAGAAGAGGTTTTTGATTTCAAGGAACGTTACGGTTTTTACCGCAACATATGGGGTCTATTCCGCTTAGTTTTTGGTCATAGTTGCTACCCTTGTCCAGGGGTTGAGCGTAATTGTATAATTGCCTGCTTCAGCAACCTGAATGTCACCACCGCCTAAGGTCAGAGCTGCGAGGTCACCACCGAAGTTGTAATCCCATCCGTCATTTGCCCTGAACTTGAATTTATTGGCAGTCAGGTTAAGTGTGACCGTGAAGCGTCCGTTGACTGCATCCCAGGTCATGTTGGTGTCATCACTCCATCCGCCCGGTGTAGCATCACCGATGAGGCCCCACCTGTCAGCCCTGTAAGTGTAGGCAAGAGGTGTGCTGAGGTCAAGGGTGATTGCATAATCATCCTCAACCGTCATTTCGATGTTGTCACCTCCGGCAACAAGATTCAGGCTTCCTGCGGTTGCACCATAATTATAATCCCAGTTGTCATTGGCCCTGAATTTCCATGGACCGGCCGGAAGATGGATTCCACCCCTCCAGACCCGAACAGCGGGATCATATGTGAGTGCTATCTGTGAGCCCCATCCTGTAACCTGCCCAATCACGCCCCAGTTCATTGCAATTGCAGTGTAGGTCATCGGATCAACACCGGCATTGATATTGATTTTAAAGTAACCCGGTCCGGCCAGAGAAATGTCTCCGCCTGTGGCTGAGAGTGTTCCGGCTGTTGCTCCTGCACCATAGTTTGTGCCATCCCAGCCAGGCTGGGCAGAAATCTTGAACATATTGCTGGCACCAGCCATGTAAACATAGCCTTCCACATTGTTGGGATTGGCCTCATTGCTCTTGACCATCGGAGACTTATCGGGTGACCAGTCAGCCAAGCCTGATCCGGGATAACTTGCAGCCACATAGTTACCGGGTACATACCATTCACGGACGCTCACCAGCGTTGTGAATGTTATCTCGTTTCCGTAGGCTGTACCTGCACCGTTGGTTGCATAGGCACGCGCATAGTATTTGGTCAGTCCCTTCAGGCCTGAAAGGTTACTGACAAAAGTACCGAGACCAGCTCCGTCAGTGGTTTTGCTGTTGGCAATGGTGGGGTTGGCGGCCGTTCCGTAGCAGACACCTCGTGCTGTGACTGCCGAACCGCCGTCAGCGGTTACATTGCCTCCCGTGACTGCTGTTGTGCCTTCAACCTCGGTGGCTGCAGCCGTTGAGAGGGTTGCCAGTACAGGCAGTGTAGTGAATGTGAGTTCCTCACCATAAACGACAGTGCCGTCACCACCCATTGCAAATGCACGTGCAAAATAGGTCTGTGCGTAATCGAGATCCGTCAGAGTCACGTTAAACGCGGCTGTGGTTGCCGGACCGGCATAGGGAGCCGTCGATTTCGAGGTGTTGGGAGCCGGCTGCTTGTCATAGCAAATGCCCCTTGTGGCAAATCCGTCGCCTTCAGCAACGACAAATCCTGTTACAGTTGCCGTACTGGAAGTGACATTGAACACCTTGGTCGTCCCAAGTGCGGGATCAAGTCTGACTTCAGATGTCTCCCTGGTACAACCGGCGAGGACAAGGATCGCTGCAACCGGGAATACCATGATTTTCATTATTGCTTTCATATTCATATCTGTATCTGTTATTATCCCGGTTAGTTCTTGGTAATTGTACAGCTGTAGGTTGAAGTCCCGATGATCAGTTTAACCGTATAATTTCCTGCGGCATCTATCGGGATATCCTTGCTGCTTCCGTTATTCCAGAGGTTGGAAGTGGTGTACTCCGGATGAGAGGCATCTCCGATACCAAGATTTATTCCACCATTCCAATCATCATTGGTTCTGAATTTGACATGTCCGACAACAAGGTTCACAGTAATATGCCAGAATCCGCCCTGAGCATCATACTCCATCTTCTGATCCGGAGCATTCCAGCCGTTTGGTGTTGCAGATCCTATGAGACCGACTCTGAATGGTACCAGTTTGTATGTCAATCCATTGACGTCTACTGTCAGCTTATGCCAGCCGGTCACCTCCGGAACGAATGCCGGACCATTGACTGACAATACGTCGGCGCTGCCGCCATAATTCTTTCCGTCATCAGGATTGTTCAGGGTGAAGGGGTTTGCAGGATCGAGCTTGACATAACCCATGTAATTGCCGTCACCAAGGGCTGACTCAATCTTCTGGTTTATGCCTGAGCCAACGAGGTTAAGGCGAGGCAGACCGTACAGTGCTGCTGTCACGCTCTTTGATTCGGAATTGTATGAAAACGTCTGGGTACCGGTTCCGGGGGCGCCTGTGCCGGCGTCAACCACCAGTACAGCCCTTAGCCTCAGGTCCAGGGCACTGGATGCATCTGCAGGGAACTTCCTGATAAGGGCACCATTCAGGTCACTGACGGTGATCTTCATCGACTTGCACTGACTGCCGGACCATACGGTCACGAAATCTGCAAAGGCAGTCCCTGCCGCGCAGGCATCAATGAAATATGCAGCTGAAGCCGTGAACCCCGGGTCAACGGGAGTACCTACAAATTCAAGCACGCTGTTGCCGTTGGACCTCTGAAGGGTCATATCAGGAATAGTGGTAATTACCGGCGGAATCGGATCTGACAGAAAGGTTATCTTCTCACCGTCCTTTTCACAGGAAGTGAAGAGCGCCGTCAATCCGATGAATGTCAGATATATTAAGATATTCTTCTTCATTTTTCTTTGCATTAAGGATTAATAACCCGGGTTGTTTACCCCGTTGTAGTTCGGGTTTGCTGAAAGTTCATCACCGGGGATCGGGAAGAGGTTGAGGTGTTCCGAGGTGCTTGCACCTGCAAATGCGCCACCCTTCCACTGCCACAGATAATCGCCTCCGGTAAATTTTCCGAAGCGGATCAGGTCAGTACGTCTCTGAGCCTCATAGTAGAATTCGCGTCCGCGCTCGTCAATTATGAAATCGAGGTCAAGATCAGCAGCAGTAATATTGCCGCTGGTATTGCCGTAGGCACGCTCCCTGATCTTGTTGATGTCAGCAACTGCTGCGGCAATGTTGGCTTCGCCGCCCATCCTGTAAAGAGCTTCGGCCCTCATCATGTATGCATCTGCCAGGCGGAATACCGGGAAATCAGTGCATGCAAATGCGATGTTGTAGTTGGCCGGCGCTGTACCGTCTGCATTACGGGCAGTGAACTTGTAGACACCAATGCCATAGTCGCCACTTGACGATGGACTCGGAATATTCAGTGATTTCTTTCTCTTGAGGAATACCCGATTGTCATCGCACTGAAGAAAAAGAGAGTCAGCCATAGGAATCGGAACGTTACCATATGTAGCAACAGTATCAACCAGCAGGTCAAGGAACTGTACTCTTGCACGGTTTCCGTTCCAGTTTGTGTTGGAGGTTAGCCCGTGGAAGTCTTCAGCCCTGATATATCTTGAATCACTGCTTGATTCAATTATGAACGTAGATCCAACATATCCCTGTACATTGATACCGTCCTGCTCCCATGCAAAGATCATCTCCGGGTTATGGCGGCCGTCATTGTCAGCGCTGAAATTCTGCCTGTAGTTGGTGGCCAGCGAGTAGAGATTGCTGGAGATGACCTTGTCACAATATTCCTTGCAGTCATCCCACCTGGGGGTGCCAGTGTAAACCTCGGCATTCAGGTAAAGTCTTGCAAGAAGCATCCATGCAGCTGCCTGGTCTGCCTGGGGGTATGAGAACTTCGGTGCACCAAGCTTGGTCTCGAGGTCAAGCAGTTCAGACTCAATGTAATTGAATATTTCACTCCTTGTACCAATTTTCGGGAAGAACTTGCCCACACCGTCTTCTTCGGTGGTAAAGGGGAACTGACCAAAGAGGTCAATTGCCCAGTAATAAGCAAGAGCCCTTAGGAAACGAGCCTCGGCAACATACCTCACAAAATCAGGATCACTGTTTCCCTGTGCCTTGATTATGAAGTCGTTTGCGTATGTTATGCTGAGAGCCAGGCGCTGGTAGAGAGCAGTAAGGAATGAGTTGCTCGGGCTCCAGGTCTGGGTGTTAAGGTCGGCTATACCGACGTCAGTCCATCCACAGATCGCCTCATCAGTAGTAATCTCCTGTAAGTTCCACAGAGCCCTCATAGTAGTGAAAAAGTTTTCGTCCGATGCTGCTATGTCAGCTCCACCGTTAGCACCCTGCCCGGGTAAATTGAAGCTTGCATAGATCTTGGCAAGGGCTTGTCTCATGTAATCGGGATTGTCATTAAGGTTGCCGGCCAGGATTTTTGTCGGGTCATTCGGTGTGACATCCAGATCCTTCACGCATGATGAAATCATCAGTGCTGAAAGAATAATTCCGAATATTATAATCTTTTTGTTCATATCTGCTTATCTTATTTTAATTAGAAGGTAAGCCCTATACCTAGCATGTAGGTGCGGGGCCTCGGGTAGAAGTTGTTGTCGATACCGCCTGAGACCTCAGGGTCAAGACCGCTGTACTTTGTAAGGATCAGCGCATTCTGAACAGTGGCGCTGACGCGGGCACCAACTGCACCGAACAGATTCTCAAACCTGTAACCTGCACTGATGTTGTCAAGCTTCAGGAAGGATGCATTCTCAACGAAGTGGTCACTGGTGTACTGACGCTTGACAAAATTGGTCTCTGCCAGTACCCTTGTAAAGTTCTTCCAGTAACCGATCTGCTGCATCTGGTCATATGAAGCGCTGGCTGCAACCTGGTTATAAACGTAGTTGCCTATGCTTGCCCTTGCAGATGCGGAAAGATCGAAGTTTTTGTACTCGAATCTTGCGGAGAGGCCAAGCAGATAGTCTGCCACGGGATTGTGATAGATGTATTTGTCAGCATTGTCACCGCCGACCACACCGCCTTCGCCTGACTCATCAACATAAAGCCCCTCCATGGGATTGCCGTCTGCATCGTATACCTGCCGGTTGACAAAAAAGGCGTATGCCGGGAATCCGACCCGGGTCACCTGCTTGGTGCCGGTCATCCCATCACCGTATGTGATACCGATATAGTTTGGATCGTCGGTAAGCAGAAGCTTCGTTATCTTGTTTACGTTGTAGGTTGCATTGAATCCAATTGAGAAAAGCATGTCATTGGTTGATACAGGAATAAAGTTCAGCGAGAGTTCGGCACCCCTGTTCTCAAGACTCCCCACATTCGTAAGAAGCCTGTTCGAGAAATTGCTCCCGCTCGATACGGTGACCGAGTTTAGAAGATCATCAGTTGTTCTCTGGTATATATCAAATGAGCCGGTGATACGGTCATTGACGAAACCGAAGTCGAGACCTGCATTAAGCGTTGTCGTCTCCTCCCACTTGATGTCAGGATCATAGGCATCGGGCCTCAGTGTCGGGATGAATTCCCCGTCAATGTAATACCAGGAACCCTCAGATGACTGACGATAGAGAGCCATTGCGGGATAGTCGTTGCCGATGTCCTGCTGACCGGTGATACCCCAGCCAAGCCTGAGCTTAAGATCAGTAACAGCCTTGACATTCTTCAGGAATGATTCATCCTTGATCTTCCAGGCAAGGGCCACTGACGGGAAAGTACCCCAGCGGTTATCCTTTGCAAAACGTGATGAGCCGTCCTCACGAAGGGTAAATGTAAGAAGGTACCTGTCAGCAAGCGTGTAGTTGACACGGCCGAAGAAGGAAACAAGGTAGTTCTCAGTAACGAATGACGAACTGTCTGATTTCTGGTAGGGATGATCTTCATCAACGATTCCGCGCGAATAATTCTTGCCATTTCTTTCAAAATGCTGCCATGAGTACCCTGCAGTAACATCCAGGGCGCTGTTGATGCTCTCCAGTTTCTTATTATAGTTAAGGTAAAAATCGAGGAGGTTGTTGTAGTTGTGCCCACTGTAATCTGTAAGCCTTCCGTAAAGAGGAGAGGTGAGTACCGAAGGAGAAGTGACGGGACGGTTATTGTGTCCTTCACTCTTTGTCTGGTCCGTTGCAAGGTTGAGGTTGGCCCTAAGTTCG
>Ga0116155_10000361_pt1 | contig 40870 bp, 53 predicted proteins | sample AD_UKC032_MetaG_FD_89890 | JGI IMG/M metagenome (GOLD analysis project Ga0116155, IMG submission 89890) | Active sludge microbial communities of municipal wastewater-treating anaerobic digesters from USA - AD_UKC032_MetaG | ecosystem: Engineered > Bioreactor > Anaerobic > Digestate | place: USA...
CTCAAAGTCTACTACAGTTTCTTTAGGAAGGTCAGGCTGAGGCATTTTCTTAACCTTCTCCCAGATATCAGCATACTCCTTCTTCACATTCAGCCTTCTACCGTAGCAATGCTTCTTACCTGAAGCATCTCTGGCTAGGAGATTGCGATGGCCGGCTGCTTTCTCCTCAACAAAGTACTGTTTGTTATGGTCTAGATGGCAGCCAGAAGGGTCTATAATGAATTCAGCTCCAGCCTTCCTAATAGCCGACCTATCCACTGCTGGCTTGGGGTGCACCAACAATTTTCTGTCCTTCTCACCTACGGGCTTAGTCAGTATTGACATAGGCCACAGTTCACATCCTATAGACATATAACTTACTCCTTCTCAAAAAATAGTAAAACTTGCGGCTTGGTATTGTTTGATGGGATTCTTTCTATGAACTTTAATTTCCAGCCTTGCTGATACAGTAGAGAGATGGTTGTGCTTTTCCAAGTTGGGTCATCACTATTTTTCTTATGGTTAGCTAGGGTTTCTATCATTCCATTTTCACTCATAGAATGAAGATCACCCCAAGAAGCTATACACACTTGCATCTCAGCACTAAAGGCCATAATACTCAGCATCAAAATTACCATCAAAGTCTTCAACATAAGGCTTCTCCTATTAGTTATGGGTTAGCTGATTCCTATTAGCTCTGAGTGATTTAGTGGTGGTAGACCTTCCCACCTCAAACTCACCAGCATCAGTTCCTTTAGTTCTAAAGCTAGACCGGCCAAACTTAAACTTAGCACCACAAGCAGAACACTTACCCAGCATACCTATCGGGTCAGGGTCACCTATCCTTCCCCTACCACATAAAGTGCACAGCCGGTTATCATAGGGGAAGTTCCCCTTCATGTACCCAGCCATAAAGCTCTTCAGCTTATCATTCTTAATAGCCAAGTCAGTAGGAGAAGGGTCACCAAAGAACAAGTCAAGCAATTCCCGCTCCTTCTTATTGAAGTGGTGCTTTATCTCTCCCAGCAATTCATGGAACATTTTATATTCCAGAGAGTCAGCATTGATTGAAATGTAGTCAGGTTTCCCAGGAACAGGCACAGCAGTTATCTTACAAAATAGGGCAAGCTCAAAGGCATACCGCTTCAACCTATGAGTCTTATACGTTATCCACTTCCTCTCCAGAGAGTATTCTTCAGGATTAAGTTTATACTTTTGGATGAGGGATTGGATTATGCGTTTAGCTGCCTCACCTTCCGGCCCCACCATCTTGGCCATGGATTGTAGGCTTTGCATCTTCCTCTCTAAGCTGCCCATATCAATATCCATAATTCAACTTCCTTTCTTTTAAGAAGTTTTAAACCTCTTCAGGGTGACGTTCTGAAAATGTTTCCATCCAATACTTCACTATTATTTTGGCATCTTCCTTACTGATTTTAAAACATCCAGATAGGTACGGACTAGCACCCATCATATTAACATCTCCCATACTCCTCAAGTCATCAAGATACTCCAAGTGTTCATCTTTGACTATGGAAGGTCGTTCCATAAATCTCCTTATCCTATTCACAATTAAGGTTAGCATCTCACTCACCCATTACCGCTAATTTAAGAAACTTGTCAGCTTGCTTTTGAAGCTGTTTCCTAGCCTCTTTGGATTTCTTGAGGGTGCCGTAGCTCATTATGTCTTCTACTTCCTGAGACACCACACTCTGCAACCCCTTCTTCTTCCCAAAGCCAGCACAGTTCTCATTAACACGGAAGAAGTTCTTGTTAGAGATAAAGGGCCAGACCTCAGCTCTCTTCAGAGCTTTCACCAATCCAAATATAACACCCTTCCTTCTAGTCCAACGGCTCTCCGGCATAGCAAACTCACAGTGAGACGTTCTGGAGGAGAAGGCATAGGAAGGTGGGTTAATCCATATCTTCCCATCTTTCAAGAACTCCAGCTCAACTCTGATAGTATCAGCTCCTATCTTACGGCTAATGTTTAGGGTTTTGCTTCCGGCTAAGTTGACTCCTTCACTAACAAAGAACAACTTAGTAACCATCAAGTTATTCTTCACTACAGCATACACTGATTTACTCACAAGCTCCTCTCTTTCTATCGGTTCTGAGTTTCACGTATTTCCAGATAGGCTGGTTGGGAGCCTTTCTGAACTATAACCATCTCAATTTTTATCTTAGTGAACTTCTGCAACACATCAATCATCCGCTCCATACCCTTGAGCTCATCCTTCCCCAGTTCAGACATAGGGATAGTGGTGAGGGATTGGTAGAGGGTACGGTAGGAGTATTGGCGTATGGGCTGAATATAGTTCTTGTTAGGCTTTTTACTTCTGGTCTTGAGTTCACTCTTACGGGAATAGAAGGATTGGGGAGAGTGTTTGAAATTGGGGAAAGCCTTTGAGAACCCTGTCTCAGACTCATCCATATGGCTCAATATCCACTCATCCATCTTATCATTCCACTCTACTCTTTTATTCTTATTCATATTAGTACCAGCATTTCTATTAATAAAGGTTTTAAAGACATAGGAGGGGCAGAGAGTTACTGTGCATATTTGGAGGTCGTCCGAACCGCCAGCACCTCATTTTGTAACGCTCCACCCCTTTAAACCTCAGTCCAAGGAAAGAAAGGAAAACAACCTTGAAAAGAAGTCTCCTATGTCTACTTGATTTTAGGGAGCTTATACCCATCCTTCTTCATCTTACTCACCAATCCAACAATAACCTTATATTTCTTCTCAGGATCACAAGTATCAAAACCCTTCTTCGCTTTCTGGATAGCTTTAGCTTCAGCCAGAATCTTATCCTTATTACCGTCATGCTTCACAAACAGCTCCAACATCTGCTGGCTACCGCTACCTTCTCGGAACGTAATAACACCACTCTCAACCGTTTCCACCGTAACACCAGCTGCGCGGGTAGAGGGAGCAGTGCTTGGTTCGGCTTTATCCTTTTTATTAGCCTTACCGTTCTTATCACCTTTACCGACTATTGGGCCTTCATAATCATCATCCTCAGTCTCAACAGCTTCAGTTTCGGTATCTTCCTCATCATCCTCATCAACCGGCTTCCCCTTGGGCTTGGGCTTGGATGCTTTCTTAGAAACCTTCCTATCCTCATCCTCATCATCCAAATCAGCCAGTGCTTTAGCTTTAGCTTTAGCCTTAGCAGATTTAGAGGGAGTGATGTCATCATCATCTTCCAGCACCACATCTTTAGCCTTACCTTTTCCAATCACTTTCGTAGCCATTTTCATGACTCCTTACTTATAGGGTTTAACATGAGAAAGCCGTTCCCGCTTTCTTTCGGTTTCTATTAAATAATATACCTTTAAAAGAGCTGTAGTATTATGACTTTATCAGACAGTATTTTCTACACTATCCACTTCTTACCTGTTATGTATTTATCTATTCCTTTATTAAGGTATAATAGATAATCATGACTCCAAAACTTCTGATGCTTCTGCCTCATTGAGACAGGCTGATTTTGATAGGGGAAGACCAAGCTATCCATAAAGTCCAAGTCCAACATAGCAGATACCAACTTCAAGTGAGCTGCTAACTTCAAGTCATCATAAGAGAAAGCTGACCTGCCGCTAGTATGGTTGTGGGCTATGATGAAGCCTTCTGCCTTATCTACTAAAATCCTATTCAGGAGTATTTTCAAGTTGGATAGGGTATGGTCAGCAGCCCCCAAAGATATAGTGTGCTTCTCTATTATGCGGGATGCATTACCCATAGTCACCATTACTAATTGTTCTTGGTCGCTGTCGGAGATATAGTTGAATCTATAAATGGCATCATTATAAGTTAAAATTTGATCATGTGAAAGTTTAGGTGGCAACCTTAATTTATCCATTTCAAATAAACCTCATCCTTATAAATAAAGAAAGGAAGAGCAGCAATTTTCACTGCCACTCTTCCAATTATTACACAACAAATTATCAGTTCTTAGCTTCAGCCTCAGCTCTTTTAGCTGCAATGATTTCTGCTATAGTAGCGCCAGATTGTTTCTTAGGGGAAACTTGAAACGGCACTTTATAGATTAAGGTGGGTTCCTGTTCATCCAGCAACTTCTTAGGTATACTGGGGTAAATCTCCAAGCAGGCATCCTGAAAGTTCTTCTTAATGAATATGCCCTTAATGTACTCAGGTTTCCACATCTCTACCGGCAATGTAGCCAAGGGCATTGTATCCATAACTCCATAGTTGTTATGGATTTCAGTTATAGTAGCCAAGTACCATCCTGAATCAATATTAGTGTTGACGGGAAAGTACACTTTCCTTCTCAACCGCGTCAGCATCTTTCCAGTGCGCGGGTCTTTATTGAAGAAGCGCAGCATCAAAGTCCCAGTCTCTTCCTTCAACCCGATATTGCGCTGGTCTTCTGAATTAACTTCCACAGCAGAATCAGGGCCATCCTCTGCTACTTGAACTGCTTGATCCATATCAGCAGCAATAGACTCCTCCATACTTACACCACTAACATCAACAACTTTTTCATCGCGAATTTTCTTAGCCATAAAGTCCAACCCTTTCCTTCTCAAGCTGGTGAAATTTTTAGTTTAAATAAAGTTATAATATATTTTTCACCAATAGGTTCAGCAAATATTATTTAGCCCTTGCTCCTTTCTTCGTTGATGCTGAAAGGGTTGAAGCCGTAGTTCTTAAACATTACATTAGTCAGCACTCCATCCTTAACATAGTGCGGCCGCAACGTCCAAGCTCTCCCGTCTTTATATTTAATAGTAATAGGGGAAGTCAACAGACCGGATAATTCAGGCTTCTTATTAATGAACTCAGGTATCAATTCAGCAGTCAAATTATTCCACTCCTCATATGTTGCTTTCACCTCAGTTGCTATCTTTTTCTCCAACACCGTCAGCCTCTCCAGCTTTTCTCTCATATCTTTACTTTTCACAGTGAACCTTCTACTTTCTTATTTTTAAGAAAATTTTCTTACCGATTCTTATTTTTAAGAATTAATAATAAGATAAATATTTTTTTATTTTGTTCCTAATACTTTAAACGCCAGTGGATTTGTATTGGTATAAAAAAAGAAAGGCAGGATTGATTAAAACCCCACCTTTCTGATTAGAGAAGAAAGTGAACTTGCTGTTAACAACTCAGCACCACACCACTTCTCTTTCGGTAAGGTAGAGACAGCTCAGGCAAGTAAGCTGCCCTACCTATCTTAATATAATATCTATCTATACTACCAGTATATGAATTTTTAAATATCTTCTTCCTCTTCCTCAGTAGGCAACTCCCCATTTACCAGTGCATCAGCAATCTCATCCACCCTCCCCAACTCCTCCTCATATTTCTGGGCTCCTAGAATCTCCCTATGCTTTTTGGTATTGCCTTCTATGGATATGTCCTTCATCCTCTCCCTCATCATCTTTATGACACTGCGCAGTTTAGGGCACTCTGCACAGTTCACAGCCATCACCTCAAGCTGAGTCTTTATTATGTCCCTCACCTGCCTCACATCCATAGTGAACTTAGTCCCCTCAATCAGCCTCTTGTTCTTGTAGATGCCCTCAGTCAGGGTCTTCACCAATTTCTCTGCCCTACTGTAAGCGGTGCTCTCCATCTCACTGGCCATGCCAAGTATGTCCCGATGTAGGGCAAGGGCATCCCTATAATTGTCCAGCAGCTTATCATTAGTCACCTTGTCCTCATCCTTCTCAGGAGCAATAGGCCGGTTCTCTAAGAACTCTTTCTTGATGTGCCTTGACCTGTCCAAGTCTTCCAGGCATTGAGTCAGCATCACCTTAGCACTAGCCAACTCATTATTCATATTAAGAGTATCTTCTATTAGCTTATCTAGTTTAGCAGCATCTCCAATGCTCAAAGACTTAGCAAACACATCATAGGCTTCTTGGTTGGGGATGACGCCATCGTGGTGCTTGCATCTTTGAAACTCAACTAAACCATGCTGCTGACAATACCCATCCCTAGACTTCAACGGGGCATTGCAAGTTTCTTTCCCAGCAGGCATCAGCTCCTTGCTCAATATCCTATCCTTATGAAGATTGCCTGGTTTGGACTTGTCCCGCTGTGCACCATACTCTCTAGGTGGCAGCCTTTTGGTTTTGTTTTTTATTTTGACTTTTACTTTGTTTGGCATTACAGGCCTCACTCCTTATTCCAATGGTTTGAGCTAATCAGCACAATTCTAAAAGTTCCATGATTCTAAATTTCGCCATTGATGGCGCTTTTCCTATTGGTCTTATAGTTATCCCATATTATCCAGCACATCTTCTCACCACTCATCACACCGCCTATAGGTAGAGTAGGGAATAGAGGCATCTCCCGTATCCACTCAGCAGTTTTAGGTGATACTGTATCAATGAAAATTAAACTCTTATCAATAGTTATATTTTTAACCTTTAGAGAATTTACAAGATTTGTGATGAATGAGAATTTATTGAACTTAATAGGATAACAGATAAACAGGTTATCACAAGAGAATTTCCCATTGTAATTATTACCTGCAACAAAATCAGACTCACTTAATGGATATGGCTTATTGATATCAAATGCAGCAATCTCTATACTGTCATCAAAAGTTATCATAAAATTAACATCATCAGGTGATACCTCTATCCGGTTCATTATAGCTTCTATCTCTTGAACTAATTTTAAGTTAGTGAATTCACCAACAGGCTCAGTCATACTTCTCCCTCATCCTTCCAATTATTCTGTGTCCTATCAAATATCCATCATGCCATATAATGTAACACTTAGGGCATATCCTGCGGCGCTTAATGCGAGTCCTCCCATCAGGCCCATCACCAAGTCTAGGGAACTCAGCACCACAAAATCTACACACTATCGGTTCCTTAAAGGCTATTATAGCATCAGCTATTTTCAGCTTATTGTAATAGCTATACTTATTTACTATCCACTCCTTACACCATCTCAGACAAGATTCACAGAGCTTGTACTTGTAGGAGACCATCTTTCTTTCGGGTCTTCCGCATATTGTGCAAGTCCCCACTTGCCGCTCTATTGAATAGCGGCATGCTAGAGGTTGCTTTTGGCGAAGGTTTTTCCTTATTCTCCCTTCTGACTGAGTTGAGGCTATGAGAGCCTCTATCTCCTGAACTGTTTGGTCTTTGTTCTGGTGAGGTATCACTCCTATGCTCCAATCTCATTTGAAATTCTTTCAAAATCTTAATGAATTTTTTATTGCCATTGAATCTTTTCATTATGGCATTGAAAACTTCTTCATTAGTCAGATGCTCCAAACCCAAGATTTTGAAACAAACTTCATCCCTCTCTGTCATGAACCAACGTATAGCCTCATAGTGTCTATTGAGCTTTACCTTAACATACTTCTCTTTCTTCACCAAATAGCGGGACAAGTAGTATTGGTACCAATCATGTGGCAATATATTATTGAATGCCTGTAGTATCACTTCACAATACATCCAGCGAAATGAATCTATGTTTTTGTTCAGTAGTTCATCATTATTCATAATGATCACACACCAGTTTTATCATATCCGCGATAGCATTTATTCTGTGTCAATTCACGCTTCAGAGTTCTACTGAACTTATCAACACCAACAGTATCCCTAGTAATACCTTTAGCATATAGGTCAGCGCGAATCTGTGATTCATCTCTGAATTTAGTATACTCCCTCTTCCCATCATCAACGCCAATAACATTAGGCATTTCCAGGTGAGACTGCTTTGTTGGTGTCTCTTCCCCTTCTCCGTTAAGGTAGCTGGCATGAGCTTCTTCGGTACGGTTATAGGTTGAGCAGTGGCGGCAACAAAAGCCCAAATTCTTATCATTCATAACAGTTATTCTCTTACACTTCTTACACACTACCGGAACAGTCCAATTTCTTTTAACTGATTGATGAAGACCTCTAAGGCTTCTATCTCTTATCATATCTGCAGCATCACTCATTGCTGGGCTCATTTTGTGCTCCCTTCCTCATTGGCTTCGGTTATGTTGTCCATGAATTCTTTCAGTTCCTTGTCTACTAGCTTGGACTTGCGTGGAGTGAGGCGGGAGATGATTAAGTCTGAAATCTTTTGAGACTTCTCCCACCCAATCTCCTGCGGGCAATAAGCGCACGGTATCTTAGCATAGGGCAAGTCTTCCACCTTGTTCCAAAATATGGCATAGTTGCACGCCTTACACACATGTGGGGTTTTCTTTATGAACACCTGTAGAGTCTTGCACTTAGGGCAAGCACTAAGGAACTCATTAGAATCACCACCATAGCAGATGCACTCTTTCATGGCCTTAACACACTTCACCCCAACAAATACCTTCTTCTTAGGGTTCTCATTGAACACTAAGTCTTCACCAGAAATCCAAATATCCTTATCACAGTAGAGATAACGCTTTTGGATGATGTACTGGTTAGTGTCCAACTGAGTCATTATGGTTATGTAGTTCTTCGTAGTCATCAACACCCTAAGAGCTTCAGTCAACTTCTTTATCGGGGCAAACAGCTTATAGGGGTGACGGGAAGAGGGGCACTTTATGTAATGCTCCTCTTCCCTTTGCCTTGATGCAGGTCTTTCTTTGCGTTCGGCTGGATTTGGCACTTTAGTAACCTTTCTCTTTAAACTTTTAAAAGTTGAATAACATCATTAGCACCATCACGATTACCAACATCAAAATGAAACCATGTTACAGGCTTCTTATCCTTCTCCACCTCAACAGCAGATATATGCATAAAGGCTATATCTGTAGGGTTCTTCTTAACATCATCAATCATCTGGCTCACAGCAGTAGCAGTAGGGTGCAAGTCCAACGCTCTCCCAAACTTATGTTGGCTCAGAGCTGCACCAGTCCTACTATCAAAAGCCCTATAACCTGATTCATTAAACTTACCATAAACAGGAGAGTTCTTAAAGCTGATGTGATAAGTGTTGACATTGATAGCTCCGTACTTTTCCCTGAGCCTATCAGCAGTCCAAAGCACCCTACTATCCAATAGCAGCCAACACTTCTCTTCACCATACTTCTTTAGAAAATCTTCTGGAACCAGTTCCCATATCTTGAAATAAGTACAAGCATAAGTCCTACAAGGCTTCATTCTAACACTGATAACTTCTCTCATTGAAGTTATCTTGTTGTGAACCTTACACAGGTTATCATTAGAGGTCTGCATCAGAGACTGACACTCATCTAAAGAGCTGAGAACTTTTTCAGTTAAAAGCATATCCGGCTTTCCTTCCTCACAACAAATAATAAATCTAATGTATTGTTGAGGCTGGTTTCTTATTCTTATGTATATGCATATCAAATATACTATTAATCAGCACCTGATCACTTTTACTAAAATCCTTTAAATCCAAAATGACATTATCCTTATGGGAAGTGTTGATTTGAACCAAGAACAATTTAGGCTCATCAACACTATGGTATCCTTTTAAGGACAGCTTCAAAGCATCTAAGAAATTCATGCTCATAATTTTAATGCCTTCTTTCTAGCTACCATACAAATCCCTATAGCATCAGCTTCATCCTGTTGCCAATAGCCTAGATTAATACCAAACTCAGAATTAACAATATCAATCATCTGTAACTTAACAGCAGGTATCTTGCACTCCTTAGCCTTCTCAACAATCTTCTTCGGTAAGTCCTTTTTACGGTAGATGATGCCTAGCTGTGATTTAATGGTAGTGTTATGAATTAACATTATGCCTGTAAAATTCTTTATCAACTTACAGATATTAGTATTTATTACTCCTATCTTAGCCGCAGCCTGCATCTGCTGCAAAACCTTACCAGAAGCAAGAAACCTAATATTAATATCTTCCATAGCAACAACACTAGGATTAGCATCAGCAACAAGAAACTCAATAGTTTTAGAATACCAATGAAGGTATTCTGAAAATAGAGGGTCTTTGAATGTCACCTTATCATATCTAGAAGGCGGTTTTATGGAGCCGTAATCTATCAGCTTACCACCATCCATCACAGCCCAACCAGTACGCCTATAAGAAGCATCAATACCAAATACTATCATTGTTGGCTCTGGCCGGTGGAGAGCTTCTGCATATCTATAGACTCCCCGCGCTCTAGTTTAGCAGTCTCATTATCCTCAAAAGTTATCAAATTGTTTTTAATATGTTTTATCTTCTTCCCAAAATACTTCTCCAACCTACTAACCGCAGTGTCATTATGCTTCATTCCCTGCATTCTTAATCTCCTCATGGTTAAAGATGGCTCCAGCATGCTTTCCCTTCCTATAAAAGTATAATATACGGATAATGGTTAAGTAAAGAACTATAACTTGTTTAATGACTCCTGGGATATTTGCTTCCGTAAATCATTCTTGCATCTAGGGCAGTACCCCAAGTCATTAGGTATAACAAACCCGCCACAAGAGCCACACATAGTAGTCTTCCCCACCATTTCCTCAGCATCTTCCTTTGTAACATCTCCAACATCTTCCGGCCTCAGCCCTACCGCTACTAATAGGACAGTACACAGCTTATCTAAAAGCAAATTGTTCTGAGTCAGAAGAGATATAATATACTTCTCACCAATAGTAATATGAGATTCATTAAATTGCTCTTGTTTACCAAATCTATTAATACACTCATCAATAGATATGTCCATAGGAAGTTGGTTAGAAATTGCCTTAACACAGTTCTCTAAATAATCCTTATCTATAGGCTCATCCTCATTTAGCAATGACACTATACCCACCTTTCTTCTTAATGTGAATTGGATTGGGGAAACTGTCTGCTATTTCTGCCTCATGGCTGACTGTGAATATCTGTTTATTCTTAGCCCTATCCTTAATCATATTGATTATAGTTTCCTTATTCCTAGTATCTAGTTCAGCATACACCTCATCATATATCTCTATGTTCAAATTGATTCCACTTATATCATTAATAGCAAACTGCGTAGCCAATAGCAGACAAGTCTCCTCTCCCCCGCTTAAATCCTTTTTGTCTGCCTTACTGCCTTTGATGGTTGAGAAGATTTGGAAGCTGAAGGCTTCTTTATACTCATCTGTAGATTTCAGCTGCTTCTCTGTCTCTATCTTAACATTAAAAGGTATATCAATATTGGCTAAGTTGGTATTGATTAAATCTTCTAAATCTACTTTATTGTTATTAATATAATGCAGCTTCATCAAAGGTAGGTTATCAAACATCCACTTGCACACAAAGAACACTTTTTCTTTCTTAGCTAGTTCCTCATCATACTCTGCTAATCTTTCCTTTGCACTGTTGTAGGACTCAACAGCCCTCTTCTTATGCTCTATGTCCATAGACACAGAAGCCAAATCCGCAGAAACCTTATTGAGCTTGGATTGTAGTTCTGATGCATCTGTGGGTTCTTTCTTAGGCTTTGGTAGTGCTTCTAGAAGCTCAGCATCTTTATTCAATATACTTATTCCAGCCTCATGCTGAAGTATTATCTTCTCATAATCCTTAACAGAATTAAGTAGACCAGTCAGTTTTATTATTTCATTATTTCTTTTTACAACTTCCTCATTATACATTTTATTATGAGAAGTGATAAGCTCTTTAATCCTTTTATTATCCTCAACAACCTGTTTCTGAATATGCTCTATATGGGCCTTAGTCATCTTACTGCCGCAAGTAGGGCAATCACCATTAAGTTTTGCTCTGGCTGATAGTTGAGATAGGGAATTGGTTAGCTGATTTATGACTGCTTTTTGAGATGTTGATTTATTAAAGTATTCTGAATACTCTGATTCCAATTTCTTTAGCTTCTCCCTAGTTCCAGCAACATCAACAGTATTCTTACTCTTCAAAGCCTTAATCTGATCAAGCCGGTACTCAGCCTCACCCCTCTTATTCTTAGCACAGCTCATAGCATGTCTATACTTCATCCACTCATTATTAACAGCAACAGCAGCACCAAACTCCTGATTGAGCTTTTTCTTCTGAGCGGTTAAATCCAAAACTCTTTGCTCTAAGGTTTCTATGTGAGCTTTGAATTGTTTTGGGCTCATCTCATCAAACTCTATCTTAGCAGATTCAAGTGCCTCTTTAGCAACAACAACCTTACCCTTAATAAGTTCATATTCTGTTTCAGAAGTATTCTTTTTGAGCTGAGCAGCCTTCCGCATCTTATCTAAGATAGAGCACCCCAACATCTCACCAAATATCCTAGCCTTCCCGCTATCGCTATCCTCATGGATAAATGCTGACACCTTCTTTTGACTGCACATCACAGCAGACATAAAGATAGGATAGGAAGCACCTATGAGGTTCTCTAATTGCTCTTGTGATATTTGCTCATCAGCAACATCATGGGTAACAGTAACAAAAGTAGGGTTGTCAGTGTTCCTACTTACCACCATCTCACCCTTACCATCACTGAGAGTTATAGAAGCAAGCCCATCACTCTTCCCAAAATCCCCCTTAACATTCTTCTTAGTAGATTTCTTAAACAGCACCCAAGTAATTATTTCAAATATAGAGCTTTTCCCGCTCCCGTTACTGCCTTTAAAAGAATATGCAGTAGCATCATCAAAGCTAATGTCCAACTCTTTCCAGCTGAATATATTCTTAGCTAATACTCTACTTATGTGGTACATAAAATCCACTCTCTAGCTTATCAATTTTTCTTTGCAACTCTTCACCTGCCATTCTAATAACATTACCAGAGTTAGGCTTCAGCATAATAGAGCCGCCCATATTTCCTATAAACATCATATCATAATAACCATGGTCATAGGTTATCCTGATAGCATCATCAATAGTTATCTCACTCACATCTTTCTTAACCTTAAAGTTTTTAAATAGCTTAGTCAACCCAAATCTCAGTTTCATACTTCTGCCTCTAGTTTCTGAAACAGCTTTGATGCTGATTTAGGAAAGCTGCACTTCTCCTGAATATACTCCAAGCACACATCTCTTAAAGCCTTTGCTCCTGACTTCATTCTAATATTGCTTTCAGTATTAGTCTTAATCTCCCAAATTACATCCATGCACAAAGGATTCTTCATAATACCCTTCCTGTGCTCATTCATCTTCCTCACTGTAGCCGGAAGGTCTTTAGACTCTACTACTAATTGGTACTTGAGAATGAAGGGCTTAGTTCTTTCTTCCTTCTCATCAAAGTCACCATCATAGCAGCTCAAAAGCTGGTAGGTATTAAGGTTGACTCTTTTCAGCTCTTTAATAGTTCCATTATAATCATCCATATCAATAATACAAACACTATGCCCCTCTTCCCCGTATCTAGTAGGATAAGGAGTTCCAGCATATATGAAAGTTTTATCAGCATATTCTTTCTTTAAGAATCCATGATAATCACCTAACAGTATTACCTTATAATCTTTCCATCTAGCATCACTCAAAGGTATTGACTTTTTATATAGGTCAGACACCCCTTCTATCATCTCGTGAGAAATGAGAAGGTGATCTGGTAAGTCCTGACTGCTGTAGTAGTTACTATTATGAATATAAATATTGCCAGATTTATCATAGCTCTCCTTCAAATCCATCATCACATAATTATTCTCAGAAACATAGTCATGATCACCAGGTCTACCTGTTATAACTATAACTGATATCTGATAGAATGAGTTCAACAACTTACAGAACTCAGCCTTTAGAGCTTCAGGCGGGTTAGAAGTATCAAATATATCTCCAGCAATAACCACCCAATCACACCCGTACTTATTAGCTATAGCCGGAAGTCTTTGCAGTGTGTTGAGCTTCTCCTGACACCACCTATCCCAGACCTTCCCCTCTACCTGAGATGTGCAATGGTGTTTAGCCTTGAGATGAAAATCTCCGGTTAATAGTATCTTACTCATTCCGTCTTATCCCCATTGCGTTTTTCCTTCATAGAATTTATCTCATCAGTCAGGAACAGTATAACCCTTTCCTTCATCTTGGGCTGAACCTGCTGCGTTATGCGTTTCCCTATAGCCTGCAAGGTCTTAGTCATAACATGTCTATCCTTACCCTTTTGCTCCATAGCATAGCACTCAGCCCATATGGTAAGTATCTTTAGCTCTTGCAGGTTAATGCTGATATCAAACTGATTATCATAGGAACAAGGCGCACTCTTAGCCCCACAATGAGGGCAGTGCTGCAAACCTTCAAACTTCTCTATCTCACCGCCACACCTAGTACAGAATCCTTCAAACTTTTTAACCTCACTCATCTTCGGTGAACTCCTGCTGGTTGAATGTGTTCTTCAGCTCTTTCTTCAAAGTAGTCCTAATAGATTTATTTGACCTTATAGTTTCCAGTGCATCCTTCTTAGAAGTACCTAGAGCGGTTTCACCACAGCACTCAGCATAATAGGTTTTACCCTTCTGCTGTATTATCCCAAAGCCCAATGAGTTCTCAAAAATATCCTTCGCAACAGAATACCCATTCTTATAGAACAAGTCCAACTCAATAGAACGAAAAGGTGGGGCTACCTTATTCTTAACACACTTTATAAGCTGGTGTATGCCTATGGGGTTATCCTTAGAACCCAGCCACTCCTTCTTACTCACCCTCATACGGATAGAAGCATAGAACTTCAGAGCATTACCGCCAGTAGTCACTTCAGGATTCCCAAACACCAGACCTATCTTCATTCTCAGCTGATTAATAAAGATAAGTATAGTATCACTCTTCCCTACCTTAGCAGTGAGCTTTCTTAAAGCCTGAGATAGCATGCGGGCTTGTAGCCCCATATGAGAATCACCCATCTGACCATCAATCTCTGCTTTAGGGGTTAAAGCCGCAACAGAATCAACAACAATAATATCAAACAACCCTATCCCTCTTTCTACTATGTTCAGAGCTTCTTCACCGCAAGCAGGTTGAACCAGTGAAAGGTTGTTCCTATCTATCTTATGGGATGCTGCAAAGTTATCATCAAAAGCATATTCAGCATCAATGAAAAGAGCTTTCCCGCCTAACCGTTGGATGACTCCTATGATGTGTAGGCATAGGGAAGTCTTACCGGAACTCTCCTGCCCAAACACTTCAATAATCCTTCCTTTCGGCAGCCCATTCCCTAAAGCCCAATCCAAGCTAGTCAAATTAGTAGTCACACACTCTACCTGTGTGTTGTCTTCTTTCTCTATAATAGCTCCACTAAAATCCCTATTCACTGAGCTTATAAAATCATCAACATTGGAACAAATTTGTGCTGGTTTTCTTTTTGCCATTATCTCTTCCTCTTAAATACCATTTTATTAGCTTTAGCTGGTGGCTCTTCTAATTTTACTAAATCATTAATATCATTAAGCGCTTTATCCAAATCAAACATCAGGTCTTCTTCCAGCATAGCTCTTAGTAGGATGAGGTAGTTGATGGAGTCAATAATCTTCTCATCAACATGGGCAATGCTGAAGTTCTTCTTCCCTACCATATCAACAATGTCCAGAACAGATACCCAATGCTTCAGCATCATTCCAACCAGAGCATCTTCCCTAGTTCCCTTCCCCCTCATCTGCATAGCTCTATTGAAGTTGTGCAGCCTATCACCATCCTTAGCATACTCTCCAGCTTTAGCTCCCAAGGTGGAACTTATCTTGCACAGAATCTCATCTAATATTTTCTGGAATCTTACCGTATCCACATCAATCTCCTTTTCACCTGTAATGCTCTCCTATATAGAGTAGCAACTTTTTAAGACTTTTATCCAATAGACCAGGGTCAGCAGTAATAGCAGGAGCTACAAATAATATGCACTTCTCATCATTAATTTCAGTAGCATAAAATATATTGGTAGGAAGAAAGGTCTTATCCTTACCCAATAGGGAGGCCACAGCTATCTTCCCCATTAAAACTATCAGGTAAGGCTTGACTTTCTTTATATCACTTCTAATCCAAAACCCACAGGCCTTAATCTCTTCTTCCGTGGGCTTTTCCTTACAGCTGCATCTAACAGCAAAAGTGTAACATAGGTCATCTTTCAATATACTAGATAAGCGCTTTATAAATATGTTTAGATAATCTTTCTTCAGCAAAGGCTCTTTACCAAATATCACCAGAGTAGAGGAAGGGACAGAGCCTGTTCTATGAGAAAGATGCAGCCTCTTTTTACAGAGGCTACACCTTTTACACTCAGATAACTTCACAGACTATTCTTCCTCATCATCATCAGCTGCAGGCTTCTTCTTGGAAGATTTCTTAGCAGGTTTCTCTTCTTCCTCTTCCTCAATCTCATCAACATCAATTACTTCTTCCTCATCCTCATCAGCGGGCTTCTTCTTGGAAGATTTTTTAGCTGGTTTCTCTTCAGCTTCTTCCTCTTCTTCCTCTTCCTCTACCTCATCATCCTTTTTCTTGGAAGATTTCTTAGCAGGTTTCTCTTCAGCTTCTTCCTCTTCTTCCTCAACCTCTTCTGCTGCTGCAGCCTTCTTGGAAGATTTCTTAGCAGGTTTCTCTTCCTCATCAGACTCCTCAACTGCCTCAGCTTCAGCACCACCAGCGCGTTCGCTATGCTCTGAGCTGAAGAAGTTCTCAATCACAACCGTAGGAGTGACTGTTGCATAGTCTGCAAGTTTCTTAGACACTTCTTCAAAGTCATCCAGAGTAGACACATCAGGCTCACCTACCAACTTGTAGGCGTTGATGTCATACTCGGTTCCGCTACCCGTCTTAACCTTTTCCAAGGTCAAGGAGAACACCTGTGAATTAGGAAGGTCACTCTCCAGCGACTTCTCTTCACGGCGTTCTGTCAGTGCTTCATCATCATCAATAGATTTCAACCGGCGGTGCGCCTTGACTCCGAAGGCCCAGATTTTCACCTGAGTGTCCCAGATTACTTTTGTGATGGTCTTGCCGTCTTTCTTGACCTTCTGGGGAGTGCCCAGAACTACAAGAACAGCGTTTTGACCTTTAACATTCCAGCTGGTTTCTTTATCCTTTGGAATATCCACAAACTTCTTATTCTTAGCAATGACATTTGCACCTTCACCATCAACCACAAACCGGCGCAGATGCCTCTTCCCATCAGACTCAAAGCAAGGCCAGCACTCTGACCATACTTCCATGAACTCAGAAACTATCTTCATATAGTATTTCTGATTCTCCGCAAACTTCAGCACTTCTTTCGGGGCGCTTCCAGTAACAACTGAATCCTTATAACCAACGCGAGCCATACTCATTCTCCTTCTTTAATAGGGACTGGTTTCAATGAAGTTCTTTTCTTATTAGGTACATATATACCTGAGCTCATCATATGTGACACTAAATAGCTTAATGACCTAAATGTATCATTCCTTCCCTCTATAGCTTTAACTATAATGGATAGAACATTTCTCCTTTCAGACCACTTTTCAATAGCGGCAATATATTTCCCACATAACTCTTCCTTACCATATAGTTCATAGAATTTAGCATCAATAAGTTTTACGCTAGAATGAGACACACCAGCTGATTTGATATGCTCAGTAATCTTACTTAGTCTGCTGGCTTTGTAGCCTTCTAACTTACTCTCATACTTAGTCAGATTCTCCTCAGCCATACGTTTCAAATTAGCCCAGTACGCATAAATAGAGGGTTGTCTTATCATCTCCTCTATCAGTGCATCTAAATTATCTTTAAGATGGGACATGTTCAGTATTTTCTCTATATCAGTTTCACCTTTATAGTTCTCAACAAACTTCTCTTGCATCTCGCTAGTTGCTTTTTTAAAAATACTATAGTCCATCAATAATCTCCTTTAAAATAAAATAGATTAAAGCCTAGCCTTGGAGCTATTGTTAAATAGGCTTTGGGCGAATATCTTCACCATTAATAATAACATAATCACTTTCTTCTATACAATATTGCCAGCCTTTAGCTATCAGCGAAGCACAAGCTGCAATTCTACTATTGGAATATATCTCAGCATTCATAGTTCCTTTTCTTTCAGCAATATTATTATACCAAGCCTTCTTATTATCGCACTTCACTATTCTTATCAGCACAGTAGCCTTCTTGACCTTCTCGCGTGTCATGAATGTGAAGATATTGGGCTTGGGTATCTCATTGACTAAAGTTGATGCTGATTCTGATGTCAAGTCAATACACTCAGTACCATCAGCATTAAATTTTCTAGCCATCTTCATTACTCCTTAAACTTAAAAGGTGTTTTAATTAATTCTTTCCATTTTAATCTTTTATCTAAGCTGATACTGACTTTCTTTAAAGACATGTCCTCAGCTGTAAATTTATTATCCCTTTGTATATTTAGTAGGAACGGAATATGCTTGTGGTAGAGTTCAAAGAAGTTCTCCTTCATCACATCATATCTATTATCAGCAGGGAATATCATGAAAGTACCTTTAAATGTATCATCTTCAAAAGAAACAATATGCATCTCTTTACCAGCGTGATCACCGGTTTTAATTATCCTAGTATGTATATGGCTTATCACTCCCAATCCCCACATACTTTGACCGTGAGGCAGACTAGCCACATTCTTCAAAGGCCAACATCCGTACTTCTCCCTTATCCTACCTATGCCACCGTGCTTTTTAAAGATGCGCAGTAGGGGATGCTGGAAAAGGTAATCCTTATCAAAGTCAAACTTAGCACTATCATCATTTGCATATTTTCTCAAGTCTTCCATCTCAAATACTTTACTTACATATAGCTTCTTCCAACCAACATTGCACTCAGCATTTATCAGCAACACCTTCCCTCTCCAAGGGAAGAGCTTTTGCTCATACTCATTATAAATGTTGTCCTTAAAGGATAGGACTATGAAATCAGTGCTGTCTTCTAAGTTAGCTAAAGCATAGCGTTGTTCCTGCTTGCTGTCTATGACTTCCTTGACTTCCTGAGACAGACGCTTCAAGTCAACCTTAGTCAGCAAACCACACACCCACAACTCTTTCCTCTGTAGTGTCTTGCGGTCTTGCTGCTGAGTGCCTTCTATAATCTCTATCTGATCCAGCTTAGTCAACTTTATATGAGGAGCAAATTTCTCAATAACATCACTATAATATTCAGTGATATGTTTACCTAATGAGATAGGGGTGACTGATTGCTGGAGTTGGGCTACTTCTTGCTTGGTGTACTCTTCTGCTCCCTTGCACTTCATTATAAGAGCTTTAGCTTCAGCCTTACCTTTATCACTTTTCTTCTTATTACTTTTTAGTATGCTTTCCAGATTAGCCAGAAGAGCTTTCTTATTATACTTAAAGTCATCAAAAGCTCCAGCCTTAATCAAATTCTCTACAGACCTCTTATTACAGGCTCTATTATCTATAACCCGTAAAAAATGCAGCAAACCTTTATACGGTTGGTTCTCTACCACAGTGTCAACAGCTTTAACTCCTACCCCTTTTATATCAGAAAGACCGGCCACAATATTCTCATCAACTATTCTAAAAGTGCTCTGTGAGTGATTTACGTTAGCCTTCTTAATAGAGATGCCATGGTCAAGAGCATCCTTAATCATCTCCTTAATAGAAGTGCCGTCAGTATCATTAACCATATTCAAGTATGCCGTAACATACTCTATAGGGTAATGCACTTTAAACCACATACACATATAAGACACCATAGCATAGGACACGCTGTGAGAGTTGTGACTTATAAAGCCATTAGCAACAAAAGTAGGTCTGCTACTATCTTCCATTTCTATATCATACACCTTCTGCTCACCTAAATACTTCTTGCTAATAACTTTCTCAAATTTAATAGGGAACCCTTTGCCCCATGGCCCTGGTCTATTGCCTAACTCATAATCTTCTATCTTATGGCAATGGTTGCAAAGCCATCTTAGCTTAGAGTGAGGTGGAGTTCTGGTAACATGGTGAACTTCAAATCTTAAATCTGGATGATAATCTTCACCACACCTTTGACACGGTCTTCCTTTTACCTTGGCCTTAAATTCATTAATCTCAGTAGTCCTACCATCATATACAGGTTGGTGGCCATTCTCCCACTTATAACCCTTTGCCCATCCGTGACCCTTACCAGCTTTACCTTTAGCTATCTTATATTTTTTAGCTTGATACCCACCATCCATCCCTAATATAGTACCTACTTTAATTTCACTACCATATAAGAATGTTATTTCATCATCCTCTAAACCCATCATCCTATGATTAGCAGTTATACCTATAGTCCTACCTGATTCAACCTTTATCTCCCATATCTTCTCTGTACCGTGATCAAACACATCCTTAATAGCTCCAGGTCTTAATTGATCATCACTATCAAGGGATAATGTACTCATCTTCTTATACACAGAAGGATTACACAGAGCCTTATCAGTAGCATAACCACCATTCTTATAGAGCTGTTCTATAGTAATCCACTTAGGAGCGTATTGATTAGGTCTAGTATTTAATATCTTAGTATCTTTATGAATTGATTTATTAAATGCCCACGACCCAAAGCTCATAATTTTATGGAAAGCCTTTAGTGCCGTTTTCTCATCCATCCCCTTCTTCTCGCAGCTAGCCTTCCAAGTGGGCCAGAATGTCTTCATAAAATACTCAGCCCCACCGCTCTTACTCATAACCTTGCGGACGGTATTGGTTTGTTCCCAGTTAAAGTCTCCTAGCTCCCGAACTATCTGCATAACCTGCTCTTGATAGATAATGACACCATAAGTGTCCTCAGTCCACTTGGCTATGATAGGGTGGAGGGCATTTTCAGCTTTAACCTTCTTAAACTTTAAAGAAGGATAGCTATTCATAGCACCACTGTGGATAGGGCCAGGCCGGTGCAGTGCAGTGGCATCGCTTATCTCACTGAACTTATCTATCTTTAATTGTTTAGAGAGCCTAGTCAACCCAGGTGAGCTGAACTGGAATATCCCTACTGTATCAGCTCTAGCAAACCCCTCATACACCTTCTCATCACCACCCCTATAGGCTACATCTCTACACATGTCTTCTAGATTAATATCAACATTGTGTCGCTCTTTTATCAGCCTCTGAGCCTCACCTATAATAGCCATAGTGTTTAGACCCAGCACATCCATTTTAAGGATACCTATATCCTCAGCATCATACCTATCCATAAATGCAACACGGAAGTTCTCATTCTTATCAAACTTCCTCAAGGCTGTGTAGCGGTTAATATCCCCATCAGCAATAATCACTCCAGCTGCGTGAACTGAAAAGCTCTTAGTAAGACCTTCCATCATTCCAGCAAATTGAGCAACTTTAGGATATTTAGCTGCATACTCCTGAGCAAAGGGGAACTGCTTGAAGGTGTCTTCTAGACAGAATGAGAGCCGGCTGTCAGCTCCAGAGCGCTGCACTACCAAGTCACAGATGCGCTGAGTCTCTCCTATGTCTACCTTATAGAGGCGCGCAATATCCTTCAAAGCCATCTTAGGCTTAAAGCTAACATTGTTACCTAAGATAGCTACATTATTAAGGCCATAGGTATCTATAAAGTATTGTATGATTTCGTGTCTACGTCTATCCTCAAAGTCCATATCAACATCTGGGAAGTCAGTTCTATTAGGGTCAATAAACCTACTAAATAGTAGCTTAAAAGGAATAGGGTCAATCATTGTTATCCCCAGCAAGTAAGCCACCAATGATCCAGCAGAACTTCCTCTAGCAGGGCCACGGACTATGCCTTGGGAGTCTGACCACTTCATCAGTCTATGCGTCAGTAGGAAGTAGGGAGTGAAGCCTTGGCGGGTGATTTCCTCCATCTCATACTTCAACCTATCCCTATACTCCTTAGTATCTATATATTCTAAGTTGGGCTTAATCTTAGCATCCCAACCTTTTTGAACTAAGTAGTAGAAATACTTCTCCAAGTCACTCTTACCTTCCCAGCTCTTCGGCATCTTACCTTTTAGAACTGGTACTTTTAAAACCGGCATTATCATTCTTTTTCTAATAATCTCATGGTGGCATCTCTGGGCCACCTCCATAGTATTATCCAAAGCCTTAGAAACTTCCTTCTTATCCATCCACTTATGGTTTCTTCTAAAGCTGTTAAACATTTCCTTCCTAGACTTAATATACAAATCATGCATAGAGTACCGCATCCTATTAGGATCATTCAATACATCCTTAGTCAATAGGTCTTCTAAGTGAGAAGACTGTAGAGCTAATAGGATATCATGTGCTTCCCAGTCAGCAGGATATGCATAGTGTGAGTCATTAGTTATCAGCAAAGGTAGGTCAAGGTCTTTGGCTAACTTGTAGAGCTTCACATCAGCTTCTGCTTGCTGATCCCAATCAATTGCCATCAGCTCTATATAGAACCTTCCCTTAAACTCTTTAGCCCATTTCTCAGCTTCTTCATAAGCCTTATCCGGCTTACCTAAATTGAACCAATAGTTAATCACTCCACCATAGCAAGCAGAAGATATTATGCAGTTCTTCATACTCTGCATCAACTCCCAATCCCAACGCGGTCTTTTATAGAAGCCCTCAGTTCCAGCAGATGAAAGAGTTTTCTGTATCTCTACTAATCCATCTTCATTCATAGCCAGAGCAACAAAGTGGCTCCTTCTATCTAAACCTAGCTTAGATTCACCAGACTTTATCGCAGCTCTCTTTTTCTTAGGGTCAGTTATTCCGCGCACTACTGATAACTTCTGCTCATCTGTAAGACCTTTAACCATCCTGTTATTACAGTAATACCCCTCCACTCCAAAGCAAGGCTTAATCCCGTTCTTAGAAAGAGCTTTCCAGAATCTAACCCACCCAGCTGTTACACCATGATCAGTAATAGCGCAGTATTCTTGCTCTATTTCCTTGAGTCTCTTAACCACTAGCCCAGGCAGCTTATCTGCATCATTCCATACAGATGTGAATCCGTCTAGATAGGAATACTCTGTATGTAAGTGCAGGTGGGCAAAGTTATCACTCATATCTGTATTTCCTTACTTAAAGTATCTATTCTATCAATTAACTGTTTTGCCCATTCACAAGCATCAGCATTACATTCATCATCAAAGAATAAATCTATAGGCTTGTTCCTGTTCTTCTCTATCCATAGCAATAAGTATTCAATGTGCTCTACTAGAGATTGATCTGTATGATAGACCTGCATCAATACAGCTGTAAGTAATTTTTTCATAATTTATTTAACTCACAGTAAATATTATTCACATGATCATCTATCTTATCTAATAACTCTAGGTGGTGCTGATGCGCTATGATGCTTCTTATGCTAAATATTTCCTTTCTCACAACTTCCTTCAAATGGCCATAGAGATGTTTATCTATAGATGCTATCAGCATTCTATCTATTTCTTGCAGTGTGTCTTCATTGCTGATATTCTCTTGATGTATTAATCTGGATTTAATAGTTATTTCCAGCCTTCTCTCTACCTCTCCCTGCGCAAATGGATTAGTTCTAAATTTAGCTTCTCTTATCATTTCATTAGTCATAGTTTTCTTCCGTGCTTGTATGGTCTGCTTTCATTATACAACATCTTTCTCACTATGACAGGCAGAAGGTCTATCTTCATCCCCTCTGCCAAGTCCAGTATCCTTACCACAGCGTCTGCCAGCTCAGTAGGAAAGCCACAGGGCTTATCGTTACCATTAATATAGTTAGATACATAGGTTGTAAGCTTGTTATCTCTATAATCTTCTAAAGCCTCAGACAACTCAGAAACAATCAGCATCAAAGCCTCAGGCACATTCCTTTTCCCTTTAGGCCAGAATCCATGATTCTTAGAGTTATTGTGAATAGTTTCCTGCAACATCTTAAAGGCTTTAAAGAAGCGCTTGTCTGTGAATTCCACGCTTGAGCTCCTTTCACTTATACAATGTATTTATATCAGACAGTATCTGTTCATTTCTAGTCTTAAACTTATCCTTCTCAAATATCCCCACTCCAGCATAGTGTATAATATATGAATCAAATCTATTAGCATTATCATTCCAAGGCTCAGAAAACATTGTCATATGATTAAACTTATAGTTTAACGGGGTGACTTCCATATCCATATGCATCTTATTTATCTGATACCCTAAGTGCACGTCATCAGAACCCCATCCAGTCCAATACCCCCATCTCCTCCAATCGTGCTCATGGCTATTAATAGGAGTGAAGATGCCTTGGTGGCATTTAGAGGTCAGCATCACACCACTGTTAATATACCCTTCTTCCCATCCTATATCACCAAATTCATCCTGCACTTGCTTTATCAACATATGCCTTTGCAATCTACGGGAACCAACATCCTCATATACCGTTCCTATTAAGTCATAAGGCACCACAGCAAATAGGTCAGGGCAGTAAGGGTTTATCACTACATCAGAATCTAAAGAAAGTATTCTGTCATAATCTTTAAACAAATCGTGAAGTTTCATTATCCTAAAATGAGGCAAGCCATCATCGCTCATCACTGGTGGCTCGTGATCTAAGACCATAAAGTCTGCACTACACCTATCAGCATACCTCTTAATGATAGGGTGAGTCATATCTGTCATGGCCTTGATGTTCAAGTCAGCTCTGGTGGCAATAAGACGCTTGCTCATTTTGCTCTCCTTAAAAAGAACGCACCATGTCTCTCTGATAGCTTAACCGTCCTATATAGTTCCAGCTTAGCATCACTACACAATTTTATCAAGTTATACTTCTCAAAGCTCTCTACATCGCTAGTAACAGAATCAAATCTCTCCATCATTATTATAGAACTATAATCATTACTCAGAAGAATCCTTTTAGCATGCCTTAAAGTTTTCAAATATCCATATTCATAGTGTATATAGAAGGAGCCTATGAAAAATATGTAATCATATATAGGAGCCTCTAGACTAAATATAGTATCTTTAAGGAAATGGGTATTAGTGAAATTATACCTCTTGTCCAATTGCCAATCAGCAGTCTCCAACCCAACATACATAGTTGCATCTTGGCATAGGGAAGCCAATCTCCCATTCCCGCATCCCACATCAAGCACATAAGTATTCTTCAAGTTAATATAATCAAATATATGCTTTTGTATCTGCTCTAAATTATAAGTGTCATCAGTCACATCACCTTTATCATTGTAATGGCTCTTACCCCAATACTTATCCTTCTCACCCACTATCACCTCCATAGTATTATAGAATCGTTTATGTGGCCTATGTCTGCAAACATGCTGAACTCATCAAAAAAGTCTAGCACACACTTGTGTTCCTCATTAGGGTTATCAGGAGATGCCTTTTGGTGAACACCCTTAGAAGTCTTAGGGTCGGGGCCAGCAATGAAGAAAGACTTGCACCCCTCTACTATCCTACCCATAACAGCCAGAGCAGCATCCCTACTTAAATGCTCAGGCCCATCTTCCCATATCACTAAATCATAAGCGCTAAAACTTTTCACTTCTTCTACAGATTTATGATACACCATAACCCTTTTAGAATACTTAGGTATAACATCATTAAATATGTAGGCATAGTTACCCAAGTTCACTTCCAATATATCTATCCAAGAGCAAGGCAGCCTATGAGCGTGATACAGCCAGCGCTCTGAGCTGTTCTTTCTCATACCAACATAGAGTATCTTTGAGCTGTAGGGAGCCTTGTTTATCACGTCAACCATGAAATCATAGTACCGTTTCTCTTCCGGCTTAACACTATACTTATCATTAAATTTAAGTTCTTCCATCATAGTGGTTTCCTAAATACATGGTTGGTAATTTTTTTAAACCCATACGTCACTACCTCTGCAGCAGCTTTATCATGAGGCTTACATCTAGTATGTTGCTTTTTGTCTGGAGTTTGATCAACCCAAACTCCCAGCAACCCACCAGGCTTCAGCACTCTATAGCATTCCTTTAAAGTCTTATCATATTGATCATCAGTCAGGTGCTCAAAGATAGACTGAGCATCAACAAAGTCATAAGTATTATCCGGCATAGGGATAGACTCACAGGAGCCTTGCCATACTTTCCTTACCCTACCCTTTAAATCTCTTTCAAATATAGGTATCAACTTAGCCATACTATCAGACCAATCAAATGCATCCATTATTATGTCTGGATAGTTATCCACTATCACCAATAGAGCACTTCCAAACCCAAAGGCAAGCTCCAGCCCTAACCCTTTCAACTCAGTAACATTCCTTAGAAAATTATCCATTCTCTCATATCTAGTCCTAGTATAACCATATTTTTCATTAACCTCTCTCAACTGCTGCAAATTGGTAACATCTTTAAGCTGTTCAATATTAGCAACATCTCCATCATACTCTTTCTTTCCCCAAGTCACAGTTATGCCTTCCTGTTGTATTTTAAAATTCCAACTTCATTACAAATATTAGATTTATTGTACTTGTTAGAATCTATATCATTAAATACCTTACCGCATCCGGCTGGGTGATCAAGGTCATCAAAAATAACTAAAGCAGTATCATATAGATGCTCCTTCACATAGTTCCAATCCTTCAAGCATCCTTCATAGGTATGGCTTCCATCAATGAGCACAAGGTCATAGTTAAAAGGCATCAGTATCTTACCTACATCTCCGTGTATGAACACTGTCCTACCAGAGCTATCACCTTCTAAATAGTTCACTATCTGATGAGGCTGATCCTTATCAACAATATCCACAGTAACAATATTGGCAGAAGGAAATGCCATTCTGAAATAGCCTAGCGTAAATCCCTCATCTCTCCCTATCTCCAATATGCACTCTGGTTCATATTCTCCCATTATAGCAGCAACTCTCTCAAACAGTTTTAGATTAAAATTTCTACCCAAACTAAATCCCAAAGAATGGTACCAAGTTAAATACTCACTTACACTCAGCATATAGGTCTATGATCCTTTTTGCCCATGCATCTCTGGTGAACTTCTGAACAGTCCTATAACCATGTGCCCTTATCTCATCCATCTCATCAGGATGAGTCAGGTAGTAATCTACTTTCTTTTGAAGCTCCATCTTGTCTTCAAATATTACCAAGTCTTTATAGTTATCAAAATACTCACTTCTCCCCTCCCAATCATCAGTCAGCAAAAACCCCTTAGCAGCAAGTATTTTAAATACCCTATCAGACACACAACCATTCCTACAGAAGTTCAAATTAATTCTAGTTCTATTAACTAATATAGCATGGTTATTACCGTACTTACCTTCAAAAATTATACCACCAACAGAATCAACCATATCCTTTCTGTATGAGTCACTAGAGCCTATAAAGGATACATCAACATCTTGAGTTATGTTGGGGAAAGGTCTATCCCTTAATTGGTCAAAACCTTCCAGCACCATAAATATTTTATCAGTATATTTCCTACCCTCTTTAAGCGCTCTCTCCTTACAGACACAAGTGAAAGTGCACTCTTTAATCTTATCAAACATCTCCTTATCCCAATGACCATGAGGGACTGGATCCATGTACCATAAACAAGTCTTAGAATATTTATTACACTCTACAACTTCTTTAGCAGTAATACCATTACACTTGCTGAATAGGACAAGGTCAGGCTTCTCTTCCTTACACAAGTTTATCAGCTGCTTGTTCCTTCCCTCTACCCCTATATCCTCAGCAACATCCCTGTACTTATACCTTAACACATTAGCACCTAAACGCTCCAGAGCTTCTGCCTGAGCTGTGTTTGTTGATTCTGGGTTAAACACAGCTGCAAATAAAATTCTCATAGTATCTCCTTAATACCGTTTAACACTTCTGAAACATATGGGTTCCACTTCTCATCCTCAACAACTTTAACTTTAGTGTTAAAAGGATTCCAGTGCTTTTCATATCTTTCAATATTACACCCGTGAGATAGGACAACATGAGGCGTTCCGCAAAGAGATGCTAAGTGCAATGGGCCGGAGCTGGTTCCTATTACCAACTTAGAGTCAGCCATCATATCACACAAGTCACTCATAGGAATGCCTCTCATATCAGTTGTACCGGCTAAATGAGCTGCTGCGTGTTTAGTACCAATGCAAGCAATGTTGTGTCCCTTTAGCTCACTTATTAAATTATTCCATCTATCCATAGGCCAGTTCCTATATGCTGTATTCCTTTTATTAGTATTCCTAGCGTGAACTATTATATCAAATTTATTCTTGCCAGTTTTGTTACCGTACTTAACAAATTTTTGAAACTTGAAAAACAAATCACCACCAACAGATTTCCAAGTAGGAAACCTCTGCACCTTTACCAGAACATCACCTTTAACTAATGTGTTCTTAAAAAAATCATTATAAGTTTTACTATCACACAACTCACAATCAGTAGCTCCCTCTATAGGATAAGGCACAAAATCTGTCATAAAATCTTTATACAAGAAATCATGACCAGGTCTAGTTGCTATAATAACTTCATCATATTCTCCCAATATTGCTATAGCTCTTATGTGAGCTTGCCACATCATAAGCTCCCAGCCCAGCTCTCCAACCCACGGCCCTGCAAATAATCTCTTAGCCATATTCCTACCCTTTATTTATCACAGGTTCATTGTAAGTTATATTATTCAAGTCTACACCATTATACTTATCAGCACCTATCCAATTAACATCATAGATACAGTCCTTGTGCCACTCTTCACTTATATTAAATCTGCCCTCTTTGGCACCAACATTATTAGAACGCCCAACATCAGGGCACAAGCACAATTTATCCTTATACTTACGGAAGTAACACTCAAAAGGCCAAGCCCAAGACCCATCATCAGTTATCCTCATCTTCTTCTTCCACTCCATAGGTGGGTCTGAGGTGATAGGGCCAATGCAGCCAAATATCCCGCCTAAAGACTCAATATACTCCCACTGCTTCCTATTAATACCAAACCCGCCTTGGCACTCAAAGCTATCCTTTAAAAGATTACCATTCAGATCATTACCACTACCGCCTTTGCACTTCCTACGGGAAGGGCAAGAGGTGAATACATTATCCTTACCCTGCATATACTCTAGCGACCAATCCATCCACCTAAAGTAATCACCAGCAACTATAACATCTTCCTCTAAATGTATCATGTTATCATATGTATTATTCCTAAATGCATAATCAAAGCACACCCTCATATTACCGGCACACCACTGGCGCTTATCATGAGTAATGAGGTCAATTTGTTTACATAGGGCAGACGTTTTAACTACTGCCAACATATCGTTATAATTCTTATACCTATCAATAGAAAGCATTATCTTCCTATCACCAACACCAGCATTAGCCAAAGATTCCAAAAGCCTATTCAGATAATAGGGGCGGTGGAATGCTTTGATGGTTATTATTGTATTCATTCTGGCTCAACAAACCTCTGGTTAAATATTTCAGCAGCTCTATCTACGCTATGCTCAACCCTCATCCAAGGCTTCCACATAGCAAACCTGCCGATATTAAAAATATCATTGTGTTCTAAGTACCTTTGTATAAATGTATTATTACTCTCATACTCTCTATCACAAATTATATACGCTGGGCTTAATACTTTATTAACCCTCTTATAGCTCAAGAAGAAAGCATCAGATATTAGGCCTGTTGATTTAAGCTCGTGCTCAACAGTATCATATACCTTATCCATATAGTGATGATTGTTGATACGTTTATCTGTGTCCCTAAAGGATATTTCTAAAGTCACCATAGTGAACCCATCAACTGATTCTTGAAAGTATGCTTTAGAAAATGTATAATCTCTTTCAGGGAAATACACTATGCTGAAATCGGTATTAATGAAATCAGTAGGAACCAGCAATCCAACTATCATCATATTATTGTACTTCAAAGTATCCCTAGTCACAGATATAAGCCCATCACCAAAAGTCTCTATATAATCTAAAAACTTAGGCAAGGCTATAGAATTTATCAGTACATCATATATCATCTTATCACCATCACTAAACTGTATCACCTTATTAACCATGTCTATAATTTTAACCTCTTTACTGACATGGTTTCCAGAAACATTATCCTTTAAAAGTTTCAATATGGTTTCCTGATACCTATAAGAGTATACTGGCTCCCTCTCACCAAATATCTTAATAGGGACAACCTTCTTGCCGTAGAATGATGGCTGTATTGTGTATAAATCTTCCTTTAGAGTTTTCCAAGTATGAGGCAGAATAATATTATCAGCCAACCAACTACCATACACACCCTTAACCCATGATGCATAATTATCAGATTTTGCCAGTTTAGAATTTCTAAACAAATAGCTTCCATATATTTTTAGCTTATCTATTATGCCAATTTTTGATAGGTTATTCTGAATAGGGTAGCAGTGGGTCTTGCCATCAAACAAGACACCAATCTTATCAGATAAGTTAATTGTGTCTAAAAGCTCTTTACCTAGATAATTTGAATTCAAGTTTGAAAGCATCTTATCTACTGATTTGTGATGGAATAGTGTGCGCTGACCTAAGTAGAATTTGCTGCCGTTAATTTCAGACTTAGCAAATCCACTACAATCATTAGACACTATACTAAAATCTATTCCTTGAAGCGTTAGATAATTCGCAGCAATGAGTCCACTTGGGCCACTGCCCAATATGACTACCTTCATTTACTGTTGTCTCTGCTGAACTTGGTTAGGTTGTAAGTATCAGACCTATCCCTAGCCGGAACTATACCATTCACAGTAAGGTCACAAACACCTTTAGGATATTCATCAGTAGGATTATTTTCATTGCGGTTACATACGCCAGTAGTAGCACAAGTGGGTTTCAGGTAGTTACCTAGTAGAGGAGAATAATTCTTAACGCATTCTACCATCATCTTTACTATCTCAGTATTCTCAGACATCATCATATGGCACAAGCGCACAGAAGCTACATGCTGTAAGGATTTATATATCACCTTAAAGCTCATAGAGGTTTCCATATTATGAGGAAGGTGGTAGCGGGCATCCTCTTGTGGTATGTCGTTCTCTATCATAACATTATACATCTCTTGAGCTGACTGCATATAACTTTTATACATGTTAGCAATAGAGGGGTATTTACTGATCAGGGCAGAAACAGTAGGCGGTACTATGTAGTGCCCAGCGTCAAAGAACTTACCACACATCTCCTCACTATTAGCGCGTTGGGTCTTCTGACCTATGGATGTTCCTATCCGGTGGCGCACTAACTGATGAGATACTACGCGGCTCATCCCCCTCACCAAGAAACACAGGTTAATAGCTTCTAGGGCAGGAGTATGTCCACCATCCAAAGCCCACTTAGCAACCTTCAATGCTTCAGCAGAAGAAATATCATCAGGACTAACTATATCCAAATTCTCTATGCACTCCTTATAGTCCATTGCAATAATCTTCTCAGGCTCAGCCGGAGCAGCATATAGGGTCACCATCAGTTTAGGAAACTTATCAGAGGTGGTGAACAGTTGCTCTACATCGGTTCCGAAAATTTTCCTATTGTTCAGTGTATAGCCGGTTATCATACTTAACAGCTCCCTTTCCTTCTTTTTACAGTTTCATTTCCAGCTTGTATATATCTAACCTTATAGTTTTGGATATATAGGGCTTTAAACAATTCATCAAACTTATCTTTAATCTTATGCATAGACTCAATAGTATCAGCTTTAACATAATCCTTATAGTCACAACAAGTTTCTCTTATCCTATTCAACCTATCTACACACAGATTGATATCAGTGTCAACATACACAAACTCAATCTCATGATCTAAATTTATATCATCAACCAGATTCATCAGCCTATTAAATACATTAAGAGATATAGAGCCATAAACATATGCAGACAAGAAGCTCCTATCCCAGTAGTGATCGGATAGGGATGGGCGGCTGAATATTGCTTCAGCTCTCAGAAGAGTCTCATAAGAGAAAAGATGATACAGCTCTTCCTTCCCGTTAGATAGCTCTAGTCTTTTAGCTGAATCATACCGCAAAGGATTCAACCAAGTAGTATGAACAACATAATCTTCTTCATTTTTATGGCTATTAATCCAAGTAGACTTGCCTGCTCCATTAACACCATCCACCAAATAAATCATTTCTAATGAAGCCTTTCTTAAAATGAAATAGAGTGTTTAAATAAATCAGTATATCTAAACACCCTATTCACTTAGCTGGTTAGGAGGGACTATTTGCTATAGGTGATTTTCTTGCCATCATCAGAGAACTCACCCCATTTGCCATGCTTGCCGGCATTGATCTCAGTCATAATGATCTTGAGTTTTGCCTTTGTGTCTTTCGGGGGCTTTGCGGCCACCTTCTCAATCAGGGCATCGGTGCGGGCCACAATCTGCTCCATTGTACCACCCTTTATCAGGGCTGCAAAGCAGCAAGCTCCGGCAGTACCGGCGCGGTAGGGGCTTTCAGATGTTTTGGGATTGCGGTCAAGCTTCTCAAAGTTAGGAGCAGCTTTCTTCTCGGTTTTCTTAGCAGCAACTTTCTTCTCCACAGTTGCTTTCTTCTCCACTGCCTTCTCAACACTCTTTGCTGGTTTTTCTTTCTTAGCCACGGCTGATTCCTTTTTCTTAGGAGTTTCATCATCATCAGATTCATCACTATCATCAGAGTCATCAGCATCAGTTTCACCTGCAAGAGCTTCTTTAATTTTATTACGTATATCATCATCATCATCAGATTTATAAACCTTCATATCAAGCCCTTGTTCTTTGATGAAGGTCTTCAGCTCATCCCTGCTCATCTTCTTGAGATTCACCTTCTTGGCAGGTATTTCAGCTTCTTCCTCACCATCTTCTTCAGGCTCTTCTTCCGGTTCTTCTTCAACTTTTTTAGCAGATTTCTTAGCAGCCTTTTTAACAGGCTTCACTTCCTCTTCATCTTCGGTATCATCTGCATCATCGCCAAATGGTACATCATCCTCATCATCATCCTCAGCAATGATTGCATCATCATCAGATTCATCTTTGCGCTTTGATTTCTTAACAGGCGCCTCATCTTCATCTACGTCAATAATGTCTTCTTCCACAATCTTTTTACCCACAGCTTTAGCTCCTTTTTTAGTGCTGGTTTTATTATTACCACTTTTAACAGGTTTATCATTGCTTTCAATATCATCATCGCTATTGGGTTCAGTTTCATCCAGCTTATCCAGAAGCTCAACCATCTCAGCTTCTTTCTTTCCAAAAAAATCTTTAACATTCCTTTTAACGGCTATAAAATATAGTTCAGGCAGACTCTTACCTTCATACTTGCTCATTAATAATCTCCTGCTGGCATTTCATCATCCTTTCACATATCAACTTCTAAACATTTACTCCTTAATTAATATACTTTTTTAATTTAAAGAAGTAAAGAAATTTCTTACAAAAACTTTAACTTTGGGTTAATTTTTATCAACTCTTCAACAGTTTTAATTGCAGCAGGGTCTTTATAGCTGTCAGGAATGTTCCCTATCACTATATCTCTCCCACTATTGCCAAATAAATTCATAGCCTTAGCAACAAAGTGTATATCCTTACCGTTCTTATTCTTAGCAGTCCTACCAGCCTCATCATTATCATACATCAAAACTATAGTCTCTACTTCTGAATTAAGTATCATATTTATTTGATGTAATGAGAACTCTTTAGCTGGTATAGTTTCCTTAAACCCAAACTGTATCATCTTAATAGCATCAGTAACACCCTCAACAAATATCAGCCTTCTCCTATCCTTTATATTCTCCCAGTTAAAATAAGTTTTCCAGAAAGCGCACTTCTTAGGTCTGCGCCATCTGGGCTTCTGTGGGTCATCACCAACATATCTAGCATCAAAGAATAGGATACCCTTCTCATCATAAATAGGGAAGATGATGTAGTCATAATATTTACTGCCTTCATCCTTACACAGCTTAACTCCTATCTTCTCTAGGAGCCTTATGTCTAGGGTTCTTTCTGTTATGTATTTCATGCATCTTCTATCACCAAAGGGACTTATCAGAGTATTAGGAAGTTTAAAACGCTTATATGTTTGTTGGGTTTTTACCCCTAATATTTTAGTTCTGAACCTGTCCCAAGTATTCTCCTTAACAGTATCTATAAAATCAACAACAGATATTCCCCATTCTTCGCAAAAATCTTTCCAAGAATAAGTACCACACCCGAAACACTTACCGCACCCAGTCTCCTTATAGATACCTAATGATGGCCTGGACTTATCAGTCTGTTCATGGAATATACAATTAAAGCTAATCCAATCTCCGAAGTCTACAATGTTGGTACAGCCTTGCTCTTCCAGAAATTCTATCCAGTTCTCAACATCACTAGGTTGCATTCTTTACTCCTTCTCTAATTCAAGTTCTTCCATTTCTTTCACAGTTCCTTCTTCTCTTTGACCCATGATCTCTACCCTTTTAGTATCATCATGGAACTTGCCATAAGCGAAATTGTGAAAACATAAAATTGGATTATTAGAATTACCTTTGCCAGTAAACCTACCTTTCATTATCACCAAAGCCGAAGCCACATTCTCCATCATAGTAGTTATTCCTAAATAAATATCACTGTGCCGGAAGGGTAGGGGAGAGGAACCTGTATCACGCTCATCAAGCGCACGCTTACTTCCCTTCTTCCCAAAGTCAGAATTGCTAGAAACTTCCTTACTGGTTTTCTTTAACTGGTTAGCAGTTATAATAGGAAGGCCAATAGTCCCATCAAAGTTGCTAAAGAACTTAGCCAGCAGATGCATATCCCAACTTATCTCCCCGAAGCTAGTCCAGTGCTTGAACTCCTTATAGTCCTTCTCCGGTTCAATATCATCAAGATAATCTATACAGCACAAGTCTACCGGCTCCTGCCACTCATTCATTATCTGCCTTACCTTAGACACTATGGCAGACATCTTGGCATTCTTCTTAAATGCAACAATCTTTAATTTACCTGCCTTATTCTTATACTTCTCTATCTTAGCTTTCCACTTCTTATGGACTTCCTCACTATAAGACTCAACAGGATTACGGAAGAAGCTATGGTCAATGTTGGCTAGATTACAGTCGCATCTGAACTGCTGCTCCAACAACTGCATCTCTATAGTGAATAGGATAACATTCAGCCCCTTCCTTCTTGCATTACAAGCAGCATTAGCCAAGAAGAAAGATTTACCAGAGTTAGAAGAACCAGCCACTATAACTAGCTCCTTCCCTATCCCTCCACCCAAAGAAGCATCAAGCTCAGATATTCCGGTAGGAATGAGCTTGTATTTATCAGGGTTGTTCTTCCGCTCTAATACATATTGCTCACGCTCAATAAAGTTCTCTGTTATTTCTGCTTCCTCTATGTCCTGTGAGAAGGAGGGAACCCTGAAAGTTGCTATGAGCTTTTCAGCTTCTTCTAAATTAGCCTCATCAAGATTATTAAACAATTCCATATTAAACTTCTGCATGCAACGGGCTTTATGCAAAATCATTAATTCATTCAAATACAAATCAAAGTTCTTAACATCAGGAGATATGGGTTTCTTATCTAATACCTTCTCCTTAACAGACATCAATTTTTCCCTGAACAGCTCTACATCTTTTTCTTCCTTACCCTTGAGCTTGAGCTTCTCAATCTTAGAGCCTAACAGCTCTATAGGTAATTTCTCACCAGTAGCATAGAAGTGCTTCAGTATAAAGTCCATTATAATCCTAAAAGATTTATCTGTAAATATATCAAGCGGCACCTTCCCTCTACTTGCAGAATTAAGAAGGATGCTCTTACACCAGAATAAAGTCCTGATGACTTTCTTTTCTATCTCTATGTTGGAAAATTCAGCCATGATTTTAATCTACCTTAACAACATTGAATACTTGTTCCAATAGGTCTAAGTCTCTAGGGAGTGCATCTTCAATGTCCTGATTACTATTAACACCTATAAGAACCTGCATATGCTTCCCTAAAGCTGTGTTCAAAATTGCACTAGGTATATTAACTTGATGGTCAGGCTTTCCCATATTCATCAATGCAACAACATCTATAGTTTCTCTCTTTATAGTTTCCAATACATCATAGTTCATACTACTGTGATTAATCCACAGCATATTAAGATTCATATTATTATAGAATCGCATCTTCATCAGCTTATGCGCCAATAGAAGATGTCCTCTACCCAACACAATAACATTAGAGCCTTTAAATATAAAGTCTTTCATCTCACTGTGGTATTTCAAATCTTTTAACTTCAAAGTATCAGCATTGACATTAGGTATACCAAAAGACTTAAACTTATCTTGGAAAAAATCAGTCATCCCATTTCCTTTTGATGTTACCATTACCAGGTTTGCCTTTTTCTCTCTTCTTGTAAAAAATCCACTCTTGTATATAATAGTCACTTTGCAACGAGCCAATAGAGATAGGGTGCTTCTTCTTGAAGGAGAAAATCCACTTCAAGTATTCTATTACAGAGTAGTGGTCAGCTTTAAACTCTGTAATATCTAATATCTTCTTAATCAAAGCCTTCACAATGTGATAGGCTTTCCCGCGCCGGAACTTTCCCTCAGTCCCCCTCAAGTCCAACTCTATAGTGCTCATGCCATAAGTTTCAAAGAATAGGCTCTCAATATATTTTATCCACTGGTTTATCCCCCACCGGTGAGGATGAGTATTATCATAGTCTATCTTCTGTTGATTAGATGGGATAACTTCCATATTCTTTAGCCTTAGAATATATCTCCTCTTATCAACAATAAAAGCAAGACTATTACCAGTCACTTCCTTATCTATGTCAAAAGGGATAGACAACTCAACCTTATCAGTCTTATAGCCACCTATCCCTTGCTCTTCCAAAATACCATCAATAATACTTTTTAAATCAACAATAACCTGATTATTAAATATCTTATATCTAACCTGTCCATTATACTTATTGTAAGTTACATAATTTATTTTAACATCTGGAAACCTATCTAATTTTTTGAATCTCATTCAAACTCTTTTCAACATGCTTTTAAGATTGTTAAAAGTCAGGCGTTGAATCCTGTCTTCTTCCTTTCCATCATCCATAACTTGTAGAGCTAACTCATATCTATCATATACAACTTTATATATTTGCTCTTCAATAGTACCAGCAGCCCAAATATTATAAACAAATATATTAGGAGATTTCTGGCTCAGCCTATCGTGCCGGCCATTTCTCTGAACCATCTTTGAAGGGTTCCAAAGTATATCAACATTGATGATATAAGTAGCAGAAGGTATGTCTATTCCTTCCCTAAGAATATCACTGGTAATCAAAACATTAATATCTTTAGAGGCAGAGAACTTATCCACCATAGGCTGACGGTTCTTTGTTGCTCCTTCTGTTCTACTGCCGTGCATAGCTATACATTTTATCTTAGCCTTATTAAATTCTCTTTCCATTATGTCTATGAACTTAACAAAGTGGCAAAATATTACTACTTTGTTATCTTCTACTATTTCTGGCAAAATTTCTAATAATGTGTCAATCTTGATGGATGCGCTTTTTTCATAATCAAATAGCTCAGTAGATAGAGATGCTTGGATGAGAAGCCCCATTATAGTCATAGCATTAGCAGCAGATACCTGCCTTTGCTTCTCCATATTGTTCATCTTCTCTATCACACCCTCTAACACCTCATTGTATAACTTCTTCTGCACATTAGACATCTCTACCCATAAAGTGTTCTCATTCACTTTAGGTAGGAACGAAGCCATCTGACCAACCACCTGAGGCTTAGAGCGCCGGACAGATACTAGCTTCATCTTATCTCTAGCAATGTCCTCATTCTTATAACCTCTTATCCTACCAAAGAAATCAGTCTGCAAATATTTGATGGTGAATGATATCCAATTAGTACCAAATACACTACTATCTATCACATACATCAACCCAAACAAATCCTGCAACCCAGTCTCTATGTAAGTGGCTGTAAGCCCAATTTTAGACTTACAGCCTTTTTCTGCTGACAAAAATCTACCAGCTAAAGAGCGCTGAGACTGTATGCTCTTTAGATATTGTACTTCATCAAATATGATGCAAAATTTATCAGGTAGGTTCTGGATTAGATAGGATTCTTTATTAATGGATGTAGTAGATTTACCAGTAAGTGCATTTTTCTCAGATATAACAATATCAGCTCTAAGCGTATCATAAGATATTATTCCAAAGAGCGCATCACTATCTACATACTCTTTAAATATACCTTCTCTAGCTAATGGGGAGCCTTCTAATGTGAAACTTTTTTCGCCAAAGAATATATTAGCATCTCTATGCCATTTCTTCTTCAGTGAACCAGGCACCACCACTAAACACTTATCTATATCCTTGTTCTTCTGCAACAACTTAGCAGAAGCAAGACCTTGTATTGTTTTCCCTAACCCAACCTTATCAGCTATTATACCATTCTTAATTATATTGATGAACTCAACTCCTACCTTTTGGAAGGGTAGGAGATGGTTGCCATTTGCTAGTTCTAAGTCTACCTCAACTCCATCAATACAATCTCTTAGCTTCAATATTTCATTATCATACTTCTTACCTACTAAGAAGCTATCTATAATAGAGAGGTCAGCTTGAACCAGTTCCTTATCTATCTTAGACAAATCACTCAACAGGTCTACCACATTAGGTACTGGTACTCTCCAAGACCTATCATCAGAGTTCTTAATAAAGTATCCACCATGGAACTTAACTTTATGAACTATATCTTGATAATTAAATTTAGAATAAAATTGTATAAAAACTTCTTCACTTGATTTAATCGGCTGGCTGATTTTAATCATTAAAGAAAGCTATTCTCCTTTAATTATAATATACTATAAAAGAATACCTTAAACTATACCCGATAAAATTTAGTTTCAGCTTATAGTGTCATATGCCGTCAAAGTAAAGTATGAATTTCCATACTCTCTATTCTTGAACTTCCTCAAGAATATTCCTTCTAAGGCTATAGAATTTTCATGGCCTAAAAATCTGCCTTGGAAATAGGATGAGTCTAGATCAGTGGTCATCCTAACATAATCACCATTAATACTATCTCTATGAGGAGCAAAGTAATTAAATTCACTTTCAGATATACCTATCTGGTGAATCAGTTCAGCCCTACTACAATAGTCATAGGAAAGAGTGTATGCCGGCCTCCAACCTCTTAGGTAATCCTTCTTAGAACCGTCAAACATCTCATACTCAGCATCAGTCTTTCTTCCCCATATAAGGTTTATCTTATTAGGCTCTTCCATCTCAATAACTTCTTTAACTTCGTGCACTTTCAGATCATCCAGATAATAATCAATATTAGTATAATCAGCACAAGATAGTTCTATGTGAATATAGGTGCCGGTAAAATTAGTCATATCAGCCATAAGGTAAAAATTAATCCACTGGCTTAATCCATCATCACCAGCAACTATACAAGCATCATCAGACTTAATCTCTAAGTCAACATACTCAGCAGGGCTACCATCTCTAGCAGAACTACTAGAAGTATATACCCTTACCTTCACCTTACCATTAGCAACTTGAGGTGTCATCTTAATGAAACCAGTTACCAGCATAAGATTTATAGCAGAAGCAGTAGAAGGGGAGGTGCGGGTGAAATCATAATGAGCATATGAAACATTCTCCATCGCTAATACATAACTACCATGTTGAGCCATATCACCCATGGCCTTCTGAACACCACCATCCCAATTTGATATCAAATCCTCAAATGAACCATTGCTCACAATGGAATCCTCATACAGCCTAAACAATAACGGGTTCCCTGCTGAACCTCCTACCACTAAATTAGTCCAATCATGAGTTTCAATTACTGGGTAGCTACTCATTACTCTCTCCCTTAGTCAGAGAATTAATGTCAATAGTTATTTCCATTTTCTTAGCCATCTGCTCCACAAAGCTCAGCAACAAATTAGTTTTCATATCTATTTTAACCTGCCTGAGCTCCATCTTTTGCAGCTTAACATCAAATCCACTAATTACTCCATTTAATCTAGCACCACACTCTCCTTTATGTTTTTCAATTCCATCCGCTATCTTCTTTTCCATTTCTGAAAATCTCTTTTCAGTACTTTTAGAAGCTATGAAATATGTAAATAAACAAGAGAATGCAGCAATCAATATACCTATAAATACTTGGTATGCAAGTTGCATTAAACTTCCAACTTTCTGTAAATTAAGTTTCTCTCTAATATTGTAAGTTTGGAATAACCTTCTGATTGTGAATGTTCTGCTTTCACAATCTTATATTCTTTGGTACCATCAGAATAAAAATTGCTACCTATAGTTCTAATAGAGATGTTTTGATTGCACCTTAGAAATGGAGAGAAACTGATACTTAAAACCATTCCTTCAGAATTAAATATCTTATCAAATATAGTAAGTGCTATATTCTTAGCCAGCACCGGATTATTAACCATAAAGCTATCAAAGCTATACTCAGAAGTTTTATTAAAATTAGAACCTACACTTTCAACACCATCACCTATAAGCGGATTAGACCAGCTGACAGAAATCTTTCTAAAATTGTTTTCACTTTCTATGAAAGACTCTATCTCCTTAATCTTAACACTACCATATCCATCATCATCAGACACAGTTAGAAAAGAATCATTCCTACCAACCAAATCCTTTATATCAACTTCAGCAGAGTTCTCAGGAGTAATAAAAACACTACAATTAAGTGCATTGCAAATATTATCAATAACATCTTTAAGATTCATATTAATTAAATCATCAACATTATTTAAATCAGTATAAAACTCTATCCTATTACCATACTTGATGAGAGGCTTTAGACTACCACCGCAAGTAGCCACCACCGGATAGATAGGATAATAGAATATCCTTTCCTTATCATGGTGAGAAGGTAGGATAGGGTCAGACTCAACTTTATACAACTTACCAACCTTATCACCTTTAGCTATTCCTATTGTCTGCTCTTTACGGTAAGGTTCTAACACATGGACATAAATCCAAGATTTATCATTTATAGTATCATACACAGCTAAGTATAATACACCATCAATAATCTTCATCCCAACTATTACTAATGAGTTGGGAATGTTAGAAAACTCCGGTATATCATATACTTGTCTGGTTGATACGTCATAGTATCTTAAAGCAGCATAAGTATAATTATACACATAGGAAAAGAATATCTTACCATTAAAATCTTCCATC
>Ga0116155_10000363_pt1 | contig 40805 bp, 34 predicted proteins | sample AD_UKC032_MetaG_FD_89890 | JGI IMG/M metagenome (GOLD analysis project Ga0116155, IMG submission 89890) | Active sludge microbial communities of municipal wastewater-treating anaerobic digesters from USA - AD_UKC032_MetaG | ecosystem: Engineered > Bioreactor > Anaerobic > Digestate | place: USA...
AAGGAAGAAGCCGGGGAGAAGATGAGAAACGGAGAAGGTGTGCCCTGAGCCCTGTGCCCTGTGCCCTGAGCCCTGCGCCCTGTGCCCTGAGCCCTTTGCCCTGAGCCCTGCGAATCATTTCTCTTCTCTGACAGATTCCTCTTCTACTTTCCGGGCGAATTTCTTTCCGAATTCGATAAGGCTTTCCTTTTTATCTCCGCCCGGGGCAAATTTGAATCCTGCTGTTTCGTCGAAGGGTTTCAGCTTAAGGTTTCTGAAATTGTCGAGTATGATCTTAGGGGCTTCACCGCTCCAGCCGTAAGAGCCGAAAGCTCCGGCTACCTTTCCCCTGTCGCGCAGGGGGTTGATAAGTGCAAATAGGGTATAGATGGGAAGAAGGGTATTCTGGTTTATTGTCGGTGATCCGGCGAGAATGGCGTCGGCTGATGAGATTTTCAGGTCGAGTTCAGTAGCAGCGATGTGTTCAATATCGGCAACGTCGGTAATAAAACCGTCTTCCGATCTGATCCCTTCGGCAATAAGTTCAGCTGCCTGTCCGGTAAATCCGTAAGCCGATACATAAGCTACAAGCACTCTTTTCTTATCGCCTCCGGCAGTAAGCCTGAGATAATCATTTGAAAGTTTAAGGCTAAGAGCTATGATTTCGTTTATGGTATCGCGGTGGACCGGTCCGTGTCCAGGGCAGATGACAAGCGGTTCAAGCGGCGTAATTTTCTCTATTGCCCTTACCATGAACCTGCTGAATGGTTTAAGAATCACATCGAAATAGTAATTGAACGCTTTCAGGTAATCGGGAGTTAATTCACTGAAGATATTTTCGGTACAATAGTGAGCTCCGAACGAATCGCAGGTAAAGAGGACCTTATCCTCGACAAGCCATGTATAAATTGAATCGGGCCAGTGAAGATTGGGAGCCGAGATAAATTTAAGTGTCTTGTTTCCGAGGTCGAGGGTGTCGCCGTCTTTAACTATCATCGATCTGAAAGGCTTGTTCACAATATCGGCGAGGTATCTGATGGCATTACCGCTTCCAACCACTGTGGCATCAGGGGCAAGTTCCAGAAGGCGGCCCAGGCTTCCCGAATGGTCAGGCTCTGTATGGTCGAGAATTATATATTCTATTTCAGAAGGATCGGTTACTTCCTGAATCTTTTTAATATAAACGTCCCAGAACTTTTCCTTTGCAACTTCTATCAATGCCTTTTTTTCAGCATTGATGAAGAAGGAGTTATAAGTTGTTCCGTATTCTGTTGTCATCACGATATCGAATGTCGTGATATCATAATCAAGTATTCCCACCCATTTCACATCCGGGGTAATGTCGATTACCCTGTCGTCATTTTTTCCCATGAAAATGTACTTTCAGATTTTTGCAATTATACTTTTATTAGCCTTAACCTGCTGCAGGATAGGCACTTCAATTTCGGTACCAAGGGGGAGAAATATATCCACTCTTGATCCGAATTTTATGAATCCAAGTTCTCCTCCCTGGATCACCTTCTGACCCGGTTTGGCATAGGTTACAATCCGTCGGGCCACTGCTCCGGCTATCTGCCTCACAAGTATTTCTGTACCGTTTTCAGTAACTATTACTGTGCTGCTTCTTTCATTAAGTTCCGATGATTTGGGGTGCCATGCGACCATGTATTTGCCGGGATGGTAATTTACCATTTTCACCGATCCCGACACCGGATACCTGTTGCTGTGCATGTTGAACGGCGACATGAATATTGATATCTGGAGGCGTTGGTCCCTGAAGTATTCGTTTTCGATGGTTTCCTCGATAACGACCACTTTGCCGTCTGCAGGGGCATAGATCAGCCCGGGGTCAGGTTCCAGGTGTCTCGAGGGAAGCCTGAAGAAAAAAAGGATGAATACATAAAATGTGAGGGAGAAAAGCAGGATCATCCATTTAAGGAGAGTATCGGAAGGCCAGGCAATTGCTGTGATTAGATTTATCAGTACCAGAATTACAAATCCGATAGCAAGAATCCTGTATCCCTCCTTGTGAATCGCCATTTCCCCAAAAATTTCCGCAAAGCTAATCAAGACTTGTCAATCAACCAAAAAGAGTTACAAAAAGATAAACCAGTGGGAAGGCGAACAGGGTACTGTCGAACCGGTCGAGCAGTCCTCCGTGTCCGGGAAGCAGGGAACCTGAATCCTTCACTCCGATACTTCTTTTGAGCATCGACTCTGTAAGATCGCCGTAGGTGCCGGCAACCGCAATTATGAGGGCTATTATGATCCAGCCGGAGCTGCTGACCAGGCCGAACCACCCTGAAAGGAGCCAGGCGGCCGCAACGGTAATAATCAGTCCTCCGAAAAAGCCTTCCCACGATTTTTTTGGAGATATTCTTTCCATAAGTCTGTGTTTCCCGAAAGCCACGCCGCAAAGGTATGCTCCCGTGTCGTAGGTCCAGAGCAGAAGAAGGAATCCGATTACAAGGCCAGGTGAAAACAATATTTCAGGATGGGGAAGGATCGAACCGAAACCGGTTCTTGAGAAGGCGGCAAAAGGGAACAATGAAAAAGGTATGCCGATATACATTATCCCGAAGAAAGTATGTGCGAGTGAATCGAAAGGTTTATCCTGTTTCAGGTAAAGCTGGGTAACCAGTATCACCAGGGCAGGTATTACCAGAAGCAGGAACCACTCAATGCCGGCAATTCCCGCCGCAACGAGAGTAGCAATTGAGTACATTGCGGTTCCCATGATAATTCCGGCAATGATCTGCGGTCGTACCCCGGTGCTTTTTGCCATAAGATAGTACTCAAACAGGGTTCCGGCAAGCAGAAGAAATCCGGTGATAAAAAATGAAACAGGATGGAGCCAGAATCCTCCCAGAATGAAAACCACTATCCAGACGGCAGTCAATGACCTGGTGAAGAAATTTCCCAATTCAGTATGCTTTAAACTGTTTTACTTTTTCCTTTTCCAGTCAGGCAGGCTCCCTGGCAGGAGTGTCATCCTCTGCCTGCCGGACGGAGCTTTCTGTATCCCCGGGTATTGAATCTGAAGCACTGTCTGTCTCCTGAAGAGCGGAAGGAACCTGGGCCGTGAACCTGTTTCCGTTTTCATTTTCCTTCTGTTCCCTGATGATATCTGCCCTTCTTCTGCCGAAGATCCTTTCAAGGTCCTCGCTGAAGATAACCTCTTTTTCGAGAAGCAGTTCAGCAAGTTCCGTCAGTCCCTTTTTATGGTGTTTCAGAACTTCGGTAGCTCTGTCGAACGAATCGCTGATTATCTGTTTTGCTTCGCGGTCAATAAGTTCTGCAGTTTTTTCACTGTAGGGTTTTGTAAAACCGTAATCCGACTGTCCCGATGAGTCGTAGAAGCTTATATTGCCTATCTTGTCGCTCATTCCGAAGTAGGAGACCATTGCATAGGCCTGTTTTGTTACTTTTTCGAGGTCGTTAAGGGCTCCGGTAGAAATCTTTCCGAACATCAGTTGTTCAGCGGCTCTTCCGCCAAGGGCGTAAGCCATTTCATCGAGCAGTTGTTCACTGGTTGTTATCTGTCTTTCCTCGGGGAGGTACCAGGCTGCTCCGAGAGCTCTTCCCCGGGGTATTATGGTAACTTTCACAAGCGGGCTCGCGTGTTCGAGCAGCCAGCTTACGGTAGCGTGTCCGGCCTCATGGTATGCTATGGTTTTCTTCTCATCCATCGAAATGATTTTGCTCTTGCGTTCGAGGCCTCCCACTATTCTGTCGATGGCATCAAGGAAATCCTGTTTCTCGACTATATTCTTGTTTTTTCTGGCTGCAATAAGGGCAGCTTCATTGCAAACATTAGCGATATCTGCTCCCGAGAAGCCAGGTGTCTGTTTCGCCAGGAAAGCCACGTCAAAACCCTTTTCAAGTTTGATAGGACGGAGATGTACCTTGAAGATAGCTTCCCTCTCGGTCAGTTCAGGCAGTTCAACGTGGATCTGCCGGTCGAACCTTCCTGCCCTGAGAAGCGCCCTGTCGAGGATGTCGGCTCTGTTGGTTGCCGCAAGGATGATCACTCCCATGTTTGTTCCGAAACCGTCCATCTCAGTAAGGAGCTGGTTCAGTGTATTCTCTCTTTCGTCGTTCGATCCGAAGTTAACATTTTTACCCCTTGCCCTGCCGACTGCGTCAATCTCATCAATAAACACAATACAGGGGGCCTTTTCCTTTGCCTGTTTGAAGAGGTCCCTTACTCTTGACGCTCCCACGCCGACGAACATCTCCACAAAATCTGAACCTGATATTGAGAAGAAGGGCACGTTTGCTTCACCTGCAACGGCTTTGGCCAGAAGAGTCTTGCCTGTTCCGGGAGGACCAATCAGGAGAGCTCCCTTAGGGATCTTACCTCCAAGCGCCGTATATTTCTTAGGATTTTTGAGGAAATCGACAATCTCCATCACTTCGGTCTTGGCTTCCTCCAGGCCTGCCACATCGCTGAAATTGATCTTTACATTCGATTCCTTGTCGAAGATCTGGGCCTTTGATTTGCCTACACTGAAAATCCCTCCTGCTCCTCCTCCGGCGCCGCCTGCCATACGTCTCATCATGAAGAGCCACAGGAAAATAAGCAGCACAAAAGGTAATGTCCAGCCGAGTATCTCTCCCAAATAGTTATGTCGTGTCTCGGTTTCAGGATATATAACCTCTCCGTCCTGGTAACCCGAGTTTTTCTGTTCAGTCTGAAGGAATTCCTCGAATGTGGCAAGGTCGCCAATGTTATGGGTATAATGCGGCTTCGGCACTCCGAAACCCAATCTACCGTTACCTGGTTTCTGAATATCAGGGTATTTGCCCGACTCGACAACCTCTTTTTTAAGATAGATCTCTGCAAATTCCTTGTTTACAAGAATTATTCTTTCTATCTCCTTATTGGCGATCATTTCCTTCAGCTCCCTGGTCTGAAGTTTTGGGGTTGTCTTGCCTCCGTAAAAAAGGTTGATTGCAAGGAATGAGACAATCAGAATGGCAAAAATCCAGTTCGAATTGAATTTTGGCTTCAGATTTGGCTCCGGTGGCTTTACCGGACCTTTGTCTTTATTTTCGTTTTCGGCCATAAATGAAATTCTTAGCTTATTTTATCCCTCACTGCTTCCATTGAAGCATCGGCCCACAAAGATTCAAGGTTGTAAAAATTCCTGTACTCTTCCTGGAATATGTGAACAACAACATTTCCAAAATCAAGAAGAACCCAGAAGCAGTTTTCAAGACCTTCGACATGGAGAGGTTTTTCTCCAGCGCCGCGGATAACGGTATCTTCAACAGAGTCGCATATTGCATCGACCTGGCTTACAGATGATCCATGGCAAACAATGAAATAATCGGCTATCCGGTTATCCAGTTTTCTCAGGTCAATTTTAAGAACATCCTTACCCTGCTTCTCAAAAATACCTTTTATTATTGACTCCAGGAGCACATCTGTCCCGTCCTGTCTTTTCTTCATCAAAGAGTTCTGTTAAACATCAAGTTGCAAAAGTACAAACTTTTATCTGTATTTTTGTAGCTTTCATTCATAATGTGCAATAACAGTGCCACTGCCGGATTAACTGCCGTTTCCGGTAAATTTGACAGAAGGCCTTCGGGAAAGGACGTGAAATGATAATAGGATCGGAGATTATCTTTTTGAAAGACGCCGTATCCACGAATACGACAGCCTCGGAATATCTGAGATCGGGCAGAGCGCGCGAGGGCATGGTAATTCGTGCGGGCTTTCAGTCGGCCGGTAAAGGGCAGCAGGGCAACCGTTGGGAAAGCGAGGATGGAAAGAACCTGTTATTCAGCATCATACTTTTCCCCGACATGGTTGATCCGGCTGAGCAGTTCATTATAGCTCAATTCATTTCCCTGGGTATAAGCGACTATCTTTCAGGGCACATCTCCGGATGCAAAATAAAATGGCCTAACGACATATACGCAGGGAATGACAAAATTGCAGGCATTCTTATTGAGAATTCAATAACTGGAAATGCGATAAGCAGTACTGTAGCAGGCATTGGCTTGAATATCAATCAGATCGTTTTTCCCGACCGTATCCCTAATCCGGTTTCCCTCAGGATGGTTACGGGAAAAGAATATGACATCTCTGTATGCCTCCCGGAGCTTTTAAGTTGCCTCGACGTAAGGTACAAGACACTGATCACAGGCGATCGTGATCAGATAAGGGGCGACTATCGGGCGTCTCTTTTCAGGTTTGGAGAGTGGCATGAGTACAGGACAGGGGAAGGCATGTTTACGGGAAGGATTGTGGCAGTGGGCCAGACAGGATGTCTGATGGTTGAAGACCGTACCGGTAAGACGAGGGAGTTCAGTTTCAAGGAAATCGAATTCATTTGACAAAATCCCTGAAAAGACAGCAGCTGCCGTTGTCAGGTTTTCTTTTTCCAGTCGTTGAACCTTTCCATTTCCAGTATCAGCTTTTCAAGAAAATCTGAAACAGGACCTGATGCCATCATCTTCAGAAAGGGGTTAAGATGAGCAGCAAGTTTTACAATAACCCCGGCCTTTCCATTATTTGTCTCCATGATGTCGAGCACCAGTGAGAAATCGTTCGACTCCAGGGCATTACCGTTGTAAACTACTTTTTCCACCGGAACCTTTTCTGAAAGACTTATGAAAACATTTCCTATTGACGGAACCCGAAATCTGCAAGTATCCTCTTCAATTACAAGATCCTCTACAACATTTTCAGGAACAAACTGTCTTAAGTTCCTGATATCGGTCACGAAATCATAAACCTCGGAAGGAGAACAGGAAAGGCTGCCTTTGCGGCTTTCGAAGGTTGAAACTGATGCCATGTTTATCTGCCCCATCCTGACGGATCGAGCCTCCATTTTTTTAGTGCAGCAACGTCATCATCCGTAATATAGCCTGTTTCCAGCGCTGTTGAGATCAGTGTCGAATAGTTGCTGAGTGTATGAAGTTCGCAGCCGTTTTCCCTGAATCCGTCAGCGGCCCGGGAGAATTCGTAGGTAAAAATTGCAGCCATGCCAAGCACCTTACAACCTGCTTCCCTCAGGGCTTTCACGGCGCCAAGGCTGCTTCCCCCGGTTGAAATAAGATCCTCAATGACTACCACCTTCTGATCTTTTTCAAAGAATCCTTCTATCTGGTTTCCGAGTCCGTGTTCCTTTGCCTCCGACCTGACATAAATAAAGGGCATGCCGAGCTTTTCAGCAACGAGGGCTCCGTGGGCAATGGCTCCCGTAGCGACACCGGCAACAAGTTCTGCTGCAGGATAGTGCAATTTTATAGTTTCGGCAAAGGAATCCCTTATGTAGGATCTTACTTCGGGGAAAGAAAGAGTACGGCGGTTATCGCAGTAAATCGGGGATTTCCATCCTGAAGCCCAAGTAAAAGGATTTGACGGTTGCAATTTTATTGCTTTAATTTGTAACAGATATTCGGCGATCTTTTTAGCACTTTTATCCATTGAGCGATGTATAAAGTTCATTTTGAGAACCGGTTCATTTTGATCAGCCCGGAACCTGACCGGCTACAAAAATACTCCTTATTCCATAAGTTTTACGCGACGAAGGAACTTTATAAGCTGATAACCGAATTTCAATCCGACACGTCAATCAACTCTGTTAACATATACGGCCCGAACATAACCCATATATGGAAGATGTTCAGGATCTACTTCACCGAGGTTGGAGCCGCCGGCGGACTGGTAAGGCACAGCTCAGGAAAATATCTTTTCATTGAAAAGAAGGGGAAACTCGATCTGCCGAAAGGTCATGTGGAACCGGGCGAAGAGCCGGAAGCCTGTGCTTTAAGGGAAGTTTCGGAGGAATGTGGTATCCGGGGGCACAGGATTGTGAAACCCCTTGAGCCGAGCTACCACACCTACAGCTGGGAAGGCATCTCGTACCTGAAAAAGACAAGCTGGTTTCTGATGGATTATGACGGAACTATGGTAACGGAGCCTGAACTTGAGGAAGGTATTACCAGGGTTGAATGGCTGTCCCCCGAAGAGCTGAGCATCATCAAATCGACCGCCTGGCTTTCGCTGATGGATCTTATAAATTCATCGGTTCTCAGGACCTGAATTCACTTCACCCTTTAAGGATTCCGGACTTGTATCCGATGCGGGGAATTAAAGGTCCTCCCCCTTGTAATCTTTAATGTTGATTGCAGCCGGCACAAATAATGACGCATCTCCCCCGCTTCTTATGATGTCGCGGACAATAGTGGAATTCACCGAGGCATGTTCAGGTACGGTAAGAAGGAAGACTGTTTCGACCTCAGGCATTATCGTCCGGTTGACCTGAGCAATAGCTCTTTCGAACTCGAAGTCGGCGGCGGTCCTTAATCCCCTGAGCAGGTAACGGGCTCCTTTAGCCCTGCAGTAATCTACCGTAAGTCCTTCGTAATGATCAACAGTTATCCTGGGTTCATCCCTGAAAACCCTGGAAATCATTTCTTTTCTTGTTTCAAGAGAGTAATAGCTCTTTTTGAGGGCGTTAGCGCCCACGGCGATAATTATATCATCGAAGAGAACGAGAGCTCTTCTTACAATTCCTTCATGTCCGATTGTTAAAGGATCGAAGGATCCCGGAAAGACGGCAATACGTTTCATTCGAATGAAATTTTCCTTGGGTTTTTTACTTTCTGTCTGAGAAGCGTAAGGTTGAGCGCTTCCATTATCGTATCTACATAGTGGAACTTAAGTCCGTCGATATATACAGGCAGGATACTCCCGACATCTTTCCTGTTATCTTCCGACAGCACTATTTCCTTTATACTGGATCGTTTGGCAGCAAGTATTTTCTCCTTAATTCCTCCCACGGGAAGTACTTTTCCCCTCAGAGTGATCTCGCCGGTCATGGCAAGGTATTTCTTCACTTTGCGCTGGGTGAAAGCTGAAGCTATGGAAGCTGCCATGGTTATTCCTGCCGACGGGCCATCCTTGGGGATAGCGCCTTCCGGCACATGGATATGAATGTTCCACTTTTCAGAAAAATTATCGGGCAGGTCGAGTACTTCAGCATTTGCTTTCAGGTATTCCAGGGCGATCACTGCCGATTCCTTCATCACTTCGCCGAGGTTTCCCGTAAGTGTCAGTTTTCCTGAGCCTTTGCTGAGGCTGGTCTCGACAAACAGTATCTCACCTCCCGAAGCAGTCCAGGCAAGGCCTGTCACAACGCCGGCCTGGTCGTTTCCGGCATACAGGTCGCGGATGTATTTAGGAGGACCGAGCAGTTTTGTAAGCATCTCATCCGACAGTTCCGGGTTGTAACTGGTTTCCGAGGCAATGTTTTTTGCTGTAACCCTTACTATCTTAGCCAGTTTCTTGTCGAGTTCCCTGACTCCCGATTCCCGGGTGTATTTATCTATTATGGTTTCCATAACCCTGTTGCCGATAATCAGCTGATCGGCTTTTACCCCATGGTTTTCGAGCTGTCGGGGGAGCAGGTGCTGTCGTGCTATTTCGAGTTTTTCCTCAACCAGGTAACCAGTGATTTCAATCAGTTCCATCCTGTCCCTGAGAGCGGGGCTGACGGTTGAAAGGGTGTTGGCTGTAGCAATGAAGAGGACTTTTGAAAGGTCGTACTCCATTTCAATGAAATTGTCGAAGAAAGTGCTGTTTTGTTCAGGATCGAGCACTTCAAGAAGAGCAGAGGAAGGATCGCCCCTGAAGTCCTGTCCTACCTTGTCTATCTCATCCAGAATAAAAACCGGGTTGGATGATCCGGCTCTTTTAAGGTTCTGAACTATGCGTCCGGGCATTGCGCCTATATAGGTTTTTCTGTGGCCTCTGATCTCTGCTTCATCATGAAGTCCGCCGAGTGACATTCTGACATATTTCCTGTCAAGCGCCTTGGCCACTGATTTTCCAAGAGAGGTCTTACCTACTCCTGGAGGGCCGTAAAGGCAGAGGATAGGAGATTTAAGGTCGCCCTTGAGTTTGAGCACCGCCAGGTGTTCGAGTATTCTTTCCTTTACCTCTTCGAGCCCGAAATGGTCTTCGTCGAGCACTCTACGGGCATTATTAAGATCGAGATTATCTTCAGTGCAGTGTCCCCAGGGAAGATCGAGGAGTGTCTGGATATAGTTTACCTGAACGGAGTATTCGGCTGCTGCGGGATTCAGTCTGCTAAGTTTTCCGAGTTCTCTCTCGAAGGTTTTTGCAACGGTTTCCGACCAGAGTTTAGTTTCTGCCTTAATCCTGAATTCCTCTATTTCCTTTTCAACCGGATTTCCACCCAGTTCATTCTGGATGGTTTTCATCTGCTGATGAAGAAGGAATTCACGCTGCTGCTGGTCGAGATCGCTTTTGACCTTCGACTGAAGTTCATTCTTCAGTTCAAGGAGCTGAATTTCCTGAACAAGGTGCTCCAGAAGCGAATATCCCCTGTCTCTCAGGCTGTTTATTTCGAGAAGCTTCTGTTTATCCTGGATCTTGATATCAGTATTGGAACAGATGAAATTGATAAGGTAAGTACTGTTCTCTATATTCTTGATAGCAAATGAAGCCTCGGGGCTTATGTTGGGATTTATCTTGATTATTTTGAGCGACAGGTCCTTGAGCGATCCTACAATTGCGTCAAAATCCTTGTTGAGCGATTCAGGCTTTATCTCAGGGATGGTTCTGACGCGGGCTATGAAGTAGGGATCATCCGTGATAAGCTCATTGAGCACCATTCTCTTCCGGCCCTGAATGATTGCGGTGGTCGAGCCGTCGGGCATTTCGAGCAGCTTAACAATCTGTCCGATGGTCCCGATATTATGAAGCTGGTCGAAGGAAGGGTTTTCGGTTTCGGGATCCTTCTGGGCAACTGTACCAACAATTTTGTCGGTGCGGTAGGCTTCCTTGATAAGCTGAACCGATCTTGGCCGTCCGATGGATATGGGGAGCACCACACCCGGGAAGAGAACGGTGTTTCGGAGCGACAGGATTGGTATTGAATCAGGAACATCAATGTCCTCCAGGTCACCGTCTTCGCCGTCGGCAAGGATCGGAACAATATCTCCCTCTCCGTCAAGAATGTCGGGCAGCAGCAGTTCGCGGGCGGGTTTTCTGAATTTCTTTTCCATCAGTCGATTGAGAACTGTCAAATTTACATATAATTTTTAACTAAGGCGCCGGCCGGGGATTGTGCAATCATCATGCCATAAAAATGACCGCGATTTCATAGTGCAAAAAAAATCCCGGTCGTTTAAGCCCGGGATCATTATGAAAAAGTCGGTTTATTTCTTTCTGCCCACGTGATCCTTGTAACGGTTCATGAATTTGTCTACCCTTCCTGCGGTATCAACAAGCTTCATTTTGCCGGTGTAAAAAGGATGGGAAGTATTTGAGATTTCGAGTTTGATAAGCGGATATTCATTGCCGTCTTCCCACTTAACTGTTTCCCTGGAAGGGGCTGTCGACCTGGTAATGAATGTATGTCCGTTTGACATGTCCTGAAAAACTACCAGTCTGTAATTCTTCGGATGTATACCCTGTTTCATTGCTCTGATGTTTTATTCCTTAATGTTAAAAATATCCCTTATTTAGGGTTTGCAAAATTAATGAAGTTTATTTGAAAACCAAAACTGAATAAAAAATAATTATCAGCTTTTCCCGGAGTCGGTTTCCTGTTTCCCATAGAGCAGCATTTCATCCTTGTACCTGATGAATTCAGCATTTTCGTTGATCAGATAGCGGAATGTGATATGTGTTTTGGCCCTTTTCCCTCCCAGGGCTTCATAAATAGCTATCATTTTGGGGTTGAAATCTCCCACCCATGACAGTTCAAGTTCCCTGTACCAGGGTTTATACCTGAGTTTTTTGTAAAGGTTAAGGAAGATAGCCGATTCCACTCCATTGTTCTGGTATGCCGGATGGACTCCTCCCACGAGTCCCCTTATCCTTGTCATTTTGTGATTGGATTTCGCCCATACGAACCTCAGCTTGTTTCTGAAATTCAGTACTCCCCTGAAAGGTTTTATGATCTGGTTAAGGTCGGGAAAGAGAATAAAAAAAGCTATGGGTTTCCCGTTGTGGTATGCGAACCAGATCAATTCCTCGTCGATGATTGGTTTGGCCTTAAGGAATGTAGCTTCGAGGACATCAGGGCCTACCGGGGTGAAGTCTTCCTTGAAAACAGCCCATGCCGAATTATATACCTCAACGAAATCGTTGTAGAATTTTTTCCGGTTTGCCAGTTCAAAATGCCTGAACTCATATCCCGGTCTTTTTGACAGCCATTCGGCAATTTTCAATATTCTCGGGGGAAACTCAACAATTTTGCCGTCGGCTCCGTGCACATCCCTGTGATATGAATACTGTTCGTAATAATTTCTGAATCCGTAAGCCTCAAAGAGTTCACGGTAATATTTCATGTTATAGGGCATGCCGTAGCTTTGCTGCATGAACCCGTCGACCAGTAGTCCCCAGTTGCTGTCGTTCTCTCCGAAATTAACCGGACCGTCAATTGCCTCCATTCCCCTGGAAGCCAGCCAGTCTTTTGCAGTATCGAAAAGATTAAAAGCTGCTTCCCTGCTGTTTATTACCTCAAAAAAGCCGATTCCGCCAGTTTTCTGCCTGTATACCGACGATCGCCGAGTATCGTAGAAAGCTGCTATTCTTCCGATAGTGTTTCCCTTTTCGTCCCTAAGTATCCATCTGATCGCCTCACCTCTTTCAAAGACCCTGTTGACAGCAGGGTCAAATATTGCTTCGAGTTCGGAATCGAGCATGCATACCCAGTTGGGATCATCCTTATACAGGATTTTCGGCAGGTTAAGGAATTCTTTCCTGTCGTCTTTTGTAATTACTTCTACAATCTGCATCAGGTGCCTGGTTAGTGTGGCAAATATAATGAGATTTTCGGAAATCGGACTAAACCGCCAGGAGGAGCTCTGGGATAAGCCTGTACTGATGATACCTTATAACCTCTTACTGAAATGAATGAATCACTATCGGATATCTATTATCCTGTGGTCGATCAGAACAAACAGCAAACCAAGGAGGAAGCTGTAAAGCATGAAAATTTTCACCGGAATGTATTCCGAGGGTTTGATTTTCATTTTAACCCAGAGATATATAATAAGGTACAGCTTGCTGATAAGGTATACAACAAAGGTAGCAAAGGCCACACCTACAATATTATAGCCCCATTTTATCATAAGCAGGCTCAGTGGTATGTTAAGTCCGATCTCGATAATGGCTGCTATCATTGTGATATGAGTTTTCTTTCTCCCCACGATAATAGTCTGAGGAAAGACCAGGCGGGGAATGACAAGCAATGAATAAAGCAGAAAGATATCGGCGCTTTTCTGGAATTCCGGAGTGAACATCCTGGGATATATCCACCTGGCTATCAACATTATTGCCATTGTTGAAGGAAAGCAGATATGCATCAGGTTCCTTGATTTCTCCTTTATTTTTGTCAGGGTTTCCTTCATCTGTGTTCTTGTGGAGAACTCGGGAAGCAAGGCATTGTTCAGCCCGTTGGCAAGCATCAGGGCGAGGGGAAACTCCTTTGCACCGTAACGGAACCAGGCGAACCATCCCGGATCGCGGTAAACTGCTGATACTATTATACCGTCGATATACTGGGCCGAACCGCTTATCAGAGTAGTAATGACAAGGGGAAGACCCAGGTAGAAGTGTTCCTTCATGAATTCGGCGGAGATCTTTATTTCGGCATATTTATTCAGAAGGATAATCAGCCAGATCCATCTGACACCGGTGACGGCAAGAAGGCCGTAAACACCCCAGATGATGTCCTTTCCCATGAGGATGGGGGCCAGGACCAGTATCAGCTGAAGGGCAAAGGTATAGATTCCGTACTGGAAGATTCTGTAAGAAAGGTTGTTAAGCAGGTAGATGTATTCGATAAGGCATACGGGGCTGCTTAGCAGGACATACAGAAGAAGGAGGTTCAGGTACGGAACGTTTCCGCTGAAATGAAAAACTGAGAAACTTCCCTTGAGGGCATGTCCTATGGCAAACACAATAAGGCTGAAGAAGCTCAGCAGCAGGAAGGCGTTGAAAATCTCGGGTGATTTGCCTGTTCCGTTATCGCCTGTTTTACGGTAGGTCCGGTTTCTGTGATAGAGGGGCAGCAGCGACTGAATAATTCCTGTTACCCAGAAAAAGCTTACAAGACCGGAGATGAAAAGAAACATTTCCCATGCACCTATCTCGGCACGGGTAAGGTGGCTCTTTGTAAGGACAATACTGATGATAAGGAAAATGGTGAACTTCATCAGCTGGAAGAGCTGGAGTCCCGAAATGTTGTCTATCAGTTTTATCTTTCTCAACAGTGAGAGAAATAGTCAGGAAAAATCAGATAACAATTGTCAGTTTCAAATATTGCCAGTTGACTTCCCGATTTTTGAACTGCAAAGTTAACAATTGGATTAAAGCGGGATAAAATAAAATGAAAATTTTGTGATTCGGAATTTTTCGTCTTATTTTGCATCCCTGAAACGGTGGATGTAGTTCAGTTGGTTAGAACGTCGGATTGTGGTTCCGAAAGTCGTGGGTTCGAATCCCATCTTCCACCCCAGCCGGCTTAAGCCTTTCCCGCCCGTGGGCGGGAAGGGCTTTGTTTTTTCAGAGCTGTGAAAGCCCCTTTCATAAGCGCTGAAAAAACAAAGCCCAAATGAGCGAAGCGAATAAAATACTATTCTTTCTTCTCCCATTTCCTGTATTTCACCCGGCCCGCAAGCGCCAGTGAAACAAGGACAGCTGCTGCCACATATACGAATACGGGAACGGGTACCGGATCGCCTCCGGCATAGGAATGCAGGCCGCTGAGGTAATAGTTAACACCGAAATAGGTCATCAGCACCGATGAGAAGGCAAAAAGAGATAACAGATTGAAGGTGTAAATATCCTTCATCCCGGGGATCATCCTTGAATGAATTACAAAGCTGTATACTATTATTGTTATAAGCGACCATGTCTCCTTGGGATCCCATCCCCAGTACCTGCCCCAGGATTCATTTGCCCATACTGCTCCGAGGAAAGTGCCTATGGTAAGCATGTACAAACCGATGGTAAGCGATTTATAGTTGATAACCGTAAGATCGTCGATGGTTGATGAAATTCTCTCCAGACTTGATTCCCCTGAAAGCGACAGCAGGATCATTGTTATAATTGCAAGAATTGCTCCCAGTCCAAGGAATCCATAACTCGCAGTAATTACCGAAACGTGGAGAGTAAGCCAGTACGACTGGAGCACAGGAACGAGGTTGGTAATTTCAGGATCCATAAAGCTCAGGTGGGCGACCATCAGAGTCAGCCCTGAAAGAACGGCAGTTGCAGGAAGGGCAAACGGAGACCTTCGGCTGAACAGAAATCCGGCCAGCAGCGTAACCCATGAGATGAATATCATTGATTCATAGCCGTTGCTCATCGGTGAATGACCTGAGATAAACCAGCGCAAGCCCAGTCCGAGGGTGTGGAACAGGAATCCTGCAAAAAGTATCCAGGCCAGTATCCTTGTAAACATCAGAGGCGATCTCTTTCCTTTTAATACCATTATTATTAGTCCGGCAAGAAGCAGAATGCCTGTGGCAAGATAAAAAGGAAAGAGTCTTTCAAAGACCATCATTCTGTAATACAATGATTCTGCTTTGATCCTTGCCGGCGGCGGCAGTTCGTAAGCAGAAAACTGCGACTGGTATTCCTTTACGGAGCCTGCGATCTGTCGTGCATTTGAGGCGTTCCCGCTTCTCATTGCATCCGACAGGACGGGGATCACATTGGAGATAAATACCGAATCTTCCCTGCTGATCGCGGTTTTCAGGGCGTCTTCAGGCGATCCCCAGTTCATTGTTCCGTCGTGAAGGGGGAATATTCTTGTGAATCCTCCCGTATAGATCATGTAAATTATATTCACCCTCTCGTCAACTTTAATAAGCTCCTTGTCGGCTTTTGTTCTTTCGCCCGGAGATTTTGAATAGGCTTCTCCCACGGCTTCGCTAAGCTTGTATTTCCCTGTCTGAAGGTCGACCAGGTCAGTGAAGGAAGCATATTGACCGCTTATGCCGATGATTTTCTGAATGTCGCGGTTTGAGACCCTGATCATCTGTTCATCCTTCCAATGGTCAAAATCGAGGTACACTCCAAGGAATACCTGCATCGGAGCAAGTCCCCGGAATTTATTTTCCCTTGTTACTTTTCTGAGTATGTCGTAGCTAAGAGTGAAAAGAGGCTCGGTACGTCCTTTTTGATCCTGTACAAGCACTTTGCCGAACTCCTCTGCCATTGCTTTATCCGGAACAAGTTTCTGCGACCAGGCATTCACTGAGCCACCAACAGCAGCCAACAGCATTACGGCTGCTGCCTTTTTTCTCAATGCTGAAGTCCAGAGCCCCGGCTTAACTGTGTTGAATACCGATTTTCTGTTAAGCAGCGAGAGCATAAGAAACAGGATAAGCACTCCGTAACCTGTATAGGTCACGAACATACCGGCCGGATCATGATTCACTGAAAGTATGGTTCCCAGTTCATCCTGGTCGTAGGATGACTGATAAAACCTGTATCCTTTGTATTTCAGGATGTTGTTCATAAAGATGGTAAAGGGTTTCTCTATCCCGGCCTTCCCGTCAGTAAGCACGATATCGCTTTTGTAACCAGAAGGACTGTTCGATCCCGGATATCTGTCGAGAATGAAATCATTCAGGCGCAGTGAGAAAGGCAGAGTTCTTTCCTGTGATCCGTAGGTAATTTCAATGGTCTTGCCGTCGACCACAGTTGAAGCTGATGATAAATTCTGATCATTTCCATCCCACAGGATTACCTCTCCTGAAGGATTGTCTCCGGTCAGAATGCTGAATATAAATGCGTTTTGACCTGTTTCCCTGGCTTCCATATCGGCTGATATGATCCTGGTGCCACCCTGCCTTTCCATCTGCTGGGGTACCATACTTATACCGCCTATCCTGAAAATCTTCATCGCCTCAAAAGCGGCTGTATCTCCGTTGCTGAAAGATACTGATTCACCGGCCATCATGCTTTCGCTTGAAAACGGCAGGATGGATGTCAGATAAAAGGATAGCGAATCGTAAAATATCGATATATCAGTATTTTCCGGGGAGTTAAACCCCACTGAGACATTCCCGGTTTTCGCCGATTCCCCTTCCTTCAGAATATAGGTTTTCCTGGCAAGGCTGTCGGCTGCCAGAAATGAAATAATTGCTCCTTCTCCTTCGATGCTTCTGTCAACAACCTCGGCGGCATTAACCACTATTCTGGCAAGTTCTATCCTGTATTCGGTTTCTCCTGACCGGATCTTTCTTGTGAAATTGCCGGCTGATTTCATGCTCAGGTAGTATTTTGTGGAACTCTGATCCAGTATGACTCCGGAAGCATCCATAAGTTTATGGCCGATGTACCTGTCGCCGGAAAAGCATTTATCCTGTTCTTCTCCCTCGCGTATGTGGATAGATCCCTCCCATCCGGCGTAGCGGGTTATGGCTGCCCCGGCCAGGATAAGGATAAAGGAAAGGTGGAAAAGCAGAATTGTAAGCTTTTCCTTCCTGAAAAGCTTGTAGGAAACAACCTGGCCTGAAAGGTTAACGGCAAGAAGAAGAAGGATAAGTTCAAACCACCTGGTATCATATACAAAATTATAGGCTGCAGCGGACCCGTAGTCATTTTCGATGAATGTGGCTGCCGCCATCGAGGCAGCGAAAATGACAAACAGGATCCCCATGAAAACCGGGGAGACAAGGAATTTCAGGATTTTCACTCGACAGAAATATTATATTACCGGGTAAAGGCTTTGTGTCTTTACCTGAAGGAGGCTAAATTATGAAATGTTTCAGAATTTGTAGATATTATCTTCAATAAGCTTATCTGCAATCCTTCTCCTGGCATCTTTTGCATTTACAAAATTTACGCGAGTAAGTTCTCCGGCTGCCCTTGCCAGTAAAGGCAGTTGTTCGGGCGAGGCAAAGGCACAGGCTGCATCCATGGCTTCCTTCCTTAAAAGGTATGAGGTTTCCCAGATATTGACATTCAGTATATCCCTGTATACAGGAACCTCTCCTCTCAGCGTCTCAAGCTTCCCGATCCTCAGCGCCAGCGACTCCGACAGGTAGGTTTCCATCATCATGTTTGCTATGTTGTTCATTACTTCCTGCTCATGAGCCAGTCCCTTTTCAAATTTTTTCAAGGAACCGTGCAGGCAAATAAGTATCAATTTCTTAAAATTAGCCAGGTATCTTTTATTCTCACTGTGATAGGTTTCGCCGTTTGCTTTGCCGTCGGTAAGGCTTTCCAGGCCTGCATACAATTTCTCCGCCTCCCCGAAAAGCTCAAAATCGCCTTTCATGGCTCTTTTCATAGCGGTATCGGAAACAAGCAGCCTGTTTATCTCGTTAGTCCCTTCGAATATTCTGTTAATCCGGGAATCCCTGTATGCTCTTTCGACATCCATTTCTGCAGAATAACCCATTCCTCCGTGAATCTGAACAGCTTCATCGACCACAAAGTCGAGCATTTCGGAGCCGGCGACCTTCAGGATGGCTGCTTCCACAGCATAATGGCTTATCGCATCTATTGCAGCTCTTCCCTTATCGCCGCATTCCGATTTATACCTGTTCATAAGATCGTCAATATCCCTGCTCACACGGTACACAGCCGATTCAGAAGCATAAAGTCTGATAACCTGTTCAGCCAGTTTGTTTTTGATTGCTCCGAATGAAGATATAAGCACTCCAAACTGCTTGCGTTCATTAGCATACTTAACCGAGTCATTAATAGCTTCTTTGGCAGCGCCGAGCACATTGGCCCCCAGTTTAATCCTGCCCATGTGAAGAATGCTGAGTGCTATTCTGAATCCTTCTCCCCTTTTCCCCAGAAGGTTTTCGACAGGCACTTTTACATCGTTGAAGTAAATCTGTGCTGTGGATGAGCCTTTTATTCCCATTTTGTGCTCATCTGGTCCGATAACAACGCCGGGATAGGCTGATTCTATAATAAATGCGCTGAGGACCCTGTCGTTGTCGATCTTGGCGAACACCACGAGGGTGTCGGCAAATCCGGCATTGGTAATCCACATCTTCTGGCCGTTTACAATATAATGTTTGCCGTCGTCAGAAAGCTTTGCTCCTGTTTTGCCGGCATTGGCGTCGCTGCCTGCCCCTGGCTCGGTCAGGCAGTAAGCTCCTAAAAGCTCACCTGAAGCCAGCTTTGTCACATATCGCCGGCGCTGATCCTCATTACCGTAGTACATTATGGGGAGAGTTCCTATTCCGCAATGTGCCATGAAGGCAACTGAGAAGGAAGCTCCGGCTCCTGTGGTTTCGGCCACGAGCATCTGGGTGATGAAATCCTGTCCGAATCCGCCATACTCTTCCGGTATCGATATTCCCATCAGGCCAAGTTCACCTGATTTTTTCAGAATAGCTTTCATAAGCTCCCTGTCACATTTCTCAAGGTCGGTCATTGCGGGCATTACCTCCGCTTCGAGAAAATCCCTGCATGTCTGGGCAATCATCTTCTGTTCCTCTGAGAACTCCTCAGGAATAAATATATCAGCCGCATCAGTAGAACTTACAAGGAATTCGCCGCTTTTCAAGAGTTTTCTGCTTTCCATATTCAATGCTTTTAAAAAATTATCCATAACACTAATCGGGATGGGTCATCCGGCGCCTGGCTACATTTCCATTGCTTCAGCAACAAGCTCTGCAATATCAAGGTTCCGTACATTCTCTTCCCTGTTCTTATATTTCAGCCCGTCGGTAATCATTGTCATACAGAAAGGACAGGCTGTAGCTATTGTGTCAGCGCCTGTTTCCAGCGCTTCCCCGGTTCTCTCGATAAAGATCTCCTGATCGCCTTTTTCGGCTTCCTTGAACATTTGTCCGCCCCCTGCGCCGCAGCATAATGCAAAGCTTTTATTCCTTTTCATCTCAACCAGGCCTGGTGACAGTGTTTTTATTATTTCCCTGGGCTCGGAATAGATGTTGTTAGCCCTTCCAAGATAACAGGGGTCATGGAAGGTGATCCCTGTACCCTTTATTTTCCTGTGATCAAGCTTGAGTTTGCCTTCCGAGATGGAACTTTCCAGAAACTGCAGGTAACTGATGACCTCATAATTTCCTCCAAGGTCGGGATATTCATTTTTGAAGGTATTGAAGCAATGAGGACAAGTTGTTATGATCTTCTTAACTTCATAGTTCTTAAGGATTTCTATCACCTGCATCGCCTGCATCTGGAAAAGCATTTCATTTCCTGCTCTGCGTGCCGGGTCGCCAGTACAGGTCTCTTCCTTTCCAAGGACAGCATAGCTCACATTCAACCTGTTAAGAATGCCTGCGAAAGCTCTCACAACCTTTTTATACCTGTCGTCGAATGCTCCGGCGCATCCGACCCAGAAAAGGTATTCCGGCTTTGTTTCTGCGGGCAGCCCGGCAAACACCGGGATTTCAAAATCAAGATTTTTTGTCCAGTTAAGCCTGTCGTCAGCAGGATACTGCCAGGGGGCTCCATTGTTCTCTATATTGCTGAACACGCTTTTGAGCTCACCGGGAGCAGCGCCTTCCTCGAGGACCAGATAGCGGCGCATATCCACGATCAGTGAAGGCTGGTTTATGTTTACCGGGCATTCCTGCACACAAGCATTGCATGTCGTGCATGCCCATAGTTCTTCTTCGGATACATAATCCCTTACAAGCGATCTGTTGTCGGTGTAATCCTGTCCGTTTTTAACCATCAGGGGTCCTATTTCCTTCATCCTAGCCCTGAGGTTCATCATCACCTTCCTTGGGGAGAGTTTTTTGCCGGTAAGGTTTGCAGGACAAACTGAAGTGCATCGTCCGCATTCGGTGCATGACAGGGAATCGAAATAATTCTTCCAGGTCACATCACCTGCATCCTTCACCCCGAACCTTTCAGGAACTGCGCCGGCCGGAGCCTGTGAATAGGCAGTGTCGGGATTGAGCATAAGTTTCACCTCACCGGTTATGCTTTCCATATTGTCGAGTTTTCCGGGAGGATCAAGCCTTGAAAGGAAAACATTGGGAACGGACATGAACACATGAAAGTGTTTCGAATAGGGAAGGTAGTTGGCAAAGAAGAATATTGTAAGAATATGAACCCACCAGTTTATATGATAGAGCGTACTGTATCCGGATGCTGATAAACCGGGCAAAAGGCCGGCGATGAAACGGCTTACCGGGTAGCTCCCGTGTATTTCAGTTCCCGACAGCAGTTGAAGTCCCAGGTAACCGGTATTCATCAGAATAAGTGAAACCATCAGGAGCAGGATCAGCGACAGCGACACAATCGCATCAACATGCGATCTGGATTTCATCTCCACTCCCGTAAATCTTTTCACATGTAGAAGGCTCCGGCGGATTGTAAAAATTATAATGGAAATGCCCACCAGAAGGGCGAAAATATCTCCGGCAGCCATCAGTACATCATAAACGGGACCAAGAAAGCTTAGTGATCTTTCGGCTCCGGAAATACCGTCGATAACCATTTCGATGCTTCCGAAGATGATTATACAAAAACCCCAGAACACCAGGGCATGGAAGAATCCTACAACAGGACGCCTGAATATCTTTGACTGTCCGAGAGCCACTTTCAACAGCAGATTCACCCTCTTTCCCCAATCCCTTACCGGGAACGCAGGCTTAGTAAGCCTGAAAAGTTTTATCAACCGGTTTACAGTGTACCCGAAAGCTGCAATTGTAACGACAAGGATAACGGTAAAAATCAATTGCTTAAGCATAATGAGTAATCTTAATCTGTTGTTCTTATGCCACAAAGGCACAACTATTTCTTTAAGTTTTTTACTGCATCAACCAGTTTCGGAAGCACCTTCATTGCGTCGCCTACAATTCCATACTGGGCTGATTCGAATATCGGGGCATCCTTGTCGTTGTTTATTGCAACGATGTACTTTGAAGAACTCACACCGGCGAGGTGCTGGGTGGCTCCGGATATACCCACCGCGATGTAGAGGTTTGGGGCTATGATCTTCCCTGTCTGTCCTGTGTGTTCTTCATGAGGTCTCCACCCTTCATCCGATACCGGTCTCGAACAGGCAGTTGCTCCGTTAAGGAGAGAGGCCAGTTCAACAAGAGGCTCCCAGTTATCGGGAGACTTCATGCCTCGTCCGCCGGATACCACAACCTCTGCGTCGGTAAGCAATATCTTTCCTGTCTGCTTATGTGTCGATGTAACTGTAGTTGCCGGCAGAGACTGATCCACATCAACATCGACCGTTTCAGGGATGGCGCCGGCAGGTCTTTCGATGATCTCATAAGAGTTCTGAGCCAGGGTAATAATTTTCACTTCCGACCTTAAAACAACATTGGCAAAAGCGTTTCCCGAATAGGCTCTTTTGTAAACAGTAAAAGGTTCTGTGCTGACCGGCAGCCGGCTGACTCCCGAGCCTATACCGGCTTTCAGCCTGACTGCCACTCCCGGAGCAAGCGCCTTTCCGGTCATATTGTTAGATAAAATAATGATTTTGGAACCCTCTTTTGCTGCAAGATCGGAAATGACTTTTGACCAGGTGCGGTTATCCATCACTTCCAGTGCAGGGCTGACCAGGCTGAGCACCCTGTGGGCGCCATAGCGGCCAAGCTCCTTCAACTCCTCATCTGCGGCCTTTCCGATTGTGAAAGCCGTTACCTTCATATTCATCATGCCAGCAACGGATGCTGCGTAGGAAACCAACTCAAAGGACAGCTTCTTGAATTTTCCGTCCCAGTTTTCAGTAAATACGAGAACTGACATATTTTTTTCTTTTCAGTTTAACACTCAGATAACTTTTGCTTCGTTCTGAAGCAGTTCTATAAGCTTGCCGGGATCGTCCGGATCTACATATTTGCAGGCAGCCCTCGGCGCCGGTTTCTCAAAACCTGCTATCTCAGTAAGGCAATCTGCATCAACAGGTTCATAAAGCCTTACAGCCTTGGTCCTGGCAGCCATTATTCCACGCATGGACGCTATCCGGGGTTCTTTGGCTATGCCTTTCTGTACTATTGCCACAAAGGGAAGAGTAACCTTTACGCTTTCCCTGCCGCCATCGATCTCACGGGTAATGACAGGCATACCATTTTCCATACTTATACCTGAAACAGATGATACAGAAGGTATCCCGAGAAATTCAGAGATCATTCCTCCCACTGCTGAACCGTTAAAATCGCTCGATTCAATCCCGCAAATTACAATGTCGAAACCTTCCTTTCCTATAGCAGCTGCAAGTTGCGAAGCTGTGTAATAAGCGTCAGAAGGAGTGCAGTTGACACGTATGGCATCGTCGGCGCCGATAGCCAGGGCTTTCCGTATGGTGGGTTCAGAAGAAGCGGGGCCGGCATGCGCCACAGTTACCTTTTTAACTCCGCTGGAAGGATCATCCCTGAGTTCGAGAGCCCTTGTAAGGGAAAGCTCATCCCATGGATTTATAACCCACTGAATTCCCGCAGTATCAATGGCAGAACTCCCCTCCGCGAATTTTATCCTGGTTGTGGTATCCGGAACATTGCTGATACAAACTACTATATTCATCAGTAATAGTTTTATTGAATGGATTTTTGTCTTAAAGGCGTCAAATATAATAATTATAGCTTCAACTGCAAATCGAAAATATTTCAATCTGAAAGCTGTTCGAAATAAAACATGATTATATCAATTTGATTTTCTGTATTTTAAAAATGACAAAACCGTATTTCTATTACACCGGTCGAAACTTCATTGCATTCCGGTTGCAGGTACAAATTCCCTTCAGCTTTTACAACCTATTGTAATTAAGATTAAATTCGCACGCCATAATTAATAAACATAATTCACTAGTGGGCATTAGATTTTCTTAAACGTTCTTTGAAATTATGAAATAATCGCGTCTGCAGCATTTTTTTGAAGCGTGACGATTTGAATTGAAAAGTTGGATTTTTGCTTTTTAAAAGCATTAATCCATGAACCAAGGCAAATATATCTTCGCTCAACTTACAGATTTTTTACCTCGCAGGATCTTTGACAGAATAGTTGACAAGTATGAAGGTAATAAGCGTGTAAGGTCTTTTACCTGCTGGAATCAAATGCTCTGCATGGTGTTTGGGCAACTGACTGCCAGGGACAGTATGAGGGATCTGATGTTAAGCCTTGAAGCACACCAGTCAAAGTATTATCACCTGGGTTTTGGTTCAACAGTTTCACGCAGAAATCTTGGCACAGCAAACGAAAGAAGAACCTGTAAAATCTTTGAAGAGTTTGCATATGTACTGATAGAAGAAGCACGCAGAAGCTGTTATCGTGACGATTTTGAGATCAAGGTGGATGGCAATGTTTATGCGCTGGACTCCACAACAATAGATCTTTGTTTAAGCATCTTCTGGTGGGCAGAGTTCAGAAAGCATAAGGGAGGGATAAAACTTCATACTCTTTTTGACATCAAAACTTCCATTCCCAGCTTTCTTCACATCACCACAGCCAAGGTTCACGATGTCAACATCATGGATCTCATCCCTTACGAAAAGGGGAGTTTTTATGTTGCTGACAAAGGATACACTGATTTCCTGAGGTTGTACAGAATACACGCAAATGGGTCCTTTTTTGTAATTAGTGCAAAGGATAATCTTCAGTTCAGGAGGATGTATTCCAAAAGGGTGGATAAATCAACAGGTGTTCTCAATGACCATATTGGTAAGTTAGTGGTTTACAAATCAAGAACTGAATATCCTGAAAAGCTCCGGCGAATAAAGTATTATGACTCCGAGCATGATTTGAAACTGGTTTTCCTGACCAACAACATGGAGCTGAGTGCTTCTGATATTGCTCTTCTCTACAAGAAACGGTGGGCGGTCGAGCTATTTTTTAAATGGATGAAACAGCATCTTAAGATTAAATCTTTCTGGGGAACAACCCTCAATGCTGTAAAGGTCCAAATGTATTGTGCCGTCATCGCTTACTGTCTAGTAGCCTTAGTAGGTAATAAATTGAAAGTTAACCGTACAATCTACGAAATCTTACAGATCCTGAGTATATCCTTACTGGACAAAGCTCCTATAAAAGAGATACTTACGAGATGCGATTACAATAATGTCAAAGAACTTAAAAATAACCAGTTAATAATCAGTGGGTTTTAATTGCCCACTACTGAACATAATTAATTAATAAGTCTGAAAGATTCATAAGTTGAAAAACACAATAAGGATATACGGAGCAATTTTTCTGGCGATGATCTTCTGGGCTTTTTCGTTCGTATGGTTCAAGGTGGCCAATGAAAAGTTCCTGCCGATCACAATTGTGTTTTTCAGGCTTATCATCGCAGTTGCAATACTCACCACTTACCTGGCTGTCAAGAAGAAATTTGTAAGGATCAGAAGGGAAGACAGGAAGCTGTTCATAATGCTGGCTCTCTTTGAACCCTTCCTTTATTTTCTTGGAGAGAGTTTCGGGCTGACTTATGTTTCGGCGACTGTCGGATCGGTTCTTATATCAACCATTCCGGTAGTTGCGACCATCGGAGCCTGGATCTTTCTGAAGGAACGTTTAAAGCTCATAAATTATGCGGGCATTGTAATGTCTTTCATCGGCATTCTCGTCTTCATTATAGACAGGAACGGTTCACTTTCATACAATACAAAAGGTCTGGCGCTTATGATGCTTGCTGTCTTCTCGGCTTCAGGATACAACCTTACCCTGAGCAGGCTGGTTGGAAATTACGGGCCGGTTTTTATCGTAAATGTTCAGAACACCATTGGAGCCGTTCTCTTTCTGCCGGTTTTTCTCATATTTGAAGCCGGCCATCTTGGCGAAACCACGCTTACCTATAGTGATTTTATACCTGTAATTGAGCTTGCAGTATTTGCATCCTGCGGAGCCTTTATTCTTTTTGCCTTTTCAGTAAGAAACCTGGGAATTACGAAAGCCAATGTCTTTACCAATTTCATACCCATTTTCACGGCTGTTATTTCCTTTGTTATACTTGGTGACCGGCTTACAATACAGAACATAGCCGGCATGATGGTGGTGATTGCGGGACTTATCATGTCACAGATGAACGGCAGGCGGAAAAAGAGTGATGATGCTGTTATACTGACGGGAAAGACAGCCTGATATTCATCACAATATTCTATATTTACATCAACGGGCCTGAAATGGCAAAACCGATTTCCTTTATATTGCTTTTTTTGTTTCCTGTTGCCGGGGTATTTTCGCAGACAGGAGGAGACAATGTATATGAGTTTCTGAACCTGACACATTCGGCTCTGGAATCATCCCTCGGAGGATCGAATGTATCTCTGACGGAGCGCAGTGCAGGTCTGGCCTGGACAAATCCTGCCGTTCTTTCACGGAGCATGTCGGGAAATGCAGCCCTTAGCTTCACAAACTATCTGGGCGGAGTGAATTACGGGATGGCTTTGTATTCTCACTCATCGGGAAAATCGGCTGTTATCGGGGGAGGTATTTCCTATCTGAATTACGGCTCATTCACTGAAGCAGATGAAACGGGAGCTATTAACGGTTCATTCATGGCTTCCGAAATATCCCTCGGTTTGATTTATTCATTTCACCCCGACTCGATGTTTTCGGCAGGAATCAGTTTCAAGCCTGTAATTTCGCAGCTTGAGAGGTACAACTCATTCGGGTTTGCTTTTGATTTTGGAGCATCGTGGCACAATCCGGGGAATTTTCTATCTGCAGGACTTGCAATCAGGAATCTCGGACTGCAACTGACCTCCTATGCCGGGGAAGCGAAAGCCGGTCTTCCCCTCGAGGTCATTGCGGGCTTCTCCGCACGCCTCAGGCACGCTCCTTTCAGGTTCTCTCTGACCATGAGGCATCTCGAGAAGTTCGATCTCACACACGACTACAACATTTCAGACGGGGAAGATGAGACTCAGTCCGGAGATCTGTCTGGAAACCTTCTTCGCCATGTTGTTGCCGGCGTGGAATTTTTCCCTCACAAAAACTTCTGGCTCAGCGCCGGGTACAACCACCAGAGGAGAAGCGAGCTTCAATCGGACCTTAAGTCTTCAGGAACCGGCTTTTCGTGGGGATTCGGCATTAATGCCGCAGTGGCTGAGATTGAATTCGGAAGGGCTTCATATCACCTGGCCGGAGCATCGAACACCATTTCGGTGATCCTTATACCCGGCAGGATGTTTAAAAAACAGGAGCATCAGTTCTCAGGGAGTTTCAGATAATAAATTTGGTAACTTTGGACCCACAAAAAATATACGCTGGTACGACCACCCTGAATCAGGAAATAATCCCGGACCGGAGATCCGGAAAGGCATCACCCTTCAGGAAATAACAGCCATAAGATAAAGGAAATGGACAGAAGACTTATAATAGCTATCGACGGATACGCATCATGCGGTAAAAGCACTTTTGCCAGAGCGATTGCTTCGGAGCTTAACTATATATATATCGACAGCGGCGCCATGTACCGGGCGGTAACACTTTATTGCATCCGGAAAGGATATTTAGTCGGCGGAGAGCCCCGGACAGAAAGGATAATAGAAGATCTCGCCGAAATACATATATCTTTTATTTACAATTCCGACATAGGATCCTATGAAACTTTCCTGAACTCCGAGAACGTTGAAAGGGAGATCAGAAGCATTGAAGTCTCTTCATTTGTCAGCCGTATAAGCCAGATCCATGAAGTAAGGGCCCGCATGGTTGAACTCCAGCGTCAGATAGGTGTTTTCAAAGGTATTGTAATGGACGGCAGGGATATAGGGACGGTTGTATTTCCCGATGCCGACCTGAAGATATTCATGACGGCCTCTGTTGACATCAGGGCGAAAAGAAGGTTTGACGAGCTTAGGGGCAGGAATATTGACGTTGACCTGGAAGAAGTCAGGATGAACATTATTTCCCGCGATATAGCCGATGAGAACAGGGATATCAGTCCCCTCAGGAGAGCTGATGATGCAATTGTGCTGGACAACAGCAGGATGACTGTTGCTCAGCAGATGGAGTGGGTTATGAAAATTATCAGTCAGAAGCTGAATGAAAATAGAAATTGATCAGAAATCAGGATTCTGTTTTGGTGTTCACAATGCGGTAGAGGTAGCTGAAAATGCTCTCCGTGATGGAGAAACCGTTTATTCGCTGGGTTCTGTCATGCATAATGACATGGAAATGAAGCGTCTGACTTCCCTGGGATTGATTACCATCGATCACGACCGCTTCCGGAGTCTGAAAGACTGTAAGGTACTCATTAGGGCTCATGGAGAACCACCGGAGACTTACCGGACAGCTGTTGAGAACAACATAACCATCATAGAGGCCACATGCCCGATTGTGAAAAGGCTGCAGTCGAAAATAAAAAAGACCTGGATTGAAATCAGGCAGAACAAAGGGCAGATTGTTATCTACGGAAAGCCAGGGCATGCGGAGGTAATTGGATTGCTGGGCCAGACAGACAATGAAGGCTTGCTTATTTCAAAAGCTGACGATATTGAAAAAATAGATTTTTCACGTCCTGTTGCATTATTTTCCCAGACCACCATGGAAATAATCGAATTCGGAAGAATCAGGCAGCTTATCTTCGACAGGTTGAAAGAAAAGGGTCATTTGGATCCGGAACGCGACTTTATTGTTTTTAACACTATCTGTGGTCAGGTTTCCGGAAGAGAACCTAATCTCAGGGCCTTTGCCGCAGACCACGACACTGTGATATTTGTCAGCGGCAGGGACAGCTCAAACGGTAAAATGCTTTACTCGGTCTGTAAAAGCATTAACCCTGACACACATTTCATTTCATCTGTTGAAGAGATAGACAAATCGTGGTTTGACGGAAAGGAATCTGTAGGAATTTGCGGAGCAACTTCAACACCACGTTGGCTGATACGTGAGGTGAAGGATCATATCAGAAAAATCGGCGAATAAAAAATTGTTATGGAAAACATATCAATCAAAAAGACAAGAATAGCAAGGCTCTCAGTGTTCTCTAACTCGCTGCTTATAGCCATGAAACTGATTGTGGGCATCATAAGCGGATCAGTAAGTATCATTTCCGAAGCAATACACTCATCCATGGACCTTGTTGCGGCGCTGATAGCCTTTTTTGCAGTAAGGGTTTCCGATACCCCTCCCGATTCCAGGCATCCTTATGGTCATGGCAAGGTTGAAAACATATCCGGGGTTATTGAAGGAGTTCTGATTCTCATTGCAGCCGGAGTTATTATTATTGAAGCAGTGAAAAAGATCACTGGAGGCCATTCTCTTCCTGAGGCAGTATGGATAGGAGCGCTTGTGATGCTTGTTTCGGGCATTGTAAACATAATAGTGTCGCGCCGGCTCTATAAAGTCGCTCGTGAGACCGGATCACTGGCTCTTGAAGCGGATGCGCTTCACCTTAAGACTGATGTCTACACCTCACTTGGAGTTGCAGCAGGACTCGGAGTCATTTATTTCACCGGTATAGTCTGGCTCGATCCGGTGATAGCCATACTGGTAGCTCTTTTCATCCTGAAGGAATCATATAACCTCATTGCGAGGGCTTTTGCCCCGCTGCTCGATACGTCGTGGTCAGAAGCTGAGATCAAAGATCTTAAAACACACCTCAGCGGTATGAAAGTTGACTTCCACGATCTCAGGACTCGAGTTGCAGGCAATTACAGGTTTGTGGACCTCCATATCGAGATACCCGCGGATGAATCGGTGGGAAATGCCCATTCATATTGTGATATGATCGAGGATAAACTGAAGGACATCTATGCCAACCTCACTGTCACCATTCATGTTGAACCATGCAGCCGGCGGCTTAAAACTTCCTGAATGTCATTTCATATATTTAAGTCTGAGACTGTTGCTTACAACGCTTACGCTGCTTAAAGCCATTGCGGCACCGGCAATCATGGGATTGAGAAGAAATCCGGTAAACGGGTAGAGCGACCCTGCTGCAATGGGGATGCCGATGACATTGTAAATAAAGGCCCAGAACAGGTTTTGTCTTATGGTTCTGACAGTGTTCCTGCTCAAACGGATAGCAGACGGAATCACTGAAAGATCGTTTCCTATAATAGTCATTCCTGCAGCATCGATGGCAATGTCAGATCCTCTTCCCATTGCTATGCTGACATCTGCACGGGCAAGGGCCTGACTGTCGTTAATACCGTCACCGGCCATTCCTACTATCCTGCCTGACGACTGCAATTCCCTTACAAAATTTTCCTTGTCCGAAGGAAGCATCCCCGCCCTGAAATGTTTTATTCCTGTTTTTTCTGCCACGGCCTCGGCAGTCCTTTTGTTATCGCCGGTTAACAGATAAACATCTATGTCCATTTCTCCGAGTTTCTTAACTGCTTCCGGCGAAGTAGCCCTGACAGCGTCTGAAACAGAGAGTACAGCCAACACCTTTCTGCTGTCGGAGAACCAGATAACCGTGGAAGCATCAGCCTCCTCCTCCATGGCAAATTTCTTCAGGCTTTCATCGGAAACAACTCCCCTGGAGTTTATAAGGTCGTAGCTTCCAGCAAAGTAGATTTCCCCTCCGATTATGCCGCTTATTCCTTTTCCCGTAATGCTTTCAGCTTTTTCGACATGAATGTTTGTTGCACTTTCCTCAAGAAAACGCACAACAGCGGCGGCAAGGGGATGCTCTGAAATTTTCTCGAGGCTGTAAAGCATATCGCGGCTTTTCTTCTCTTCATCTTCAGACACCCACCTTATCATCTTTACCGATGGTTTTCCCTCAGTTATTGTTCCTGTCTTGTCAAGCACTATTGAATTGATCCTGTGAGTCATTTCAAGAGCGGAGGCGTCCTTTATCAGAATGCCCTTTTCTGCTCCTTTTCCTATTCCAACCATCAATGCAGTCGGAGTTGCCAGGCCGAGGGCACAGGGACATGCAATGACAAGAACTGTTATCATTGCCATCAGTCCGGATGCAAAGCCCTCCTCCCCGCCGGCAACAAGCCATATCACAAATGAAATCAAAGCTATTGCCACAACAGAGGGAACGAAAATGGCAGCTATCCGGTCGACCAGTTTCTGAACGGGAGCCTTGCTTCCCTGGGCTTCCTGAACCAGCCTGATAATGCCGCTCAGCAGTGTATCCGATCCCACTTTCTCAGCAACAAACTGAAAGCTTCCCTTCTGATTTATCGTTCCGGCATAGACTTCCGAACCCTGTTCCTTCAACACTGCAACCGGCTCTCCGCTGATCATGCTTTCGTCAACATAGCTGATGCCGGATATTACTTTTCCGTCGACCGGGATATTTTCTCCCGGTCTTACCAGAATTTTATCTCCGGGTTTTACTTTTGAGATCAGGAATTCCCGGATCTCACCGTCAGGCATTACTTTAAACAGGGTAAGCGGCTGCAGTCCAATCAGTTTTTTCAGGGAGGAAGAGGTGTTTGCCTTCGCCCTGTCTTCAAGAAGACGTCCCAGAAGGACCAGGGCAATCACTACGCCCGAAGCTTCAAAGTAAACGTGTGCATGAAGTCCCCTGCTGTGCCAGAATTCAGGGAAAAGAATGTTGAACACACTGAAAAGATAAGCTATTCCAGTACTTAGAGCCACCAGTGTATCCATTGTCGCATGGCGGTGTTTCAGTTGCTTCCATGCATTTATGAAGAAAGAGGATCCCGACCAGCAGACTATTGGTGTAGCCAGGCCCCACATTATAAAATTTGCTCCCGGAATCTCCATAAAAACCATGCTTACCAGGAGTAGCGGTACAGCCAGGACTATGGCTGTAAAGGCTTTGCGTTGAAGCATCCTGTGAGTTTTAAGCTGAAGGTTTTCATGTTCTTCCTTTGCATGGGCAGGATCTCCTGTAATCAGGTCATATCCTGCCGACACCACTGCTTCCCTGATATCTTCCGGAGAAACATCTGAAGGAAGGTATTCAAGCGTAGCAATCTGGGATGCAAGGTTTACAGAAGCTGAAATAACTCCAGGCTGCTTCTTTATCACCGATTCGATGTTTGCGGCACAGGAAGCGCACGACATGCCGGCAACAGGAAACTGTTTCCTCACGGTTTTCATGATTGCCGAATCCTTTGAAATATTTTCTTCCCCGGTCATTTTACACTGCTTATATCATGATGGTATTAACAATAACAATTAATGCAGTGTAAAGTTAAACCAATGATGTCACAAACAGGATTCTATCTTGAACGAACTTCCCTTTTCATAAAAGAAACATAGGAAAGTACGAAGCAGATAACGGTGGCGGCTACCAGTCCTGTAATCTGTGGCCAGACTATCAGAAGGCTTTGTCCGAGGGGAAGTGATCCAGGAATTGTTCCGTAGATCTTTTCGACTGTGAGCGGGCCAAGGCTGCGCACAGTCGGAACAAGTACCGTTGTTGTTGCATCGCTGAACAACTGGCCGGGAAGCACCCTGAAGAGGTTCATCACAAGTTCCTGGTATGCCGCGACCTGGCCGGCCGAAGCATTGGCAGAAGGTTGAGCCGCTTTGGCTATGAGGCTTACCAGAATGCTGTAGAACACTGTCAGGAAAAGCCATGTCGCAATTCCGGCAAGTGCGGATGTGGCAGGCTGCCGGAATTTTACCGAAAAGAAGATCGACAGGTTGAGCCAGAATGAAATATAAAGTATTCCGATAATGATGAAGAACACAATTCTAAGAAACTCGTCGGCAGTGGGCGGAATCCCTGTAGCAATAAGTCCTGCTCCCATGACCAGAAAGCCGAGGCTGAACATCATCACGGTCAATACAATAATTGCAGCGGTAAATTTGGCATTGATAACGTAATCCCTGTGGACCGGTTGAGAGAGGATTCGGCTAAGCGTACCCCTGTTCTCTTCAGCATTAATGGCATCAAAGCCCATAATCAGTCCGAGAAGCGGTCCCAGAAAACTGATGAATACGAAAAATGAAGGCAGTGTACCGTCTGAAGCAGTGAAAAGTCTGAGAAAAACAAAGGAGTCTCCTGTTGCATTTGCTTTTACAGCTTCATCAATATTGGCAATTGACACCGATACCGATCCCAGACATGTAAGAAAGACCAGAACCAGCAATATCAGGAAGCGCCAGCTTCTTACATAATCGGATATTTCTTTGTTTACCATGGCCCTGAAAGGATGGATTGCCCTTTCGCCAGCCATTCCTTCCTGGTTGCTATACATTTTTTTCATATCCCTCGAAATAACGGTTATAAATATCATCAAGACCGTATTCCTTCCTCGAAAGGGAAGTAAGCCCAGAGCCGGAACGCATGATTGTTCCTGCAATATCTCCGGTGACATCTTCAGAGCATCCGATTCTCAGGACATTGCCGGTTGACGCGACCGATACTATTCCCTTCATTTCACTCAGTTTTTCCTTTAGCCGGTCAAGAGTACCGGCTGCCGGTCCGGTGTCTTCGGGCAGACTGACGCCCGCCTCGACAACAAGAGGCTCATTTGAAAAGAGTTTACGGGATAAAGTGTTCAGATCGCCTTCGGCAATCAGCCGGCCTCCGACGAAAATTCCCACCCGGTCGCATACGGCCTGGATCTGATGCAGATGATGGGATGAAAGCAGTACAGTATTTTTTTCCTCTCTGGCCAGCTTTTCAATCAGTTCAAGGAACTCCATGACTCCCCGGGGGTCTATTCCCAGAGTGGGTTCATCGAGGATTATTACTTCCGGATCCTTGACAAGAACATCAGCAAGGCCGAGACGCTGTCGCATTCCACGTGAGTATTTTCCCGTTCTTTTTGATTTCTGGTCCGACAATCCGACTCTCTCAAGCATAGTCGTCACTCTTTCCCTGGCTTCACTTTCAGGAATGGAATTTAGTCTGGCGGTGTACATCAGGTTCTCAAACCCGGTATAGTCGTCGTAAAATCCAACATCTTCCGGCAGGTATCCGACTTTTCTTTTCACATCGACAGGGTTTGTCACGGGGTTTATTCCGCAAACCCTTATCACTCCTGAAGTCGGTTCCGTAAGTCCGAGCATCATAAGTATCGTTGTTGATTTGCCGGCGCCATTCGGGCCGAGCAGGCCGAATATCTCTCCTTTGCCGACACTCAGGGTCAGATTATCGACAGCGGTAAACGACCCGTATTTCTTCGTCAGGTCAGTTAGTTCAATAACCGGATGGTCCATTTATTACCTCCTTCCGTACTTGCGGAAAAGATAAAAAACCCCTCCGAGAGCTCCGAGAATTATTAATACTCCTATCCAGCCCCAGAGCATTGGAGTTTTTACGGTAACCCTGAAAGTTATTTTGCTCGTCGATTCTGCCGTCGAGGCATCCATTGTGGTTACATAATCGCCTGCAATGGCTTTCTTATATGCTTTGAGGGTTGCCTTGACCTGCACCGACTCACCGGGGGCAATCCTGTCGATCCTTGAAGGTTCAAAGGCCAGTTCCCAGTTAAGCGGGGCTCCCGATTCGAGTTTCACATTTACCAGGTCGATTGAACCTGTATTCAGAACAACCAGGTCGAGACGTTTTGTTTCGCCTGCGGTTATGCTGGTACTCAGAAGTCCGGTTGGAGTGGTAAGGTTCAGACCATAAGTTCCCGTTATCACCACCTCCAGATCGAGAGAAGCTGTTGAAGCACTTGTTGAAACCATAACTTTTATGTTATAGGTTCCAGCTTTTGCATTGTCGGGAGGGTTTACATCAATACCCATATCTACCTTGCTGTTGGCCAGCACATCAACAGAAGTAGCCTGCTGATAGTTAGGCTTGAAAGTGACAATCCATCCCGGCGGATAGTCGGCAGCCAGAGCATAATGCTGATTATCAACTGTCAGGTTGTTGATTGTTGTCTGAAAGCTGAATGTAGAAGTGGATGTCCCCTGCATATTCGCCTGCCTGGTGGTAAACTCTGTTTTATAAGTTCCCTGGGAAGCTACTATCAGAGTGAGCGGAAGGGCATCGAGGTCCCCTGCCTTCACCTGAAAACGGTAGCTGCCCTTATTCACTTTAAGAGGGACTTCAATCCTGAGGGTAAAACTCTTCTTATCGCCGGGAAGAACGGAAATTTCCCGTACGTTGAACCCTCCCGATTTAACCGTATAGTTCCAGCTTGCAGGAACTCCCGAGACTGTAATCTCAGCATCCCGGATCACGTCAGAGTTGTTGATCAGATCGACCGAATAATCGACTGCCTCTCCGGGCGCGACCGAGATTTTGAGATAGGGTGTGTAAAGCTTCACGCTGTCTGAGGGAGCGGAAGCACCGGCATTCAGAGATAAAATGCCTGCGATGGCAAAAAACATCATTTTCAACGAAACAGTACTGATTGACATATAAAATCCTCCAATAATTATTAATGACAACGAATACTGCGGCAAATGTAAAATCTGAACTTTTCTTTTAAAAACCATTTTTTTTAAAATATTCTGTGGATTTTCTTAAATTTTTGTTAAAAGACATCCCGTGCAACGAGGGTTGTTAGTGCATCTCCGCTTTTTACAGGGCAATCCGGTCTTTACAGTAGGAATTTCAGATCAATGCCGGCAGAGCAGTTGATAATCCCCTGACCAATTTGCCAAAAAACGGCTGGATTGCCATATCGGCTGAAAGCCTCAGACCACAAACCGGATAACAGGATTCGATATTTTAATATATTAGCGGTATAATTCTAATCTGTTAAAAAATGTCACTTACAGAAAAAATCGCAGCCGATCTTATCACTGCCATGAAGTCGAAAGATACAGTATCGCTTGAAGCTTTAAGGGCGGCAAAGACAGCTTTCCTTCTTGCTCATTCTGAAAAGGGCTCCGACAGTGTACTGACACCGGAAGAGGAGATCCGTATCATTCAGAAGCTTGTAAAGCAAAGGCGTGAATCAGCTCAGATCTATAAGGAAAATAACAGGGCTGATCTGAGCGAAAAGGAAAGCTCAGAAGCCGGAGTGCTCGAGAAATATCTCCCGGCAAGGATGGGCGCGGAAGAACTGGAATCAGTAGTAAGGGACATTATAGAGCGTGTGGGAGCAAAATCTGCTTCCGATTTAGGAAAGGTGATGGGTCCGGCAATGAAGGAACTTGCCGGCAAGGCTGACGGGAAAGAAATATCGGCTGCTGTCAGGAAGCTGCTGGGATAAAGACAAGTATTGTCGTGCAGGTCGTGCAGGTCATTTTCATTGAACGGAACTGTCAGCTTAAAGCTTTATCTCAATACTTGTCGTATACGGACAGTGAAGAGACCGGCCCTCTGCCCGTCATTCCTTCGGAGGTCTGGATGATATGAAGTTTTTTTCCTCTCTTCTGAAGTGTCCACACCTCGCTTGATTTCATCTCAACAGGAGGCTTCTCACCGAATTTCATTGTGACTTTCGAAAGGATCGTCAGAGTATCTCTTTCCGCTGACCAGTTTGCATTCTGAACCCTGGGGGAATTCATGAAGCCGGTCGACTTATTGTCGGAGCCGTCGAGTTTCAGCGTAATATCGGCCACTTCGTCATCGTCCCATTCCACGGCCGAAAATGATTTCACTGAAATCTGGTCACCTTCCTGCTTCAACATTATTTTGTAAGGGGGCACCGTTCTTCCCTGTCCGCCCATGGAGCTGCTTTCGGCTTCATTCAGCCGCCATTCACCGGTGAAATTGGCTGCCCGGTCGATCTTTACGGGATCTAATCCGCATGCTCTTCTGTAATCGGCAGTTCCATCGAGATAGCTCCTGTCTTCAATAAAGACCACCCGCGGGTCGGCTGTAAGCTTCCCGTAATCGGTAAAAGAGGTTCCTCTTACCATACCGGCCCACACTACCCAGTAAATCCAGTCTGGTTGTTGTGCAATGATCTCGGGAGACGGAGGGTTACCCACTTCTCCGATGGTCACAGGCTTGCCGTTAGACAGTGCCAGGAGTCCGTCATAATATGACTGGTTGAAATCATTTCCGTAGATGTCGATTGAAAGGATATCAAGGTATTCGTTCCCCGGATAATAGTTTACGAATTCCCTTCCGGGCTGACCTGGCCGGTCGACACTCCACACCCAGATCAGGTTATCGAGTTTATGATAATTTACCAGCCTGTCGAACAATTGCCTGTAAAGCGCTGCTGTGGTGTATTTGCCCTGGTATCTTCCGCCCCACCAGAACCAGTCGCCGTTCATTTCATGATAAGGCCTCCACAGGACAGGGACTTTGGCATCGCTAAGCTGTTTCAGGAATCCGGCAATCTCGTCGACCTGCTTTACCCACCGGTTGTAAAGGTCTGTCCGTCGTGTAAGTATATCCCTGAACTGTTTGTCGGTAAGTCTTCCCTGGACACTTGCAAGGGGTGCTGAAGGATCAGCACCCCTGACAGGCTGGAATGTCACAGGTTCTTCAGCTGTCGGAGGCACGGCATGCCAGCACAGAGTGACAAGATATCCGTTTCTGTGCTGTCGGATGGCTTCCCTTATTATTTCAGGACGGGCAAGATATGAATCTTTATCTCCTTCTGCGGCAAAACCGAAATCCTGGCTCCATACCGGAGGAGTTTTCCCGATGAAATCACCTGCAAAAACAGTATTCCTCGATCCGGAATTTGGAAAATTATGTTGTCCGGCAAGAATCTGTTTACCGCTTATACTGTAGAGATACCTGAGCAGGGCTTTTGCTTCCGGTGATGCATCAGGAGTTACCGGCTCCTGAGCATGCAGAAAACAGCCAGCAATGCCTGACATTAAAAACATCAGGGCCGTTCTCCTTAACATATTACGCATCAGCTATTTCTTATCGAAAACCATTTTCTCGCTCATGTCGCCAAATGACGAACTTGATGTCGATTCGATAACCAGGCTGCCACCGTCGAGCTTGTAAACTTCGTTTATTGTGACGTCGCCTCCGTCACCCATCGACATTTTTGAAACGACCTTGAGGCTGGTCTTGTCATCCGACCATGCACAGGTTGATTTTTTCTGCATGTCCTGAAACACTGTATTCGTGCATTCCTTGCCGTCGAGAGTAAGTTTGTCGGTGCTTACAAATTCCTGTCCCTGGAACTCTGAATGCTTTTCGACCGAAAGGTCATTTCCGCTCTGTACCACTATAACATTTTTTGGAGCCATTGAAAACTCAGCGCCAAGAGTGCTCCTGGAGGTGTTCAGCGTCCATGTTCCGCTGAAATCAGGAGCCTGTGCAAAAATAGCTGCTGAAAACAATACAGCGGCAAAAGAAAGTAAAAGCTTTTTCATGATACGAATTGTCTAAGGTTGATAATAAGAAATACTAATACATATTGTTTGTTCGATTGAAATCATTTTGAAGTTGCTGGTTGCCGGCGGTATGCGGTATGCCGTACGTGGCCAACTGCCAACTGCCAACTTCTCATCCATTCCTTGCCGACTATTTTTTATATGGTTCGGTTACTCTTTTGAGAAGGGCAATTGTTGCCTTGATCCCCTCATCCTCACTGAGTTTGCTACCCTCATACTCTACATCTATGTAACCTCTGAATCCCGAATCGTAAATGATCTTCATCATTTTTTCGTAATCTATCTGTGTCTCGTTTCCGTTCTCGTCGAAGTCATGGGTTTTGGCGCTTACTCCCTTTGCAAATGGCATCAGTTCCTGGACTCCCTTGTAACGGTCATATTCATAAAAATTGCCAAGATCGGGGAGAGTACCGCAATTTGGTTTGTTGATACACTTCATTATCTCGGCCAGCCATTTCCCGTATGAGGAATTTCCTCCGTGGTTTTCAACGATAACATTGATCCCGTAACCTTCGGCATAGGCAGCCAGCCGGCCCAGGCCGTCGATTGCTGCTTCCTGCATCTGGCCCATCGTACCGCGGCCTGCTGCGTTTACCCTAATCGAATGGCAGCCAAGAAATTTAGCGGCTTTCACCCATTTATGATGGTTTTCAATAGCTTTGTTCCTTGCTGCCAGGGAGGTATCGGCAAGATTCCCTTCTCCGTCAACCATTATCAGGATGCTTTTAACCCCGTATTTCTCACACTCGTTTTTCAGCTGTGTCAGATATTCCATGTCTTCAGCCTTCCCCTTGAAAAAAGTTGATACATATTCAACTGCGTCGAGACCATAAGTCTCCTTTGCTATTCTTGGAAAGTCCATGTTGGTGATGGTCCCCTTCCTGAGGGTGCGGTTAAGCGACCACTCTGCAAGTGATATTTTGAAAGCCGGCTCCTGACCATACAGGCTTATGCCGGTAATTATGGAAATAATAAATACCGTTAAGATGGATTTGATTTTCATATGACTGGATTTAGCGTTTAGTATATATGTCAAATTTATATAAAAGCATCTAACATCGTTCAATGGGTTCAAAATAAAAAATGTGGGATCGATGAAAACCTTCAACTGCTTCGAATCGGACAGGAATGCCTACTATTCTACCTTTTTGCCGTTTACAATCACATTATTTACTTTAAAGCCTTGAACAACATCTTTTTTGAATACATCATTTTCGGCCTCGATCGTCAGGTTTTCAAAAGCAAATGAAGAGAGCCTGTCATTTTCAGTAATCGCCACATCGAAGAAGATTCTGCATTTCAGTTCGATATTCCTCATTGTTATGTTTTCTGAATAAGATATCGGGACATCCTTTCTTCCCTTCAGGTCGAAGAACTGGGTCCATGGTTTGATATAAATCAGGCTGTGAACTTCGCCGGTGATATTTTCCACGGTGATATACTCGTATTTCTGAGGGGTATCGGGCCTCATTTTAAGCCAGAGCACCCTCATTGCCTGATCGATCCGGCAATCGCGCATTAGAATGTTCCTGTTATGGATTGATTCACTTCCGCATGTAAGTGCAGAATGGCAGAATCCGAAATTGCATTTCTCTATCAGGATATTGAGGTTTTCGCCGTTACATTCATCGGTGTCAGCCCAGGGTCCTTTGCCTCCCTTAAGGGCTATTGCGTCGTCGTTCACCGACATGTAGCATCCCCTGACATGAACATTGGTGCAGGCATCAATATCGATAGCGTCGGAGCTTGGAGCCTTTACCTTGTCGTGTGGTGAGAAAATGTGAACATCGAGGATCCTGACATTACTGCATTTGTAATAGTGGTTTGTCCAGAAACCGGTGTTGTGGAGGCTGACATCCTGTACCCTGACGCTATTGCAGTCCCTTATGAACACCAGTCTGGGCCGGGAGACTTCCAGATTTGTACACATCGGATTTTCCATCCTTCTCTGCCAGAAAGCCTGCCAGAATTTGAAGCCGTTACCGTCAATTGTTCCTTTACCTCCAATAGTGAATCCATCCACTCCGTAAGCATTGACAAGGGCCGGGTAATAATCGAGGCACTGTCCTTCCATTCTCGAGGGCATAAGCGGATAATCGGCAATATCGTCAGATCCTTTCAGCCTGGCTCCACCGAGAAGCCAGAGGCTGGTTCCCTTTTTGAAAAAGAGAGCTCCCGACATAAAAGTACCTTTTGGGATCACTATTACTCCGCCTCCCTGCTGCGAAGCCGTGTCGATCACTTTCTGGATTGCAGCAGTCTGAATAATTGTGCTGTCGGCAACCACTCCGAAATCTGTAAGCAGGAACTGTCGGCCAAGGTCGGCGGGTGTGACTTTTGAAGTATCCCTGAACCATTCCGGTATCGGAGTTCCGTCGGGAAACAGATCCTGAGCTTTCCCGCCCGAACATCCCGACACTAAAAAAGCCATAATTAAAAGTGTCTGGAGGAAAGCAGGAAGGAAGGGAGATTTTTTTTTCATGACCATATACATTTATTTATTCAGGTCGCCGGCGTTCGTCATGAGGTGTGCTGCCAACTGCCAACTGCATTCTGCCAACTGCCAACTGCATTTGCCAACTGCCAACTAACTTCTACACATTTCATCATAAAAGTATCAAATAAATCATAAAAAACCTGCTCGGGAGAAAAGTAAAGGAAAGCGGATCTTCTGAACACCATTTACCGGGATCCCGAACGGAAAACCGACAACAGAGGAGGGGAAGAAGTGGTCTGATGGTCTGATGGTCCGATGGTCTGATGGTCT
>Ga0116155_10000375_pt1 | contig 40011 bp, 38 predicted proteins | sample AD_UKC032_MetaG_FD_89890 | JGI IMG/M metagenome (GOLD analysis project Ga0116155, IMG submission 89890) | Active sludge microbial communities of municipal wastewater-treating anaerobic digesters from USA - AD_UKC032_MetaG | ecosystem: Engineered > Bioreactor > Anaerobic > Digestate | place: USA...
TGAATGATCCGGTGGCCTTCGCCAACGACTGTATTGAGTGGCGTGAAGGAGAGCGCCCCACAGCCTATCAGTGTGAGGTGATGGGACGTTTGCTGCCCGAAAAGCGTGTCGCGGTGCGCGGGGCTCACGGTCTGGGTAAGTCTGCCCTGTCCTCAATGTTGGTCCACTGGTTCGCGCTGACCCGCGAAGCACTGGGCGAAGACTGGAAAATCCCCACCCTGGCCAGCGCCTGGAGACAGCTCACCAAGTTCCTCTGGCCCGAGATCCACAAGTGGGCACACGTCTTGAAGTGGGACAAGATCGGGCGCGCACCCTACACCCGCAACGAACTGCTGACTCTCTCGATAAACCTGAGACACGGCAGTGCATTTGCGATGGCCTCCAATGTCCCAGAGCGCATCGAGGGCGCTCATGCCACACACCTGCTGATGCTCTTCGATGAGTCCAAGATCATCCCCCCCGCCACCTGGGAGAGCGCCGAGGGCGCGTTCTCAAAGGGAGAGCAGGCATACTGGCTGGCCGTTAGTACGCCCGGGGAGCCGCTGGGCACCTTCTACGACATCCATAGTCGCAAGCCAGGATATGAAGACTGGTGGACTCGGCACGTGACCAAGGAAGAGGTCATCGCAGCAGGGATGATGAGCGAAGAGTGGGCAGAGCAGCGACTGCGCCAGTGGGGAGCCGACTCGGCAGTTTACCAGAACCGCGTGCTAGGAGAGTTTGCCAGCGCCGACTCGGATGGCGTCATTCCGCTGTCCTGGGTTGAGGCATCGGTGGAGAGGTGGCGCGAGTGGGCAGACGGCGGAAAGCCCAAGGGCGCCGGCGGCATCACTAGCATCGGCGTTGACGTAGCCCGGGAGGGGCAGGACAAGACCGTCATCGCCAAAGTCTATGGGGACGTTGTAGATGATCTCCTGTACTATGACCGCAACGACACGATGGAGACTACCGGCTTTGCGGCAGCAGCGGCAGAGTACAGCCACGATGTTCCTCTGATCATTGACGCAATCGGCATCGGGGCCGGCGTCTTTGACCGCCTGCGCGAACAGAAGTACAACGTCACTGCGTTCGTTGCGAACGAGCGCACGGACGTCGAGGACGCAACGGGGACATTCAAGTTCCAAGACGTGCGCAGTGCCGCGTGGTGGGGAGTACGGGAACGCCTGGATCCTTCGCGCGGCGCAACGCTCGCGCTGCCCCCAGACGACATCCTATTGCAAGACCTGATGAGCCCGAAATGGATAATGCAAAGTAGTGGTAAAATCAAAGTAGAGAGCAAAGACGAGATCCGCAAGCGACTTGGGAGATCGACAGACGCGGCAGACGCCGTGATCCAGGCGCTTGTGGGCAAGACGATTGCGCATCGTTGGAACGCAACGGTCAGCATCGTGAACCTGCGGAGGTAGTATGGAACAGTGGATCAGGAAGGACATTGAAACTGCAGTTGGAGACACGGTGCAGGAGCCCCCAAAGAAGAGCGAGCCGACCACGGGCCTGGGGCTCTTGTGGTGGATGGCCGCTGCTGGGCAGCGTATCCCACCCTGGTGGAGCAAGGCCCGCGACGCCGAGCTGCGCAAGTTCGTGATGCTCAATGACCATATCCTGGGTGCGTTCTACACCATCCAGAGCAAGGCTACCGGCATTGATGTGCGGGTAGAGCCACGCGACAAGAGCGTTGCCGAACATCAGGCGGATGCCGAGCACTTTACACGTATTCTCGTGGAAGAGGCGGAGTTCGGAGCAGGATGGACGGAGTGTTTCGGAAAGTTCCTCTGGGATCTGTGGACCTGCGATAACGGTGCCGCGTTTGAGATCATCGGCCCAGGGCCAAAGGATGGGCCACTGACTGGAGCCGCTGAAGGCATCGCGCACCTTGACTCTTGGAGGATGACGCGCACGGGGAGTGCGGAGTACCCAATCGTCTACACGGCAGAGAGCGGGAAGTCCTACAAGTTCCACCGCACCCGCGTGGCGTTCATGAGCCAGTGTCCGTCCCCCATCGAAGAGATGCGCGGCGTGGGCGTTTCCTGGTTGTCGCGCTGTATCAACACGGCGCAGAACCTTGCGGACATTGGAGAGTACGAGGGCGAGAAGTTGGGATCGCGCCCCCTGCGTGCGATCCTGTTGGGGCGCGGCATCCCACCGGGGATTGTGACCAACGCCCTGATGCTCGCACAGCGCGCCATCGACAGCCAGGGGTACAGCAGGTTCTCGCCCACGCCCGTGATTGAAGGGATCGAGCCGGAGGCCACCCTGGAGCTGATCGACCTAGCCTCGCTGCCGGATGGGTTCGACAAGAACACCGCGACCACCCTGGGGATGTACACCATCGCGATGTGCGGCGGCGTGCCTGCCAGATGGCTTTGGCCGGCTACATCTACAGGAGCGACACGCGCAGATGCCCTGTTCCAGCACTACACCGGATCATCCGGTGGACTCGGGCAGGTTCTGCACTCAGTGGCCACGATGCTTGGTGGAGGCGAGCACGGGCTGCTACACATAGGGGGCAAGTTCCTTCCGCCCCACTTGCGGCTGGTGTTTGCCTTTCAGGATGACGTAACTCAGCAAATCAGGGCAGACATCGCACAGACATATGCGCAGGCACGCCAGGTCAATTTGATGAGCGACGTCACCAGTATCCGTGTCGAGCGCCAGAAGATGGTCAGCGGCAGCGAGTTGACCGAGGCCCAGTTCATCGAGCTGGAGCTTGCGGACGGTAGACTCCCAGACGGGTCGTCAGTTCTTACGCTCTTTGCAAGCCAGGATCCACGCTACAACTCGCTGCTTGACCTGGGCAGTGAAAACCCACTAGCTGTGACGCGCAACGATCCGAACACGATGATCCAGGTCATTGACGAACGCCTGCTTGACGCCAACACGGCATTGTACCAAGCGCCCAATGCTGCCCTGAAGAGTATCGCACGCGAGTGCCTTGCGGCACTGCAGGAACTGCGCGACAAGTATGAGACGGAGACGCTGGGCGAACCCGAGGAGCCAACATCTGCGGCACTGGACGAAGAGGGAGCGTCCGATGAGGAGCGGGCAATTGTGGATACGGCACAGCAGGAAACACAACTTGGTAGTATGCGCCGCCCAATCTCCATTGACGATATGCGGGCCGACTCCCCGACAAGCGCGAAGGAACTGGAGACGAAGGCGGGTGGGCGCGATAGCTATGGAACGGGAATCCGCAGTGCCGTGCGCGGTCTGTGGTATGGTGTGTTCGACTACGATCAGTTCTTCTCGTCTATGATGAGTACCATCCGCGCTGGCCTTACCCGGGCGTGGTACGATGGCGCACGCGAGATGGGGATCCTGCCGAGCGAGTTATCGCCGGAAGAGCGACTGGCGCTAGAGCAGGCAATCCAGAGCGAGTATTCGCACCTCAATGACTTTGCGTCTGACATCGAGGCCCACAGTAAAGCCAACCGCGTTAAGATCGCCCCCCTCCTCAAGCGTGCAGACCTGTGGATCAACCGCTGGACTGATGTCAACAATCAGGCAAAGCTGATGGCAGGTGGCGACAAAAAGCTCAAGTGGGTGCTCGGGGCCACAGAGGAACACTGCAAGACCTGCGCCGCGATGCACGGCAAGATCAAGCGTGCGTCATACTGGCGCGACCACGGCCCACACCCACAGCAGCCGGTTAACGACACGATCGAGTGCAAGGGCTGGAAATGCCTTTGCACACTGGAGCCGACAGACGAGCCGCAAAGCAAAGGCCCGTTACCAAGATGGCCATAAGGAGGTTTGAGCAGTTTCTGAATAATTGACTTTTCTTCCTTAATCCTGAACAAACCATTTGACAAGGAGGTGAAAATGATGTATACTGTAGACGAGATTGGTGAGGATTTCGTGGTGGTCAATGGCGAACGGCTTGAAGTTGATCCACCGTTTGAGACCTTGCCTGACAAACAGGACTACGAAAACTGGCTGAATGAGGTAATGACGGATGCTGTTAAGGCAATCGGAAGTAGAGAAGACCTACAGACTTTCCAAGACCACCTTGCATCGGTGGCTCAGGGATGGAAAGCTGACTGACCATCGCACTGTTGGTGGGCACCGTAGATATGACAGCGCAGAGATTGAGGCCCTGTTGTCTGTATCAGATGGAGTTACTGTCACAGAGAAAGATGTAGCTTTGTATGCAAGGGTTAGCACGCAAAAGCAAGCGGAGAATCTTACCCGCCAACACGAGAGACTTATCGAGGCTTGCAGAGAGCGTGGCTATCGCATCGTTCTTGATTGCTATGAAATTGCTTCTGGCTTGAATGACAACCGCCGCCAGTTCTTTAAGGTCATAGACGCTGCTTGTAGGGGCGAAGTCAAAAAGGTTGTGGTCGAACACAGAGACAGACTGACTCGCTTTGGCTTTCGAACCATTGAACGCTTTTTCAAGGGCGTGGGTTGCACGGTAGAAGTCCTTGAACAAGTAGAAGGGAAAAGTGAACACGAAGAATTGGTCGAGGACATCTTAACTATCATTGTAAGTTTTAGTTCGAGAATCTATGGAGCGCGAGGCGGTCGCAAGCGCAAGGAAAGCTCCGATGCAGAGAGCGCATAAGGTTCGATTGAATCCAACGCCGGAACAGGAGAAATATCTGCGCCAGGCTTGTGGGACGGCGAGATTTGTTTTTAACTGGGGCCTGGCTGAATGGCAACGTCAATACGAATCTGGGGAGAGGCCATCGGCTTATATTCTGAAAAAGCAATTCAACGCCATTCGACGCGAACAGTTTTCCTGGTCTTATGAAGTAACCAAGTGTGCGGTTGATACCGGTTTCCGCAACCTTGATAATGCCTTCAGAAACTTCTTTCGGCGGTGCAAAAACGGAGATAGCAAAAAGGGCTATCCCAAATTCAAATCTAAGAAGCGGTCAAAGTTATCTTTCAGAATGGACGGGTCACGGGTTAGCACCGATGGTCATTGGCTCAAGTTGGAAAAGCTAAATGAACCAATCAATATGGCAGAAGAACTGCGATTTGATGGCGAGATTAAGTCGGTTACGATCTCCGAAGATGCAGGTTGTTGGTATGCCGCTATCAACGTAGAGGTAGGGCCGCCAGGACACAAGCATCTGCAAGAGTCGGTTGGGGTAGACTTAGGCGTGAAGACGTTAGCTGTACTGAGTGATGGGAGAGAGTTTGAAAACCAAAAGCTCTTGAGATCAGAACTTAGAAAGCTAAGGCGCTTGAATCGTGAGCTATCTCGCCGTCAAGAGGGAAGCGGTAGATGGAATCGCGCTAAACGAAAGCTGGCAAGGTTTCACCGGCAGATAGCAAACCGACGATTAGACTACCAGCACAAGATGACTACCGAGATTGCGAAAACCTACCGAATTGTTGGCGTAGAAGATCTCAACGTGGCAGGAATGTTACGCAACCATCGCATGGCTCTGTCAATCGCAGATGCCGGATTTGGTGAGATCAAGCGACAGTTGCAATACAAGGTGGAATGGTACGGCGGTGAATTGGTAGAGGTTGACCGCTTCTTCCCATCCAGTCGGTTATGTCCGATGTGTGGGGCAATTAAAGATGACCTAACGTTGAATGATCGAATATTTGTTTGCGAGTGTGGTCACTTCGCAGATAGAGATCGGAATGCTGCTCAAAACATTGAGCGGCAAGCATTGAAGATGTTCGCCGGAGTGGGTTCACGGAGAACTGAAACGCACGTGGAGCAGATGTTAGACTCGCAAGAGCAATCTGTGATGAAACGTGAAAATATGGCTGAAGAAAGGCAGCCTTCCAACCCTGCTGTGGTTTAGGCGGGTTTGGTAAACCAGGCCAATGGACACAAACAAAGCAGATCATATGGGAACCTGGACAGTGACCCCAACGTCTGGGAATGTCACGCGCCCACACAACAACCGCCCCTGGTATCAGCGGGGCGCAGCCGTGTTCGCTATGTACAACTACGTGCTGGCCACCGGACTCATTGTGGCGATCCTGTGTGAGGCGCTATCGCCACTCTCCCTCATCACCGTTGTTGTGCTGCTGATAGGGGCTCTGGTTGCCGTCGCCTGGGACTCAAGATGACAACCCCATTCGTTGTCGGGCAGACACTCAGGGATGTGCTGTACGTCACCGAGCACACCGGCAGAGTGCTGAAGTCTGTCGTGTTCAAGGAAGTGAAGGGCACGACCATAACAATCCAAGTTGACAGGAAGACTGACATCCGTAGAGAACTTGGTATAATGGGGATAGACGTCAACCAGATCTTCTGGAGCATCAGGCGCGTCTACCAGGATTGCGAGCTGCTGTTCCGGTACATAGACGGTGCATATCGAGTCACGGAGATCGTCGAGAGGTAGCCTTGCAACTAACCATCAGGGGCATTGTTCCACACGACGGGATTGTCGATACCAAGAAACTTGACAAGGCCGTCAAGCGCGTGCTTAGGAACGCTGCCAAGCGTATGAAACGCGGCCTTGCTGGACCCACGGAAGACTGGGAACACAAAGTTGTGTTCCGCTCTCATACGGGTGTCGTCGGCGATGATGCGTTCGTGCAGGTTTACACGGAAGATGAGATCTACGGCTACGTCAATGACGGTGTACCCGCACGCGACATCTACCCACGCGCCGATAACCCACGCGGGTACTTGTCGTATCAGCAGGAGTTCGCGCCAAAGACGAAACCTGGATCCCTTGAACCGACGGGAGGCCAGGGGAAGTTCGGGGCGTGGTTCCACCCCTCGTGGTCTCCCTGGACGGGGGTAGAGGCGCGGCACTTCGATGAGGTTGTGAGTGAGAATGAAGAGGAACAGATCCTCAGCGATATTGAGGACGCCATTGATATGGCAACGGCATAAGGGGCTCGCGTGACAAAACTCGTGGCAGTGCGTCTTTCCGTGCTTCCGTCGACCCTCCTGACGGGGCTGATTCACTACTGGACCCTGGACGAGACGAGCGGGACGCGGGTGGATTGCGTCGGCGGGCTGGACCTATCGCCGGTGAACTCGGCGAGCTATGCAGCCGGCAAGATCGGCAACGCGGCGGCGCTGGAGCTGGACACAAGCGACTATCTCTCCTCCTCGACGGTGGAGCAGATGTCCTGTGATTGGACTATCGCGGGATGGTTCTACCCTGAGAGCCTGGGGGCGGTGGGGACTTACCGCACATTCCTGCGCAACGGCGGGACCTGGGGCGGGGGCGGCGGCGTGGACATGAAGATTGCCTACAACAACCAGTTCGCCTGCTGCCTGGCAAAGGGCGATGACAGCACGAGCGCCTGCACCCATGCTCCGGGGATCGTGGTGGGGGCGTGGAACTTCGTCGCCTTCCGCAACGATAACGCGGCGATGACCATCTATGCGAGGCGAGATCTGACGGATGCTCTGCCGCATCTCTACGGCTTCACCATGCTGACGACTACCCAGGCGGTGAGGTTTGGGATCGGCCAGGCTGGCGGGCAGATGTTCGATGGGCTCATCGACGAGGTGGGGTGGTGGAGCCGGCAGCTGAGCGATGCTGAGCTGGTGACGCTCTATAACGGCGGGGCTGGGCTGACGTATCCGTTTACGTGAGGTGCTATGGCAACTACACAGACCTATGTGGACTATGGCTCCGGCAGCGATGCAACCGGCGATGGCAGCATCGGGACGCCTTGGAAGACGCTGCAATATGCCTTCGACCACCTGACGCGGGATACCACGGATGGTAACCAGGTGAACCTGAAAGCCGGGACCGCGCACGTTAACTCGGCGGCGCTGGATCTCGCAACCCTGATCGCGGGCGGGGCACTCTCGACCACGGCTCCGCTGATCATTCGTGGCTACACGTCAGCGGCGAATGACGGCGGGATGGCGGAGATCGACTGCGGCGTGCGTGTGTACATCTGAGATCTATGAGATTCCATTCGTGGAAGACGCGGGCGATTACATCGCCACAAGCACGACGCCGCCCACATATCACTACGTTCCCTCGCTGGTAACTGGAGTATACAAGAGATAGGAGAGCCAATGAGCAGAAAAATTACTGGCCCAGTCACGTCAGTTACAACGACGTTTGATGATCCCGTAAGTGGATCCATGCAGGTCGGAAACACGGGCACCCCACTGTCATCGGCGTCCGTGTCAATCTTCGGGGTAGCTGTACAGAACGATCACGACAGCTCGGTCGCCATATATGTCGGAGGTCCATTTCGACAAGACTGGCGCCTGGATCCCGGCGAGTCAGTTTCGCTTGGCGCAGGGAACCTGAGCAGGGTTCTTGTCAGAACCGATGGGGGTTTTGCCACTGTCAGGTTCATCTACTTTCTGGCAGACTCATAAGGGCACAATGGGCGTTCCATTTTGTGGAGCAATCCCCGGGGGGACAAGGGGCATAGGCATGTTTTCTGGGATTGTGGTGGGGCAACATGGGGCCGCAAGCCCCCCATCTGGGCCAGCACTGCGCATGACCACCACGAAGGGTGCCGGATTTTATGGACTCGTAATATCCCAAGAGGAAGGTGAGGAGTTCGTCGTGGATTGGGGAGACGGGTCTGCGCCAGAGACATTCGTAACGGTATTCGACGAAGACGAAGGGAAGAATCTGGTTACCCTGTCTCACGATTATGCAGACAATAGCCCATACGACATCGTTGCCACCGGAGATATGGGAGAAGTGATCGGATTGAACATTGAGGATTGTGCTCTGACCTATCTTGACATATCTCAATGTGTAAACTTGACGACTCTTGAGGGTAGCTCGAATAGTCTGACGCTCATTGACTTATCATCGTGCGCGGCGCTCGAAGTCGTTCTTCTCAGCTCAAATGCCCTGGAGAATCCAGATGTTTCTCCATGTCCTGTGTTGCTTGTGTTGTATCTTAACAACAATGGCATGAGTTCTTCGGAAGTAGATGCAGTGCTGGTGGCGCTGGCTGCTCACGCTATTGATAATGGAGAATGTAGCATGACTACGAACTCTGTCCCTGGGCCGGATGGGCAAGCGGCGAAGACTGTCCTAGAGGGGCGCGGATGGATTGTGGCTGTAGATGCGTAAAGTCGCTGGACCCGTGACCGCTGTATCAGAGACATTCAGCGCCCACGACCTGATTGGGTGGCCCCCGATTGTCGTGGGCAATATCGGCACGCCGCTCTATGCCGACTCCGTGGAAGTGTTCGGGGTGTTACTGCAAAACAGCGAGCATAGCGAGAACACGGTGCTGTGGGGAAATGCTGCGCATCAGTGGATGGAACTTCGCCCGGGCGAGTCTGTTGTGGTCAGTGTAAGCAATCCCAATCTACTTTTCGTGCGGACGGACGGCGGTAGCGCCACAATCAACTGGGCGGCATTTGCTGCGGAGCATCTGGTATGAGCGGATTCAGACCTGGGGGCGGTGGAACCACAGTCGGGACGGCGAACGTCGCGCTCGACGATCCATACGTGGGCCTGCTCGACGAAAACGGCGTCCCCTATGGCGTCAAGCAGGTGAACGGCAAGCCTCGCGTCAGCTCGATGCCCTACACCTATGACATCGCCGAGGGCAACGTTGCCAATCACGCTCCGTGGTCAAAGATCGGCTACACGCCGACAATGAACACCACCGAGAACGACCTGTGGAGTCTCGCGGGGGTTATCAACTTCCCAACGGCAGCGATGGGGATGGAAGTCGTCTCATCCAACAACGTAGATGACATCGGCACGCAGATCAAGTCTGGCAACTCTACCGGAGGCAGCGCAACAACGCTAGTTGACGCTGCGGCAAACTTCACAGCCGCTACGGCGGTCGCCATCGGTGACTGCGTGATCCTCGACAGGTCGGGCGCCTCCCCGGAGTATGGGTGGGTTACGGCGGTCACATCTGCAACCGAGCTGGCGATTGCCGGCGGGTTCAGTAGTGGGGGAAGTGGCAGTGGAAGAGCCTACGTCGTTCTCGATAAGTCGGCAACGCTCGGTGCGCACGCGGTTAAGATCGAGTACCTTACCAGCACATTTGCCACGAAAACAGAGATCGTTATCCTCAATGGAACGACAGAGGTTCCAACAGTCAACCTGGATCTATACAGGATCAACTCGTTTCGTATGATTGCTGCCGGCACGAACAATCGTCCCACGGGGAATCTCTCCTTGCGCAACCTCGCAAACACTCCAGTGTACTCTTACATCACGGCGACATTCACGCGAGCCAGAAACAGCGCCTACACCGTCCCCGCAGGAAAAGTGCTGTACGTCACTGAGTTTGCAGTATCCTTTGGCTATGCCGCGAACCAGACACACTATGCTCGCCTCTACACGCGGGCCACACAGAACGCAGGATTCAGGACTCCAGGGATCTTCTATCCCTATACCGAGGTCGTGTGCGCAAACTCCTCGCAACTGGTAAGACTTGACATCCCGACGCAACTTCTGTCCGGCGTGGACATTAAGGTCAGCGGCATCTCATCGACAACGACGGCGATCGCGACGGTAGCGTTGCGCGGATGGCTGGAGGACGAATGAAACTGACGGCAGACATTAAGCCGGAGTGGGATCCTATCGCAGAAGAGCTCCTGAAGGTTCTGCGCAGGTTGCAATCTGCATCCAAGACGGGCGGTTGCGCGGTTATCAAGATCGCGCTGCTTGTCGATAGCGAGGGTACTCCGCACTGCTGGACTGCCCCAGAGGTCATTCGCCTTGAGCCAAAGGCAAGCTGCACATCAAATCTGATAGGCGAAGATGCGATAGAGGTGCTTGCAGAGTAGTATTGCGTTTTGGCACTTGCGTTGTACAATTGGTTTGACTGACTTGACAAACGACTAACATCGTTTTGTCGTGCTCATACTGGGCACAGCACGCACACCGCGTGGCTGTGCCCTTTTTGTTTGAGGAGGTAGCTATGCCGACGCCGAGGAAGGGCGAGAGCCAGAAGGACTTCGTGTCGCGTTGTATCGGCGAGGTCGCTGGAGAAAAAGGTCCAGACGGTAACGAGCGACCGCAGAAGCAGGTCATCGCGATGTGCTATCAGATGTGGCGCGATAAGGACAAGGAAAAAGAAGAGGATGCAGTTGAAGAGAAGTCTTGGGGAGATATTCCGACTCCTGCGATTGCCCCACGCGGTGTCTACTCGCTCTCCCAATGGGAGGCCACAAAAGAGCAGGCGGAACGCTCAAGGGAGCTGGAAGGACAGGCAGAGGCATTTCTGGCCATCGCCCGCAACATCATCTATGAACCAGAGATTGGAGACAAGGGACTTGCCCTTCGTTCACTTGCTGATGAGTATGCGTCTATGATCGCATCTGAGTCCGAACCACCCGAGACCGAGGGCGCCAAGCCCCTGGATGAGACGCCCATCGAGATCGACGTGTCTAGCGTTGCCGACAGTATCGGCGGGGTCAAGGGGAAGGGCACAGTTGCCAGGATCATTGACGCGGTTGTCTCTGCGGTGAAGTCGCTGTTCAAGAGAGACGACGACGGGCAAGAGAGTGGTGGATTCACGGTCTATAAGGATGCGCTGACCGGCGCCTGGAGATGGGTGGCAATCTTCAGCAACAAGTACCGCGACCGCGACAACCCGCCAGAGATCATCACGGACGCCGCGCACAAGGACTTTGTCGATGCCGTAGACAAGGGGGAGTACCCATATCCCGAGCTGTGGCTGTGGCACGTACCTGGAACAAAATGGGGCCAGGCAGACTATGTCGCGTATGATGATCGAGGATTCGCTATTGCGAGCGGAACAGTGGACAAGGGGATGGAGCACGTCGCAGAATCCATGTCTGCTGATACGGAAGTATTGGTAAGCCACGGGATGCCTGCCGCTGAGGTAGCCCGTGACGAGAGTGATGGAACCCTCATCACTCGCTATCGCTCAAAGGAGATCAGCCCACTGCCAGCGTGGGCGGCTGCCAACGAGCTAACCGGATTCTCTGTTGTAGAAGGAGGTCAAGATATGCCGTTGCCGAAGGAAAAGCGCGATTGGCTCAAGGAGCGGATCGGCGAGGCAGCCGTTGGGCAGCTAGAAACCGCCGTCGAGCAGAAAGCGCGTATCGCGGAAGAGAGTGGACTGGAGTTCAAGGAGGCCGAGACGGAGCAGGTTTCGCAGCCAGACGCGGAACCGACTGTCGCAGAAGTTCAGGTCGAGGACACCAAAGAGGCTGATACTGCCGTAGTGGAAGAGCCTGTCGTGCAGAGTGAAGGGAACCCAGCGCCCATTACTCAGGATGCGATCTTGGCCGCTTTCACGGAGGCGGTCGCCCCGCTGCTCCAGCGGATCGAGGCACTTGAATCGAAGCAGATCGAGGACGCCAAAGAACCTATCCAGCAAGAGGTTTCCAAGGGCGTGCCGGCTGCATCACTTGCGGAACTGATTCGTCAGTCCGTCATTGGATCACGCGAGACACTAGTGCGCAGGAATGACCCGCTGCTCAGTGGCCCGAAGGAAACCGAGCCTGAAGTCAAGGGCAAGACCGGAATCCCATTCGTCGATGCGATGGTAGCAGGGAAAGATTGGCGCAGCGCGCTGACCCTGCAAGACAAGGAGGTAGAGTAATGGAAGACATGAGTGCGTTGGTTGCTGCTCTACAGCAACAGAATGATTACCTTGGGGCATTCCTCAAGGACAAGGGCATGGTGACTAAAACCCCTGCCAATTTCCAGACGGCCACACCGCTGCACGGCCTGGGTGGGATCTTTGGACAGCCCGGGATGGAGCGCGACGTTATCACGGCCCACATCCGCCCCCACGGCATCGGCTCGGTTCTGCCGCGTTTCCCGTCGGTCAGTGAGGATCCGACGTTCGCCAGCTTGACAGGCTATACTGACGTTGTGGGCAGCGAGCCGGACAACGCCTGTGAAGACGCTCCGTCGGGCTACGTCAAGTCGTGTTTCCTGACTGCACGGTTCGGTATGATTCGGCGCGACACCCAGACGATCGAGATGGACAAGGTGATGCTCCAGATCAACCGAGGAGACACCCGCGACCTTATGCTACGAGGTCAGGTGCTTGGCCTCCAGGGGATGAACCCGTCTGGGCTGAACCAGCAGCAGATCCTCAACGTCATCACGATGTCAGAGATGGTGCAGGCTGCGGTCAACGTCGAGCGCGTGTTGAACACCGGCATCTGGCAGTCAACCGTTGCGGGCAACTGGGGATGGCCTGGGCTTGACGCCCAGATCGCCACCGGCCAGGTAGACGCGAACACCAACACTGCCTGTCCCGCATTGGACAGCGACGTGAAGGAGTTCTCCTACAACGACGTCTGCGGCACGACCCTGGACATCGTCGAGTACATGTCGATGCTGGAATACTACCTCAACTACAACGCCGAAGCGATGGGGCTCGCGCCCGTCAAGTGGGTCATCGCGATGCGCCCGCAGTTGTGGGAAGAGCTCTCTGCCTGCTGGCCCTGCAAGTACGGAACCAACCGCTGCTTGACTGCTAACATTGGCGAGAGCGTCGTGTCGATCGACGGTCGCGAGAACATCCGCGAGCGCGATGCGATGCGCTCTGGTATGTACCTGGACATCAACGGTCGGCGCTACGACGTTGTGACCGACACCGGAATCTACGAACACAACAACATCAACAACGCGAACCTTGCTGCGGGCCAGTACGCCTCCAGCATCTACTTCGTCCCCATGACCATCCAGGGCAACTTCCCCGTTACCTATATGGAGTACGTGGATTACCGCCAGGCGCAGCCCGACGCCTCTCTGCTCCAGGGCAAGGCCGACTTCTGGTGGACCGACCAGGGCATGTTCTCCTGGGCAATCGAGGACACCAAGTGGTGCTACAAGTTGTCGCTCAAGATCGAGCCGCGTGTCGTTCTGCGCACCCCGCAGCTCGCGGGTCGCATTGACCACGTCCGCTACAGCCCGCTGCAGCACCTGCGCGAGCCCGATCCTGACAGCCCGTACTTCGCTAACGGCGGCGTTTCTGTACGCGCTACTGGTACACGCTACGCCGTCTGGGCGAGCGGCGGAGTTCGCGGTCAGTAGTCTGACGCTCATATCCACAAAGAGGGGGGCCATCCGGCTCCTCTCTTTTTGCTTGTCACGCCACAAAATTGATAGTACAATAGAGATACTGAAACCCGACTTAATAGCACGCACAGACTGTGAGGCAAACGATGTTCTATAGCGGGAAGAAGGTTGTTGTCATAGGTGGGGCTGGTATGGTGGGATCCTCATTGGTATCCAAGCTCCTCAATGCGGGTGCGGAAGTCACCGTCCTCGACAACTTCTCCAGAGGAAAGACAAAGATCGACGGCGCACGCTACGTCTATGGTGACGCAGGGCTGGAGGGAGACTGCCGTGATGCCCTGCGCGGGAAGGATATAGCGTTCAACCTTGCCGCGACCGTGGCCGGCGTGCAGTACAACCAGACCCACAACTCCTACATGTTCGAGAGCAATATACGCCTGCTCACGATGCCCCTGCGCATCGCCGCAGAGTACCTGGGCGCGTTCCTGCAGACCAGCAGCGTGTGCGTGTACTCCCCAGATCACAACCATCCGGCGCAAGAGGCGAACGGGCTTGTCGGTGTGCCGACGAAGGCCAACGAGGGCTACTCGTTGGCGAAGAGGATGGGCGAGTATGAGGCGATGTGGTATGCTGCCGAGACGGGGATGCACACCGTCATCGTGCGCCCATCGAACATCATCGGCATCCGCGACTACTTCGACGACAAGGCGCACGTGGTTCCTGCACTCATCCGCAAGGCGCTGGATCACGAGATCATCGAGGTCAACGGCAGCGGGAGAGAGAGTCGCGAGTTCATCTATGTCGATGACGTTGCCGAGGGGATGATGGCGGCAGTCGAACACGGGAAGAGAGGCGAGGCGTACAACCTTGGCACTTGCGGCTACACCTGCGTAACCATATCAGAGATCGTCGATATGATTCAGGAGGCGCTGGGCACACACAAGCAGGTGGTGTACCGGCGCGACTTTGACCCTGGCGACACGGCGCGGTGGTCAGACTGCGGAAAGGCAGAGAGCGAGCTGCGATGGACTGCTGGGTGGGGGCTGAAACGCGCCATCCAGGCTGTATGTGACTGGTACAAGGAGGAGCGGAGTGCCATACCCGTATAGGATCTACATCACCACCTGCGACAAGTACGTCCACGCGCTCCTGCCGATGGCCCATCTGATGGGGAAATACTGGCCGCACGCTCCGAACGTGGAAGTCATCGGGTTCACCCCGCCGCCGTTCGTATTGCCGCCATCGTGGAACTTCCACTCGATGGGAAAGCAGGAAGACTATCCTTTCAACAAGTGGACCAATGCCGTGATGGACTTTGTGTCGTCCAGGCCGGAAGAGGTGTTCGCGCTGATGCTAGAGGATATGTGGCCCATCCGCGAGGTAGACGAGCGCGCTGTCCAGATCTTGGTGGACTATATGCACCAGTTCGAGTACGTGGCGCGGATCGACCTCACCGGCGACAGGCTATATGCGATGGGGATGCGGGATTATGCTCCCGTATCGCGCATAGACCTGATTCAGTCGATGCCAGGCTCGCCCTATCACTGCTCGCTGATGGCAGGGCTGTGGCGCAAGCGGGCCTTGCTTGATGTGCTGCAGCGAGACTGGTCGCCACACGACGTCGAGCTACAGGGCACGCCGAAGTTGTCATTCATGACGAACTGGCTTGTGCTAGGTACGCGGCAGTGGCCCCTGCGGCACACGCTCGCGTTCAGGGCGCAAGATTCTAACAAGCTGTTGCTCGATCAACTAGACAAGGCCGACATCGACGCGATGCGTGCCTTGGGCTACTTCAAGCCGTGGGAGGGATAGATGGCAGAGAAAGAGACAATGTTCCGTGTTGTGTTGCGAGAGGATGGCTGGGCACTGGTCTTGCGAATGTCGCCCCTTGAGGACACCGAGGTGACAGTCAAGGACAAGATGACCAAAGAGGGCGCCCAGCACCTGCTGGACATGTTCAGCCTCGCCTTCGATAACTGGTACGGCGACGAGAGCCATGAGTTCGACTACTAAGATCGGCGTCGGCACGTTCAGCGCCAATGCCAAGACGCGCGAGCTTGTCAACCGCGTTTTGGATACGGGGCGCATCAGCTATGGCCCATTGTCCAAGGAGCTTGAGCGACGCTTTGCAGATCTGCACAGATCAAACTTCGGCGTGCTGTCGAACAGCGGGACAAGCAGCCTGCAAGTGGCACTCCAGGCACTCAAGCTGCTGAACGGATGGGAAGACGGCGATGAGGTCATCGTCCCTGCCGTGACCTTTGTTGCGACTGCCAACATCGTGCTGCACAACAGGATGAAACCCGTGTTCGTGGATGTGGAGCGCGACTACTACGGCATTGATCCACAGAAGATCGAAGCAGCAATCACGCCACGCACCAGGGCTATCATCCCTGTACACCTGTTCGGATTGCCGTGTGAGATGCGCCCAATCGTTGGGCTGGCGAACAAGCACGACTTGAAGATCATCGAGGACTCCTGCGAGACAATGTTCGTTGGCTATCACGGTAGCCCTGTCGGGACGTGGGGCGACGTTGGGTGCTTTTCGTTCTATGTGGCTCACCTGCTCACGGCAGGGGTGGGAGGGATTGCCGTAACTGACGACCCGCGCCTTGCGGAGAAGATGCGCTCGCTGGTGAACCACGGGCGAGATGGCGTGTACATCAGCATTGACGACGACGATGGCAAGGCCAAAGAAGTAATGTCGCGCCGTTTCAGTTTCACCGATGTGGGTCACAGTTTCAGGATCACCGAGCTGGAAGCCGCTGTAGCCCTGGGGCAACTTGACGACTGGTTTGAGATGATCCACGCACGCCAGTTCAATGCGAACTATCTGATCAAGGGACTTGAACCCCTACAGAGAGATGGCCGGCTGCAGTTGCCCTCAGTGCGCGATGGGGCAACGCACGCCTTCATGATGTTCCCGATTGTCTTGAACCACGAGAACAAGTGGGGACTGTGCGCACACCTGGAGTCGTGTGGCATTGAGACACGCGAGATGCTACCTCTGATCAACCAACCCGCATACGCGCCATGCGTGACGCCCGGGCAGTTCCCAGTTGCAGAGTGGATCAACAACAATGGGTTCTACGTCGGCTGTCATCAGGGCTTGACTGTCAATGATCTGGACGCCATCATCAAGGCGATCAAGATCTACTACGAGATTCACGTATGACCGGCGATGAGCTGAAGGCCAGGATGCGCCAGCTTCCGGTAGTCGCAACGCCACCGGAGGCGTTCACGTGGGACAGACACCGCTACGAGTTGTGGCATCACGTGAACAGAACAGATAACCCTGCACAGTTCTTGCGCTGGTCCACGGTTGAGGGAACGATGGTTGTCGGGGATGTCCCCTACATACGCGAAGAGCTCGCCGAGTTGCGCGGAAAGATAGGAAACATCGAGAGCATCGTGCGTGCCCCAGGCTTTGGGGGCGAGTTGCTGATTGACGGGTGGATCAGCCCGAACCTTGTGCATCAGGCATATCACCTGCTGCAGCTAGAGGAAATGTTTCTCAGCAAGCGGATACGCATCAGCGACCTCCGCACCATTGTGGAGATCGGCGGAGGCTATGGGGCGATGGCTCTAGCCGCACGCAGGATGGGATTCTCTGGGGAATACTGCATCTACGATCTACCAGAGTTCTCCCTGCTGCAGGAGTATTACCTGAGCAACGTCAGTCCATTCGGTAACGCGCTCTTCGTCACAGACGCGACCAGACTCCCCTACAACTGTGATCTGCTGATCGGGATGTGGTCGCTAGGCGAAATGCCCATAGAGCAGCGCGAGCGCATTGTGGGGGCCGTGAAGTTCAACAATGCGCTGTTCGCGTATATGCCAGACTTCGCAGGAGCGAACAACCTGGAGTGGTTCGGGCGCAACTTCCTCAATATGCAGTATGCGGGTTTCTACTGGCGCAACAAACCCGCAGCTTGCTCGTCGATGTATATGATCGGTGCTAGGATGGGGCTATGACGCCGACGTGGGCATCAGATGATGGCTCTGTCGTTCTCTATCACGCAGACTGCCTGGACATTCTCCCGACGCTGGAAGCGGGGAGCATCGACGCCGTGATTACCGACCCTCCGTATCCAGGAGTGCAACGGGACTATGGCGTTTGGACCGAGTATCAGTGGTGGGAGCTAATGACGGGCGTTACCTCAAATTCGCGGAGGATTCTCAAGCCAGCTGGCTCTGCGGTATTCATCCTGCAACCGAATAGCGAGCATGTAGGCAAGATGCGTGGGTGGTTGTGGGAGTTTATGGCCTGGATATGCGACGCTTGGAACATGGTGCAAGATGTATGGTGGTGGAACTTCACGCCATTCCCAACGGTACATTCTCAACGCAAGTATGGCCTGATGCGCCCAAGTCTGAAGGCATGCGTGTGGGCTGGGCCTCCTGAATGTTACAGGAATCAGGATGCCGTATTGTGGGAGCCTAGTGATACGACCAAAGCGGCAGATTTGTCCGATAGGGCGCTACGGCATAGGCCCAGCGGTGGGACAATGCGCTCCGGTCGGGCAAATGGCGTTGCGATGGAGCGAGGTGGGAGCACTCCGATGAATCTCATTCCTGTTGCAAACGCAGACAGCCAAACATCGGCAGGTGCTGCTGGCCATAGCGCAGGCACGCCACAACCGCTCATGGAATGGTGGATGCGTTACATCGTTCCTCCTGGTGGTACCGTTCTCGACCCCTTCATGGGCAGCGGCACAACTGGCGTCGCCTGCGTCCAGACTGGGCGCAACTTCATCGGAATCGAGATCGACCCCGGATACTTTGCCATAGCGCAGAAGCGCATTGAGGACGCACAAGCGCAGATGAGGATGAAACTATGACGCCAGAACAACTCAAAGAGGCGATGGGCGCGTTGCCCGAGCCCCCCAGCGACAGTCGGCCACCGTTCTGGGACTACTGGAGGCACGACCTGTGGACACGGGCGCAAACAGAAGAGGATCCACGCAACTTCGAGAAGTGGCCTTGCATCTATCACACGATGCTGGTCAACCACTGGCACGACTACATCCAGAAACAGTATGCGAAGATACGCGATATGCCCAGGCTGGTATCCGAAACGCACCTTCCGCCATACCCAAGCGACAGACTCGACAACACACCCCACTCGATGAACCTGATCCATCAGGCACATCACCTGTGGACGTTCTTCAAGACCGTCGGGCTGCAAATGCACAAGCAGAAGAGGATTGTAGAGTTCGGCGGGGGGTATGGAGCGATGGCGCTGCTGGCACGCAGGTTATGCCTTGCGGGGTCATACCATATCATCGACCTGCCTGAGTTCGCGTTGTTGCAGCAGTTCTACCTATCGCAGATGGGCGCAGACGGACACGTGACGTGGGGTGACCCGCCCGACCGCTGCGACCTGCTGATCGCGAACCACAGCCTGAGCGAGATCCCGATAGATAAGCGCGACAGATGGATCATCGCCCTGCGCCCACGTGCGGTTCTGTTCCTTTACAGCAGTCGCTTTGCAGGTTACGACAACGTGGCGTACTTTCAAGAACACCTTCCAGACAAGTTCGACGCCTATCGCTTTGAGCACGTGTCGTGCGACGACGTGCTGCCCACCGGCTCCTGGTACACTATAGGGCGGTAGGATGAAAGAGATCATTGTCGTAGGGTATCCACGCAGCGGGAACGCCTGGGTCGCACGCCTGATCGGAGAGGTGCTACAATGCCCTGTCCAGGGGCCACCGGGGCACGAGCGCCTGTCGTGTGCGTATGAGGGACAGGATCGCACAAGCGAGTGGCGCGTGATCCAGACACACGTCACCCCAAACAGCGGAGGCACATTCTGGCTGTCTGGGTGGCAGGTGGATCTCGATCACGCAGACGGGCGCAAGATCATCCACGTTGTGCGCGACCCTCGCGACGTTGCCGTGAGTTCAATGTACTACTGGCACCTCAGATCATTGAAGGATACGGCAAGGAAGATGCTCAACGGCGATTGGCCACTAACCGACGTTCCGTGGCACGAGTTTGTCATGCCGTGGTTGAACGCATGGCCTTCTTACCAGATAACCACTGTCAGATATATCGACCTTCAGGAAGACCCAGAAAGGTTCCTGAGAGTCACGCTCGAACGACTTGGGCTCTCCGCAGAGATAGAGCTGAAAGACGCTATAAGTATACAGTCGTTTGACACCAAGCGCGCAGAGCTTAGGGCCTGCGGAGACAAGTACCCATATGGGCGCGACCTACAACTACGCCATATGCGCCGTGGAGTTCCTGGTGAAGGCGTCCAGCTGTTCACCGGCGAGCTTGAGAAACTTGTGCGCGACACGTGGGAACCCGTTATGGTGAGGTTGGGATACAAGTGGTAGCTTATCAGGAGTCTGAAAGCTGCCAGCTTGCCTGCCTCGGAGAACTGCTGGAGACGCACATCGGATACAAGACCGGTGGGCGCTTTGTCGAGGTTGGCGCGTTCGATGGATACAACTGGTCAAACACGTGGGGACTGGCGAAGGCTGGATGGCAAGGGATATACATCGAGGCAAACCCAGAGATGTGTGAGAAGTGTAGTGCCACACACGCAAAGAACAAGGGGATAGTGGTGGAGTGCGTCGCCTGCGGAAGAGAGATCGGCAGAACCAGGCTATACTTGGGCGGCAGTCTGTCAACGATTCTTCCAGAGACCGTCGGCATCTATCGCTCCATTCCGTCGCTGGCGTTCACAGGACTGAGCCTGGACAAGTACATTGATGTGGACGTGATGACGCTAGACGCGCTCCTTGACAAGCACAACTGGCAACCACAGTTCGATGTGCTGGTGGTAGACGTTGAGGGGGCGGAGTACGATGTGCTGTGTGGGTTTGACCTGCCCCGCTGGTTGCCAAAGATGGCGATCATCGAGGCCCACGAGGACTTCGTTCCAGAACTTGCGCGTAAGGCGCTGCCCATAGAAACATACTTCAGCGCGTGCGGATATACAAAGGTGCATCACGATACGATCAACAGCGTGTATGTGAGATGATAACTCTGAACCTGTTCGACTACAACTTCAGACAGTGCGAGTGCGGGACGGCGCACCAGACTCCCACACACACGCGCTATATACGCCACCAGCAGGCGTGGGGAGGATATACGCTGTTTACAGACGGCTATGTTATCGACGGGACTGCGCGGAGGGTGGAGTCTGCGGTCAAATATGGTTGGCTGCACGAGCCCCCCACGATCATCCCTGGCGTATACGAGAAGGCGCCGACTGTGGTTGGAGACTTCGATGCGATCCTGACCTACTATGCACCACTGCTGGCACTGGATGGGTTCCGGTTCGCGCCATACGGCGGCGTATGGATCCCCCGGGACAAGTGGGGGCTGCGCCCAAAGCACAGGCTGGTGAGTATGCTCATTGGCGAAAAGATGACGGCGCCCGGGCACAGGATGCGCCACGACATCAGCAGGATCATCCCAGACGGCGCCGGTGTGGACTTCTACGGTGTTCGTGGTGAGCCTGTCGGCTACGGATCAGACACCAAGCTGAGGGTTCTGGCAGACCATATGTTCTCTATCATCTGCGAAACCAGCAGGGACGACAACCTGTTCACCGAGATCCTGCTGGACTGCTTTGCCGTTGGCACCATCCCCATTTTCTGGGGCGCAGACAATATCGGTGACTACTTCGACGACAGTGGGATACTGGTCATCCGCAACGCAGAGGATGCCCTGTACTATCTCTCGTGTCTATCAGAGAGCCTGTACAAGGCGATGCTGCCGGCAGCGGAGAACAACCTGGGTGCGATACGGCAATACCGCACAACCGAGGACTGGATGTACAACCACGGATACTTTGGGGTGGATAATGCTCAAGGTCTTTAGTCCGTTTATCACCGTGGAAGAGGCGATGGCGATGCAGAAAGTGCTTGCATCGCAGTGGATCGGGCCTGGCCCAAAGTGTACAGAGCTTGAGTTGCGACTGTCGGAGTTGTGGAGAGTTCAGCCGGCCAACCTAATCCTGGTAAACAGTTGCACGAGCGCGATCTACCTGGCCCTCCGCTCTCTGGGGGTTGGCAAGGGCGATGAGGTCATTGTCCCTACGATCAACTTCCCTGCCGTGTCAAATGCCGTGATCCAGGCTGGGGCAAAGGTCGTGCTTTGCGACGTGAATCCACGCACGCTGATGGCAGAGCCCAAGCACATCCAGCCCCACGTCAGAGACAAGACGCGCTGCGTTGCCGTGCTGCACTACGGCGGGTTTGCGTGTGATGTCATCGCAATCCGCAACGCCCTTCCGGCTCGTGTCCTGATCCTTGAGGATGCGGCAGTCGCGCCCGTGACCTCACTGTGCGGAAAAGCAGCAGGGACGATGGGAGATGCGGGGGTCTGGTCGTTCGACGCGATGAAGATCCTCACGATGGGCAGCGGGGGTGCTCTGTGGCTGAAAGATGAACTTGCCGCGCACAGGGCCAGGAAACTTGTTAACCTGGGGATGGATACCGAAAGCGGGTTATCATCTGCCGAGTGCGGGAACCCGCGCTGGTGGGAGTACCACATCGACGCTCCAAGCGGCAACTTCGCCAGCAACGACATCGCCGCCGCTATCGGGCTGGCGCAGCTCGACAAGTTGTTCGAGATGGTCAGCAAGCGCGAGATGCTGTGGCGACGGTACGACGCGAACCTGTATGGCTCTAAGGTGGAAACACCGCCGTCGTTTATGGAGCCGAACTCCTTCTACACATACTGGATTCAGACCGAACATCGCGATGCGCTCGCCAGTTATCTGCTGGAGAGGAACATCTACACCACGTTCAGATACTACCCGCTGCACCGCGTCTATGGTATCCCAGGGAAGTTCCATGGGGCAGACGAGGCTGCTGACACGACGCTGAACCTGCCCCTGCATCCAGGTATGTCTGCAGACGACGTAGATAACGTCTGCAAACAGATCCAGTCATTCTTCAAGGAGACACTATGAGAGTTGCTATGCTGCCGCACATCTCGCACTTCAGGGGCGAGGAGAGCGGGATCAAGCGCGTCGTTTCTGCATACTTCAGGTACCTGCCGCAGTATGGGGTTGAGCTTGTCGATCCGAGCGCGAGTTATGACATGCTCGCCGGCCACGCAGGGATGGCGCCGGAGACTGACGTGTGCCATTGTCACGGGCTATACTGGACTGCGGACTATCCCGCAAGTCAGTGGGAGTGGAAAGCTAACCAGAGCGTTATCGCATCAGCAAGAGCGGCGAAGGTCGTGACCGTTCCGTCAGAGTGGGTAGCCGAGACTTTCATGCGCGATATGCGGTTCAAGCCGCAGGTTGTCCCTCACGGCATCGAATGGGCTGAGTGGCAGGAGCCGTGCGAGCAGTCAGACTACGTGCTGTGGAACAAGAACCGCACGGGCGACGTGTGCGACCCGGAACCGCTGATGGAGCTGGCGCGCAGGTTCAGGCGCGGCAGGTTCGTATCGACATTCGTGGGGAAGAACAACGTCCCGAGCAACATCCAGGTCACGGGCGTGATCCCTCACGACCAGATGAAACTGCTCGTCAAGTCGGCGATGGTGTATCTGGCGACAACCAAGGAGACGTTTGGCATCGGGACGCTAGAAGCTATGGCGGCTGGGATACCTGTCCTGGGTTTCGCACACGGCGGAATCCTAGATATGGTGCAGCACGGTGTGAACGGCTATCTGGCAAAACCTGGGGACATAGACGATCTCGTCGAGGGATTGAACTACTGCGTAAAGTATAGGGACGTACTCGGGGCCAACGGGCGCGAGTTGGCGCGTGCGTTCACGTGGGAGGCGGTTGCCGAGCAGGTCGCCAGTATCTACAGGGATGCGCTTGTCGAGTCCCTGGCAACTGCAGCCATCATCATCCCATCGTACAAGTATGCTGAGAAGGTCGGCGGTGCGATTAAGAGCGCAGTCGAGCAAGACTACCCACTGCTCCGGCAGATCATTGTCGTAGACGATGGGTCAGACGATGGCGGCGCAACCAGGGGCGTTGTTGAGGAGTGGGCGACGAAGGATCCCCGCGTGCGCTATGTCTGGCAGAGCAACGCGGGTGTGGCAAACGCACGCAACAGAGGCATCGCCGAAGTCCCAAATGCCAAGTACGTCTGCTGCCTGGATGCCGACGACGCGATCGGCCCGAAGTTCCTCTCGACCTGCATCCGGGCGCTGGAACAGAACCGCAAGCTGGGGATCGCCTACACTGGCCTCTACTATCGCACGCCCAGCGGGGATGAGGGGCTTTCTCCGTGGCCGTCACAGTTCAACTACGATGACCAGCTCCAGGGAAAGAACCAGATTCCCACGTGCTGCGTGTTCCGCAGGGAGATGTGGAAACGCCTGGGAGGATACCGGCAGCGGTATGCCCCCAGCGGCGCTGGCGAAGAGGACGCAGAGTTCTGGCTGCGTGCAGGCGCGTATGGTTGGGACGCCAGGATGGTGGGAACGGCCATTGAGTTTCAGAAGACCTACAACGACATCAAGCGAGCGATGGGTAGGCCACCAACAGAGAAGGACATCGCGGCGCACGGCATCAAGACCTCATACTGGAATGGCTTGCTTGACGAGTGCTTTCACTACTCGTGGCAGTCCGGGCGTGTCTCTGGTGACAAGAAACACGCAGTCACAGACTGGCGCGGGATGCACCCCTGGGTCAAGGATGGCCTACATCCATTCGCGAGTATGGCCACCCCACAGAACCACGCCCACGCCGTGCGCCAATACGATCAGCCTACCATCAGCGTCGTGATTCCAGTTGGGCCTGGACACGAAAGCCTACTGATCAACGCACTCGATAGTTTGGAATCCCAAACCTTTCGCAAGTGGGAGGCCGTCGTGATTTGGGATAGCAAGGAGAAGGTGCCAGACCTTGTCGCAGATGCGTACCCGTATGTGCGCTGGAATTTCACAGGCGGAGAGACTGGCGCCGGAAACGCACGCAACATTGGCGGATACGATGCTCGCGGTCCACTGCTGCTCTTCCTTGACGCCGACGACGCACTGCGCCCGGACGCGCTGGCTGTACTTCTTGCAGCATTTGAGGAGCGCGGAACAAATGTTGCGGTATACTCAGACTATATTGGAAAATCGGTAGTTGACGACCCAAGCAGGTTGGCGCACAATCTGCAGAGTCGCATCTATCACTACGACGAGAAGACGCATCTGGCCACGATCGGGTACAAGGCGCTAGACTATGAGTGCGAGAAAGCGCAGCAGCAGCCGGACGGCGTCTATCCGTATCTCTGGTGCAACATCACGACCCTGTTCCCCAGGGCGTGGTTCGTGGAGGCCGGTGGATTTGACGAAGCGATGCCGACGTGGGAAGACGTTGATTTCTGGTGGCGTCTGGCACGCATGGGCAAGTGCTTTGTCAAGGTGGCGGAGGAGCTGCTGGTATACAGTTTCCATACTGGCTCCCGTCGCGATCTGGGCGTCGGGATGCACGCCGACGTTATCGCATACCTGAATGACAAGTACAAAGGAGTTGAGAAGATGCCGTGTGGATCTTGTGGAGGGCGCAGGGCGAGCAGCACGCCAGCCTCTGTGCCGCAAGTGAACCCGCAGTCTAAGACCGTAACATTCGCAGCCAGCATGAACGACGAAGACTGGGTGCTCTGCACATACCAGTCTCCCAACCGTGGTGATCATCAGGTGTATGGCGCAGCGGTATTCCCCAATCAGCTCGTGGGGATCCCGATGGTCAAAACGCGACAGGGCTACAGGATCAACTACCACTACCACGGCGGCGGCGAACGGTTCCTGGTCCACAAGGCTGACATCCAGGCGGCAGGCAACCTATTCTCCCCCGTTCGCGATGCAATCCGCGTGGAGGAACCCACAAAGCCAAAACCGCCGGAGCCATCTCCAATCGCGCCTGCAGACGATGGCTTGCCGGACGACTACTCTCCAGGCAAACTTGAGCCTGTGATTGCCGGGAAGACCATAGAGCTGAAAGCGCCTGACCCACTTGAAACATCCGATGACCCGTTTGACCTACAGAGGCTCCCGGGCGTGGGCGCCACGATCGCCCAGAACATGCGAGTCGCGGGGATTGAGTCACTGCAAGACATACTGAACGCCGGCGAGGATGGGCTTGCCGCTATTGACGGCATCGGAAAGGCGCGTGCCAGGGTCATCATCGGAGCCCTGCGGCGCTTTACTGAGGAGCGCGATGCGTTTGCTTGAGCTTACGATCCTGGCCCTCGCCACATATCGGATGGCCCACCTGCTGGCGTTTGAGGAGGGGCCATTCCGCATCTTCGATAGCATACGCAGGGTGATGGGGCAGCGCATTTCTGAGGATAGCGGAGTTCCGTACAACACGACACACCTCTCCAAAGGCGCAACCTGCCTGTGGTGCAACTCAATGTGGTTCGGGATCGTGTTGACTGTAATCTACGCGATATGTGGTAGAATTGCACTGATGATTGCACTCCCGTTTGCGTTGAGCGCGTGCGCCATCGCAATTGACAGTTGCATAGAAGTCTTGCTGAAGGGGATGCAGGAATGGCAATAGCGAGAACTCCGACGCTGCTGTCCCTTGACAGGTATGCGCAGATCATGGGGATTAACCCTGCCCACTTCAATCAGGCGGTCGGCGGGGCAGTCTATCTGCCTGTCGGTAATGCGTGTTCAGGTATCTGGTATCAGGAAGACTGGCACAACGCCGACCAGGTAAGCCGCGAGTCGCTTGCGCTTGGTATCCACAATGCGGAGATGGATATAGCGCGGGAGCTGGGCTGGTTCCCTGCACCAACGTGGATCGCCCAGGACGTGCGCGACTTCCCGCGCCACTATCTGAAGGATGTAATCAGAACCGCAAACTGGGACGTGCGCGGGTATACCATCGGGTTATGGGCAACATATGGAAAGATCATCAGCCCGGGCGTGAGGGCCACGCTCCTGCTGGGAACCGCGACCACGGCTGGGGCGACGCTGATCTACAGCGACGCGGACGGCGACGGTTTCACAGAGACTGCGACCATCTCGATCGCGATTGCTGCGACATACACGGACGCCTCCGAGATCAAGGTCTATTTCGAGGGGCACGATGGCGAGCCGGAGTGGGAAATCAGGCCAGCACGCAGCAAGACAATCTCTGCGGGTACCTTCACGGCGACGTTCTGGGTATGGCAGTTCATCGACCCGGCGCAGTGGCACGCAATCCCGACGACGGCAGGCGTTTCGTCCATCGACGTGACGGATACGACAATGCTTGTCGATGAGGCAGACGTATACGTGGAGTGGAACGACCCCACACAAGCGACCAGTGTGTTCATCTGGGAACCGCTGCCCATAGCAACAAGCGCAGTGTGCTCGTCTTGCGGTGGAACTGGATGCAGTATGTGCCAGCTCACAACGCAGGACGGGTGTCTGCACATACGGGACGCGAACCTGGGTATCGTTGTTCCCTATCCCGCGACCTATGACGAGGACACCGGGACGTGGACAACCACGAACTACTGCAACTGCAGGGCTCCAGATATGATCTCGATGTACTACTACTGCGGGAACTACGACGACAGGTTCCTGGCGGGCAGAACAGTGGAGCCGCTGTCCGATTACTGGGCAACGACAATCGCATGGCTGGCAACGGCGCGGCTGGAGCGCCCCTTATGCGATTGTGGTGCAGCAACGAGTCTGGCTGAGGAGTTGCGCGAGGATATGGCGATGGCAGGCGGGGGCAAGTCTCCCAGGGCGACCTACAGGGTGCTGGACAACCCGTTTGGGACGCGCAAGGGGGAAATCCGCGCCTGGGAACGAGTGCGCAGAGCACGTGGTAGATTGGTAGGAGTTGGCCTGGCGTAAGGGGGTGATCCTTGAAGTTAGTCAAGTGGACCGACGACGCCGGGAAGCGCCACGCTGCGCTGGTCAAGAATGAGGAGACCGAGGCGCAGGGGGTACGCGGTGTTGTGGTTGCCCCTCCAGACCTAGGGGGAATTGACTGGGAGTTGTGTAAGACGCAGCTCCAGAACGCGCTGGTAGACCTAGAACTGTTCACGTGGCAAGACGTCCAACTGAACCAGGCGAAGTTCTCCAGCGTCGTCGGGATTTTCAAGAGATGGCTAGTAAGTCTATATCGCGAAGGAGGTAATGGTGAGCGGTAACACACCACTACAGACAGGGTTTACCCGCGTGTTTATCACCGAGGGCGGCGCCAGGGCGGATAGGAAGCCCACCTACAGCTCGTGCACAAAGGCGATGGGCCTGGACAAGGGTTACGGCGACGAGACCAAGATCGAGTGCCCGGATCCCAACCGCGCCAACGAGTTTATCGAGATGGGAACGATCACCGGTGCAGAAGATCGCGCCACGTCATCGCTCGTCGGGCGCTACTTCTCGGATCAATCCAGCGTGCTGATGGCCCTTGCGGAGCAGAAGTGCGAGCACGACGTTCACGTGCACATCGGCAAGTGCACCGACCCCAGCGTGTTTGACACGTTCACAAAGGCACTGGTGCTGGAGGGCGTCAAGTTCACGAACTACTCGACAGACGATCTGGGCGCCCTGGAGTCCGGCGAACGAGCCGTGGTCAACGAGACGCTGGATATGTCAGTTCGTAAGTTCTACGAGGTTCTGAGCTTGTCGTTCACCGAGGTCGCCGGGGCACTGGTAACCAACGAGATTGTGGACGGCGTCATCTGTGATGAGGTGTCGTGTGGCGACTGCGAGCTCCCAAGCTCAGGTTGTCAGAAGATCTACTTCATCACTACGGCAGCGGGCGGCTCCCCAACAACGCCAGCCGACCTCGTGTTCAGCCTGAACAAGGGTGGCACGTGGTATGCCCACGACGTTGACACGCTCGGGACGGCAGAGGCGCCAGATGCCATCGCCTGCGTCGGCGAGTACGTGGTCGTTGTGTCAAACGACTCCAACTCGCTGCACTACGCCGAAAAAGACGACATCACCGCAACCAACGACGAGTCGTGGACAGAGGTCACGACAGGATTTGTGACCAATGGCGAGCCGAACGACATCTGGAGCGTCGGGTCGTATGCCTTCATCGTCGGCGATGCCGGCTACATCTATGGCACGGATGATCCGACGGGCGGCGTAGACGTGCTGGACGCTGGCGTCGCGACCGCGCTGAACCTATTGGCCGTTCACGCGCTCGACAGCAACTTCGCCGTGGCGGTCGGGCAGAGCGGCGTGATTGTCAAGACGAGCAACCAGACCACGTGGGGCGTCGTTACTCCGACGAACGTCCTGTTCACTTTCAAGGACTTCAACTGTGTCTGGGTCAAGAGCGAGACCGAGTGGTACATCGGAGGCAACTCACACGCTGGCGCAGGCGAGCTGTGGGTGACCTATGATGGAGGCGCTACATTCACGCAGATCACCTCAATGCCCGGGACGTACACCACATTCACGGACATCCAGTTCGTGACCAACAACGTGGTGTATCTTGCCGGCACGGTAGCTGGCCCCCGTGGGCGCGTCCTGCGCTCGTACAACGGCGGGTACTCGTGGAAGATCTTGCCCGAAAGTGCCGGCACGATGCCACTCAGCGACCGTCTCAATGCCATCGCGACGTGTTCATACGACGTGAACCTCGTGGTTGCGGGCGGTCTTGGGGACAACGGGTCAGACGGTATTCTGGTAGTGGGGCAGGACTAGTCCTGCCCCTAACCACCAATCTTTGCCACACTGACAAGGAGAACAAGAATGACGAAGAGCGTTGCTGTTGACGCTGCCCACGACTTGCAGGGCGGGGATGTGATCACACTCAGCACGGGTATCCAGGCACGCCTGACTCCCGTGGCAACCGGGTTGCTCGATGACGTTCAGGCTCGCATCAAAGAGCCAAAAGTCCCGATGTGGAAGAACCCTGAAAAAGAGGGTGCTGAGGAAGAGAACTACAACGACCCTGCCTACCTGGATGCAGTCACGGAGGCCCGGCGCAAGCGCGGCGAGGCCATGATGGACGCGATGCTGCTGTTCGGCGTCGAACTGCTCGACCCTGTTCCCCCAGACGAAGAGTGGCTACCCAAGTTGCGCATGATGGCAAAGAGGGGCATGCTGCCACTGGACGACTACAACACCGAGGATCCTGTAGAGAAAGAGTTCATCTACAAGCGGTGGATTGCAGTCGCGGCCACGGACTACCGGAAGCTGACCGAACTGTGCGGGTTGACTGCCGCCGGCGTGGAGGCGGCGGAAGACTCCTTTCGGAATCAGTAGGTCTGGAACGCCGATCAAGCAGTACCCACTGCGGCACGCCGTCAACAGCAACATACGGTACAATATGCTGTATGCGGAGATGGACGCTGCCATAGAGGCGGGTGCGACATTGACAGAACTCCAAGAGTGGCTTGACGGCGTGAGGTTCAGCGTAAGATTCAAGGAGCGTGTTGTTGCCTGGAACAACATGCGCCACCTCATTTCCGCGCACCGCGAAGAAGCGGCTGCAAGTAAGCGAGGCAAGTGATGGCCCTCAAACAAGTAGGCGCCAAAGTCATCCTCGAGGGATACGAAGATGTGATGCGCCGGTTCACGGAGCTGAATGGTGCCGTGAGCATGCTGGCGAACACCTTCAACAAGCCTTTCTCCACAAAGGTGTTTGAGGAGCAGGCGAAGACCCTTCGCGAGTTCATAAAAGAACAGGCTATCGCCTACGCAGATCGCAAGCGCGAACTGGCAGACAGTGTTCGGTGGGCAAAGAGCCCAGACGAAAAGCAAAGACTCAGAGATTACTCCGCGCAACAACTTGCCGCTCTCAAGGCAAATCAGAACGCAGAACTCCAGGCGCTGAAGGACAGCCAGCGTGTTGCAAGAGAGAGGCTGGCCTATGGCCTGGCGTCCGCAAAAGAGGAAGCTGCGCTCAAGCAGCAGATGGCACAGAAAGAGGTGGCGGATCGCGCGAGGGCCGAGAAAGAGAAGATAAGGGCACAGCAGGAGTCGGCTAAAGAGGCCGCACGCATAGCAAAAGAACAGACGAAGGCACAGGAAGAGGCAGCCAAAGAGGCGGCGCGCATCGAGCGCGAGAAAGCAGCGGAACGCGAGCGCCAGACGATGGGCATCGCCCACATGGAGTTCGCCATCGCCGGTAAACTCAATCCCGCCATCGCCTCGGCGGGGAGCGCGGTTGCCGGCCTTGTAACTGCTATGGGTGGCCCTGCAGGACTCGTTGCCGCCATCGGTGCAGCGTCAATTGCGGGTGGGCTACTCTCCAAGGTCGTCGATGGGCTCGTGTCTGCCTTCAACAGGTTCAAGCAAGCGGTCGTTACGGTAGGGGAAACCCTGTGGGGTTTCATGAAGACAGCGGCCCCACTCTCTGACATCTCAACGGCGTTCGCGAGGAACGTTGTGGGGTTCGGCATATCGCTTGACCAGTTAAGAGCCGCGGCTGCCGGTGTTATCAGCGACTTTGACCTGATGAAGTCGGCGAACACGGCGCTGGCAAGCACAAGCACGGAGCTCGGCAAGGCATTCGGAGAGAATTTGCCCACGCTGCTCAACATCGCCAGGGTGATGGCGCGTGCAACGGGCCAGGACATGGGTTACATGTTCGACAGTATAGTGCGCGGTATCAAGCGCACGGAGCCCCGCCTGATCGACAATGCGCTCCTGATCGTCAAGGTCAAGAACGCCAACCAGGCGTGGGCAGAAGAGAACGACGCCGTTATCGCGAGCATGTCCGCCGAAGAGCGCCAGCTATCACTGATGCAAGCTACAATCGACGCAGGAAGTGCCGCGATCAAACAATACGGGCTTGAGAACTACACTGCCCTCGACTATATGCAAGGCACAGAGGCGATGCTGAAGAACATCTCCAACTACTTTGGTCTGTTTTTCCAGCCGGCGCTCAAGACAGCATCCAAGGCCATCTACGACTTCCTATCGGCCATCTCCAGGTCGATACAGGAAGGTGGGGCGTTCTACGATCTGCTCGTGCGCCTCGGTGCAGTGGCCAGCATATTTGCAGATTGGTTTGCCGCTGGAACTCAGCGCGTCATTGACTTTGTTGACGATCTGTACGTAGACCTAGAGGGCGGGTTCTCAGAAATAGCCTACTCGATGGCAGAGTGGGGCGTGAACATCATCGCGTCGTTCGCGGAGGGAATGGCCTGGGCGATCGAGGCATTTGTCACGCCGGCAATCGGCATGCTGGCGGGCCTGCTATCGTGGTTCTTTTCCCCAGGATCCCCGCCGCGAGTAGCCCCAGAGATTGACCAGTGGGGCATGGCGACCATCGAGGAGTGGTTGCGTGGGATGACGGATGCAGACTTCGGCATCTTGGATAAGCTACAGTCTCCACTCAAGCGCGTGCTGGATGATGCGACGTTCAGATCTGTGTCTATCGACATTATAGAGGCGCTGTCCACGGGCGACATCGACGAGAGTTTGTTTGATAGGATCGCCCAGGAGGCAGGTGCGTTCGGATCATCTATCGCAGACCTCGCACGGCTGGAGATCCAACTTGCAGACGCCACCGAGCGACTTGCCCGGGCGAACAAAGAGTATGAGGACTCGCAAAAGAAAGTAGCCTCGCTCACGGCTGACTACAATGACATGCTCAGGGCGGGTGCGTCTGATGAGCAACTAGCCATGAAGTTGAGCGAGATTCGCGCAGAGGAGCAGCGCAGGGACATCGCCAGGGCCGCTGCTCGGCAGGCAGAGAAGGACGTCGCTGCGGTTGAGGAGCGCACGAAGGTTCAGGAACGACTGGTAGACCAGCTCATCGAGCTCGGTCTATTGGGAGACGATGCTGCAGAAAGGGCCAAGAAGCTCGCTGGAGGGAAGGGCGCTACTCCAGAGAGAAAAGAACCCGGCATGCCAGATTGGGAGAACCTGATCGGGGGAGCGGGTGAGTTTGATATTGCCGGCAAGATCGCATCTGCAATCGACGCAGCAAAGGCAGAGCTCGAGCCAAAGATGCGCGGGCTGTTCCAGCCGCTGCTCGATGCGATATTCGAGGTACAGTTGGCCTTTGCGACCATGAAAACCAACATCGAGTTCTCGGTCGTCGGGCTAGTTTCTTCTCTAGGCCCAGGAGGATTGCAAGACACATTCTCTGAGCTGCGGCGCACTGGACAACTATTGATGATATTGTTCTTTAATCCATTCATAATCATGTGGAACAACACGTGGGGGCCAGTGTTCTCGAAAGTGGCAACGGTGTTCCGTAGAATCGCCACGAATCTTGGATTGATCGGGGAAGAGGCCACAAACGCGAGATCCCCTCTCCAGATATTTAATGACATTCTGGCGTGGTTACTGAACGTGCGCGACACTGCGTTGGACTGGTTGTGGGGGGCTTTTCACAACATCGGCCTTGAACTTCAGGGAATTGTGGATCGCCTACTTGGGTTGGGTTCGTTGGTTGGTATGAGTATGTTCGCCGGGGAACCCGTTCTACCCCAGACAGAGGAAGAGAAACCCGCCGTCGGGGGCGGACACGGCAAGGTACTTCCTTCAATCTTGCCAGAGAAACAGGAGTTCGATCTATCGTCTATCATCTCTGGTGCTCTTTCCGCCGCGCAGACAGTCGTCACTCAGGTGGGCGCTACGCTCTTCGAGCCTGTAGAGACATCGGTTACAGACGCCGCGCTCGCAGTCGAAGAGTTGGGCAGCACGTTCACAACGAAGATGACCGAGATCGGCAAGAGCACCGTGTTGCCGACAACCACGCTGCGGTTCACGCAGTTGACTGCAGCGGCGATCAGGGCAACCGTCAATGGCATCGTGCCGTTCTCAATCACGATGCTGCAGATGACGATACCCGCGACAAAGACACTGACAGAGCGGATGGGCGGGTTGAACACGCAGTTCGGCATCTTCAACCAACTCCTGCCGACCACGTGGCTGTGGCTTGATCGCTACAACGTGCTGATCGAGTGGCTACTGACGGTTCCAGAGGACTCGTTCAAGTGGATGGTGGACACGTTCGCCTGGGTCTCGTACTACCTGGAACGAGCAGTGGGCGATATGCGCACGCTGTTCGACCTATATACCAATCTCGACCTGCCTGGACAGCCAGTGAAGCAGCTTGCATCCGGTACATCTTACGCTCCCGGCGGGCTATCACTTGTTGGAGAGCGTGGGCCAGAGTTGGTGAACCTGCCACGCGGCTCGCAGGTATACGACACGGCACAAACGATGCAGATGCTGGACAGGATGCGTCATTCCGTTTCTGCGCCTGCCTCAACGAGCGTGACGAACTACATGACCATCGGGCCTAACTATGTCAACAACGGGATGGATGAGGCGGTGTTCATCAGCCGCGTTGAGGCGGCAGTCGCAAGGACGCTACAATGACAGCAACCGCAGTTCTGAAGATTACAGACGGCACGACGAGCATCGACATGCTCAACCCGAATGGTATCCACCTGGAAGAGTGGAAGCAAAACGTACTCGGGCTGAAAGACAGCGGCGTGTGGCAGGACTCTCCGATGGCAGATGGCCGGCGGATGGCGATGTCGCACTACGCCAACATCATCGACGAGTTTGTGATCAAGGCCAAGGGTGGATCTCAGAACACGGCGATCCGCTGGATGCAGGAGCTGATGCGCCTACTCCAGAAGGGCACAGACTACTGGACAAGCACGTGGCAGGGAGATCCTGTCTACATCCAGGCACGGGCATCGAAGGAGACCAACACCCGTTACGCGATCGTAAAGTCATTCCGCGTCGAGGAGTTGAACAACCCGTATGCAAGTCCGTTCCTCCTGGGCAGTTGCTCTGCACTCTTTGATGGCATATCCGTGTTTGTGGAGCATGGGCCGTGGCAAGATGCTGCCGGAGGCACTGGGACACGCATAGAACTGTGCACAGAGCGCGAGATGGACTCTATGGGATGGATGGTCAGCACCAGCGCCCCTACCGTTGTGCGTTATGGCTTTCTGGAAACTACAACCGGCAGACTGATCGTTGCCGACACCGCAGATATGAACTATACAGATGATGGTTCATCGTGGTCTGTCGCAACGTCGGCCCCCGCGTCTATGGATAACATCACGGGCATGTGCCAATTCGGCAGCAAGTTGTTCGCGAGTGGGCTTGTGACCTTTACGGGCGCACCCGAAGTATGGGAGAGTTCTGACAACGGCGCCAACTGGAGTGTCTGCGCGGGTACTGCAGGAAACCACGGATCGTCTGCGCAGGTTAGGAACGCCTTGATTGACGGCGAAGACGGCTATATGTACATGGTAGATATGGACGGTACATATGCCTATGCACTCGGTGCCTGTTTGTATCAAGTGATCTCCAGAAGCACAGATGGGGCAGCGTGGACAGTCGTATCAACGCCGGACATATCGTCTACCACACAGAACTGCACGGCGCTTGTCCATTACAAGAACGCCAGCTTCTTCGGCGTTCCGAACTACACCATTGGCTTGCCGGGCATGCCGTCAGACACAAGGCCGAGCAAGGATCCTTGGGATCCAGACGTGCTCTATATGTCTGCGTTCGTCGTCTGCGCACATCCGCTGCCCTGGGGAGCTGGATGTACCGGAGACGGAAACACGATATTCTACGCCTCATTTGACGGCGACACGTGGTATACACTAAGAGAACTTGAGGAGACTTTCGGGCTTTACTCCAGAGATGGATTCGCGGACAGCAAGGGCGCCATATTCCCGGCCACTGCAGGCACCCCAAAAGTTCTCTATGAGTGGAGCGAGGACAACGGCGGAGATGGATACCTATACTTAGGAACCACTACAGCAACTTCCACAGGATATATCTATCGTAGTCGCGATGGACTAATCTGGCAACAGATCCAACTGTTTTCATCGGGCGTGAACTCAATCTGCGCACACGGTGGACGCCTGTTTGTTGGGTTGGGGAATGGCAAGATCTATGTCGGCGATGGCACATCGTTTGTGGAGAACGGAGACCTCGGCACAGCCATCGGTGGACTTATCTCCTATGGTGAGAATGGACTGCTGTATGCCTCCGAGACCGGCGGAGATGATGTATACGTCCTGGGAAAGGCCAACATAGGACAGGAGTGTACGCTTGAGGACGGCGTGATTGTTGCCAACAAATGCAACACCGGGCAGATCACGCACGCATATAACTACGAGGCCAGTGGGCCAACATACACCAGCATCTATCCGCTCACCACGTTTCCGACACAGATTCTTCCTGTAACGATGGACAACGGAGATATTGCGTATTTCGGAAACGACACAAGCGCACTCGGTGTAGGGACTGGACCTTTCAGCAATCTCGTCTTCGACATAGGCACTCCGGCGTCTGGAGACTACACGCTGACTTGGCAATACTACAACGGGGCTTGGGTTGGCCTATCTGTGGTTGATGAGACCAATTCTCTCAGCATTGTGGGCGTCGGGGTCGTCAATTGGATCCCGCCGGACGACTGGACTGCGGTGGCTATTAATGGCGTTACGGGATATTGGATGCGCGCCATTATCTCTGCAGTGGGTGGTGCCCCTGTTGGCCCAACACAGGACAATAGAAACATCTACAGCGTCCTGTGGGCTGGAGTTCACCTGGGGGAAGATCAAGTCCTAGGCGACATCCCGGCACTGATGCGAGCCGTGGTCGCCAACCGCAGCTCCGACGGGACGTTGTATACGGACGCATACGCGCCTATACTCGAAGATCTATACACCCTGCAGAACAGGGTCATTGTGGGCGTACGCAGCGAAGACCGTGGAACATTCCAGCCATACATCAACCTATCAGACGTGCAGAACCCGGCGGGCATCGCGGTGTCCCTGGACGCAACTGCGGCGACATTCGCAGATGCGATAGAGTTCTCTCCAACTGGACGCAGGGTTTTGATCTCGACCGTTAAAAGTGCGCTGCCGGTATGGTCTAACGCGCTGACCGTGGAGTTCGGCCCCGATGTCTCCCGCAACTACTATGGGGAGTTCAGGGCGTTCTTGCGTGGTGGAGTCTCATACACAAACCCATCACTGGACCAGGATCAGATGATGTTCAGACTCAAGGTGAAGTCCGGCTCTGGAGGCATCGAGTACGTCACTGACACTGCGATGTTCACCTGCAAAGATGCTGTCGATATGGAACACTATGCAGCCCATCAGTTGTTAGACTTCGGGCGCATCTCGCTGCCTGTCAGTGGGGCGTTCCGCCAGTCCGAAATGTCAGACGAGTCAAGCATCACCGTGCAGTTTGCACTCACGCAAGTTGGTGTGATCTACGTCTATCTGCACGACCTGATCCTCATCCCTGTTGACGAGTGGAGCGGAGACTTCATAGACACAACCCTGATTGACGGCAGCGGGGTCTACGAGGACAGCGCCTTGGATGTGGACAGCGTGCGCTATCCAAAGCGGCAAATCAGGGCGCTGGTTCGCGACGGCGGCGTGGATGGGTTCATCCGTTCTGCCTATCAGTCTATCACGCCAGGGCCGGCGATGCTCCAGGCCAACGCAGACCAGAGCGTGTACTTTCTCACGGCACGCGGGATGCTGATGGGAAAGCACACGGGCGGGAACAACGCAACAGACCTGACATCCGCAAACACGAACTTCCTGCGTGCCGGCGTCAAGCCTGGAATGACGGTCTATAACTACACAGACGGCTGCAGCGGGGAAGTGGAGGATGTTGCGGAACACGTGCTATCTCTGAGAACGCTGTCTGGTGGCGGCGGCAACGACTTCGACACCGGCGACGTGTTCTGGATCATCTGCGGTAACTGGAGGAGCGAGCCCTGGAATCTGAACTCCATACAGATCGAGAAGGTGTCCAGGTATACGGCGATGCGCGGAGATAGGTAATGCCAACAGTCGAAACGGTTGCCTATGCCCAGTCAACTCCCACGAGGTTCCAGACCCTAGGGCTCAGTATCTCTGTCTTCAAGCCAGACATACGCCCGGACGGCCCATACTACAATCCACGAGGGCATCTGCTGTATGACGATCTTGCGACGTACATTACCTCATATGGACACGAGATTGCTGCAGATGGTGGGTTCACTACTGCCAATATCACGCTGAACGCGACCCAGTCTCAGGTAGAGGACTGGGTCATCAGCGGCCTCGGGCGGCACATTGAGGTCTATGACGAGTCTCACGGTCTCGTATGGGAAGGCTTTGTGAACTCTGTGAGCGCGAACATTGGCTCGCTCTCTGTGACCATAGGGCCACTGATGAACGTCGCAAATCAGGTCGTGGTAGTCTACACGCCAGTTGACCCGACGACAGATCCTCCGGCGACCGGTCCAGAAACCGAAACACCAGCCGTCGTAGACGATGACTCGCAGCGGAGGTGGGGGATACTGGAAACGGTATACAGTGCGGGGCAGACCCAGGATGCGGGGGCGACACAGATCGCCAACACGCTCCTTGGTGACGCGAAATGGCCGGCCCGCTCTGAGAGCCTGGCGATTGGTGCTGGGTCAACGCCCACGGTGTCTTTGGAGTGCGCGGGGTACTATGCCTTCCTAGACAGATACATCTTCAACGACGCGACGACCAGCACCGAGTCTATTTCTACCAGAATCCAGCGGGCACTTGCCGCAGACCCCAACGAGATCTTCAGCAGCAGCTACGCGCACATTGAGGAAAACTCGTTCCTCACGCCGGCACGTGAGCGCGACAATGCCACAGCACTCACGATAATCAAAGAAGCCACGGTGATCGGGGACGCCAACGATCGGAGGGCGTTCTTCGCAATCTACGAAGAGCGCACGCCCTATTACTACACCATCCCCTCTACAGTGAAGTACAGTCACAGGATTTCTGACGAATCACAGCGCGTCGAGTTGTATAGAGGTGGAACGCAGGTGCGCCCCTGGGCAGTGCGTCCAGGGGATTGGGTGTTCCTGCCGGACTACCTCTTCGGGCAGTCTGCAACTCCACACGAACTGGCAAGTGATAGCCGGATGATCTTCGTGGAAAGCGTAAAGTACACCATGCCATATGGACTGAATCTCAATGGCAGCCGCTACTCGACGCTGCCACAATTGCTTGCCAAGCGCGGGATGATCGGGGGGCTATGACAGCTCAGAAACGCAACGATGAGATGATCCGCTTGCTCTCTGGCGACTTCCCAACCCGCTATGACTGGCAGTCAAACCCCGCGCAGATGGTTGGCGCGCTGCAGATGATGCACCGCTCATACGATGGGAGTATGGGCATAGGCGGGGCGCTGATGTACTCGTGGCCAGGGGATCGGCTCGCCGTTGACAGTTTCATCGGGAGTCAGGCGCTCACTAGCCTCAATCTGGTGCAGGGCGACTTTGGCGTTACGGCGAATGGAGCCCCATACGTCAACCTGGATGGGGTGACAGAGGCTGCATACGTCGCTGATGCGAGTTGGCAGGAAGTCACATCGCACACGTTCTTCGTGTGGCACTGGTGCAGAACCACCACGCTTGCAAGCTCGCATTACGTCGTATCCAAGTATGATCTCACCGGCAACAACTGCTCGTGGGCGCTTTTGCACGACAATGCGGTCACCAGTTTCATATTCCGCGTGAATGGAACTGGGATTTCTGCAAACAATGTGGACGCCACGCTCTCGTATACAGAGCTAACGAACACGTGGTACTTTGTGGCGGGGTACTACAACCCGTCCACGCTTACACGTGTGTTCGTGGGTGCTGCGACGGACTCTACCCTGACGGTAGGGAGCAAGACGGTTGGCGTCCCCGCCTCCCTGTATGATGGCACCGCTCCGCTGTGCCTTGGATCCGCCTTCAACAATGCGCCGACGTTGCTCTCTCCCTGGAGCGGCCTCCTGGGGATCGGCGGGGCTCGGATCAATGTCGGCACAGGAACTGCGGCCAGTTACCCTGAGATCAATGCCTATGCAGCCAGACTATTCCATATGACGAGGTGGTTTTACCAATGAGTGATTACGTGCTGAACTGGTCTCCTCCAAAATGGACACTAAGGCAGCGGCCAGAGACGGAAGAGGAAGAGCCGACTGCCATCAGGAGAGTCAAAACAGAAGTCTACTCGCGAGTTGTCGGGTACATACGACCGGTGGAGTCGTGGGGAATCGGAAAGGTTCAGGAGTTTGCGGATCGAGTCACCTATGATGTAGAAGAGGAAGTCAATGAGCAACCTGCTGCAGAATCCTAGTTTCGAGGGCGGATGGACGCGGAAAACCTGGACGGGCCAGGAGTATGGGGAGATCTTCGTTCCAGAGGGATGGACGTTCTTCTGGAAAGAGGGCGGTCTTCTCAACCCGGAGGATCCGAACACAA
>Ga0116155_10000379_pt1 | contig 39711 bp, 27 predicted proteins | sample AD_UKC032_MetaG_FD_89890 | JGI IMG/M metagenome (GOLD analysis project Ga0116155, IMG submission 89890) | Active sludge microbial communities of municipal wastewater-treating anaerobic digesters from USA - AD_UKC032_MetaG | ecosystem: Engineered > Bioreactor > Anaerobic > Digestate | place: USA...
GCGAGATTATACCTCCTGATGAAGAAATCTTGGACGAAAACGGCGAGATTATACCTCCTGATGAAGAAATCTTGGACGAAAACGGCGAGATTATACCTCCTGATGAAGAAATCTTAGACGAAAACGGCGAGATTATACCTCCTGAAGAAGAAATCTTAGACGAAAACGGCGAAATTATACCTCCTGATGAAGAAATCTTAGACGAAAACGGCGAGATTATACCTCCTGAAGAAGAAATCTTAGACGAAAACGGCGAGATTATACCTCCTGAAGAGCCTTAATAGCTTGAACGGATATTTAAAAGAAATTAAATCGAATTGCTATACCAATCAATTTAAAAAACCGTTAAATAAAAAAGATAGTTTTTGTAAATCCTTAATTAGCGGGTGTTTTGCCGAAGGCAAAACACCCGCTATACCCTTACCCAGCCCGCGCCGCCCGCAGGGCGGCGCGGGCTGTAGGTATCAGCTTTTTAACCAATTAACGAAAACTTATTGAGATTGGTATAGTAATTCAAGTTATACAATAAAAAAGAAAGGATAATTAATATTAATCATCCTTTCTCAAAATTATTTAAACTGTCAGTTTATTAATGATGCCAGCTTGCCCAGTCAATTGGACCAATTTTATCATCAATCTGGCTTTTTTGATCTTTATCAAGCGCATTATATATTCCTGGCGTTACATAACCTGCGTTAGCCAAGGCGAACATGGCTTGTTTTATAAGATCAGTATCGGTTTTATCCGAAGAAGATTTGCTTGCGGTAGTTAAACTTCCAAATCCTCCGGCATTTGGCGTCATTGGGTTAAACCCGCCTAAAGCATGCCCGGAAAGATATTGACTGCTATCTGTTTGGGGATTATAAGGATAAATATTACCTGTTCTGTTATAATAATAATTGTGCCAAATATTCCGATTATTTATAGGAACTGGGCTCTGAGTGTTTTCCTCTGTCTTTATATCTTCGGGTTCTGTGGAATTATTAACGGCAAATGGTTCTATAATTCCTCTTTCAACCGCTTCATCATAAGTTAAAGTTTCTTTTGTATCATTATTAAGAGTGCCGTCAGGATTTCTGCCGATGACTACCACATTTAAATTACCGTTTTTAAGTTCTTGAGCGATTTCTTCCTCGCTCATATTATATACTGCTTCCCAGTATTCAGGGTCAGTATTTTGACCCCATGTACCATTCGGATCATCAACATCTCTTCCTCTTAAGAATACATCACGGTCTTCACCGTCGACTTTTATTGAACCAAGACAGGCATGTTCAGGGGCAATTTCTGAATTTTCCATTTGTTGTCCTGAAACAATACTTACAGTGTTTCTTTCAGCTTGTTGATCAGAGATAAGTCTTGCCGCCGCATCAGGCGCTGCCCATGAAGTTCCATCTGAGCCTGTCAGTCCTGGAGGCGCAGTAACTTTGCCGCTAAAATCAAAATCTATTCCTTTGCCTAAATTGTCGCCATGATCAGCTTTAAAATCAATATGACCCTGACCTATTGTGTCTGCTCCCGCAACTTGCGTATAATCGGTCAGTTGTCCGTCTTCATCGACAGCCGCTACTACATCAGCATTTTCAGCGACCGCTAAAAGGTTTACCGCATCTGCTCCCGCATTGCCGGCGGCTATGTATACATCTGTTCCTTTATCTTCAAGGCGGTTAAGAGAATCTATAATGCCTAAATAATCTTCTATAAATTCTTTTTCGGTAACGTTAAGATTTTCATCTTCGAGTTTAGCTCTCATCGCATCTTGAATTTCAGTTTCTCTGCCGTTAATATTTTCTACGGTTAAATCGTCTAGTCCTGTATATTCTTTAAGGTCATCTATAGAAACTGACGCGCCTATTGATAAATTTACAACATCAATATCTTCACCGTTATCAACTCTTTCTTCGACGTTTTCAAGTTCTTCTTTTAAATCTGAAAAGGCTATGTTTCCATCTTCACCGGCCACATTGATTTTTTCAGTTGTAATATCTGCTGTATCAGAGCGATCCCCGATTATTTCGGCTGTTATATCTCCATGATCGGTATCGGCTTTTCCGTCGCCATCTGTATCAACATCGCCGTCGCCGTTAAAATCATCTATATCAACTACATGAACTCCGCCATTATCAAAAGCGTCATGATTTCCGCCTTCGCCTGTGCCGCCTTCGCTAAGCCCGTAATCTGCGGGGGTACTGCTGCTTGATTGAGTTTCCGCTGTATTTGATATGTCCTGCGAGCTTGCAGATGTAACAAAAGGATTCGCTTCTTCTGCCTGTGTTGCGATAGAACTGTCGGATTTAACCGCTTCTGTTTTTTCATAATATACAGAAGTATAATCCGTATCAGTATTAACATTAGCATCAACCGCGGTATTATTAAAAATACTGCCTTGTCCCACTTCATTGACTATTGAAGAGCTTTGAGTTTCCTGTTCTTTCAAATAATCTTGTGTTGTTAATGATCCAATACCGCTAATGTCCATAAATTTCCTCCTAAAATATAATTTTTTACTAAGCGTTCTATTTTTAAATACTTTTATACCGCATGTATTTTTATGGTTATTTTTTATATATCTATAAAGAATATTTACATGTCAAAATTGCTATATTGAAGATATAAAACTCACAACTTGTTTACATTAATTTACAATCATACCAATCCAAATAAGTTTTCGTTAATTTGTTAAAAAGCTGATGCCTGCGGGCGACGCGGGCTGGGTAAGGATAGGGCGGGTGTTTTGCTTTCGGCAAAACACCCGCCCTATTAAGGATTTACAAAAACCATCTTTTTTTATTTAACGGTTTTTAAAATTGATTGGTATAAGTAACAGACAAAAAAAAAGATAAGGGGAAAATCCCTTATCTTAAGAGCGTGAAATATTCTTTGAGGAGAACTTTTTAAACAATCATTAATATGCCTGCTTTTAAGCTATTTGGCTTGTTATTAAGCAAATAATCATATTAATAATTTGTTGTTTAATATATAAAATCTTTATGCCCATACACCTTGTGTCTGTCTAATTCTGTAATAATTATCATCATCTTCAAGCCAGGTGGTTGAACGATTTCCGTGGAAATTTGGTGTATCTACACTTACATTTCTTTGTCCCATGAAATTCAAATCATCGCCGGAAGCCATTATGCCGTTGAAATTTCCAAACGGATTCTGTCCTGAATATGCGCCTATTCTTGTGCCGGTAGAATGATTATTAATTCCTGTAAACTGGGCATTCATAAAAGGATTTTGCATTTGCGCGTTAAATAAGTTCGTTCCGTTATAATTCCCTGCGAAAAGATTGTTTTGATATGGATTAGATGAGCTTAACTGACCAAAAGGAGTTGATCCAGACCTAAATGCTGCTCTAAATTGTCCTGTTTCTGAATTATACCCTATTCTAGACGCTGAATATTGTCCAAAACCATTACTTCTTGCGCTAAGTGATAAAAAATTACTCATAACTCTCTCTCCTCTTTTTCCTCTTTCACCTCAAATAACCATTTAGTCTTATTTTTAAGCTTTCGTTTTTTATACGATGCCTTTTTTATAGACTTAATGTCCCTTTTTCAGTTTTAATAACCTGAAAAATAAGTTTTAATAACTATTAATGATGTTAAATCTGTTTAAACCCCTTTACCTATTGTTAATAGAATATTTCTCTTTCACCTTTTCCTCTTATTATTATAAAAACAATCATTTGAAAAAAATTGCTTTTGGGCGGAATCGATGCTTAATGTTTCTTAATAAACTTAGGGGCGCTAAAAATAAAAGAATTTTATTATTTATATCTCCCTCCCCCTGCCCCCTCCCCAAGGGAGGGGAAGAAGAGTTGATAAGGTTTTTACCGGCGCAGCCGGTAAAAACCTTATCAAAAAAAAATTACTCTTTTGATTGCAACTTGATATTAGAGATGCAGTTTATAGGCAAAATTTTGACAAAAATTGCTCTTATGATATTATAAAACCCATAAACAGGGGAACACGGTGTAATTCCGTGACTGTGCCGCAGCTGTATGGGATTGTATGTTTTAAGCGGTTTAAACAAAAAAACGCCGATAATTTAAAACATGTCCCAAGTCAGAATACCTGTTTATAAAGAGCTATCAGGCATTTAATATAATATTCTTGCGAGCACGAGAGGGGAGAAAAATGAACATATTTTATTAATTTTGAAAACTGTCGGTTTTGATAAAACGCAGTTTTTGTCGTATTTGGGGTAAAAATAAAAGTTTTCTACTATAAAATTTGGTTTATCGCAATATAAATTTATATTGTGGAGGAGATTAATTTGTCCGGCTATTCTTTAAATATAAATAACAAAAGTTATTACGACTATCATAACAGAAATAACCTGTATAATAACGGGTATTCTTCTCAAAATGCTCTTATGAGAAGAAATAATAATGCTCAACAAATAATGCAATACAATAATGCTGTTCAAGGCGAAACTAAATGTCCGCATGGCGCGCCTGGAGGATCATGCCCTTTGTGCATGGGCAAAGCCGGAGGCGGCGGTGGTGGCGGCGGAACTGTAGCCAAAAGAACCGGCATGTCGTGGGGTGAAGCTTATTACGTCTGGACAAGACTCAAAATGGCTGAGTTTATGACTGCTGAAGACCGCAAGCTTCTTCAACTGGCAAGAGAAAATAACGTTCTTATTCAAAAATTTGAATCTTCAGAACTTTTACAAAAATTAGCCGCATTAAGAAGCGCGACCCAGATTCAAATTGCAAACCTGACTAATGCGATATCAAATTTAACTCAACAGGTTATAACAAGCTTTAAGCCTGCGATGGAAAGCTTGAATAAGGTTATTAACGTTATAAATCATTCGCTAACAAAGTTAATAGGAGTTGTCGAAAAATTAACCGCAATGCTGGGTGAAAAAATAAAACTTACAGAACATTTAATCCGTGAAAATATAAAAAAAATAATGGTCAAAATCGTTGAATCAGAAGTTCTAAACCGGTTAATTATGATCTTTAACCAAAAAAGACAGCTTTTTCACGATTCCTTATTAGAAAAAATCGAGTCTTTAAAAGAAAAAATCAAAAAATTTCTTAATATGGTCAACTTTATAACAGACGAAAATACTGATCAGGGCAAACAAAAACAAGACAAAAAAGACAAGAGGAAAAACAGATGGTAAATAATATACATCATAATGCCGATATAAAGTCGAGAACAGAAGGTTATTCAGCCACGAATCAGCGTCAACGCCCTGATAAAGGATTAAAAGCCGTTCAAAAAGGTTTTATTACAGATACTTATATAAATGGCAGAGAAAATGAAGACTCTGTATTTATAAACTCATCACTGCCAAAAGAGCTTAAAAAAAACTATGATAAAGATAACAGAAACGCGGAAAAAACATTTATTTCAATGGCAGGAATCCCACTGGGAGTTCTTGGAGCAGGAGCTCTTGCAACAGGAGCGCTTGCAGGTTTTTACAAGAAAAAACTCAATCCTGAAGCTATTGAAAATGGATTTGTTTCAAAGATATTCAGAGGCGTTAAAAAAATATTTAATGATAATGAAAAAGGACCTATTCTGCCGCCGAATATAAATATAAAGACAGAAAGTCAATATGCGGCTTATGAAGCGTTAAGGGACCCGAGTTTGAAAAAAATACTCGGGGCAATGGCTGTAATAACTTTTTCTTCTGCGGCTTTTGTTTTAAAAAACACGGTTGACGGGATGAAAGAAATCTGGGTTAAAAAGCGGGAAGCGGATATTCAAAGAAATTTTCAGGAAAATATGATTGATATTGAAACAAGGAGTTTTTCGGGGAAAAAACAAATTGTTCGTTATTTGACTGATGAAAAAACAAAAGAGCTTGATACAATAAATAAAGCGCAAAATATTTCTTTTGCAGGCAATAAACAGGATAAAGAAAGCTTTAATAGTCAGTCAAAGCCTCTTACAAGCTTGCCAGGCATTGGCATAGCTGTGGGAGCTGTTGCAGCGTCAGTATTTTTAATAAAAAAGACAATGAAAAATATCAGAACCATTGGACAAATAATAGATGATGCCGCTCAAAAAACGTCTTCTTCGGGAGTAAAAGAAAGTTCCTGGGCGCCGGCGCATGAAATGTATGGAAATAAAAACGGCAAACCAACGGTTTTTGCTTATTTAGATGATGTTTCAGGACATTTATACAACATGATAATGAATCCGTCTAAATTTACAGGAAGTTTATTTGCAGGTTTAGCCACAGTAAGCGGATTAGGATATGCCGGATCAAAATTTGTCGAGGCTCATAAAGAAACTCAGGTTAAAAAAGCGAATGCGGAAACTGATCTTAATATGCATGATAAATTGGTGGGAGTTGAGCTTAAAAACTTTATCACAAAAAAAGAAGTTGCTGTTAAACCGTTAATAGATGAGTACAAAATACTTTCAGGGAAGGATTTCAGCAATAAAGAAAATTTAAAATTAAAATATAATGGTATTATAGAAGAAATTAAAAATGGTCCGCCGTTTATATATGATTAATAATTTGCCAGCATAGCTCAGTCGGCAGAGCAACGGTTTCGTAAACCGTAGGTCAAGGGTTCGACTCCCTTTGCTGGCTCTCGTTTTTTTGTTTTATATACTAATAACAAGTTGCAATCAAAAGAGTACTATTTTTTGATAAGGGTTTTGCCGGCTACGCCGGCAAAACCCTTATCAACATCTTCTTCCCCTCCCTTGGGGAGGGGGCAGGGGGAGGGAGATTTAATACTACATTGATTGCAACTTGGTATAAGCATTTCATCCAAAAGGGATAGATTGCCGCGTCGGGACAGAGCCCCTCCTCGCATGACAACCAGAAAAGCAGTATATATTAGGCGTTATCGGTTATAGTTATGGGGCGACAAAGCCGCCCCATAACTATAACAATTCAATAAAAATCCGATTTTTTTTCTTTATACATATAATTCCTGTATTGATTTAATATTTTTCATGCCATGAAAAACTTTCATTCCAGGATATTTTGCAACACAACCAAGCTCTTCTTCAATTCTGATAAGCTGATTGTATTTTGCGATACGATCAGACCTTGAAGCTGAACCTGTTTTGATTTGACCGCAATTTGTTGCAACCGCAAGATCAGCAATTGTTGTATCTTCTGTTTCGCCTGATCTATGGCTCATTACAGCCGTATAACCTGCCTGATGAGCAAGATTTACAGCGGATAATGTTTCACTAAGCGTTCCGATCTGGTTAACTTTAACAAGAATACTGTTTGCAACATTGTTCATGATTCCTTGCGCAAGTTTTTTGGTGTTTGTAACAAACAAATCATCACCAACAAGCTGAATACGACTGCCTAATTCTGTTGTTAAAAGCTTCCAGCCATCCCAGTCATTTTCACTCATGCCGTCTTCAATTGATACGATAGGATATCTGCTTGAAAGGTCTTTTAAAAATCCTACCATTTGGTCTTTATCAAAAGTTTTTCCTTCTCCCTCGAGTACATACTTGCCGTCTTTATAGAATTCTGAACTTGCAACATCAAGCGCAAGTTTAATATCATCTGTTGTATAGCCTGCTTTTTCTATTGCTGTAAGGATAACTTCAATAGCTTCTTCGTTAGAAGAAAGATTTGGGGCAAATCCGCCTTCATCGCCTACTGATGTGGCAAGACCCTTGCCTTTTAAAACTGATTTAAGCGAATGGAAAGTTTCCGCTCCCATTCTTAAAGCTTCCGCAAAAGTGCATGCTCCTACAGGCGCAATCATAAATTCCTGAATATCAACGTTATTATCGGCATGCGCTCCGCCGTTAATAATATTCATTAAAGGAACAGGCAGTGTGATTGCATTTACTCCGCCTATATATCTGTATAACGGCATTTCGTAAGTTGCGGCGGCGGCTTTTGCGCATGCCAGACTTACTCCCAGAATTGCGTTTGCGCCAAGCTTGCTTTTATTTTCTGTTCCGTCAAGCTCGATCATTGCTCTGTCAATTTCGTATTGATTGCTTGCGTCGTGGTCTACAAGTTCTTTTGCAATTGTTTCATTTACGTTTTCAACTGCCTGAAGAACACCTTTTCCGCAGTATCTTGACTGGTCTTCATCTCTTAATTCAACAGCTTCGTACATGCCTGTGCTTGCTCCTGAAGGAACAGCAGCTCTGCCAAGCACTCCGCTTGAAAGGATAACATCAACTTCTACAGTTGGATTTCCTCTTGAATCAAGAATTTGTCTTGCCTGAATGTGCTCAATAAATGTTGTCATGTTGTCCTCCGATTGTTTATTGTTCTATTGTGGTTTTATTAATTTCCTGAATTAATTTGTATAAATCTTTTGATTCCTGGATTGAAACGTTACCTGTCGGGACTTTAATTATTTCAACTATAACCGTTTTATTTTGATATTCCAGCTTTAATTGATCTCCTTCTTTAACTGTTGTTGACGGTTTTGCCGATTTATTATTAATAAAAATTTTTCCCTGTGAAGTAATTTCATTAGCAACGGTTCTTCTTTTAATTAATCTTGAAACTTTCAAGTATTTATCCAGTCGCATTTTTATAAAAATCCATTATTAATTATTGTTTAATTTACAACAAAAAAAATATAAAAAAAAGAGTAGCGTTATAAAAAACATGACATACCAATCCAAAGAAGTTTTCGTTAAGTTGTTAAAAAGCTGATATGTACAGCCCTCGCCGCCCTTCGGGCGGCGATGGCTGAGTAAGAGTATAGCGGGTGTTTTGCCGAAGGCAAAACACCCGCTAATTAAGGGTTTACAAAAAACATCTTTTTCATTTGTCGATTTCTTTCAATAATTGATATAGTATAAAATTAAAAAAAAGGACAATAATGTATGCTGATGGTTTTAAAAAAGTTTAACTTATATTTAATAGCGGCTTTAATTTTTGTGGTATTTACAGTTTCAAGCGGCGGATGTGAGGAAAATTATACTTCATCAAGGACTGAAGAGTTAATCAGGGTAGGCATAAGCTCAAATGATTTTCAAAAACTTGACCATAAAGAAATAAGCCTAACTTCAGGCGGAAAACTTGAGGTTTTTGACAAATTTTTAAACTTGAAAATTCATGAAACCTCTGCCGGAGAGATTTTAAAATTTGAAATAGAAAAAACCGTTTTTAAAATATCTAAAAATAATGAAAAAGTTTCCGAAAATATTGTTGGACCAATAGTTGTAAAATCCTCGGAAAATCAGCCTATTCAAGTCGTTAACCTGAAAAGAAAAGGGAAACAGGCGGCTTACCGTGGAGTTTTTGAAATAGCCAAATTTCCCCGCAAAGAAACTCAATTATCACTTGTGAACGTTTTGCCGCTTGAAGATTATTTAAAAGGCGTAGTGCCAAACGAACTCCCGACCCATTTTGGAATGGAAGCTCTTAAGGCGCAAGCAATTGCCGCAAGAAATTATGCAATAAGACCAAGGGTTAAAAGATTTTCTCATTTTGACGTCTGTGATTCAGTTCAATCACAAGTTTATTTTGGATTCAATACGGAAGAACCAAAATCCAATGAAGCGATAGAAATGACAAAAGGGCTGGTTGCCTTGTATGAAGGCGACGTTATCCTTGCTTTATACAGCTCAACAGCCGGAGGATATACTGAAAGTTATGAAAACGCTTTTTCAGAGCCCGGCGGAGAGATTTTTCCCGCAAAACCGCTTCCCTATCTTAAAGGCAAGCCTGATACAGAGGGGATTCCCGTTTTAAACAACGAGAAAAATGCTCGGGAATTTTATACCACAAGCCCTGCAACGTTTGACGTAAAGTCCAGATACTACAGATGGACAAGGGAATGGACAGGCGAAGAGCTTAGAAAGGTCTTAAATGATAACTTACGCAGTTATCGTTTCTCTGATTTGATTTCGCCTAAAGTTGGAAATGCGACTGATATTGGGAAAATCAAACGAGTAGACGTTCCAAAACGTGGAGTGGCGGGCAAAGCCTTTGAAATATCCATAAAAACAGATAGAGGCGAATGGACAATAAAAAAAGAGCTTTTGATAAGAAGAATATTGAAAAAAGACGGGAGCGCGCTTCCGTCTGCAAATTTGGTTTTTGAAAATTATGCTGATAAAGACGGATATCTTGTAAGACTTAAGGCTTTTGGCGGAGGATTCGGGCATGGTGTTGGAATGAGCCAGTTCGGGGCAAGCTATATGTCACAAAATGGCTATTCTTACGATCAAATTTTGCAACGTTATTATAATGATGTTGCAATAGGAACGTGGCCTGTGTATCTCACGTCCGAATACAATACCCTTCCTGTAAAACAGCGGTTTTATTCTCCAAAAGACAAGGCTGAGCTTTTTATTGAGAATTTCGAAGGAATTGAAAGTTTTAATTTTATGATCAATTCAAAAAAAGTATCTTTAGGCAAAAAAGAGCTTGAAGCAAAGAAAGTAAGGATTTCGCTGGATAAATATATAAAAAAGGGTATAAATGAGATAGTTTATTATTCAATTGATGATAATTTCGAGGGAAAAAGCGTTAAAGCCTGGGTTGAGGTCTTTAACAGGGCTGATTGAAATTTTCATATATTTTTAGAGGAGCCTTATAATAACCTAATACCAAGTTGCAATCAATGTAGTATTAAATCTCCCTCTCCCTGCCCCCTCCCCAAGGGAGGGGAAGAAGAGTTGATAAGGTTTTTGCCGGCGTAGCCGGCAAAAACCTTATCAAAAAATAATACTCTTTTGATTGCAACTCAAGTAATATTATTCTTGTTTGCAATTGTTATCGCAGGTGGCTGAATATACAGCGGCTTTAATTTGCGCCAGTTAAATTCCATAGAATCCTGCGCTTGCAAGCATTTAAGAGTTTGTTTTAGAAGAAAAACCCCAAAATCCTCTTCGTTTTCGTAAAAATTCAAAAAATGCAAACTTTTTTCTTCAAGTTGTTTCGCCATTCTGTCATCTGAAATTATAAAAAAATCTTCGCTTTGCGCCATCTCCAGAGCTTTTTCATATTCAACTACGCATGGTTGCAGGATTGGCTCTGAATTTTGGTCATAAACCGCAATATAAGCCATGCCTCTTCTTGCGTCCATTATACAAAAAGTCTGTTTTTCTGTCTTGTTTAACTCTGAATATATCTGAAAAGAAGGAATTCCTGCAACTGGAATGTCTAACTGCTGGGCGATTACTCTTGCAACAGTAACAGAAGCCCTAAGCCCCGTAAAACTTCCCGGACCGATATTTACCCCTAAAGCCTCAATATCTTTCATTACAAGGTTATTTTCTTTCAAAATATCTGCTATGGTTGAAACAAGATATGCTGAATTATAATTTTGCTCTGTACTCTTAATTTTACGGGAATCAAGAATAGTATTATCCTTGCCTAAAGTAACATACATTATGTTAAAACTTGTATCAAACGCCAGTATATTCATTTTTAGTATTTATTTCCAGCTCTTTTAAAATCCAGTCAACGGCAAAAGCCTTATTCAGCGTATAAAAATGCATACCCTGAGTGCCATGCCTTATAAGCTCACGGCATTGACTTGCCGCAAATTCAAGCCCAATTTGCTTTATCGCTTCCGCATTATCTTTGTGTTTTTCAAGTTTTTGTTTGAAATCAGCAGGAAGTTCACATCCTGCAAGCGTAACAGTTTTTTCAATCTGATTATAGCTTGTAACAGGAAGAATTCCAGGAATTATAGGGACATTTATGCCTTGTCTTTGGGCTTTTTCCACAAAATCAAAATAACGATCATTAACATAAAAAAGCTGGGTTATAATTGCCTCTGCCCCGCTTTCAACTTTTCTTTTCAGGTTTTGAATGTCTACTTCTAATGAACAACATTCTTGATGACATTCAGGATAGCCTGCAACTCCTATTCCCAGGTCCGTTTTTGATTTTATAAACTCCACAAGCTCATTAGCATAGCCAAATCCATCTTCCAGCTTTACGAATTTTCCTTCTCCTTTTGGCGGATCACCCCTTAAAGCAAGAATATTATTTATGCCGTTGATTTCAAATTGTTTTATATATTGTAAAATTTCGCTTTTTGTTGACCCGACGCAGGTAAAATGCGGCATGGGCTGAATATTTAGCTCTTTTTTTATTTTTAACACTAAATTCAGAGTCGTTTCTCTCGTGCTTCCTCCTGCTCCATACGTTACAGAGATAAAAGAAGGATTATATTTTGACAAGCTTTTTAATTCCAGCGTTAAAGCTTCTATTTTGCTGTCCTGATCTGCCTGCGTCAGGCTTTTCGGAGGAAACACCTCAAAAGATATAACGGTATCGGGAGAATTGTATATTTCTTTTAATTTCATGAGCGCGCACAAACGATAAATAACTTCTGTTTTATGATAAACAAAATATTTTTTTATATCAAACTATTGGAAATTTTTTACAGAAAAATGCTACCTTATACTATAAGTAATTTAAAAAATTCTAATGAAAAAATTAAAAAAAATATTCCCATTATTCCTGTGTAGCATTGTATTAAGCTTTTCAACATTCTCTTTTTCAATGGCAACAAGCATTAAAGAGGACATTAACAAAAATAATCCCACTACAAAGAGCTTTTCTGAAATTCCTAAATCTCAACAAATACTTACTGTTCTTAAAACAAGTCTTAATGTCGAGAAATCCTTGCCTGGCGATAGTTTTAACGCTGAAATTATGGATAATATCTTTATTAATGACAATATTATCATTATACCTTCAGGAAGTATGCTGTCAGGAGAGATAATTAAAGTTAACAAATCCGGATTTATTTATAAAAACTCATATATCAGAATTTCAATAAATAAAATCACCGATCCTTCAGGCAAAACAACTGTGTTAACGCCGCCTTTTGTTACTGATATATATGCTCCGGACGCAAAAAAAATTAAAGATACAATAATTTCAAAGCTGCCGTCTTCAATAATTTCTTCAGGAAGCTCCCTTGTTCTGGGACAGACTTCTTCTCTGGCAAAATATGCTGTTTGGGGGATTAGTACGGGAGCAGGAATGTTAACAGGCGTTATATCAGGGATTCTTAAGCCTGATGAAAATGCCGCCATGACTCAAACATGCGCTAAAAGAGCTTTTGACGCAACTCCAGCCGTAACTTTAAGCATGCTTACGCAAAAAGGCAAGAATTTTACTCTTGAATCCGGTCAATTTATAAATATTTATTTTGATAAAAAGACGATTAAGCTTATGATGAAAGAGTTTACAGACGAAAATAAGCCAATATCAAACTTATCCTTGTATTTATATATATTTTAATATACCTAAGTTGCTATACTAATCCAAATAAGTTTTCGTTAATTTGTTAAAAAGCTAATCAAGGATTTACACAAACTATCTTTTTTGTAATTAGCAACCCAACTTAATATAATGTTTTAATTGCTGTTATTGCTTCTTCTTTGGATATATCATCAAAAATTCTTACTTCTGAAGGACTAACAGGTAAAATAAAACGAATTTTTCCCGCCTGAACCTTTTTATCCACCTGCATAGACTCATATAAGTCATCAGGAGTGAAATTTTTGTCTATTTTATAGCTCATTTTATAATCATCAAGCAGGTTTATACTCTTTTGAACATAATTTTCATCAATAAGATTTTTAGCTCCCGCAATAAAAAATGCCCCCTTCATTCCAATTGCAACTGCTTCTCCATGATTAATATTGTTATAGCCGTAGCATTTTTCTATAGCATGCCCTATCGTATGACCAAAATTCAATATAGCTCTTAATCCTGATTCTTTTTCATCTTTATTAACCACACATGCTTTTAATTCACAACAATATTTTACCAATTCTTCAAGAATGGAAGGGTTAAGAGAGAATATTAAATCTTTATTTTTTTCTAAAAAATCTATAAAAGAACTATTAATCTTATTTAAGCCGCAAGTTTTTTCTATAAAGCCGTATTTAAGGACTTCCGCAAGACCAACCTTTAGCTCTGTCAATGGTAGAGAACTTAATACGGCTGTATCGGCTATAACTATCTTTGGTTGATAAAAGTTTCCGATTAAATTTTTGCCTAATTGGTGATTTACAGCCACTTTTCCACCCACAGAAGAGTCGACCTGCGCAAGAAGAGTGGTTGGAATTTGCGCAAAATCAATTCCTCTCAAATAAGTTGCGGCGGCAAAGCCTGTAACATCGCCTGTTACTCCTCCACCAAAGGCAATTATGGCATCTTTTCGCTCAAGTTTATATTGAATCGCTTTTGTCCAGATTTTTTCCAGAGAATTAATGTTTTTATGCCGCTCTCCCTCCGGCAATAATAAAATTTCGACATTAAAACCTTCTGCCAAAAGGGATTTTTTGACTTGTTCTCCATATAATGAATATACAGTTTGATTTGAAACAATAAGAAGTTTTTTCGCCTTTATATATCTTTTTAAATAGCTTCCTGCCTTTTCAAGAATGCCGTTACCTATGAAAATAGGGTAATTATATGGCTTATTTGCCTGTATTTCAACGTTTACAGTATGCATTTTGTCTTCCTTTTAGATTATAAAGCAAGTTTGGGGATTTTTAACCTGAATATTTCCTGAACATCAATATTATTAATCACCATATCAATTAACGCTTCAGCCTGATTGGGTTTATTTTCTTTGATTTCCTTTACAGACGGCAAAATACCGATAATTTTTACTCCTGTCAGCTCTGAAATAATATCAGGCGCAGTTTTTATTGCGATATCATCAGTTTCAACAGGATAATTTGAAATAATAACTCCTAAAATCTCGAGTCCAATAGCTTTTGCCGCTTCAATTGTAAGCAATGTATGATTTATAGTTCCCAAGTCAGGTCTTGCTACTAATAAAACCGGTAATTCAAGCAACTTTATGAGATCTCTGACCATAAAATCATCCGACAAAGGGACAAGTAAGCCTCCTGCTCCTTCTACAATCACAAAATCACAGCATTCTTTCATGCTCTCATAGTCAATTTTCAGTCTGTTTTTATAAATTTTTGAATTTTCAAGAAGCGCAGCAAGTGATGGAGCGACCGCAGGCTTAAAATTATATGACACTTTGGTTTTAATATTTGAATCGATTGATTTCACAAATTCAATATCAGGCGCTATAAGCTCCCCGTCTTTATAAATTGCGCCGCTTTGAACAGGCTTATAAACACCCATTGCATAGCCCAGGCTTTGCATAACAGCGGCAATGCCTGCTGTTACTACTGTCTTGCCCACTCCTGTATCTGTGCCCGCAATAAAAATATTCATAAATTTTTTAAACTACTGTTATATAAAATTAAATTATAATACAATATTACTTGTTCCGAATAGACGGTAAATTTTATATGAAACTAAATCTGATCAAATTTTTATTATTTTTATTATTATTTTTTAACGTAAGTCCCGGGTTTTGCGCAGAACTTCCCGAAGATGTCGTGAATTATGTTAAACAAAAATTCCCCGAAGCGAAAATTAGGTTTGACGGACTTATTGAACTGCCTGACGGAACAAATTACCTGCCGGTACTGCCTCTTGTATATGTAAAAAATTATAATACCCTTGAAGTAACACAAACGATTCCCGCAAAAAAAGATTTTTCACAAAAACCGGACATGGCGCTTTTTAATAATAACCTTGCCTTGTTGAAAATAATCAGGAAAAACAACGAAAAACCGACATTAATAAGCAGCCCGGAAATGCCTTTAAAGGTAAAGCTGGGAATTTTGCCGCAAGACCTTGTTGTGCCAAAGGATTTAACGCTTCCGCCCGAGTTAAAAATTATTCTTGGCGATCTCAAAATTCCTCTGAAACCCAAAACGGACAAAGCGGGCGAAGTTGAATTTTTTGGGCAGGAACAGCCTGTTAGCAATAAAACAGGTAAAATTACCGGTAAAACAACCGAATATGTCGTGAAATTGCCGGAATTCGCTTTTTTAGCCGATAAAAAACTCTATGTGTCGAATTATAAAAACGACAAATTAAATATCGTTAATTCCCAGACAGGAAGGGTGGAAAAGTCAATTATACTCCCGTCCGTCGCTTTTGACATGATGAGCCCTGATAAAAGATACATACTAATGACAGCGCCGGCTTTAGGGCAAATATTTATCGTTGATACCGTTGACAGCGAGTTTGTAAAGACAATACAGGTTGGCAAACAGCCTTCTTCTATAATTACGCCTAAAGGAACAAACAAAGCGTTTGTAACAAACAGCCTTTCTTCAAGCATTTCAGAGATTGATCTTAAAAATATGCAGGTAACCAGAGAAATTCCGGTAACAGGATATCCTGATAAGCTTCAAATTGTTGAAAATGAGGAGTCTATTTTCTATAATGACCGCCGCACAGAAAAGGTTTATCAATTAAATCTTAAAACAGGCGTTTCAAAAGAGCTTTTTAAAGTTAAAAATATTTCCGGCATAGAGGTTTTTGGACGTTATCTTCTGATTTTAAGCAGAAGTAACAACGCTTTAACGGTATATGATTTAAAAAAACAGGAAAAAATAAAAGAAACTCAAACAGGCGAAAAACCTGTTGATATAAAAATTCTTCGCCAAACAGGAAAAATTCTCATTCTTTGCGCTGGTTCAGATGAGCTAAACATAATAGACACCGAAAATTTTGATGCAATAAAAAAAGTTTCCCTTGAAAGCGGCGGATTTCCAGGCAAAATAAATCTGTTTGACGATGAAAGCAAAGCTCTTATCACAAATAATGACGCTTATGAAATTATAATTTATAATATTACTGCTGAAAAGATCCAGAGCCGACTTCCTGTGGCTCAAACGGTCAGCTCAGTCGTCATCAGCGATAAATAGAAGTAAATGAGCTCCTCTAAGAACAAAAAGATTTTAATGTTTATATCTGCCCTTCTGCCCCTCTTCAAAGGAGGCATAAGCTTGCGCCAAGTTGCAATTAGTGTAGGATTAAATCACCCCTCCCCAACCCTCCCCTCTAGGGGAGGGAGTAAAGATTTGATGTGTTTTTCGGCGGCAAAGCCGCCGAAAAACACATCAAATAAACAATACTCGATTGAAGAGGTATTTCTATGCGTTTAATAAAATCCATAATTTTTTTAGTTATTTTTACACTTTTTCTTACAGGCTGCGAAAAACAGTCTGATAAAATTGAATTGAAATTTACGAGCTGGGGATCAAAATCGGAAATTTCAATTCTAAAGCCGCTTATAGAAGACTTTGAATGCCAAAATCCTGATATAACCATTAATTTTATCCATACTCCAAATAATTATTTTCAGAAACTCCATCTGCTTGCCGCTTCTAATCTTATGCCTGATGTGGTCTTTATTAATAATCTTTACGGTCCTTTATACGCCGGAAATAATATTTTTATGGATTTAAACGGGTTTCTTGAGAAGAGCAGAGAGCTTAAACAAAAAGATTTTTTCCCTGAAGCCTTAAATGCCTTTAAATATAAAGAAAAACTTTATGCGATTCCAAGAGATATCTCAACTCTGGTGATTTATTACAATAAAGACTTGTTCAGAAAATATAACGCGCCATTACCCACAAAAGACTGGACTTTTAAGGAGTTTATCGCTGTTGCGGACAAGCTTACAAAGGATTTTAACAATGATGGAAAAACCGATCTTTTTGGAGTAAGTTTTGAGGAAAACCCGCTATTTTGGCTACCTTTCCTATGGAGTAACGGCGGAGGGTTTATAAGCGCTGATTTAAAAAGCGTTATTCTTGATAAACCCGAATCTATCGAGGCTATTCAATTATATTCCGACTTAAGAAACAAATATCATGTTGCTCCAACCAAAAGTGAGGCGGGAAGCGCAACAATGGCTCAGCTTTTTATGGAACAAAAGCTGGCTATGCACTTCAGCGGAAGGTGGTTTGTGCCTATATACAGGCAAGAAGTTGATTTCAAATGGGATATAATTAATTTCCCTCACGGAAAAGCAGGTTCAGTTGTAGGTTGCGATTCTTCAGGCTGGGCAATCAGCTCTAAAACCAAGCATCCTGAAGCGGCATGGCGTTTTATCAGTTTTCTTGCTTCAAAAAATTCTATTGAAAACTTTACAAAAAGCGGGCTTATAACTCCTGCAAGAATTGATGTTGCCTCTTCAGAGGCATTTTTAGACAAAAAAACGCCTCCTTTACATTCAGAGATATTTATTGACGTGATAAAAACGTCAATCTCTACGCCTGTAAGCGAAAATTATCAACAATTAATTGATATCCTCAAAAACGAACTCGAGCCTGTCTGGGCTGGAGAAGCTTCAGCAAAAAAACTTATAGACAAAAAATTCGTCAAAAAGCTTGAAAAAAACTTGTTGCGGTAAACAAATAAAAAATCTTATTAAATCTCCCTTCCCCTCCCTTGGGCAGAGGGAGAGAGATTAAGCGCTACATTGATTGCAGCTTGATATTAAATTCCCCTTTTTTCAAGGATTGTTATAATTCATGAAAAAAGGGTTGACAAATATAAAAATTTGATAAATACTAAGAGTAAATTATAAAGTGTATTGAAAACACTTTTTTAGAATATAAAAGAACAAAGTAAAGGAAAACTAATAATGAATGACCAAATTCAAAAGTCACTGTTAGCAACCTCAATTAAAACAAATCGGAGTTTAATTAAAAATGACTACTATATACAGAAAACAGCAAGGGCAATTTGGATATATTCCACCGTCTGACAATAGATTTGTCAAAATACCAGCCCAGTCTGAAGTAAAAAGTAAAGACAAATTAAGTTTCAAGTCTTTCAACGCTGATCCGTCTACACAACCTCAAAATACTATTGTAGACCAAATTACAGAAAAAATCCTGATAACATTCTTTAATGATCCTAACGGCATAGAAAGAATAAAAAAACAAACCGAACAATATAGAAACTTAGAAAAATTAATTAATCAGGAAATAAAACAAGGAACAAAATTAAACGAAATATTCTAAAATAAGGCAGAAAACATTTTTAAAGCGGTATTAAATATCGCTTTATTTTTTTGCGCTGAATTCATTAGTTTTTAACAAATTATAGTGATATTAAAAAGAAATCGTTAAATAAAAAAGGCTGTTTTTGTAAAGTCTTAATTAGCTTTTCAATAAATTAACGAAAACTTATTTGGATTAATCTAAAATTACAATATTCCGGAATTTGGTAAAATCAGGTATGATTTTTTTGTTTCTACCGATTTTTTCAAAAAATTGTATACTAAAAACAACAAAACTATCCTTTAATAAGAGGTGAATGTGGAAAAAAATCAACTTGCAAATGAACATAAAACTGTTTATGAATTGCTTAAAAAAGAAAATTTCGATAAACGATTAGACGAGCTGGCAAAAAAGTTTAAGAATAAAAAAGTTTTAATATACGGCGCCGGTCTTTTTTCAAGCGCTATATTTGAAAATTATGACCTTAATTTATTAAATATTATAGGCGTAATGGATAAAAAGTTTTCTGAGGTTGATGTTAACGAAAATTTTTATAAGCATAAAACTTATACGCTGGATAATATTAATACTATTGATTTTGATGTTATTCTGATTCTTTCGTTAAGTTCTTATGCCATTGTAAATGACTTGCTTTTAAGGATTAATAAACAAAAATCAATATCAATATTAATAGAACCGGCTATTGCAGGTAATTTAAAAGATCAAATAAAAGATAATTTTGAACAAATTACTTATAATAAAATATCAGAGAACACTTTAAGTCATTATAAAATTCCTGAGGTGATAAAAGAATATGCAGGGTTTCCAAAATGGGCGCCAAATGTTTTTATGGCAAATCATGGCTGGATTGCAAGTTATAAACCCTTACCTTCAGAGCTTCATGCAAATAAAGAATTAATGCTGGTTATAAATAAACAAACAGAAAAGTATTGGCAGGAAAAAGGGAATAAAAAACCTGCAATATTTGGGCTTCATTATATTCATTACAGAAAAAAGAAAAAAATAGAAAAATCGCCTGATTCAAAAGGAACAATAGTATTTCCCGCTCATGGAACGCCTAATAACTATATGGATTTTGATATAGATAGTTTTTGCCAAAAGCTAAAAGAATTACCTCCTAAATTTCATCCTGTTAAAATATGTCTTGGGATATTCGATTTTGAACTATGGGAAAAAGCCGTTGAATTTAAAAAACGCGGTTTTGAAGTAGTAACGGCAGGTTCCGCTCTGCATAAAGATTTTATTGATAATCTTTATGAAATTATCAGAAATCATAATTATAGTATTTCCAATTCTATTTCCACTGTAACAATATTAGCTTTAGAAGCGGGATTGCCATTCTTTTTAGTGGGCGAAAAAGATCTTAAAATGAAAAGGGTAAGAAAAAACGGCTCTGAATATTATTTTACGGAAGAATTTGCTTATTCTGAAATTCCCGGCACTGATGAAAAAGTGTTAAAATTATTTCAAACAGGTCCTATAGATGAAATCACACCGGAACAAAAACTCTTTATGGAAAAAGAAACCGGCTTAAATGACTGTATATCGCCTCAAAAACTAAATGCTCTTTTATGGAGCGCTTTTATAAAATTTGAATTAAAAAAATATGTTGATGAATTTTTAAGAAGGCATGTTTTTAAACAAAAGAAATTAAATTTAGGGAAAATAAATGTTGAAATGCGTTGTGAAAAGCGGTCAATAGAAGTTAACGATTCAGAAGCTTTTTCAATTCCTGTTACAATTCATAATAAAGGCGTCGAAAAACTGATTTCTTCTCTTCCTTATCCGGTATATGTAGGTTATCATTGGTTAAATGAAAACGGCGAAATGTTTATTCATGGAGAAAAGACGCCGATTAGAAGACCAATTTTTCAAGGACAAAGCGGAACAATCCATGCTATTGTTAAAACCCCAAGGATAAAAGGCAAGTATATTCTACAAATAAGTCTTTTGCAGGATCCTTGTTTCTGGTTTGAGAAAAGCGCGGAAAATTTTTTACCGGTTAATTTAGAAGTTACTATATCTTAAGGGCGCCTCTAAAAACAAAAGAATTTTATACCAAGTTGCAATCAAAAGAGTATTATTTTTTGATAAGGGTTTTGCCGGCGTAGCCGGCAAAACCCTTATCAATTCGTCTTCCCCTCCCTTGGGGAGGAAGCAGGGGGAGGGAGATTTAATACTACTACAGTGATTCATTAATTTTCAAGGTAATCCTAAGCGTAAAAACTGTTATCCTGAGCGAAGCGAAGGATCTCATGGCATGAATACAACAAGATTCTTCGGACTAAAGCCCTCAGAATGACGAACCCTCAAAAACAATCTTTAGGGGTTTTTATTAAACTCCAAAAAACTTTTACAGATCACTATAATTTTTAGAGAGGCGTAAAAAAATTTTTCATGATAAGATATAGTTGACTGTGCTACACGGGGAACTAGCGATGCCCTGAATCTGCAATCGCTTTAGCAGGGTGGACAGCCTGCCGTGAGGTCTGAGTAGTTATGGTCGACAGTAATTATTAATCTGAGAAGGTTCGGTCTGATGCGGCGAAAGCCGATGAACCTGGTCAGGGCGGGAACGCAGCAGCCATAAATCATGTCTTTCGGGTGTTGTCAGGCTTCCGGACTGGAGATTAAAGTTACTGAACCACATAATTGCCCTTATCGATGGCGGGGCACAGTCAACAAAAAAAGAGCTGAAATTTAAGTCGGCTCTTTTTTTGTTTTTATTTAACTCGAGTCGCTAATTACCCGAATCCGTCATCCTAAGCAGAGCGAAGGATCGCAGCCAAGCTTCAAAAGCAGGAGATTCTTCGGGTTGTACTATACCAATCCAAATAAGTTTTCGTTAATTTGTTAAAAAGCTAATATCTATAGCCCGCGCCGCCCGCAGGGCGGCGCGGGCTAGGTAAGAGTAGAGCAGGTGTTTTGCCTTCGGCAAAACACCTGCTAATTAAGGATTTATAAAAACCATCTTTTTTATTTAACGGTTTTTTAAATTGATTGGTATAAACGCAAAAAAAAACCCTCTTTAAAAAGGGTTTAAAATCTTTATTACAGAAAGGGAAGGAAAGGAATTTTTTAGTCGTAGAAGAGAGTTTATTTATCAATGATTGATTGATTAATTGCGTTTCCTATAGTGTTAAAGTATTGAAAAAATATATTTTTTCAAATAATTAATTTTTTTTTACAATACTTTACAATATTTATATCAATTCAAATAAGTTTTCGTTAATTTGTTAAAAAGCTGATATGTACAGCCCGCGTCGCCCGCAGGGCGACGCGGGCTGGGTAAGGGTATAGCGGGCGTTTCGGCTTTGCCGAAACATTCGCTATTTAAGGATTTATAAAACTCATCTTTTTCATTTGCCGATTTCTTTTAATGATCACTATTGCTCTGTTAAGTTAATTCATTGGGTTGAGCGAGCATAGCGAGCGAAACCCAAAAACAAACAAAAGCCCCTTCCCTTTGAAGGGAAGGGGTTGGGGATGGGTAGATAAAAAAATAAAATCCTTTAAATTTAACTTAACAGAGCGCTATAAATAAATAATTTTATATTTGGCGTAGCGGCTGGCAAAGCCAGCCGCTACGCCTTCTTAAGAGCATGCGGCTCGCAGGCTTTGCCTGCGAGCCGCATAAAAAATTATAATAAAATTTCAAGTTATTTCAGTGTTTCGACTAATTAGCAATTCAAGTTATTTAGTTCATTCTGTAATTAGGCGATTCTTTGGTGATTGTTACGTCATGAACGTGGCTTTCTTTGTATCCCGCCTGAGTTATCTGTACGAAATTGGCTTTATTCCTTAATTGTTCCAAATTAGCCGCTCCAACATAACCCATGCCGGATTTTATTCCGCCAAGAAGCTGATGAACATTGAATGATAATGTACCTCTGTATGGAACCATTCCTTCAATACCTTCAGGAACAAGCTTTACCTCGTTTTCAGTTTCGTTCTGGAAGTATCTGTCTTTGCTTCCCTGCTTCATAGCGCCAAGAGAGCCCATTCCTCTGTATAATTTATAACTTCTTCCCTGATAAAGTATTGTTTCTCCAGGGCTTTCTTCTGTTCCTGCGAAAAGACCGCCTATCATAACTGAACTTGCGCCAACAGCGAGGGCTTTAATTACATCGCCTGAAAACTTTATGCCTCCGTCTGCAATAACCGGAATATTAAACCTATTAGCTGTTTTACAGCAGTCAATAATCGCTGTAATTTGGGGAACTCCAACTCCAGCGACAATTCTTGTTGTGCAAATTGAACCCGGACCGATTCCGACCTTTACAGCATCTACCCCAGCCTGAATAAGAGATTCTGTGGCTTCTGCCGTCGCTACGTTCCCTGCTACAATTTGAAGTTCAGGGTTTTGACGCTTAATTTCCCTTATTGTTTCAATAACTTTTCTGGAATGCCCATGCGCTGTATCAACGGTTATAACGTCAACTCCAGCCTCAATAAGAGCCTGTATCCTTTCATCTCTGTCGTCGGAAACCCCTATTGCGGCTCCTACCCTTAATCTTCCAAAATTATCCTTGCAGGAATCAGGAAATTTAATAGCTTTTTCAATATCTTTTATTGTAATAAGTCCTTTCAGCTCGAAATCATCGTTAACAACAAGAAGTTTTTCAATCTTATTCTTATGCAGAAGCCTTTTCGCTTCTTCAAGACAAATTCCTACAGGCGCAGTAACGAGATTTTCCTTTGTCATTACGTCTTCAATTCTCTGGTTAAGATTTGTTTCAAATCTTAAATCTCTATTTGTAAGTATTCCCAAGAGTTTTCCGTTTTTTGTTATTGGAAGTCCTGATATATCATACTTTTTCATGACCGCAAGGGCTTCAAAAATCTTTAATTCAGGCTCCATTGTAATCGGATCAACAATCATGCCGCTTTCGGATTTTTTAACTTTAAAAACCTGAAATGCCTGGTCTTTTGGGGACATGTTTTTATGTATAAAACCTATTCCACCCTCTCTTGCTATGCTTATAGCCAGTTTGGACTCTGTTACAGTATCCATCGCAGCGCTCATAAGCGGAATGTTAAGCTTTATGCTGTTTGTTAATCTGGTTGAAACATCTGTATCCTTGGGCAAAACGTCTGATTCGCCAGGAACCAAAAGTATATCATCAAAGGTTAAAGCTTGTCTTATCTTGATATCAGCCATATAATGACTCCTTTATATTTTGTGTGATTTCTTAATTCATGCTGTTTTCTTCAACGTTAAAAATTGAATTATATAAGGTTTCAAACCTTTTGTCTTCCATTTTATTCAATAAATCTTCAATTTCAGTCATTTTATTAAGCGCAAATCCTGTTTCCGCAATAAGAACACAGTCGTTGCAAAGTCTAAAACTTTTATATAAGAGTGAGCCAGCCAATATTTTTACTTCTCCGCAGCAATCACACTGAAATTCCTCATAAGCAGATTCGGGATTTTCTTCTATATCGTCAATCTTCATTTGTTCCGTTGATTTTTTTATAAGCTCAATTGTTTCAAGTTGTTTTTCTTTTTCCATAAATTGATTTCCATATAAACTTCGGATTTTTGGTTATAATATAGTATGAAATAAAAAGAAATAACCGTAAAGGGCGCCTCTAAAAACTCAATTTTTTGAAATTTTCATAAAATTTGATTGGGGTTTGTGTGTAGATATAAATAATAAAATTCTTTTGTTTTTAGAGGCGCTCTAAAGAAATTTTGTTTTATAATCTTAATTGAAAGATAATCGGGCTGATTTTACAGTTCACAACGATAGTTTAATATAAGGCGTACAAACCACATGAATCCATACGTACCGCTTCATTTGCACACAGAACACAGCCTTCTTGACGGAGCAACAAGGATTAGCGACCTTGTTAAACATGCAAAAGCAAACAATATGCCGGCGGTAGCGATAACAGATCATGGAGTAATGTACGGAGCTGTTGAACTGTACAGAACAGCAAAAGAAGAAGGTATAAAGCCGATTATAGGGTGCGAATTATATATTATAGACGGCGACATTGAAGATAGAAAAAACAAAATATCAAACTATCATCTCGTACTGCTTGCTAAGGACAAAAAAGGGTATCAAAACCTTGTAAAATTAGTAAGTATAGCCCATATAGACGGGTTCTATTATAAGCCAAGAATTAATAGGGAGCTTTTAGAACAGCATAAAGAAGGCTTAATCTGCCTTTCGGCATGTCTTAGCGGAGAAATAGCAAAAAAACTGCTAAATAAGGATCATGAAGGAGCTAAAAACACCGCAAAATATTATAAAGAACTCTTTGGAGAAGATTTTTACATAGAGCTTCAGGATCACGGGATTGAAGGTCAGAAAATGACCAATCCTAACCTTATTAAAATAGCCCGAGAGCTTGATATTGAGCTGGTAATCTCTAATGACAGCCACTACACAAAAAAGGAAGACGCACTTTGCCACGATATTCTGCTCTGTCTTCAAACCGGGAAGACGTTAAAAGACCCGTCAAGAATGAAATTTGCCAATAATGAGTTTTATATAAAAAACTCTGACGAGCTAAGACAAGCATTTAAATGGTTAGATGAGGAAACTTTCAACAGGGCAATTGATAATACAGTAAAAATATCGGAAAAATGCAATCTTATTCTGGATATGGGCAAATCACTACTGCCTTATTACCCGATTCCAAAGAATCATACTGAAGAATCATACCTTGATACAGTAGTCAGAGAAGGTTTAAGCAAACGATTTAAGGAAATAACTCAGCAAATAGAAGACAGGCTTAAATATGAGCTTAAAATCATTGGAGAAATGGGATTTTCAGCTTATTTTCTTATTGTGTGGGATTTTATAAAATTTGCCAGAGAAAACAATATTCCCGTTGGTCCTGGCAGGGGTTCAGCGGCAGGAAGCCTTGTCGCGTATTCGCTCGGGATTACCGATATTGATCCAATACGGCATAATCTCCTTTTTGAAAGGTTTTTAAACCCTGAAAGAGTTAGCATGCCCGACGTTGATATAGATTTTTGCATTGAAAAACGTGATAAGGTCATAAATTACGTATCTGAGCTTTATGGCAAAGATAAAGTCTGTCAGATCATTACTTTTGGAACCTTAGCGGCGAGAGCCGCTCTTAAAAGCGTTGCAAGAGTAATGGATATTCCTTATGCCGATGCTGATAAGCTTGCAAAAATGATTCCTTCCATCCCAAAAACCAAAATTGACGATGCTTTGCAGGAAGGCATGGATTTAAAAAAGATTTATGACAAAGACCCACAAGTAAAAGAGCTTGTTGATCTGGCTAAATCGATTGAAGGAATTAAATTTAATGTGGGAACACATGCCGCAGGCGTTGTTATTGCAAGAGATCCTCTGACAGAAGTTGTACCGATTCAGTATTCAAAAGAAAAAGCTGTTATTTCAACCTATCCAATGGGTGATCTTGAGAAACTCGGACTGCTTAAAATGGATTTTCTCGGACTTAGAAACCTTACAATCATCAGTAATACTGTAAATCTTGTTAAAGAGCGGCATAACATTGAAATTGACATTAACAACATTGCCCTTGACGATTCAGCGGTATATGAAATGCTCTCAAAGGGCGATACGGACGGCGTTTTTCAGCTTGAATCGTCCGGAATGAAAACTCTGGTTAAAGATTTAAGACCTTCAGTTTTTGAAGACTTAGGCGCACTTGTTGCTCTTTTCCGTCCGGGTCCGCTAAATTCCGGCATGGTTGGCGATTTTGTCAGAAGAAAACACGGAAAACAAAAAATTGAATACAAAGACCCTGCTTTAGAGCCCATATTAGTTGATACATACGGAACAATCGTATATCAGGAACAAATAATGCAGATTGCTCAGTCGCTTGCAGGCTATACGCTTGGACAGGCAGATATTTTAAGGCGGGCAATGGGTAAGAAAAAACCCGAAGAAATGAATAAACAAAAGGAAATGTTTCTTTCCGGGGCTCAAAAAAACAATATAGACCCAAAACTGGCGGAAGAACTCTTTGAAACCATGATAGAATTTGCGGCTTATTGCTTTAACAGGTCGCATTCCGCCGCCTATGCCTTTCTTGCATATCAGACAGCCTATTTAAAAGCGCATTATCCGGTTGAATATATGTCCGCCCTTCTTTCCAGCGTAAGTAGTAACCAGGATAAAATCCAGCAATACATTGCAGATTGTCAAAAGATGGGAATCGAAGTTCTTCCTCCCGATGTAAATAAGTCCAAAGCGGATTTTACGCCAGATGAAAACAATATCAGGTTTGGGCTTTGCTCTGTTAAAAACGTGGGAGCAGGCGTGGTTGAAGAAATTATACGGGGAAGAGAAAAAGAAGAATATAAATCTTTTTTTGATTTTTGTACAAAAATTGGCTTAAAACAGTTTAATAAAAGGACTCTTGAGAGTTTAGTCAAGGCAGGAGCTTTTTCCAAAATAGAAAAAAGCCGAAAACAGGTTATAGAAAACCTTGATTCAGCGGTAAGCGCCGCATTAAGAGAAATTGAAGCCAAAGTCAGCGGGCAAATGAACCTGTTTGCGATGATGGCAGGCAATAACGCGCCTACTTTTCAGTTGAACGGCTCTGACGAGGAGTTTACCGACACTGAAATTCAAGGTTTTGAGAAAGACTATCTCGGATTTTATGTAACCAGCCATCCTCTTGCCAGCATTAAAGATCAGCTTCCATTTTTGACAACGCATAATATTGCGGAGCTTAAAGAAATTTCAGAAGGAGCAATAGTTACTCTATGCGGGCTTGTGACCAGTACAAAACAGATTTACACAAAATCCGGCAAAATGTTAAAAGTTGGAATTTTGGAAGATTTAACGGGAAAAGTTGATTTTGTCGCTTACAGTGAAGTCCTTGATAAATGCGGGACATGCCTTGAGCCGGAATCCAAAGTTATTATAGGCGGTAAAATTCAGCATCGTGGAGATGAAGAAACCATTATTAATATTATTATTAACGATGTTTCAAAAGTAGAAAACTGCAATATAGTTAATATACATCTTGACAACGAACTGAAATTTGAAGAAATAATGGCTCTAAAAGACGTTTTGGCAAGCCGTAAAGGCGGTGATCCGGTTATTTTCAACGTACAAAACAATGGAAACATTATGAAAATCATCACTGCTTCCAGTTTTTGGGTCAGGGCGGATAATGAGCTTGAAAACATTGTGAGAAATCATTTTAAGTCAGATGTAAAAATTTGTTCACTTGATTGCGCCTAATTTGAAATTCATTTTTATTTGACCATAAAACACAGGAATTTAAACATGAAACATCGCATTGGATACGCCTGCATAAACCTTACAACGGGAATTCCTCTTAATAAAACGTGTAGGCTCGCAAATGCCAGCGAAATAAAATTAAGAGAAATAATAACATCAAACCTTTCCGGCTTGAAAAAAGTACTGGAATGGAATAAGGACAATAATATAAAACTGTTTAGAATAAGCTCTGACACAATTCCATTTGCTTCTCATCCTGTGAATACAATAAAATGGAGTCAGGATTATAAAAAAGAGCTGGATGATATTGGTTTATTCATAAAACAAAGCGATACCAGAGTTTATATGCATCCAAATCCCATTGTTTACCTGAATTCTCCTGACAAGGATGTTGTAAGACGTTCAATAGAGGAACTTGAATGGCATATTAAATTTCTTGATTCCTTGAATATTGATTTTACGAGCAAGGTAGTTTTTCATGCAGGCGGCGTGTACGGGAATAAGCCCGAATCGCTAAAAAGATTCATAAAAGTGTTTAATGAGCTGCCTGAATTGTTTAAAAACCGTCTTACGCTTGAAAATGACGATAGAAACTATAATGTTTGGGATCTTATAAGGATAAACGAGTCAACAGGAGTTCCGCTTGTTTTTGATAACCTTCATCACAAGGTTTTAAATACCGGAAAACCTTATGATGAAGATATTGAAGCAATTATGAAAAAGTTTTTTTCAACCTGGGATGAAAAATCCGGTTTACCCGATATTCATTATTCAAGCCAGAAAGAGAATGCCAGAGCGGGAAGCCATTCAGAATCAATCAATTTAAAGGAATTTGCAGAGTTTTTTCTGAAATATTATCATCTTGATTTCGATATAATTTTTGAAACCAAAGATAAGGATAAAAGCGTACTTGCTGTTTATGAAATGTTCAAGCAGGATAAAAGATTTAATGAGCTTGATGTATTTTAGCTGCTATACCAATCCAAATAAGTTTTCGTTAATTGGTTAAAAAGCTAATATCTACAGCCCGCGCCGCCCTGCGGGCGGCGCGGGCTGGGTAAGGGTATAGCGGGTGTTTTGACAAAGCCGAAATACCCGCTAATTAAGACTTTACAAAAACCATCTTTTTTATTTACAGGTTTTTTAAATTGATTGGTATAAGGATTTACCAAAATAATCTTTTTTATTTGTCGATTTCTTTTAATGATTGGTATAAATCTTTATTTTTATTTTATAATAGTTTTAGTATTCTATTGAATTGGAATATTTATTAAATCAATTCGTAAAGGAGTTTGATATGGCAAAAGATAAAGGATCAAGAGAAGTAAAAAAACCTAAACAAAACAAACCTAAAAAGGGCGCAAAAGAAGCTCCGATTGAAATCAAAAAATCTACAGAGAAAAAATAATACGATAAACGAATTTTAGTTTTTCCGAAAACCAAACTCAACCTGATAGACAAGGGGGGTTGGGGGCTAAAGCCCCCGATGGTATAGTCCCTTTGGGTTAAGTTTTTCTTTTCTTTTGCTTCGTTTTCTTTTCTTTTTGCGTTCAAAAAGAAAAGAAAATGAAGAAACATCAAAATAAACTTAACACAGATTATAGTAAATTAAGGACATAGAAGAAATATGATCACCGTAAGCGGTTTAACGCACAGGTTTGGAAGCCGTGATTTATTTAACGACGTAAACATAATATTTACCCCCGGAAATTGTTATGGATTAATCGGAGCAAACGGCTCGGGAAAATCGACCTTTTTAAAAATTCTGTCAGGCGAGATAGAATCCTCGAAAGGAAATATATCTATAGCGCCGGGGAAAAGAATCGCTATATTAAAACAAAATCACTTTGAATTTGATGAATTCAAAGTATTAGAAACAGTAATAATGGGGCATAAAAGGCTTTATGACATTATGCGGGAAAAAGACGCAATTTACTTAAAGCCTGATTTCAGCAATGAAGACGGGATCAGAGCCGCAGAATTAGAATGTGAATTTGCGGAACTTAACGGATGGGAAGCTGATTCTCAGGCAGGAACGCTTCTTAACGCCCTTGGCATTAAAACAGAATTTCATGATTCCCTAATGAGTGAAATGAGCGGGACAGACAAAGTCAGAGCGCTTCTTGCGCAGGCTTTATTTGGCAATCCTGACATTCTGCTGATGGATGAACCGACGAACCACCTTGATGTTGACACTATTATGTGGCTTGAGGAATTTCTTATAAATTTTGAAAATACCGTTATAATTGTTTCTCACGACAGACAGTTTTTAGATAAAGTTTGCACTCATATTGCAGATATTGACTATAATAAAATCCAGCTTTACACAGGGAATTTTTCATTTTGGCGCGAATCCAGTCAGCTTGCTTTAAAACAAAAACAGGATCAAAACAAAAAGACTGAAGAAAAAATGGAAGAATTAAAATCTTTTATTGCAAGGTTTAGCGCGAATGCATCCAAGTCAAAACAAGCAACTTCCAGAAAAAACGTGTTAAGCAAATTAACTCTGGAAGAAATTAAGCCTTCCACAAGAAGATCGCCTTATATTATATTCAAGCCTGACAGAGAAGCGGGAGATAATATTCTGCATATTGAAAAACTGTCTAAATCAGTTGATGACAGCGTTTTATTTAAAAATTTCAGTCTTACTGTTGAAAGAGGGGAAAAAATTGCTTTTGTGGGAAGGGATAATTTAGCGGCGTCAACGCTGTTTCAAATTCTTACAGGAGAACAAAAAGCTGATAAAGGAAGCTTTAAATGGGGCGTTTCAACGACTCAGGCATATTTCCCAAAAGATAACAGTAAATATTTTGAAAATGATCTGACTTTAGTTGATTGGCTTCGTCAATATTCAAAAGAAAAAGACGAGAATTTTATCAGAGGATTTTTAGGAAAAATGTTATTTTCCGGCGAAGAATCTCTTAAAAAGATCAATGTATTATCCGGCGGAGAAAAAGTTCGGTGTATGTTTTCGAAAATGATGATAACCGGGGCAAATGTTTTAATATTTGACGAACCCACCAATCACCTTGATTTAGAGTCAATCGAAGCATTGAACAATGCGTTGATAAGCTTTCCCGGCACGGTTTTATTTCTTTCACATGACCATCAGTTTATTGAATCTATAGCGAATCGAATAATTGAACTTACTCCGGCAGGCTGGATAAACGAACAAATGACTTATGACCAGTATATAATTGATCCAAAAATCAAGAAAAGACGCGCCGCTTTATACGATTACAATGCAGTAAAAAAATAGACTGATAAGCTTGATTGGTATAACTTATTTGGATTGGTATAGGTAGCCACTAAGGTTCTCCTCGCATGTCATTCCGAGGAGGGCAAGACTTATAAAACAGTATAAAAGCGGGTAGTTTTTATCTTGTCTGACGTGGGAATCTATCTAAATGAGCCAAAGGCTCATAGTTTACAAGCAACATTTGAAAGATTGCCGCGTCGGGGCTTCGCCCCTCCTCGCAATGACACCTGAGCAGTTACTGCTATATCATAACAAAACACATTCTTAATGTATTTAATGAACAATTATTCAAATATCAACCAAAATTATGAAATATATTTAAAAGAATAAAGTTTTATTAAGGATTCCCGATAATAAAAAACAGGAAGAGTATACAAATTTTATGCGCCACACAAAAGTATACTTGGCTAATCTAAAAAAACAGCGGGTTTAATAAAGTTTATTCGCTGATTCATTTGTTATCAGTCATTTGTTTTTAATTGAGGAAACTTAATGTTAACAGAAAATACGCATGAGGAAATTTTTGTCTTTTCAGGAGCTGATATAAATCAAATATTAGACCTTGCGCAAAAATCGCACGAAAATTATTTAATAAGAGCCAATGCGAAAGACCTTGATAAAGCTTTGGTTTATTATCTTGAAGCAATAAAATTAAACCCGGAAATTTCCGAAGTCCATTATAAACTTGCAAGTTTACTGTGGGAAAAAGGAGAAATTGACTTAAATTCAGCGATAAAGCACTGTAAAAAAGCGGTAGAGCTTTCTCCTTATTCAGCAAAAGCCAGGTTGCATTTGGGATATTTTTTGAAAACGGCGGGCAAATATCTTGAAGCTGAAAAAACGTTTCAGGAAGCGATTTCTCTGGGCAAATTTTGTTCCGCAAGACCAAGACTTGTTCTTGCAGCTACAATTATTGAACGGTTAAAAACTACAGGATTTAATTTCTTTGACTTATTTAAATCTTTTTATTGCGTTTTAACAGGCATTGTAATGTCTATATACGATTATGAAGTTATAAGAATGATTTATAAGGCGTGTTCTGAAAAATCGTTGGTTTTGAAATATAAAATAAACGGAAATATGCAAAAAACGCTTCGTAATTATAAAAAGACGGTTGAAATATATGAAAAAGCCGCTGAACAAACCGGTCGCAAAGAATTATTCTATTCCAGAACAGGCGATTTGTTTATAGAGCTTCAAAATCCCAAACAAGCTGTGGAATATTATAGGCATGCTTTAAAAGACTCGCCTGATGACGTTGTATTATGGGCAAAACTTGCGGAAACCCTTGAAAATCACGATAAAAGAAATATAAACGCAATTGTAGAATGCTATAGCAATATTTCAAGACTGCAACCCGCCAATTCAAAAGTATTTTATGAACTTGGACACCTGTATTTAAGAAACGAGAACAAATTTAACGCTATAAACGCTTTTAAAAGAGCTCTGGAATTAGAGCCTAAAAATGCTTTTTACCATAACAGCCTTGCTTATGCATTAGTGCAACTTCAGGATTATGACGGCGCAATAAATGAATATCAACAGGCTATAATGATAAACCCCGACAATGAGTGGACTTCTATTGTCGCTCAGGCGTTAGGAGCTATTTATCATCAGATTAAAGACAATTTAGACGCCGCAATAGTGGCGTATCAGACCTCAATACTTATGGACAGAAATAATATTGACGCTTATATTGCGTTAGGAGAAGCATATCAGGACAAAAACGATCTGGATAACGCCATAAACGCTTATTGCGGCGCGGTAAAAATAAACTCCGGTTCCGCCAAAATATATTGTAATTTGGGTTTACTGCTTTGGGAAAAAGGTTATGTTGAAGAAGCAATGGTAGCTTATCAAAAATCAATTTCACTTAATCCTGAATACGCAATAGCTTTTAATAATCTGGGTGTTGTATATCTTGACGGATGTTGTAATCCTCAGGAAGCTGTTAAAATGTTTGATTCCGCCATAAAATACAGTCCAAATTACACTCTTGCCTATTACAACAAGGGAAGAGCTTATCAGTTAATGCGCAATTTGACTAAAGCCGCTGAATATTTCCAAATGGCTTTTGATATAAACACTTTAACCTGTGAATTAGACAACGAAGAGATTGAAGGCAGGATCAAGTCTTTATTTAAAGCGGAATAGCTAAGGTTTCACAAAAATCTGATTTTCATTTGGCTTATATACAAGAAGATTCTTCGGGCTGAAGCCCTCAGAATGACGATTCTGCAAAGCCTTAGAATGACGATTCCGCAAAGCTTTCTTATACCAATCATTAAAAGAAACCGGTAAATAAAAAAGATGGTTTTTGTAAATCCTTAATTAGCGGGTGTTTCGTTGCGCAAGCGGGAGTTTTAACTCATTCATGTTGCGAAGCCGAAACACCCGCTATACCCTTACTCAGCCCGTGCCGCCCGCAGGGCGGCGCGGGCTGTAGGTATCAGCTTTTTTACCAATTAACGAAAACTTATTTAAATTGGTATAACAGAGCGTTGGGAAAATAAAACCACTATAATAATAAAATTTTTGTAGTATAATTTTTAATAGTTTTTGGTTAATTTAATTGAAATATAGGTTTTTTAACAGGTTATTCAAATGTCTTCAAAATGGTATAAAAACATTGTTAATAAAGTAAAACTTTTTGGCAATAAAGTTCAGGTTCTTGAAAGCAGTGTTCTTGACGAAAGAAAAAATTACAGGGAAATTTTTGAAAGAAACCTTGCTTTAGAAAAAGAAATTGCTGACAGAACCGAAGAACTCAATCAGGCAAACAAAAGCCTTCTGACCTTAAAACATATCTGGAGCACTATGAATTCTTCAGAACCGCTTTCAGAAGTTCTTTTAACAGTTGTAAACGGACTTTCAAGTGAGCTTGGATACCTTCAATGCCTAGTTTTTCAACTTTTTGATTTTGAATCCGGCAGCAGATTAAAAATCAGAGCTTCAACCGAAAACAAATTTTCTGAAAAAATCAGTCAGATTCTTTGCAGCTCAGTCTTTTCTTATGATATTCCTTTAGGAGCAAAGAAAAATCCTATTGTTCAGGCTCTTAAAAATAATGAAATAAAAAATATAAAAGGTTTTTCCCAACTGTTTTATGATTCATCGCCGGAAATAGAAATTGAAAAATTAAAAGAAATAGATCAGTTATTAGGCAATAAAGCAATTTGTATTTTCCCGATAATCGTACAAGGCAAGCCGTTTGGGTGTTTTGTCACAATATCAATCAGAAATGAAATATTACCTACAGAGCAAAATTTTTTAACGCTGTTTGCCGGTCAGATAGAGCTTGCTGTAACCATCGCAAATCTTTTTGAGCAAATAAAAAAACAGGCTCTGACAGACGCTCTTACAGGACTGTTTAACAGAAGACATTTTGATCAATGTCTTGCAACCGAAGTTGAGCGTTCTTTACGATTAAATCAACCGTTTACTCTAATATCACTTGATCTTGACCATTTAAAAAAGATTAATGATAATTATGGGCACTCTACAGGAGATGAGGCAATTAAAAGAATCGGTGAAGTTCTGAGAAAAAATGCAAGATCGGTTGATATTCCCGCTCGTTTTGGAGGAGAAGAATTTGCGGTAATTTTACCCGGCATTGACGTTGAAGGTGGAATCGTTGCCGCAGAAAGGCTTAAAGCTTCTATCGCAGAAAGCGAAGTTAATGATTTAGAAAAAATTACGGCAAGTATCGGAGTTGCAACCTTTTTAAGGCATACCGAATCTTTGGGAGAATTGCTTGAATTGGCGGATCAGGCAATGTACAGGGCAAAGAAAAACGGAAGAAACAGGGTTGAGGTCGCAACAAGAGAAGAAGACGAAGATTGGAAAAACATTATTGTTGAAATTTTTACGGAAATGCTCCTTAAACATAAAAATTCTGAAGTTTCAAAAATTGTAAATAAGTTTAAAGTGTATGAAAATCAGGACATTAATCTTCAGGATTTTGTTTATATGATATTAAAATACGTTTCAGAAGCGTATAACAATGTTTATAACATGGGATGCGTCGACGAAAAGCTTGATGTTATAGTAAAAATGGGTAAAAAAACAAATACGTCGGAAGAAGAAATTGAAAAGTTCAAAATTGCTACCATGCTTTATGACATAGGCAGAATATTAATGTCTGAAGAAATAATCCTGAAACCGGGTCCTTTGTCAAAAGAAGAAAAAACAAAAGTTTTAGAAAACCCGATTTTAGCGGCAAAAGAGATTTTGAAACCCATTAAAGCAACCGGTCATATAATTAATATAATTGAACATTATCATGAACACTGGGATGGAACAGGCTATCCGGGTGAGCTTTCAGGAGCTCTTATTCCAAAAGGAGCAAGAATTTTATTTATTGTAAGCTCATTTTATGCAATGATAAGCAATCGTCCTTACAGAAATGCTCTTCCTTATGAAAAAGCTGTTGAAGTCTTAAAAAATGGAGGAGGGACTGTCTGGGACGCAAGGTTGGTTGATATTTTCATTAGTATTATTAAATCAAAAAGAGAATTATTTTCTTCTGCCATAAATGAATAATATGCTATACCAATCAAAATAAGTATCGATGAGAAGAAGAAAAAAATTTTTGTTTTTGATATTATAAAAATCAAAATAATTAATGGAGTTTGAAAGAAATGATAAGTTTTGACTGGAAAAATGCGGACGCTTCTGCAATAGGCAATGAACACGGGCTTGAAATCAAAAAAGAATTCTCTAATTATAAAAAACAAATTGCAAATATTGTTTCAGAGCTGTATTCTTCAAAAGATCAACACGGGAAATGGCTTAAATGGATGAATCTTGGCTATCAGGATGAATTGATACAAGAAATTAACCAATATGCTCAAAGCGTTAAAGGTAAATTCGATAATTTACTGGTTTTAGGAATAGGCGGCTCGGCTCTCGGCGGAATTTGCATTACCGAAGCCCTTTTAAAACCCTATTGGAACATCCTTGACAAAAATCAAAGAAATGACTTTCCAAGAATATTTTTTGTCGATAACATCGATCCTGACCAGATTAACGGGCTTTTTGACGTTTTAGACCTTAAAAAAACATTGGTAAACGTAATTACCAAGTCGGGAACAACCGCAGAAACAATGTCAGCTTTTATGATAATACAGGAAAGACTTGAAAAAGAGCTGGGCGATTCCGCTAAAGAAAATATTGTTACAACTACTGATCGAAATAAAGGCATTTTAAGAGAAATTACAAACGAAAAAGGTTATAAATCCTTTATTGTGCCTGATGATGTAGGAGGAAGATTCTCTGTATTTTCAGCCGTCGGGCTTTTACCGTTTGCTCTCACCGGAATAAACATTTCAGAAATGCTTAAAGGCGTAAGAGAGATGGACGATGCGCTTAAAAATACTGATGTTGAAAAAAATATTGCGGCGCAAAATGCTCTTATTCATTATTTAATGGACAAAAAAGGCAAAAATTTATCCGTAATGATGCCTTATTCAAGCAGATTAAGGTATGTTTCAGACTGGTATGTCCAGTTATGGGCAGAATCTCTGGGAAAAGAAACCGATCTTGACGGTAACGTTGCAAATATTGGACCAACACCGCTAAAAGCATTAGGGGCAACCGATCAACACTCTCAGATTCAGCTTTATAACGAAGGACCTAACGATAAGCTTATAAATTTCATTAGAGTCGGCTGTTTTGATACGGAATTAAGAATTCCTGAGGTTCTTATGGAAACAGGCGTTGGATATTTAGGCGGAAAATCTGTTAATAAGCTTATGAATGCTGAAGCAGACGCAACAAGAATTGCTGTTACCGATTTTAAAAAACCGAATGTAAATATCCTTGTGCCGAAAGTTAACGAATATTATTTAGGACAGCTTCTTTATATGCTGGAAGTTCAAACAGCCATTGCGGGCGCGCTTTATAATATTGATACATTCAATCAGCCAGGCGTTGAGCAGGGTAAAAATTATACTTATGCTTTGATGGGAAGAAAAGGATATGAAAAAACAGCAAAAGAGCTTGAACAAAAACTTGTAACCTCAATTTGCCAATATTAAATTTCTTTTTAGTATATAACTATATTATTCACTGCCTTGCGTAAATATTTTAAGAATACTTAATGCCGCAGGTGTAAGAATAACTATAAACGTTGCGGGAAGAATAAATAATACAAGCGGAATTGTCATTTTAATGCTGGCTTTAGACGCTAATTCTTCTGCTCGCTGCCTTCTTTTAACCCGTAATGAATCGGAATATACTTTTAATGACTGCGAAATGCTTGTTCCAAGCCTGTCAGACTGCACCAAAAGACCAACAAAAGACCTTAGCTCAACAGAACCGTTCCTTTTTGCAAGCGCTTTAAGAGCATCTGATCTTGAAATACCTGTAATAATATCTTTCCCAACCCTTTTAAATTCCTGCGATAAAACAGGAGCAGAGGTTTCCTGCTCATTTGCAACTCTTGAAATTGCGGAATCTATGCCTAATCCGGCTTCTACGCAAACACTCAACAGGTCTATAGCATCAGGAAGCGTATATGTAACTTCTTCAGCCCTTTGTTTTGCAATTTTTTTAATTTTCATATCAGGAAATCTAAACCCTAACAGCGGGAAAAACAGTATCAACATTAATTTATTCATCGGGGAAACACTGGTTAACATCGCAAGAGTAACGCCCATTGCTCCACAAATAAAAGCATACATAAGTTTTTTTGAAATATGTCCTATAAATGAATCATCATCGCTCGACATACCGGCTTCAGCAAGTGTTTGTTTCTCTGCCAGAACATTTCTTGATTTATTTGCCACATTCTGTGAAAGTTTTTTAAGCGCATCTTTAATAAAAGTTGCAGAATCCTGCTCTTCTTTTTTTTGCTTTTCTTCCTCCGTCAGAACAGGAGAATACTCTTTCAATCTTCTTGTGATTGAATCATCTTTTTCTTCTGCGAAAAATTCTTCATATATTATAAAAATAATTACTGAAATTAATATTAGTGTAGAAATAAATTCCATTTTATTTTTATCCTTAAAATTAAACTCTTATTTCGGTTACTTTACGAATTATCATAAAACCGGTAAACGACATCATAAAAGCCCCAAAAAGAGCCAAATTGCCCATTGTAGTGTTGAAAAGCGGCTCCATGTAAGCAGGGTTCATTAATGTAACAAGAATTGATATGAATACAGGAGCTAATCCAAGCACAAGCCCTGACATTTGCGCCTGGGCGGTTTGTGTTCTTATTAAGCCCATAAGTTTTTCTCTTTCTCTAATCGTAACATTTAATGTATCAAGAATTTCTGCGAGATTTCCGCCGATTTCTTTCTGGATAAGAACAGCTGTTACGAAAAATCTTAAATCCTGACTGTCAGGCATATAATTGTTCATATCCTGCATGGCTTCTCTTACTTCTTTTCCAAGAGAAATTTCATCAGAAACCGTTTTAAATAGCCTGTTTACCGGATAAGGACTCTCGCTCGCAACCATCTGAAAAGCCGCTAAAAGAGAATGCCCCGCTCTTAGCGAGTTGGCAATAATTCCTAAAGAATCAGGAAAAAATTGAGCAAAAACTTTTTGTCTTTCTTTTATTTTCATTTTTATAAATAAAATGGGAGAAAAAGCAGCCCCTGCACCCATTAATAAAAATAAAAGATTATTATTTAACATGGAAAGAACTAAAAATGGCAAGAATAAACTTCCTGCTATTATAAAAACTACGTCAACAGGCATTTTTATATCCGCTTTTTTTAACAAATCCTTGATTAAGTCGATATACTTGAATTTATTGAGCAAAAGACCTAAAATCGGTATTCTGTACTCTGATTGATCTTTTAACATTTCTAAAATATTCAGCTTTTTAGAAGCTTCTCTTTTAGCAAGAGCTTCATAAATTGTATCTGATTCGCCTGAGCCTTTTCTTTCGGTTTTGCCTTCTTTAATATCAAGTAAACGTTTTTGTATTTTTGAATCAATTTCTTCATCGAAAAATATAAAATATATTGAAGAAAAAATAGCTCCAAAAGCTACAATTATCATAAAAAAATCTATCATTTTCGTTTTTGTCCCTATTTTATTGTCATTACGAGCCATTTAGCCTGAAACACATGCTGTAATAATGTTGCGAAGCAATCTTCCCGCCTCGCATGCCTGTATTCCATAGCCGAATCTGTCATCCTGAGCAGAGCGAAGGATCGCAAGGAAAGAATGCGTCATGTTGAGCGAAGCGAAACATCTCATGGCTTATATACAACAAGATTCTTCGGGCTGAAGCCCTCAGAATGACGAAAATGCTGAAATCCTCAGAATGATGAAAATGCTGAAACCCTCAGAATGACAATAAAATAGGGACAAAAACGAAAATGATAGATTTTTTTATGATAATTGTAGCTTTTGGAGCTATTTTTTCTTCAATATATTTTATATTTTTAGATGAAGAAATTGATTCAAAAATACAAAA
>Ga0116155_10000382_pt1 | contig 39484 bp, 38 predicted proteins | sample AD_UKC032_MetaG_FD_89890 | JGI IMG/M metagenome (GOLD analysis project Ga0116155, IMG submission 89890) | Active sludge microbial communities of municipal wastewater-treating anaerobic digesters from USA - AD_UKC032_MetaG | ecosystem: Engineered > Bioreactor > Anaerobic > Digestate | place: USA...
CGGTAAATAAATTCATGGCAGTCCTCCTTCTATTTTTCGATTAGTCTATGCTCCCACATTAACTAACTCATTGGTTTTCTAACATGCTCGTTATCAGCCCTTACTTTACCCTTGTAACTGACAAACACCAAGTTGCTGCAACAATTTTAAAGCATCAAACTGAGCCCACAATTCTACAACCTTACCTCCCTGGATGCGCGTGATCATAAAATCTTCAAACATAACCTGCCTTCCTGTTGGGGCAATGCCCTGGAAGTCGCCCTTGTGAGTGCCATATACATTGATGATGGTCGCCACTTTGTCATTTTCGGCTATCTGCTCCTTAACCACATGATGTAAATCCGGGAAGGCGGTATAGAGCATCGCGACAAATTGTCGAAATCCTTCGCGGTCGGTGGGATCGGATATGCCGGGAAGGTGTGCCTGGCAATCGGGGATGAAAAATTCTTCGATTGCAGATATGTTCTCGTCCAATTTCTCCAAGAATATGCGTATGGTGGCCTTTTTTTGGTCTGGTATCATGAGATTTTCCTCAATTGTAGCATTGATCTTTAACGATTCCATGTCCGAGGGAAAAATCTTCCCGTTCGGGTCGCATATGAACGATATTTTTCTTGGAAGATCTCGAACATCATTTTCTCTTCCTGGGTGACAAGCTGGTGCCAGATTGGATGTATCAAGACAGCAAAGAGCAAGGCAATCCAGGAATTAAGATACAGAGCCACAGCTGGTATTATAAAGGTAATCCAAGCGGCATACATCGGGTGACGGAACCACTTGAAAGGACCCAATGTGCACAGTTCGTCCTTGGTCCACCAATTTCGCAATGTCCAAAAGCTCCAGAAATATAGCCCCAATCCGATGATGGCGAGTACCACACCAACAACTTTTAATGGTATCGGATTTGTCAATATTGCGGAATGTCCCAATACGCGATCCACCCAAAAAGCTATCGCTAACATCACAAGGCTGATGGCCATCCCCATCGGACCGATGCCAAATAATTTATTCATTCTACTGATAGCCATCAAGCACCTTTTTGAATCAATGTTAGTTGTTTTCAAATAATCAAGACAACATGCCCAAAATAAATGAAGCGACGGGCATTTTTTATTGCCCGTCCGCTTGAATTGCTTTTATAGGCTTTCTACTGCAAATTTACCGTGCAGATCGGAAGAAGGTGGTCATGAAATTGTCATTTTGATTTTGGAAGTTTCACCACCAGAAATTTTGCCGTAGTTTTAGATTCATTGTACACACGGTGTGGAATATTAGCCGGGCTTTCAATAATTGAATCAGCGGAAACCTTCTCTCTTTCATCCCCGATTTCAATTGTAGGTTCACCGGCAAGAACATAAAAAAACACATCGACCGGTGTTTTATGGGATATAAGACCCTCGCCTGGATTTAAGGTCATATGGATGACTTCCGCATCAGGAGATCCGAATATTTTTTTTGCCTGTATCTTGTGAGGATTTTTGAACGACATTTCTTCTGATACACGTGTTATTTTCATTTTACACTCCTTTTAACTGCTGATTGCTTTATATACATTTTGGTATTTTTCATGAATCATATGACGATCGAATTCATAAAACGTGTTTAACATGGCATCCAATTCTGTTTGATTAAAATACTTCTCTGTATTTGGGAAGAATACAGCATCTTCTTTCTTTATATGGACCGGATAAAACCCCGCTAACCATATTATTGCAGTAGTTATCGTAGGAACAACCTTTCGATCACCACCTTTATATTTTTCATTAAGCTGAACGATTTCCTTCACCTTAGCTCTTGCTTGTTTATGTTCATCAATTAATTCATTCATGATTCGTAGATTGTCAGCATCAAGCTTTTTCTTCGCCAATTCTACAAACAATATATCTTCTTCTTTTCCGTGATGAGTCCTATCTGCATATGTTTTGATAAAGTCGACAATTGTTTCGATGAATATAGGGTTATAGTCCATATCCGTCATGGATATAGCCTTTTGTTTCGCAACACTTAATACCTTTTCAATTAATCGATGTTCTATCATCAAAAGTCCACGTGGTTTCATTTTTTTACTCCTTATTATATTGTTTAATGACCATGGTTGTGAACATCAGTGCCGTGTTTTGCTGCGGAAGGCCTAGAACCTTTAGAGTGTTCATCATGGGCTCCCTTGGCCGTTGCATCCATGTGGATTCTTTCCACGTAATGGGTGAAGGCAACATAAGCTTCTACAAACTCCCGTCCCTGTTCGACACTCTCATCCTTGTGTTTGTAAGTAGCCGCTGCACGTTCGTAACGAGTCCTAATACCGTCGGCAACATCGTCGGTGACTCGTTTTATCAGTGCATCGGCAGAGCCGCTTGCCAGGGCTTTATCCGCTTCAGCAATGGCGGGGTCAACTTCACCTGCCGGTTTCAGCCCAGTAAAGGGTGCCCCTTCGCCAGCTCGATGAATCTTGACGAGGGTTGCAAAAAACTGATTTTCTGCGCCATCTACATTTTTCTTTCCCTTGGCGCTGAGTGCCTTGGCAAATTCCGCACGAACAGCCTTTTCATCCTTCTGTTTTACCCACTTGAGGACGGGTGTGACATCTTTGGTTTCCAGGGACTTCCGGGCATCCTGAATGACGGGTCCATCTAAAGTATCGCAATGAGCAGCAGCAAAGCCATAAATTCCGAGAGTTAATGCCGTTGTAACGGCAACAAGCAAAAATATGCGAATTAAAAACGGTTTCTCTTTCATGTTAATGCTCCTCCTTTTGATTTTGTCTTAAAAGATATTAATTGTCTTCAAACTTCGTTTTCCCCGATTATTTGCGTATCATAATAGCACTGTTCATTTATTTTGAAAGGAAAATACATGGCCTTATTGATAACGGATTGAAAGCTAGAATTTTTGTTGAGGTTGGCGTGTGGTCACCTACTATTCTTCAGTATTTGATAGAAAACAAGGTTAAGGATTTCTATTTGGCGCCTTCAAAGGTGTCACAGATCTCAGATAAAAAACTGATTTTTCAAGATCCCAAATATATGACCCTAAATATTCTTCAATCTTCACTCTCCATACCAGAGTCTGCTACGGATATTCTGAAGTTGCCAAGGACGTTGGACATCGAATTTTTCGGGAAAGTACTTTCCGCGCCCATCGAGCGGGGCCCATTCCGTGAATTCACCCACCATGCGCCCCAGATAGGGGCTTGCCGTTTCAAGGAAACTCTCAAAATCCAGATCCTCGGGCTCAACCAGGCCCCGCCGTGGGTTGCGTATGGTCCACAGAACGGCGGCGACGGCCCCCGCCGTAACCTGCACGGTAGTCGCGTTCGCATAGGCCACATGTTGTCGCGCCTCATTAATCGTGAGCTGCGAACCGTACCAGTGTGCGTTTCTTTTGTGACCTGCCAGCAAGACGCCGAGCTCATCCATTCCCTCCACGATATCTGATCCAAGACGTCGGCAGGAGGGTTGCATAACCCATCCTCTCCCTTCCAGTTCCAGCGCAGACAGCATGGCATAGTCGCAAGGATGGCACACAAACATCACGCTCGGGCGATACAGGAACCCACCGCGATCGCGAATCGACAGATAGTCGGCAATCGAGAACATCTCATCATGAGTCACGAGCATTCCCTGAAAGCCGCCGATTGAGGGGGCCCAACTGCGCGCAAAGGTGCTTGCTCCGGGACGCTCCAGGTACAGCGTGCCGGAACCTGGGCGGTGCTCGCGTCCCCCCCCGTAACCGGCTTTTTTCAAAGGTGCCGAAAGAAAGCTCGGCTGGCTGCATCAGCTCGTCCACGAAACCATCGATAGACCAGGTGTTGATGAACTCTCCCTGGCGTTTCGGCCGCTGGCTGGCCTGCGTGTCGCGCTCGGATATCTGAATCGTGGATACTTTGAGGTCGCGCGCAAGATTCGCCCATTCTTCGCGCGTGGACGGCTTGGCATTCCCATTGCGGAGAATTCGATCCAGATTGATGAGCGCGCGCTTGACAAAATGGGACACGAGCCCTGGATTGGCACCGTGATCGACGACGGCCGTTGGCGCATCAGGTCCCAATTCCGCCGCGAGATCGATGATCTTGGCGCGGATGGCATATTTGGTGCGCTGGTGAAGTTTCAGCATGTGGTTGTCGAATAAGCCCGGCCACGGTTCGATCGAGGTGTCAATGTACAGGGCGCCCCGCTCCCCACAGAATCGAATCAGATCGAGACTGAAAATGTCTACAGACAGATTCAACATGAGATCACCGTGGCGAACGTGATTCTTCAATATCGCGCGGTAGTTGCTGGGCGTCAGGTTGCAGTGGATGAACTTCGCTCCACAACGCTCGGTAATGCCTCGCCCGGATTCGTTGGCCGAGAGAACGGTCATTCGGCCGTGAATTCCCTCAAGGTGCCGCCCGATAACCGGCAGGACGGCCTGCCCGATACTTCCGCAGCCGATCATTATGATACGACCATTGAAAGTCGGGGTAGCCTTCAGTGCATTCATTGGCGTTGTCATTTTCAACTCCTATAAATTCACACGCATTGAACATACACTTCGTTCAGCTCTTTCGGCTCGTCTTGGCAGAAAAGACAGATATTCTTTTTGACACATTTGTGCTTTTGCATTTTGGACATACAATTTTATTCTTGCCATGATCAGAAATACTCTGCATGAGCGTAAATCTCTTTTTACAGCCCTGGCATTCATATTCGTAGGTAGGCATATCCATCTCCTTTCTTGACAATCCTTTTTTTTAGCGGCTACGGTGTCTGGATGGAAGGTTGAAAACCAAACCATTCAAAGTTTGGATTCACCGGCGCGTTCGGGTTGATATGTGACTTCTTTAATCTGTACCCGTAACATGCCCCCGCCCGGCTTCGGCCATTCAATTTCATCGCCTTGCGACAGACCAAGCAGTGCGCCACCAACAGGCGCAATTATTGAAATTTTATCACCGGAAGCATCTTTATCTTTCGGATATACCAGCGTTAGACAGAACTCTTCGGATGATGATTCAGTCATAAATTTTACAGTAGAATTCATGGTTACAACTGTTGGAGGAATGTCTTTCGGATCTACTACTTTTGCCCTCTCCAGCTCAGCTTCCAAATCGGCCTTGCCTGGAAAAGCATTTTTGGGTAAAGACTCTATCAGCTTTTCTAGCCTTTCTGCATTCAACGAAGAAATTATTATATCAGGTTTCTTTTTCAACTTTCACCTCCATGTATCATTAAGTTGTAAAATACTTAATGCCATAACGTTATGCAATTCGTTATCATCTAATACTTTTCATCAGCCTGGCAATACCATCATCATTTTCTCCTGCCTTCCGAAACCATTTAATGGCTTCGTCATCGTCCATGGGAACACCTTCGCCATGTTTGTACATTTCGCCCAATTGATACATGGCATCCACGTTCCCCTTGTCAGCGGCCTTACGAAACCATTTTGCGGCCTTTGCATAATCCTTCGGGCCGTGCTTACTTTTAAAAAACATCAAGCCAAGCTGATGCAGCATATCGCTGTCTTCCTGCCTAAAAACCTTACGCATGTCTGTCACAGATAATATCTTGATTTTCATTTTAACATCCAATTTGTAACTCTACGTTTTGAGAAACAGGATTTGCAGGCTGGCGACCCACTGTCTAATATTTCCTGCGAATGAAATGCGCCTTGATTGCCTCGGTATTCGTGAACGAGTTGTCCTCTTTGCCATGTCCATCAAGTGTATGGAAGATCAGCCCAGGCTACATTTAGAACAGCCAGCTCTCCCGCAAAGCCATCTTTCACCAGGCTTTAAACATGAGGTAATGCACACTCAGCCAGTTCTACGCCGTCAAGAGGAACTAAAATTTTTTTATACATTGCAAACACTTCCCTCTTAATAAAATTACCTGCCTGTTACCCAATGTAAAACAGACCGAGTTTTCTTTTTCTTTTGCTTGGCGCAAAGTGTATCCGCTGACGTGCTCCGCTTCTTATCCGGCCAAACGGGGGACTCCGCGGATAACCTGTGCCGTCCTGATTGATTCATCGATTGCATTACGGATAAGCGACTCATGTTTTTCACCTTTCACGGGGCTTATCCCCGTTCTTATTAACCATTATTGGCGCCGAAACACATCTTCCCCAGAGACTCCATATTGCGAAAAGCCTTGTAGCCTGTCATATTTAGCGGATAATCCCAGGAGCCGTTACGATGGACAATTTCCCCGCTGAAGCCGGTTTTGAACCGGTACATACCGTAAAAAGGGTGGCTGGAATCCGGAACGGGTGAAACGGCGCCCATGTCATAGGAGAGACACCCTTTTGCACGAACTGATTTGATGGCGTCCCAGTGCATGGCATACGATCCCATAAGGTTGCGCTGCTTATTCGAGGAAGCACCATACAAATAGATCGCTTGTCGCCCGACAATTAAGATGATCGCCCCGGCAAGGATGTCACGATCTTTTGCGGCGAGGAGAAAAATAATCTCGGTCAATCCAGAATTCTGAACAGGCGTAGAGAAAAGTGCAGCAAAATGACGATAGGTTCCACCCGGATTAAAACTATTTCGTTTAGCTGTATGCATATAAAGATTGTAGAATAACGGCAGCATTTCAACGGAAGCTTTAAATACCGAGACTCCTTTCCGCTGGGCAAGGCGGATATTATATCTGGTTTTTGGTTTCATGGCCGCAAAGATTGCCTCTTCGGTGCGTGCGAGATCAACGACCACTGCATCGGCAACGGTCAGATCCATCGCCGCTTTCCGAAGAGGCCAGGTGAGTGTGCCGATATTCATCCGTAATTCCCGCAACCGAGGATCAGGATGCCCGGGCCAGGCCTGTCCATCCCTCACATAGGCAGTATACGGTGATTCCCATGGAAGGTCGTAGCGGATGAGGGCAACGTTCGGATCCATGTGCCCGGTCAGTGCCTGCGACAACGCTTCAAGAAAGCGGCCCTGTTTTTCTGGATCGAGGTTCAGTTCGGGACCCTGTGGAACGTATGCTACAGCCAAACCATTACCAAAAGTTTTGATCAAGACAAGGAAATCACCTTGTTGACCGGTGGAAGATTTAAAATCAAACGCGACAGGTTTATAACCGAGACGGGATTTGACATGGCCCCAGTAGGCTGTTTGAAACAGAATGTCCGTGGGATTCAGTTCCTGTATTTTTTTTTGTTTCACAGCTATGTTCATGTATCAGAGGCCCCTGGTCGCATGCCTACGATTCAATATAATAAACTCGAAAAGGCGTAACGCATCATTCATGAATAGAACACATCAGCACAATATAGCGGTTACATCGTACTCATGGCATCTTGTTTAAAATTTAATTGATAAAACTTATATTGTAAATGCTAGTATAATACCCTATAATTACCCATATAACATTGGCAATTATATTTTTTAATTCAATAAAAGGTGATATTTGTGATTAAATACAAAAATGACATTGAAATTGCCCTTCAGGAGCGTATCAAAGAATTGAATTGTTTGTATGAAATGGCACGACTTGCAGAGCGTCACCATAACTCCATGCGCGAATTCCTGAAGAGTCTTGTCGATTTTATCCCCCTCTCCTGGCAACATGAAGAAGTTGCCTGCGCACGCATCATTTTTCAGGGCGAGACCTTTGACAGTAAGAAGTTCTCATGGACCGAATGGCGACAGTCCGCGACGATCTGCATAGACGATGATTCTGTTGGCGACGTGACGATTATTTACATTGAAGAGCGGCCAATGGCGGATGAGGGTCCGTTTCTAAAGGAAGAAAGAGATTTATTGGAAGAAATTGCTCAACGCATCGGTGAACTTGCCGTCCGGATGATGGCGGAACAGGAATTACAGGAAAACAACAGACAACTCCTGGTAGAAAGAAAAGCTTTGCAGGAAGCAAATGCAGCTCTGCGGGTGGTTCTTTCCAATATTGAAAATGAAAAAAAACGAATCTATGAAAACATGCAGTTGAATATTGATAAGGTCATTATGCCGATTCTTCACGCGTTAACACCAGCAGTAGCGAATAATAAATTAAAATATATCGAGATACTAAAGACCAATCTGGAAGAAATCACATCGCCTTTCGTAAGCCGGGCATTGAATCATTACCACTGCCTGACCCCTTCAGAGGTCAATATCTGCAATATGATACGGAATGGATTGCGGACCAAAGAGATTGCACGATTGCGTGGTGTCTCGTCATCAACAGTCAACCGGCATCGTGAACACATTCGCCGAAAGATGAAAATTAAAAATCAGAAAATCAATCTGACGACTTATTTGCAATCACTTCTAGCCTTTGACCAGTCTAATCTTATAGAAAAGAACAAATAATTTATATCAGCCATTTGTAAAATGGCTTCAAATCATTCCAAAATAATAACTCAAATCATATTGACACGATTGTAAATTCTGCTAAGTTACTAAAATATTTTGCTGATGATTAATAATCACTACCTTTCGCTTCGCGCACCTCTGATGCGGCAGCGGTTACTTGCGGTATTTTTATGCTGAAAGACAATAGCACAATGGATGTTCTCTCTCAAAATAATAACGCAAATTTGCATTTGATGGAACGCGTCAAGGAGCTGACGTGCCTTTATGATATCGCACGAATTGCTGCCGACACAAGCCTGAGCGTCGAAGATCTGCTCTCGGGTATTGTTCGAATTCTTCCGAAGGCTTGGCAATACCCTATTGACGCTTACGCAAAAGTTGTCTTTGATAATCGGATGTATTCAACTACAAATTATCCGCGTTTTGTCCGGAGGCAGAGATCAGCCATTACCATTAATGGTGAACGCCGCGGGTATATTGAAGTGGCCTATCAGAAGAAGCAAGGAACGAAGAATCGGAACCCTTTCCTGGACGAAGAGCAGACGCTTCTCGACACTGTGTCGAGGGAAACTGCAGCCATGATCCGGCGCAGAGAAACGGAACGGGATAATTTAAAACTGGAGGATCAGCTTCGGCATGCAGACAGGCTGGCCACCATCGGTCAAATGGCCGCAAGCGTCGCCCACGAACTCAATGAGCCATTGGGACACATCCTGGGATTTGCCGAGCTTGTTCAGAAATGTCCCGACCTTCCCGTTCAGGCGATAGCTGACATCAAAAAAATATTCAGCACCTCCCTCCACGCCCGTGAAATTGTGAAACAACTCCTAATTTTCTCCCGACATGCTTCCAGTCAGAAAACAAAAGCAAACCTCAACAATCTCATCAGGCAGGGGTTGATTTTTCTGGAATCCCGCTGCGTCAGTGAAGGCATAAAAATAAAATGCAACCTGTACCCCCATATGACAGAGATCGACGCGAACCCCGCACAAATAAGTCAGGTTTTTGTCGGCTTGATGGTCAACGCCATACAGGCAATGCCTCAGGGTGGAACCATATCCATCCGGACACGCGGGGAACAGGATAAAGTCTCTTTGATCATTGAAGACACCGGTGTCGGCATGACAAAGGAGGTTCTTCAAAAAATATTCACTCCTTTTTTTACAACTAAGGCAGTCGGCATCGGAACGGGATTAGGCCTGCCGGTGGTTCACGGCATTATTACGGCTCATGGAGGTTCCATAAAAATTGACAGTCAGGTCGGTATCGGAACACAATGCAGAATAAAATTGCCGGCCGGAAGAAGCTGAACATTTTGAAAAACGAAAAGAGCAAACCGCCAAGCGGCAAAAAAACCTCCATTCTTATTGTGGATGACGCACCGGCGACACTGGAACTGCTCGAACGAAATTTGTCATCCGCCGGATACAAAATATTGAAGGCCTCCAATGTCGCCGAGGCCCTGAGGGTAATCGAATGCGTCCCTGTTGATCTGGTAATCACTGACATCAAGATGCCGGGCTTAAGCGGCGTCGAGCTCGCGCGGCATGTCCGGGAAAATTGCGCCAATATAGCCGTCATTATTATCACGGCTTATCCCAGCGTGAAAGGAGCGGTGGAGGCCGTCAAGACAGGCGCGGAAGATTACCTGGCAAAACCTTTCACCAGCGACGAGCTTTTGTCCGCCGTTGCAAGGACGCTCAGCAACCTCCAGATGCGCACAGCGGCCCATGCCGCCGGGAAACCCAGACTTCTCGCACCGCACGGTCTGATCGGCGAATCCAAAGCGATGTTGAGGATTGGAAGCTTTATCAACAAGGCGGCATTGACATCGGCGACTGTCTTGATTTCCGGAGAAAGCGGAACCGGCAAAGAGCTTGTGGCCCGGGCCATTCACTACAAAAGCGCTCGGGCTTCAGCGCCTTTCGTTCCCGTGAATTGCGGCGCCATTCCTGAAGAGCTGCTGGAAAGCGAGCTTTTCGGCCATATCAAGGGCGCTTTTACCGGCGCGAACGAAACGCGGGCCGGCTTCTTCCAAACGGCGGACGGCGGCACCATTTTTCTCGACGAAATCAGTGAAACAAGTCTTTCCATGCAGGTCAAACTTCTGCGCGTTCTTCAGGACAAAGAGGTTTGTATGGTCGGGGCAACCCGCACCAGAAAAGTGGATGTGCGCATTCTTGCCTCCACCAATAAACATATCCCCACCCTCATCAAAAAAGGTCTGTTTCGCGATGACCTTTACTATCGGATTAACGTCATCACGGCCGAGTTGCCTCCATTACGGGAACGGGAAGACGATATCTTTCTTTTGACCAGGTCCTTTGCCGGTAAATTTGCAGAGGAACTCGGGCATCCCGCGCCGCTGTTTTCTGACGGCGCTCTGCAGGTGCTTCGGAATTATCAATGGCCGGGCAACGTGAGAGAGTTGGAAAATGTGATCCAGCGCCTTATTGTGATGACCGACAAGGATGTTATTGACATTCCGGACCTCCCTTCCGTCATGCGGTTTTCGGCTTTTCAGTCTGCACCGCCCAATCGCACGCTGGCGACGGTCGAGGCTGAATATATCCGTAGCGTGCTGCAAAGCGTAAACAACAATAAAACCACGGCCGCGAAAATATTGGGGATCGACAGAAAAACCCTTCGCGAAAAACTAGAAAAAGAAAAACCTTCTGCTTGAGCGGCAAAAGGTTGTCATCTTGGTCTTGTTGGCCGCCGTCTTCTCGCCTGCCCCTTTTATTGGCCTTTATTGGATTGACAAGAGCCTTCATTTTGCCTATAGTAAAAGATATATGATAGAAAAATAAACCTCAGCATATCGTAACCGTAAACCAGTTTTTTTATCATCCGATAATATTTAAAAATACGGGTTTGGAAAATTAAAAGGGAGGGGCCTCATCATGGCAGGTCGTACGATACACATTACAAAATTTGATATGGATCGGTTGCTGGAACTGATTGAGGGAGTGCGATCATCGCCCAAGTTTAACAAAGTCAATATTGACCTGCTGGAAAAGGAGCTGTATCGCGCCGTGCTGGTGGAACCCAAAAATATCCGCGGGGATGTCATTACCATGAATTCCACGGTAAGTATTACGGATACCGAATCCGGCGAGAAGATGACCTACACGCTTGTATTTCCGCAAGCGGCCAATATCTCGGAGAATAAACTTTCCATTCTGGCGCCGCTGGGCATAGCGCTTATCGGATACCGCAAAGGGGATATTATCGAATGGCAGGTTCCCTCCGGCATCAGAAAGCTCAAGGTTGACAAAATCATCTATCAGCCTGAAGCAGCCGGCCATTTAAATTTGTAACCCCTGACTGATGAATATCCCGCAGTTTTTCAAATTCTATCACGGTGGACATGGCGTGATTGTCCACATGAATTCCGGCTTCATAGGCTGCCGCAACCGGGTTCAGCCCTCCGATCAGAATCATGCCGCTTTTATTGATATCGACATGGGTTTGGCACACGGGATGTCCAATGCCGCCGAGAGCCAGGACGCCGTTGATGCCGGCGCGTGTGAAGTCATCGATCACGCTTTCAACCAGGCTGCGACTCAAGGCAGGAATTTCACGAAAATTGGCTAGGATTTTGCCATCGCCCTGCGCAGCCACCTGCACGATGGAAGTCATCTTGCCGCGAATAAATATTTCCGACGGGTCCAGCGAAGAGCTAGCGTAGTGAATGAGTTCCACAAAGCGCAGGCCACGGCCTTGTCTCAGTTGAAGGATGCCGCCAAATTTGGAATCAATGGGAATGCTGTGCTTGAGAAGAACGCCGTTCACGATAATGCTGCAAACCGTCGCCAGGCCCGTTTTCCCCTCGGGCACAACGATGTCGCCCAGCGATTCCCCTGCCTGCGCCACGGCAACTCGTGAACTGACGGCAAGATTTTTGGCGAATACGGGTATCATGATGTTCAGCGACCGGGCAAACTGCTCTTTCGGAAAAAAGGAAACGTTGACTGGAACTAGGCCGCGCTTCTTTTTAACATCGAATGTCGTCCGAAAAGCCAGGACGTCGATGCGTGAAATAGAAAGGCCGACTTTGTCCTGAGCACGTGCGTCGGATATATCTAACGGCAGGGGATGTAATGAGTTGCACTTGAATGAAACCTCATGTGGTCTGGTCATGGAGACTTCCTTTAGAAAGTAAGATCATTTGGTGTAAGCGCGTTTCCCCCTCGGACACGCTTGGCTGGGGTAAACGCGCTCCACCGAAAATGATTCATGACGCATTGTTAAATGATCATTGGGCCAGTTCTGGTTATTTGAGGATTTTTTCGGCTTCTTTCTTATCAACATCCATAATGTACTGAATGCCACTGACATCCGCAGCTTCACGGGTCAGGGCCGCCAGGTCGTCCCGTGTCATATATTTCAGCGCAAACTTTCTGCTTCCGGCCATCAACTGACGGAGCCCCTGAGCCAGTCTTTCATAGTAGGTGTACAGTCCGATGGCGCCGGTGGGCAGCTGTTCAAATTCCTTATGACCCAGTTCCTTGCGCAGCTCGCTGGCCGTGACGAAAATTTCATCCCTGGTGCTGCCGAAGCGTTCGACATAAACCGGCACCTGCTGGGCGTCGATGGTCTGGCCGATCGTCTTACCGACCATGGCTGCCGCAATGGGCGCCCGCGCCATTCCGATCAGCTTGACAAAGGGCGCTCCCAGCGCCAGACCTTTGAATATCTGATCCTCGAAGGTAAAGCCGCCGTTGATGGCAATGGCCGGCAGGTATTTTTTCTTGGCAGCCAGCTTTTTGGCGTATTGATACACCAGCGTATGCAGTTCCACCGGCGGAACACCCCATTCGTTCATCATCCGCCACGGGCTCATGCCCGTGCCGCCGCCGGCGCCGTCCACGGTTAGCAGATCCAGTTTGTATTTCGATGAAAAATAAATCGCCCGCGCCAGATCGACGGGACGGTAAGCGCCCGTCTTGAGGAAAATGTATTTCGCTCCGGCCTTGCGCAGCCCTTTGACGGTCGCGGCAAAAGATTGCTCGGTGACCATGCCAACGCGAGAATGACGCTCGAATTCCTTGAAAGCACCCCGTTCAAAGGCTTCAATGACATTGGGATCATAGGGATTCGGCAAAACGATATAACCGCGGTCGTCGAGCATCTGGGCCTTTTTTAAATCCTTGATTTTGACTTCGCCGCCGATGTCTTTTGCGCCCTGTCCCCATTTGAGTTCCACGCACTCCACACCCAGTTCCTCAATGGCGTATTCATGCACTTTTAAACGGGTGTCCTCCAGATTGGCCTGCACGATGATTGCACCGTAGCCGAAACGCTGGAAATCCCGGTAAAGCTTGACGCGGCGCTTCAAATCGACGGTATCCACGATATTGCCGTTTTTGAATTTCGATTGCGGGTCCATGCCGACGACGTTTTCCCCGATAGTCAAACCCGTACCCGCCAGGGCGGACCCGATGGCCAGTCCCTCCCAGTTGTTTTTGGCAATATTGGTGGAGCCGATGCCGGAAATCAGCCAGGGGAGTTTGAATTTGATTCCCTTATCGTGGCCGAATACTACTTCCAGATTGACGGCGGGAAAAATGGCCTTGTCGCTGTCGGCTTCAATGCCGTAAGCACCGGCGGCCGTGCCCATAATATTGAAATGGGAATAATCCACCGGATATTGCTTTTCGCCGGCGCAGGTAATCACGCCGAAGGGCTGGGGATAGATCACTTCATGGCCGCGGTATGCGGATTTGCCTATTTCACACATGCCGACACAACCGTCGATGCACGTGACACACATGCCCGACGTCGGTGATATAGACTCCTCTGTCCTGTTTTTGGTAAGTGTTGCGCTGGAGGTATTGACTCTTGAAAAAGACATATATTATGCTCCTTTCTGGGTTTAAACTTATTTTATTTCACAGGCCACGCAAGGTGACATGTAACACATCATATCGTGGAACTGATCCTTCGCGATGCACGGCGGCGCAAGGTTTGCGCAGCCGCCGCAGATCGCCTTTTCCGGCTGATTGAACGTACAGCGGGCCTGACAGGCCGGGCAGACTTCCATGCAGCCGCCGCACAGACGGCAGACATCGGATTTCATGTCGAAGGGCGCACCCAGGCTTCGGTTTTTCCCCCGTCCGCGAAAGCCGATGGCTCCGGCCATCATCTGCTCCTGGCACATCCGAACGCTCAGACCGCAGAGGATGCAGTCCTCGTGCTCCTGCCGGAAGCGCTGCTGGCGCACGTTGTGCCGTGACGCGATATCCTGAATGACCTTGGATTGCGGGCAGGAGGCCAGGAGAAGCTCAATGATGATCCTCCGCGCCTTCAAGACGCGCTCGGAAGCGGTGCGCACCTTCATGCCTTCTTCAACAGGATAAGTGCACGACGAAACGAGCTTCGCACCCGGGCCTTCGCCGATTTCAACCACGCAAAGCCTGCACGCGCCGTAAGGCGAGAGGCCTTCTTTATGGCACAGCGTCGGGATGGGAAAACCGTAAAATTTCGCTGCCTCCAGAATCGTTGTACCCTTTTCAACAGATATGGACAGCCCGTTCAGTCTCAGATTAACCATTTTTTCCACCTCCAATTACGGCCGCCGCCGGCTGATCCGCGGATTTTGTTCTGGTGAATTCAAGATCGCATCTCAGGCACCGCCGACATTCCCACCGGGCCTGATCTTCCGGCAGGACCTGTGTCACTTCCCGGAAGTTCTTCAGCCTTTGAGACGGGGGCAGCACGGGCGGCTCGGCTCGGCTCGCCGTTTGCTCCTCTGTTTCGTCAATTATGGCGGGTTCGATAAAGACACCGGGACGTTTCGGAACGGCAGGTACGGTCAACGGCTGGTTTTGCAGGTAACGATCCATGCATTGTGCAGCTTTTTTGCCGGCCGCGATGGCGTCAATGACCGTGTTAGGGCCGGTCACCAGATCGCCGCCCGCAAAAACGCCCCTGACGCTTGTTTCGAGGGTTTTGGGATTGACCTTGATTCTGCCGCCTTTATCCACGTCCAGCCCCATCGCTGACAGAAACTCACTTTCGGGCTTTTCGCCGATGGCGACAATGAGCGTGTCGAGTTCCACTTTGAACTCGCTTCCGGGAATCGGAACCGGTTTGCGCCTGCCTGTGGCGTCCACCTCGCCCAGACGGTTCTTGATGCACTCAATGCCGACGATGCGGCCTTCCTTCGAATAGATTTTGACCGGTGTCACCAGGGTTTCCAGTTCAACACCCTCCCGTAACGCCGCGTCGATTTCCTCCTGGCGCACATGGATCTTGACCGGCGAAATCAGGGTTTCAATGCGAACGCCTTCCTCCATGGCGGCGTCAATTTCCTCTTCATAAGCAGGCATTTCTTCGCGGGTGCGCCGGTAGAAAAGAGACACGCTGGTGACATCTTTCTGACGCAGGGCGACGCGCGCGGCGTCCACCGCCGAATTGCCGCCGCCGATAATGCCCACATGGCCGCGGGCCAGTTGTTCGCCCCGGATGTTGAATGCTTTCAGGAATTGAATAGAAGGATGGATTCCTTCAATGTCTTCATTCTCCAGGTCCAGACGCCAGCTTTCATGCGCGCCGATGGAGAGAAAGACCGCGTTGAATTTTTTAGAAAGCAGGTCCTGTAGGGTCATGTCTTTCCCTAGCGTCCGACCGTAATCTATTTTGATGTTGCCGTTGAAGAGCGTTTGGATTTCCTTTTCCACAATATCCCGGGGCAGCCGGTAGGCGGGCAGAGAGCAGGACAGCATGCCGCCGGGCACCTGTTCCGCTTCAAAGACAGTCACCTGGTAGCCCAGAATAGAAAGGTTGTGGGCCGCGGTGAGCCCCGCGGGGCCGGCGCCGATAACGGCGACTTCTTTTCCCTTGCTCCGGGCTGGTTTCGGCAGGTAAACGGACGGTTGCACTCGGTCCGTGACAAACCGCTTGATGGCACGGATGCCGATGGACTCTCCGCCGCTTACGCCCAGGTTGCAGCGGCTTTCGCATTTGCGGTCGCAGACCCGCGAGCTGACCGCGGGAAACGGATTGGCCGAACGGATCACGCGATAGGCTTCTTCATAATCGCCTTTTTCCACCAGGGCGACGTACCGCCACGGTTCGGTGTCCACGGGGCAGGCCGACTGGCACGGGGCCCCCGTCAGTTCCTTGCAGGCAAACGCGTCGCAACGCTTGTCGGCAATGTGGCGTTCATATTCTTCGCGGAAATACTTAAGCGTGCTCAGGACGGGATTGGCGGCCGTTTGACCGAGCCCGCACATGGTTGTGTCTTTCACGGTTTGCGCAAGCTCTTCGAGCAGTTTGAGATGGCCGGGCGTGCCCCGCCCTTCGGTGATATCCTCCAGGATTTCATGCATCCGCTGCGTGCCTTTGCGGCAGGTAAAACACTTTCCGCAGGACTCGTCTTTCAGAAAGCTCATGAAATATTTTGCGACGTCCACCATGCAGGTGTTGTGGTCCATAACGATCATGCCGCCCGATCCCATGATGGACCCGGCTTTGGCCAGGCTGTCATAATCGATGCTCAGATCAAACATGGCGGCCGGGATGCACCCGCCGGACGGCCCGCCGGTTTGAATGGCCTTGATTTTTGCCTCACCCGATGGGCCGCCGCCGATGTCATAGACGACTTTACTGATCGGCGTTCCGAGCGGCACTTCCACTAGACCAGTGTTCTTGATCTTGCCGACCAGGGAGAATATCTTTGTGCCGGCGTTGTTGGCCACGCCGATCTTCAAATATTCGGCGGCGCCGTGGTTGATGATGTAGGGAACGTTGGAGAGGGTTTCGACGTTGTTGATGCAGGTCGGGTGGCCGAAAAGGCCTTTCTGAATCGGGAAGGGCGGACGCTGGCGCGGTTCTCCCATCTTGCCTTCGATGGATTTGATCAGCGCCGTTTCCTCTCCGCAGACAAACGCGCCCGCGCCATGGAAGATTTCGATGTCGAAATTGAAGCCCTGTCCCAGGATGTTTTTCCCTAAAAGCCCCAACTGGCGCACGTCGCGCAGGGCGATGGTCGCATGCTTGATGGCCAGAGGATATTCCGTGCGCACGTAAATGATGCCGTGCGTCGCGCCAATGGCCAGGGCGGCGATGATCATCCCTTCAATGACGGCGTGGGGATTGCCTTCCAGCATGCTCCGGTCCATATAGGCGCCGGGGTCTCCTTCGTCGGCGTTGCAGATAATGTATTTCGGGCCGGGGGTTTTCATGTTGCGTGCCAGCTCCCATTTTCTCCCGGTCAAAAATCCGGCGCCGCCGCGCCCCCGCAGTTTGGCGTTCAGAATTTCATCGACGAGCCAGGACCGGTCCTTTTTCTGAAGCGCTTTTTCCAGCGCCGCGTACCCGCCTATTTTCAGGTAGTCGCTGATCCGGATGGGATCGAGATGCTGGTTTTGGCCCAGCACGATGCGCGTCTGACCCTGGAAAAAGGGAATCTCCTTTTCGGAATAGCGTTTGACCGTGGAGCCGGGTTCCCGGTACAGGAGGTCTTCAACCACCTCTCCTTTCACGGCCGCGTCGATAATCCGGGGAACGTCCTCCATCTTCAGCTTCGGGTACAGGTTGTATCCCGGTTCGACGATGATGAACGGGTCCATTTCGCAAAACCCCAGACAGCCCGTAATCCGCAGGCCCAGTTTGTCGTGCAGATCCTTTTCCAGGATCCGGCGCTTGATGATCCGGATCAGATCATTCGAGCCACTGGCCTGGCCGCCGGTGCCCCCGCAGATGACAATGCAGGGTTTTTTCTGATCCGAAGTTGCCAGAAATGATTCGCGATATGTCTTGAATTGAGCGACAGATTGAAATGTCTTCATCTCTTTTCCCTTCATCGTTATTTTTGCATGTTCGTTGGATTCAGATTCAGCAGATGGCCTTCGCACCCCTGGCGCGTGCATACCTCCCACGCGCAGCCCTCACGGACCTGCAGGGCGGCCATGGGGGAGCCGCATTCCGCGCAGTTGGAGAAACTGGGCAGCTCACATGCACAATGCGGACAGTAAAATCTGGTCAGACTGTTTGCCGGAACCGGATGTTCCAGAACGCAGGCCCCGCTTCCGTAAAGTGATGACAGACGCAGCCCGCCTTTCGTGCCGTTGCAGGATACGGACAGATGAACCGACGGATGACCGTCCATCGAATACTCGGGATCCAGAAGGCTTTGTTTGCAGACGGGGCAGGAAACCTGGAGAGGGAAGACCCGGCTGTCGGTTTCCGAATCGATTTTTTCCATGCCGGCCATCGCTTTGTCGATGATGCTTTTCACTTTGCTTTTGCTCACATGTGGGAAATAATGCCCGTCCACCACCACCGTCGGCCCCAGTGCGCAGGCTCCCAGACAATTGACGGTCTCCAGGGTGACTTCGTTATCCGGCGTGGTTTCCCCCGGCGCGATGTCGAGCTCACGCTGAAATTCGTCGACGTTGCCCTGAGCGCCCCGGACGTGGCAGGCCGTGCCCAGGCAGACCGATACGCAGTGCTTGCCCCTCGGTTTGAGGCTGAATGCTTTATAAAAGGTCGCGACGCCATAGATATCCGTCATGGAGCGCCCGGTCTCCTTTGAAACCAACCGCAACGCTTCTTCAGGAAGGTACGTATAGGCCGCCTGAATTTCTTCCAGAATGGCAATCAGCGCCCCCTTGTTTTTTTCATGTTTTTTGACGGTTGCTAGAATATTTTTTTTTTCGAGGCCTCGCCTTTCCAAACTCAACGGATTCCGGGTTTCCTGAACAGAGCCTTCACATCGGTATTCCTCGCAATGCCAAATACCGGCTTCATCCTTCGGATAAAGACAGGCCACCGCATCGTCACAGGTGGCGCACAGTCCCGGGCGTCCATCGCACGCGACAATAACGGTTGGTGCGCCGGGTTTTTTTTCAACCGCAACCATCGCAGTCCGAACGAGATCACTGGTGAATTCCTCACAATAAAAGACCGGCTGTCTTACGGGCTGTGCAAAGCTGCACAGGGATAAATTGTCACACGAAGAGCAGATACTTTTTTGTTTCTTGGCTTCGGCACTGTCGACCTTCTTCATCTCGTTGTTTGTATGGGCAATACTTTTCATTTTTTGTCCCCCTTCGATAGATGATTGTTGAAAATGGAGAGCAATTTGTTTGCCAATGATTTTTAAAGATGGGAAATGCTGTGATCGAATTATATTATTTTAATAATGTTAATCAGATAAAATGATAATACCTGAGCAATGGGTAAGAATAATGTCATGGAGGCAAAGCGAAAAGCGGCCTCGCCATCGGGGAATTTTGAACCGCCGGAGAGTTATGCCCCGTTTATTAAAAATTGCTGAGTTCTGACTGAACATTATGCTACAATCATATTAGGACACAGGACATAGTATCAATGCCTGCCGTTGGGCGTGAATTGTTTTTATTACTGATTGAATCCTCGGATCTTTGTAGAGATTGACGATTTGTTTGTTTCAGGAAGGCATCGTTAATCGTTGAAGTCACCTACCTATCCTCAACCTCATAGCATAAATAATATTGATGATTATCGATCGAAAGCAGTATCACTTTGAGGAAAACGGCATTAGATATTTTTGGCCACAGTCCTTACATTTTGCATTAGCAAAGCAGTTGAGCAACTTACCTCAATCCAAATAACGATAAACAGAATGTTCGACATAGGGCCGTAAGAAACCATCTCATCGCCCATATTAGACACTATCAACTATCTGAGGTCTGTTGCTTTAATTAAAAAGAGCTCTTGCCTATGAAAGGGAAGAGCTCTTTTAATTTTTTATTGATCTATTTTAGCCCCAGTTTTTCTCCGTTGCCGCGTTTTGACCGGCAATGCGACCAAAAATTAAACAATCAAGCGTTGCACAGCTGCCCAGACGAACTGCTCCGTGCACACCACCGGTAACTTCACCAGCTGCATATAATCCGGGAATCGGTTTATCCGTCATTACATCCAAAACCTGCGCCTTCGGATTCATATTAATGCCACCCATGGTGTGATGAACTTTCGGCGTGAGACGTAAAGCGTACCAAGGACCGGGACCGAGTGGCTTTTGATTCTTCTGCAAATACCTGCCCCACTCTTCATCTTTACCCGAGATAACTCCTTTGTTGAATTTCTCAATCGTTTCTTTGAGGGGGGCCGCAGAACAGTTATATGCTGCCGCCATCTCCTCAACCGTTTCATATTTTTTGACCACGCCTCTTTCGATCAACTTAGGCATAGCCTCCGCAATGGCTTTTTGACCAAAAGCATAACCAGCAGCGTCGGTAAAGGCGATACATTTATTCCCTACGCGGATGATGGCATCGGCACGGATTTTGCGGTCAGCCAGCTCATTAACAAATCTTTTGCCCGTCTTCGTATCGACCCAGAGGCCATACATTGCGCAACAGAGTTGTGCGAAGAAAGGTGACAGTCCCATCCCCTGTTCATCCGGGCTTCCCCATGGACCGAGCTGAATCCAAGAAAGTTGCACGGGAGTGCAGCCGATGCGCAAAGCTTCGCGTAGTGCCTCCGCAGTCGCGCCTGGCTGATTGGTACTCGGAAATTCAGCGACCAGACGGGGATCCTGGATGGTTCGAAAAGAAACATCATTACCGAAACCGCCTGTTGCCAGGACGACAGCTTTATTGGCTTTAATGTTTTTTGCTTTTCCACTATCTGTTTTGGGGAAAACATATTTCTCGCGGATCTGGACGCCTTTTACCCTTCCGTCACCATCACGATATATCTGGGTCAGATAGCTCTGTGTTTTCGGTACCACTCCCAACGCTTTTAATTTAGCCAATTGTTGTGTGACGATGGCTGAACCGCTTTGGTTGTGAGTGCTGTACATACGGGGGACAGAGTGTCCGCCCTCCTGCGACAATTTATCTTTGTACTTCACGCCCAATTCATTGATGGTCCATTGGACTGTTTCATTCGATTTGTAGGCTACCATTTTGGCCAGTTCAACATGGTTTAAATTCAGTCCTGCTGTCAGCATATCCTTCAGAAGAAGTTCCGGTGAATCCTGGACACCTTCTTTTTCTTCCATAGGTGACCCCGCCGCTGAAACAACGCCACCATTGATAATGGAATTTCCGCCTGGTGTTCGCATTTTTTCCAGAATCACTACGGATGCCCCGGCCTTTTTTGCTTCATAAGCGGCAGCGAGGCCTGCAAAGCCACTGCCGATGACGACCACATCATAGGTCTCATCCCATTTTTTCGGGATCGCTGCCGCCTCGGCTGTCCAAGGCGCCAAGGTCAATCCGCTTCCGGCCAATCCCGCAAAGGCGGCTGTGGCGCCCGCGGTCTTTAAAAAATTTCTTCTGGTGACTGTTTTTACATTTTTTTCTTTTTCCATTTTGATTGCCTCCTATTCAATTTCGCTAAGTATTGATTGTCAAGTTAATGATACAAGCACAGGCGGCGTTTCCTTTTGTGATCGGTTCTTGTTTCCAAAAAACAAAGATACGATCTCCTATCAGAATTGATTAGGTGCTATCTGATGCAGTATCCTTAAATAACCTCCGTCGCTTTAACTCTGACTTTTTCAATCTTTCCTTTCTCGACCATAACGGTGTGGTCGAGCAGGCCGAGTGGCTTAAGTCCTTCGAGGATGAGCATGGCCGAATCGCTTCCGCGCATTGGAACAGACGCCGTATCCCAACCGAGGATCAAGCTGAAACCGCCCGGTTCGGCCTGGTGAATATATACCAAGGCCGACTCCAGCCCTTTATTTTCATTAACAGATTCGGCCATTTCCAGAAGCACTTCGGTGACTTCCTTTTCCCGTCGTGGTTGAGTCCGCAACCTTATTTCTTCCAACCATCTCATGCCTTTAATGAAGGCATGAACCATGCCACTAAAATAATAATATAAATCAATTACTTACGATAATGTTGTTTTGGAAATTACCACATACGACGAAAATAGATTGTCATATATGGTAATTATATGCTAGGGTGACAAATACGACAATTAGAAGGGAGAAGGAATGATAATTGACGAGAATCAATTTTTCAGAGAGGTCTCCATTCGTATATGCGGGAGCCTTGAGATCGACAGGGCTTTGGTGGCGTGTTACGAATTCGTAAGTCAGGTCATGCCGGTCGATGAATTAATCATCACGATATACGATCCGGGAATCAAATGCATGAAGAATGTTGCGATTGCTGATTCAGCCGGGGCTCATCTCAGTTCAGAAGAAATCCCCTTGACTCCTTTGCTACCTCATGAAATCCAGGATTCCGAACGGTTTCCAAGGGTTAGGAAGTTGAACAACGTCTTCGGTGATCCAATCATACGCCACTTGGCCGAACACCAGAAATGGCCGCCTTCTTCAGTGCTTGTCAATCGCCTGATGATAGAAGGTAAATACGTGGGATCCTTTCTTGCTATGGTCAAAGGAGAAGGAAAGTACACCGAAGAAGATTTGAGAATATGGGCCCTGGTAAACGAGCCTGCAGCGATTGCTCTTGCCAATCACCTGCAGTACCGCGAGGTGATCAGAGTCAAGGATCTCCTGGCGGATGATAAAAACTATCTCCAGAATGAATTACGGAGGGGCATCGGCGGTATGCTTGTGGGCGCCGATTTCGGTCTGAGAGAGGTCATGGAGAAAGTGCGACGGGTTGCTCCCATCATGAGTCCTGTGCTTCTGATTGGAGAAACGGGTACGGGAAAGGAAGTCATCGCAAACGCCATTCATGAACTTTCGCATAGAAGTAACGGGCCGCTTATCAAGGTCAACTGCGGTGCTATTCCGGAGACGCTCATCGACAGCGAACTCTTTGGACACGAGAAAGGAGCTTTTACCGGGGCGATTGCGCAGAAGCGCGGCCGTTTTGAGCGGGCCGAGGGCGGCACGATATTCCTTGATGAGATTTCGGAGCTTTCTCCACAGGTGCAGGTCCGCCTCCTGCGTGTTCTGCAGGAAAAGGAAATCGAGCGTGTGGGCGGTCAGGAAACCATTAAAGTCAATATACGGATCGTGTCGGCCACTAACAGGGATCTGGAAAGCCTTGTTAAGCTGGGACAGTTTCGGGAAGATCTCTATTTCCGACTGAATATCTTTCCCATCAAGGTGCCACCGCTACGTGAAAGAAAAAACGATATACCGATCCTTATTCATCATTTTATCCAAAAGAAATCGCAGGAGATGGTGCTGTCCAACGTTCCGACGATTTTTTCGGGTGAGATTGACCAGCTGATGCAATATGACTGGCCCGGCAATGTGCGCGAGCTCGAGAATGCTGTGGAAAGAGCGATCATCCTCTCCAAGGGTGAACATCTGACATTCGGACATATCATCGACATCGACGCGCCGTCGTACCGATGGGCGCCCGGATGTGTCCAAGAAACGCAAAGGCTTGACGAACTTGAAGCCCATCATATTGAAGCTGTCCTGGATAAGGTGGGACGGCGGGTGAGCGGAAAGGGAGGTGCCGCCGACTTGCTGGGCATTAATCCAAACACGCTCAGGCATCGTATGCGAAAGCTTGGAATCAGATTCGGCCGAAAGTAGTTCACGAGGTTCTATTTTCTGGCAACGGGTGGTCGCCATCCGCTCCGCGCTCTGCTTTTTTTATTTTAAAAAATAGTTATTACCAATTGTAATGTTGAAACAGCAAGCTGAATCAGAAAAACAATACTTCAGGAAGCAGTCCTTGCTCCTGCCCCCATGCCCGCCGTCGGTTAAATATCCAGATCCATCGAGGCACGGGGGGTCAGCTCGGTTGCAAGGCGCGGCAAAATTTTGATTTTAGATGTGAGGATAAAGACCGCGAAGGACAAAGAATATCTGACGCAGATCGTCTTCTGATACCCCCTTTGTAATCTTTGCCATTCGGGCTTCAATATCTTTTCGATTTGTGATTTCTTGCTCAAATCTGAAAAGATCAAACAGTTCAACTTCCAGGGCATCAGCGATTTTCACGAGGGTATCAAAAGAAGGGTTCTGCTGACCTCGTTCGATCTCGCCGACAAATTTATAACTGACATCTGCCTTTGAACCCAATTCCTCCTGAGTCCATCCCTTTGCTTTTCTGATGGCACGGATTCTTCTGCCAAGAAGAACCCGCTTACTTGCTTCGTGTTTTTCCATGTGAGCAATATAGAAGGTAATGAATGACGATAAAACCCTGTATTGGTGTTATTATTTCTTGACATGAAACCAATAAAGGTTTTTTATAAGAAAAAAACCAAAAATGCATGGCAGGTCAGCAATTCAAATCTGCACATGTCAAAGCTTATCCTTTGAATTACTGAACATGATTCTCGGGCTTATAACGGAAGCCGCGAAAGAAGATCGCTATCCACAATGATTGAGCCAGCCGTTGAACATGCTAATTGGAAATATGCGCGAGAGATTGCCTTAGACAGAGATAAGCGACGCTGCAGACTTTGTGGTATCGACTACAATCTCCATGTTCACCATATGGTACCACGGCATCTTGGCGGTCCTGATGAAGCAGAGAACCTCATAACGCTTTGCGCTGCATGTCATGCGGCGCATCATCCCTCACTGCAAGTATCCTTATCAAGAGCATTCATTGAAAAATGGGCGTTGCGATTAGCTCGGATTCTGGATTTTTCAAACGAGATACCAACTGACATGGAGAAGATCAGAATTGCCTTGCGGCTACTCGGCAAGGATCATTTTCGTGAAGGGCAACTGGAAGTGGTCTTGGCCGCACTGCGTCATGAATCAATCCTCGTTGTCCGCCCCACTGGGTCGGGCAAATCGCTATGCTACCAGGTGCCGGTATTGATGAACAGCGGAACCGCCTATGTATTTTCACCCCTTAAAGCTCTCATGGTTGATCAGGATAATGGTCTCCATAAGAACACAATTCCATCTGCTTATATAAACAGTGATCTTAATCCTGACGAAAAACAGAGACGGTATCAGCTCCTTGAAAAGAAGGCCCTGAAATTCCTGTTCCTGACGCCAGAACGGTTCGATCCCAACAAGATCAAGAATGATGATGAGATTGATACACTGATTCAAATCCACCCCAATTATCTGGTGGTGGACGAAGCACACTGCGTTGACCGATGGGGCAATGATTTTCGTCCCAGTTATGGAAGGCTGGCCGAAGTGCGCACACAATTAGGCAATCCTCCGACCCTGGCGTTTACAGCTACGGCAGGGGTAAAAGCGCAGAAACGAATCGTTGCCTCGATGGGCATACACAATGCGGAAGTATTTGTTTCCGATGTTGACAGGCCAAACATTGCTTTGATTCGTCACGAACCAAAATCAACAAATGAAAGATACCGGATAATCAAAAAGCTGATCGGGAACAATTACGGCAAGGCGATGATATTCGTTCCGACACTAAAAGTCGGGGAAGAAGTCAGGCTGGGTCTCACCGACATGGGTGTGCAGATACCCTTCTACCATGGACAAATGAACACCATTGACCGTGAATTTTTGCTCGGCCAATTTACAGGGCGGCTAAAACCAGAGATCGACAATATTATCTGCACGAATGCCTTCGGCATGGGCATCGATATACCAAACGTGCATCTTGTCATCCATTGGATGCAGCCTGAGTCCGTTGAAGACTATCTGCAAGAAGTCGGTAGGGCCGGACGCGATGGCAAGCCGTCCATCGCTTTGATATTCAAATCTAGGAACGACACGGGTCTGCGATTATATATGGCTGAAATGACGGCTCAAGAGGCTGTAAGGAAAGGCATGGATGGACAGGCGTCTCTATCAGCGAAAATTGAAAATATTGATCAGCTCGACCGCATGATTCTGGATCGGCGTCAATGCTTTAGAAAGCAGATCCTAAAGTATTTTAAAGAAGACGAAGGGATAAAAAGAAGATCCATCGCAATGATGATCATCGAATGGTTGATGTGCCGGAAAAGCAAGTCACACAGATCAAAAATTTGTTGTGATGTATGCAATGCAAGAGAAGTGAAACGGGTGATTGGTTTTTGACTAAGCATTTTAAATTGTAAAATGCGCAGACTAGGGAGATGTTTTCCTAAAAATAATCAAAGGGGTTTAAAATGATGAACTTTGCTTTACTTTTTTCACTGTTGTTAACCAGCATATTCGGAATCATGATAATTTCCAATTTTGCAGAGTTTAATTTTTATTGGTCAGATCTTGTAGTTTATACTGTTGTCGGTTTAATTGTTTATGTCATCATCATGGTTGTGGGTAGTAAGTTAGATAAAAAATTTAATGACTCTATCCAAACATTTTTGGATGGAAAGAAAGAAAACTTATTTGATGACAAAAAATTATTAAGAACATTCGGGTTGTTACTTATCGCATTACTTCCTTTTCTGTTTTATCTTCAAGCATTAGCATTATTTGCTGCAATTGATTTCGCAGGCTACAGTTATTTTTCTATGGCTAATTCAGGTCAAATATACATAGGGATTGCAATAGGGCTTGTTATAGTTGTGATTGGAACAGGGATTGCCATTTTGATTGGCTTCTATTTCATGTTCTTTCCTCCTAAGAGAAAAACGACCGGCATTATTATGAATGAAAGAGAACAGCAGCATCTTTGGGCCGTATCTAACGAAATTGCAGAAGAAATTAAAACAAAACCCATAAATAAAATTATTGTCACTTCTGAGCCAGGAATATGTGTTTATTTGGAGGGTAATATTTTCTCAACTATTGCTGGTGGCGGTAAAAAAGTCCTGGAAATCGGACTGCCGGTTCTGTATAATTTGAATATAACTGAATTTAAAGCGATATTGTCGCATGAATATGGTCATTTTAGCCATCGAGATACTCAGTGGGGTGTTTTCACTTTCTCCATGGGCACATCTTTAATCAATTCTCTGCGGGCTATGCCTGGACCAAAGAAAGGAAGTGGCTGGAGTATAATACGTATAATCATGTTTATTAATCCCGCATATTGGATTTTTTTATTATACACAATGCTTTATTTCAAAGTTACAAGTGGCTTTTCGAGGATTAGGGAAGTTATGGCAGATAGTGAGGCTATTAATCTTTATGGAGGTAAATATTTCGCTAGTGGCCTTATGAAAGTTGCAACCAATGGCATGGTCTATAGTGAGGTTATCCAACCTTTATGGGTTTCGGCATTATTGGAACATAATCTAACGATTGCTTATTTTTCAAAATCTATGGAACATTTTTACTCCAAAATGGAAAATAAAGAATTAGAAGAACTTAAAACAAAGATTCTATCCATGCGCCAGACGCATGACATTTATGATTCGCATCCCGCATTAAAAATAAGAATTGACTATGCGATGAAGTTCAAGGACAGAGAGGTAGATATAAAACAACCGGTGGAATTATCCAATGCAAGGGTAGATTTAAACAAAATATTGTATGATACTAAAATAGATGAATCACCTATATCAGAACTTTTTAATGATTGGGACGGCATAAATGAAAAGGCAGCTGAATTAGTCAATCGGCGTCTGCCACATATGAAGATGGCAATGCCGAAATAAAATAATAGAAAACATGAAATAAAAACTATCTTCCATTGACCATCCAACCCCCGGTCGGGTAATTATCTGCACCGTTGAGGCATGGGTGGTCAGCCCGCTTACAAGGCGCGCCAAAATTTGAGCCCCAGGGTAATTTCTTACCGAGGGGCTCAAAGTCTGGCACATTATGCTACGGTCCTAGTTCATTGCTCGAAGAAGTCTCTATTGATCTCATTAATGAGCAGGCAACGCATAAAGCAACTCATTGAGCGATGATCGTTATCAGCCAATTCCTTCAACTTATCTTTTTCTTCTTGCGTCATCACAATGACGATACGACATGATTTTTCTTCTTGGCTTTCCATAGTCTCTGCCTCCTGAAATATAATTAAATTAAATTTGTTATTCCTTTTTTATGTCGCTTATGACGCATATGACGTGTTTTGCCCGATGGATATATATGAATGAGAAAATATATATTATGTTATATCCACAGTAAAAAGGGTATATCCATGTTAGAAAATGCGTCATATGCGTCATTTATCCTCCTCCTGTGTCATGTCCTTCAATCGTATCCCTTCCATAAATCTGGAATGCGCATCGCGCCCTCGCTTACCTCCGAGGCGTTGGACACGCTTTGAAAAACTGATCTTATTCAAAAGCTTCTGGATTCCAGCATTGTTAGCCCAGCACTTATAGGCATTATACAACGTACCTGATTGTTCGCTGGCGTTTCGATCCATATCGCAGCATTCCTTAATGAACTGTGCGACCTGGTCCGCTTCTATTCGCCATTCTTCTTTCGCCCTGTCACATGAAGCAGGGATGGTAAAATGTCCTCGTTGAATCACACCGGCAAATTCCATTAATGCATAGTTCAGAATGCCCGGAAGTTCATCTGCCAGTTTGCGTTTGAGCTGTTTATCCTGATCATTTTCCTCGAACACCCGGTTAAATTCCACGATCAAGGCGCGCCGGAACAGAGCGTTTGAAAAATCTCGTGTGTGCGGCATGTGGTTGGTTCCAAACCAACATGTTGCGAAAGGTTGAAATTCAAAAGGCTTTTTAAACTTGTGTTCCGCAGTCGTCAGTTCTCCAGACGTAATAGACTTCAAGGCTGCATCGGCAATCACACTCCCTTCCTTGATTTCAGTCACTATATTGGCCAATTTCCCGCACAGGTGGCCTCTCTGGAATTGGTTGTCCATCTGTTCCGGTTGCACAGCGGCCACCTGTTCCAAGCCAACCAGCATCCTGATTACATCCAACAGCACTGATTTTCCATTTGCTCCGACACCGATCAGCATGATGAATTTTTCATATTCACATGATGTGGTAAGCGTATAGCCGATCATTTCACAAATCAGGATGCATTTATCTTCACAATCAGGATCATCATTGAACACCTCAGCAAGGAACTGTCCAAACCTCGGCGCGCTTGCTTGCGGATCGTACTCCACTGGGATTAAGGTGGTCCGGTAATGTTCTCGAACGTGTGGGGTTAGAGTCCACTGACCATCAAGGCATGCTAACTCACCATTTTTGACCGGTATCACGCCAGTGTTGGCGTCCCAGATCACATCATCTCTGAATACGAGGGTGCGTATCACATCAGTAATTGATTCAATTACGTTTCTTGTAACAGCGTAGGTCTTGCCGTCTAGATATTTAACAACGGCTTCATATATCGACCGGTCGTCCAATTCGCCCCAAACCCCTCCGTCCCATTTCCGGAATATTCGCAGGTTGCTTACATAGGCCAGATTCTCGCGACCAAAATTTGCCACGACATCCTTTGCTGATTGCAGGTGGTCGATCTTACCGTTATTTCCGGTATGATTGGATACCTTATTGCTGAATGCATACGCATGTAATGAATCATTACCGGCTATGGTTTTTCGCGCATCTTTCCACTTTTTATCTATGCACGAGTCGTGAAAACAATGGAAACCTAACTTTCCGTTTTGACGTTGTATTATTGCGGCGTCAGTGCCAGTATGAGTTTCATCAAAGGGGCAGTGATCCAATTGATATATGGTCTTATTTTTATCTTTTTTGATGGTGTATTCACAACCATAATCAGTTAAGAATTTTTCAACATCAAAATGTCCATTACTGGAGCTTTCAACTTTATCAACCGGCACGTGTTGATTTGCCATGACCTTGGCCCGCATTTTCTCAATTAAAGTCGTATTAGTCATTGGGGCCTCCTAAATCTTCGATGAACGATAGACGGTGTGGTCTGGCTTCGCGTCCTGGCCCGGCCGGCAATGAGTCACCCTTCCGAGTTACGGTGCCGTAGAGGCGCAGTATCCTGGAAGGATTGAATACGGATTCATCGATTTTTGCCTTGTCGTTACTGAACAACTTGGATAGCGTTTTTAGGGTAGCTTCCACAAAGGCAATATTTTCTTTTGTTACGGGTAGGTCCGGTAGGCGAAAAAGAAGATGCACGCCATTTCCGCTCATGGCTCTGACGGGCTTCGCTAGCCCGTATTCCGTGATTACATATTCCTCAATAAGTATGCTCAACTTTACGGCGTCGGCAAGTTCACTATCACTTGATGGTATGCCGGACGGTCTTTCCGGATCAATATCAATAGGGAGCCACCGGTAGGCAATGACGTCCGTGTCTTTTGTTGTTAGGTCAGAAATTTTTAACCGGTTATATGCCCGCGCAAGTAACCGTGGATCGGTTACTTGCACTGTAAAATAGATCCCCTTGTTCTGCATTTTTTCAACAGCCTGCACATACTTCCATAAATCAGCATGGTTGTCGAAATAACCGGAGACAGTGCCACGGATATAATCGTTGTATATCAGAGCACATCTACCTCTTACATCAAGTACCCGAACCTCCGTGATTTCACCCTTACGGATAAAAGTGTCGAAAACTTCACGATTTTCAAATGTCAGACGCTTTACTGCATCAGGATTATTTATCATATGCACCCCCTTCAGAAATGATCCGCGAGCGGGATTCCAGCCAACTGACGAGCGATTCACGTTCGTAGGCGACAGTGTTGCCAAGCATGATTTTCTTAATTGCATTCGTTTGCTTCAAACAATCCATGTTCGCAATTGTCCGACCTGAGTATCCTGTCCATTCTTTAAATCGGGGATGGTTTCGTGCTACAAAAGGGGGCATTTCCTGAAGCAATGCTGAAAGATCGGGGTGGCCGTTCTCCTCTACTGTCAGTGGTTCATTGTTGACAAGTATAGTGACGTCTGTGCTTTGTCCTTGCGGTGGCATCCATGTGAGTTTCGCGTTTAAATCCCGTGTCTGTGTGAATTTTGCCATCTTGTTTACCTCCATATAAAATTTTTATTGAAGGGGAATAAAGTTCCCTTCTGAAGGTATAGGGGCGACTTTAAGGGTAGTTTTTAGCGACTTTCAAAGTCGCAAAAAATAAAAAAACGCCCATAAAATGATTTATGGACGTTAGACTTGGCTATATTCAGCGATCTACAAAAACACACTCCAGATTAATGTATCTTTATAGATATAGTTCTTGCCACGTTTTATGGTTTTTTCACTTGCAAGATATTCCGCCAGTGATGGGCTTCTTTTATGAATTTTATCTATTGCCAAACGACTGGCGTTTCGAACAGCGTCGGCATGTTTTTTGACGCTCTCGTTCTTATGTTTCGGCGCATTCTTAGATAATTGATTTTTTCCATAACGTTTGACTGTTTTTATAAGTTCTTTCAATTCATCTTCGGATTCTTTTTTTTCTATTTGCGTTTCGGCAGCTGCAATATCTTTTTTCAGAGCAGTGATCTGCTGACTTATTTGAGTTCTAGCGGTAGCATCAAGTTCATCCAACGACATGTCTGAAATGCTCATTTCCCCTGTATTTAACAAGTGTGATACTTCGCTGCTTGAAACCATAGGAATTCCTTCTTTGGGATGAAACGTTTCATACAAAGCAGAAACGTTGATTTCGACGTTGGGATGGTCCAGTAAATGCGCAATGTATATAAGACCCTCCACGTGTATGACTGGTTTTAATTTTAATCCCTGATACCATATTTCCCAATAGCCGTCGCAACGAACAAATGCATTCTCAAACTTTTTTTCACCCCTTTCTTGAGGAAGGCCATCCTGAAGCGCAGATTGATTATCACGAGAGTCTGCACCTATTTTGTTTTTTTCAAGATTATCAATATCACTTCGTTTATACAGAGCATTAAGAAGTTGATTAACCACCGCCTCTCCATCCGTTTTTTTATTGGAGAGTTCATAGCCGATCCAAGAAGGGAGCGCAGAATATTTGTTAAATTTTATTTCCAAGCGTTCCAGCTGAGCCACTTTTTCTTCATATTCGCCTCTGATTTCACTATTGCTTCCATCCGGGAATTGTATTTTTATTAATTGATTGTCTGCATCGGCTTGCCTGTCGAGATTGAGGATAGACCAATCCCGATAGTCAGATTTTTGAATTGCGGGAAATTTCTCTACTATATCGTTAATTTCGGCTTTCAATTCTCTGACAAGATACGACCACTCTGCAGCATGGGGAGGTAACATTGGTTGCATGGCATTGTCGTAAGGCTGAAGACCATTTAAAACATATTTTACAATTTCAACATCATGCAAGTTCCAACGCTGCATCAATTTATGTCCAGACAACCACAACCATTTATTTTCCATCACCTTTATCTTTCTTAGAGTTACTTATAATTTTCCAATGGGCAGCGAGTGAGGTGCCTGCATTCGATCTGTCGTACATACATACCAGTCTAATACTATTTTATAAGGTTCGCAATTTGTCTGGCTTGATCCCTGTTACTTCGTGCCGTTTGCTGTAAATGCCTTTTGCAATGCTGCCGCCCCTTCACGCAATCGGCTTTCACTCATTTTCGCGTATCTGGCCGTCATCGTTCCCGTCGCATGGCCAAGGCTTCTTTGCGTCAAATATAAATCATGCGTGCTTTCATAAAGGTGTGTTGCGTATGAATGGCGCAAAGTGTGAAACGTGACGCGCTGCTTCCTGTCGGTGACACCATCATTTAATTTTAAATCATCAACTATCCGGCTAAATGTTTTAGACGATTGCGCCATTGCCCCGCTTTTCTTTTTGGTTCGCTTTGGAAATATAAGTTCGTCCGGGCGGCCTCGCTTTCGGCCCTCTAGCATTGCCTTTGCTCTGTCTGTCAAGTATGCTGTTCGTGATCCTGTTTTCGCGTTGAGAACAGCCAGAGTGCCAACTTCAAGATTAACGCATGACCAGGTAAGCGCCGCGATTTCACCAAACCTTAAACCGCAATACAGCGACAATAAAGCCTCATCGTGAACATTTTGAGATTTAACAGCCAGTGCCGCAAGTAGTTTTTCCGCCTCGTCAATGCTTAAATATCGCAATTTCATATTATCAAGCTTCGGCCACTTGACACCCTTCGTCGGTGATTCGCCGGCATATATACCAAGTAGCCGCGCCATATTGAATCCCTGCCGGACCAGCTGCAAAGCGTATTCGATTGTCCGGGCACTCAGTTTTTCATCGGCCATTGTTTTTTTTATTTTTTCCATGTGGAAGGCACTGATCATTGAAAAAGGCAGTGAGCCTATAGTGTCGGCAATGTGCCGTTCATAAAGCATGGATTCAACTTCATGTGTTTTGATTTTTTTATCCAGTTTGCTTTGTGGCAAGTAGGTTTCTGTCATAAATCGGCCAAACGTGACGTTTTCCTTTTCCGCTTGCGCTCGTTCCTGTTCAGCCAGGTCCCGCTTTTCCTGTTCAATGACGCGCATTTCTTTCAGTGATTTCGGGCCGGTGCCTGTCTTGATATTGCCCTTGAATAGCCGCAAGAGCTTCAAACAGTAATCCTCAAATCCAAGGTTGGGTTCAGCCTGGCGGATCGCGTCGGGTATTCCCTCAGATAGCCAGCCAAGGCCTATATCGTGCAAATTCTTGTCAACTCTGAATCTGATGAAATAGTTACGATCAAACTTTTTGCCATGTTTGCGCGTCGCGTGTTCGTAATATCGCAATCCTTTGTGATTTGTCCTTATCCATTTAATCGGCATTTTTACTACTCCTTACCACTCATTCAAGCGAGTATTTGTAAAAAAGAAGACTTAATCAGTATGTCTGGTTTTACCACTCCTTTACCACTTTTCCCCCTGAAATAGAGTGCCACAGAATGACCCCTTGTGAAGGGTATATAAGGCTAAGTATATTGAATGTCAAGTTGTTTATTATATTTTGTGAAATTAAATGAAAGGCAATAAATATGATTCGTAATCAGTAGGTCACCAGTCCGAATCTGGTCATCGGCTCCAGAATAATATCAGGCACTTAGATTAATTTCTATGTGCCTTTTTTTATTACATTCGGCTAAAGATTGGTGAAAGAAAAAGTCAGTAGGTCTTAGCAAAGCCAATAAAATACCCAGCTACCGTGTGGTAGCTGGGGAAAGAAATTTGGCAGGGCAGGGATTTGCACTCTCGTCTGTATGGTTCTCATTATTTCCATAATCTTACTTAACTTGATTATCGTCAAATAAGGGGCATTTAATCATACTTGATGTAAATTTTTTCGCTTTTAAACAATAATCAGCAGTTCCTGACACAAAACCATAATCGTAATATTTATTAATGGAACATTTACACCGAGTATTATTTAACTTGCAGATTTTTAACATAATTATTTAATATTAATCTACTGGAACAGCTGGAAATACTCGTTGAATAAATAATCTTCTATAACATTTTTTTCCGTTGAGTAATAATTGATGTTTTATTTCACCATCACCATTTAAACCAATTAATTCATAAAAAATAACTTCACCGGTGTTCTTGTCATAGTTTCGAAAAACAGTATTTTTAACAACCTTGCCGTTCTTTTTTAAATAAATAATTTTCATATGGACACAATTAATTAAATGTTTTTCTGCAAGAAATATAAATACTCTGTTTCTATTTTATTTTCGTATTGTTTAGCTATCATTTCTGCAAAATCAAACCTGTCTAAAATCCAATCTCTCATTTCTTCTCTTGTTGCTTCGCCACTGTGATTTGTTAAAAATCTCAATCTGCCAATATCGGTATTGCTTACGAAATGGCAAACAAGTTGTTCAATACGATTTACATATTCATTTTTTATTTTTTGTTCTTTGCATTTTTCTTCATCTAACATAGATTTTTAAACAATAATCCCGAAAACAAATATTGGCAACCTTAGCGGAAAACCAAAATGTTTATCGGGACTGTTGTTTGCTAAGGTTAATTAATTTGATTGATATACTTTTATTTTAGGGTGTATAAAAATACCTGTCAATACCATCAGCTGTGGATAACTTTTATGAGGAGTTGTTTATGCCTAATTATGATTTATTCGGAAACAACATTCCTGACAAGACAGAAAAACCAACCTATAGAGCATATCTTAGTTCTTCAAAATGGAAAAAGAAATGTATAGAGAAGAAAGATAGCGTTGGCAATAAATGCGAAAAATGTGGAAGAGATAAATTTATGCGCAAGCTTATAGTACATCATTTGACTTATGAACATTTCGGTGATGAGCCGCTTGAGGATTTACAAGTGCTTTGTGATATATGTCATCATCCAGCAGATTGGAAAAGAGAGCGCGAGGTTGCTGAAAGAAATTATGAAAAACTTGAAGAAGCTCGTTTTCAAGGTTGGGCAAGGGTAAAGTATGGCGATGACTGGATGCTTTACCATGATACGCCAGAAACTTATGAAGATTTTCAAGATTGGCGTGAGCGTAATCAGTATTAAATAGAGGATAGGAAAATTTAAGAAAGTATTTATTTGGGGAAAATTTGGGGAAGGAAAATTGTTAAAACCATTCTTTTTTCTTCCTAAACGTTCCCAAAAAGTTTCCCCAGAATTTTAACGTAATCGCTGGGATACAGTCATATCAATGGTTTGATAAAATAACCTAGGAAAATTCGTAATCAGTAGGTCGGCGGTTCGAATCCGCCCATCGGCTCGTAAATTCAAGGGGTTAGAAGATTTCTTCTAACCCCTTTTCTGTTGGTAAACAGGGATGGGTCAAAGACACGCTGGAAGAAACAATAAAGAGCGAAGAATTAAAAGATTATCTGTCCAAGCTGGTCATGGCGCATGTGCGCAAGTCCTTCGGTTGCTATGAAGTGCCGCAGAAGTTTCTCTTCATTACGGAAGACTTCACGGTGGCCAACAGCATGCTTACCCAGACCATGAAACTCAAAAGAGTCATCATTCTGGCGAAATACAAAGACCAGCTTCTTTCGCTTTATTAATATTAACGGGCTGCAGTCGCTGCCTGTAGATCACCGTCAATACATTCTGGTCATACTGCAGCGTGAGCTGTTCGAGAAATTCTGGCCATAGCGCTTGTTTGAAAGGCTCTTCCAGCAGGTATAGAAGGATAAGCACAATGACCACGTCATGGGTGATAAAGAGGTGCAGGCCGGGTATGCCACAGCTGGGCGCTATGATCGCGTTGATGATACGCGGAATACTTACGCTGATTGGATGAAATCCGGGTACCGGCGGTGTCCCTCTAGCAAGGGATGCGACCAGGTCGTGCACATCCATAGACAAGTAGCTTTGCAAGGCCTGGGCGGTATCACTTACGATGGCTCCTCCACCGCCTATCAGTTTGTTGACGTTTACTGGTAGATCCGTACCGCTGGCTAAACGTATCGCGTCGGCGGTCTGACGGCAGCGCAGGACCGGGCTGGTTGAAATGCTGGCAAGCCGTGATCCGAATTGCCGGCCCAGCTCCTCGGCAGCAGCTCGTCCGGCAAGGGTGATAGGCACATCGTGGCCTATGTTGTCGTTGGGAAGTGGGCCACGTTCGGCGTGGCGCATTAAGACGATAATCGTTGGGTTGACCATATCGAGATTATATTAAGTATCCTCGAAATCAAGCAATCATACACTCAGGTGACTCCCAGTAAATAATAACAGTTTGTAAGTTACAAGGCTGATTGAAACCCTTTTTTGATATCCATACTTACAGTTGTTCAATAAAATATCAGAGTGCGCCGTCAAGTTCAGTGGAGACATCTTTACCGCAAGACCGGCAACGCTGGGCTCCGCGGAAAAGCGGTTTGCCGCAGGCAGGGCAATGGTACTTTTCGCATACGGCACGCGCCCACGTCACGCTGCCCTCTTCGTCGCCAAGTTCTGCGACCTTGGTACGCCAAAGAGGAATGGTCTGTTGCATCACCCTTCTGCCTGTGGCTAAGCCAAAGTTCTTTATCTGATCACAAGGCCAATCCGTACACTGGTGACAGGAATAGAAACCCTTGGACCGAACACAATTTCGGATGCCACACTCACGGCAGTAGCCATAGATACATTGCGATGGGTCGGGCTGCATGCAGCCCATGCACTCAGTTTCTTCAGGCTTGGTGCCGTATAGATTGCCCATGATGGTCTTGAATTTCTGGTTATTGTCGCGCGTAGCGATATACACGCCGCAAGCACCACAGTAGAGACCACATGGCGCCATGAGATTCTTGTTTCTGATTTCATCCTCTTTCCAGCCTTCCATGTTTATCCTCCTTTTACTAACAGCTAATCATACACAATTCGGGTCGACTCTTATCGACAGGGAGACCCTGCTCGGCCCAGGCAGCGATGCCACCTGCGAGGTGTGCGACGCGGGTGTAGCCCATATCCTGGAGAGTTGCGGCTGCCAGTAGCGACCGGTTGCCGGTTGCGCAGTAGAGAATGACCTGTTTTCGAGGGTCGAGCGCCTTGTGATGGTGTGTGTTTGTTGGGTCGGCAAGGAACTCCAGCATTCCGCGGGGAATGTGCACCGACCCTGCGATACGCCCCTTGTCGTTAAGTTCGTGCTGCTCCCGCAGGTCGACAAGCACTACCCCCTGGCGTATTTCTTCGGCCACCGCCATCGGGACCAGGTTCTCCACCCTTGCCTTGGCCTCGGCCACCATCTCGCTCGCGGTCTTGCCCATTGGTGCCTCCTCCGGTTTGACTTGTAGATGATTTTGTTTATTCTGTGATTAGAAAACCCGTTTTGCCCAATTTACGTTTCATTGCATACTTTAGAAGCTTGAGGTTTAGATGAAATCCGATTGATGAATGCTCTTACACAAATCGAAAGTCAAGAGGGAAATTCCTCTTTGGAGGAAAGAAAAATTTTACTTGAACGTTGCACGGAAACGCATCATGGCGCCAATGAACAACACGGTCCCGATGGCTGCCATCGCAAGGAGCTGTGGCCAGACATCACTTATTCCTGCATTCCTGAAGAGGACACGGGAGCAAAATTCCATATAGTGCGTGGTTGGGGCGAACTGCATGATGATTTGGAGGAATCTGGGCATAGACTCTATCGGGGTTATCCCACCGCTAAGCACTGAAATGGGTGTTATAATCGGCATGCTCAAAAGACCTGCCTGGGGAAGGTTCTTGGCAATAGTGGCAAGGAAAACTCCTAGTTCGGTTGCTGCATAGAGAAAGAAAATGGTTCCTAAAAAGAAAAGTAGTGTTGAACCGTGGATTGGCGCGCCGATGACCCACTTGATGGAAAAGAAAAGTGCAAACATTGCCCCGGTTACCACGATAAAGCTGTTTGCCCAGACCTTGGCTATGGTGATTTCGAATGGGACTAGCGGCATGACGAGCAGGTGTTCCACCGTCCCGCGCTCCTTTTCTTTTATAAGTGCCGCAGCAGGTAGGATGATGGCGAGCATGGTGATCATTTGTACAAGAAAAACAACACTCATAAACCAGGAGCTCTCGCAGTTCTGGTTGTAAAGCACGCGGGTTGTAATCTGAATGGGGTAGGCAGATGCTTTCTGAGATTTCAGGAGATAGGCGTTGATCTCTTCGTTGACAATCCTGTTCAGGTAGGACGAACCGAGTTTGGCATAGCCTATGGCTGTGGCATCTATATTTATTGCGATATCGGGTGATTTTCCTGAAACAATATCCTCCTGAAAACCTTTCGGGATATGGATAACAAATATATACTCCGCCCTGTCCAGGATCTGGTTGATCTCATGAAATGTGATCGCTCTGGGTTTTTGGAAATATGGCAGCTTAACAGCATCGATGATTCGGGCGGAAAGGGGGGACTGGTCTTCGTCAACATAAGCCACGGGAGCGTTTCGCACCTCCAATCCGGTACCCTTTGCAGTAACAATGATCATGATAGTAAAGCAATAGATGACCAGGGCAATTAGGATATAGTCATAACGGAAGCTGATAAGTTCCTTTAAACCCAACCGGTAGATGTGCCAGAGTTTTCTGATCATGCTATTTATCCTGTTTTTTCAGTAAGAAGACCGTCATAGTCTGGATGGTCGTATAGATCATGACTAAGAAGACAAAGTTCCATACCAACTCTGGAAAACCGATACCCTTGGTGAAGGTACCCACGCTGATGTTCAGAAAATAGCGGGCAGGAAAGACCGATGACATGAACTTGGCCCCTCCTATAAGAGAAGAGGCCGGAGTTGTAAGACCTGAAAACGTAAAACTAGGTATCATGGTAATAACAAATGCCGCAAGGAGAGAAGCGATCTGCGTCTTGGTGAAAGTCGAGATGAACAGGCCTAGGCCGGTGGTAATAATGATATAGAGCATCGCCCCGGTAACTAGGGCGGGGAAACTGCCTTTAAAGGGGACGTTGAATAGAAATTTAATCACTGCAAGAAGGATAATGAAGGTTATTACCGTAATCACAATGTAAGGGATCTGCTTGCCCCAGAGGAATTCAAGCCTGGTCATGGGACTTGAGTAGAAGTTGGCGATAGAACCCAGCTCCTTTTCCCGCACCACACCGATGGCCGTGAGCA